>Ga0116219_10000691_pt1 | contig 34442 bp, 24 predicted proteins | sample Sb_taG_4_FD_91019 | JGI IMG/M metagenome (GOLD analysis project Ga0116219, IMG submission 91019) | Peat soil microbial communities from Weissenstadt, Germany - Sb_50d_6_BS metaG | ecosystem: Environmental > Terrestrial > Soil > Wetlands > Peat | place: Germany: Weissenstadt | collected 2010-09-21 | reverse complement strand
GACTTCCCATTGCTAATGCTGAGGAAAGAGTCCAGGAGCGGAATCGTTAGGTGAAGCTGATATCGGCGTTCAGGGCAACACCTTTCCCGGTAAACGGATCTGTGTCGAGATACAGGTACGGGTAGGTCCGTGTCTTGAAGAGCCATTTCCCATCGACCTTCTCGAGTTCATCGATGAAGAAGCCGAAATTGTTGTAGTAGCTCTTTCCCGGACCGCTCTTTGCGGAACCCAGACCCACCTCTCGTAAGAGCCAGCGCGCTGACGCCGTATTGCCGTCGAGTTGGATCAGCCCACTGTGAATAAATTCGACGAAGAAGTCTTTGCCGTCTCGCAGCTTGTGAATGAGTGCAACGATTTCATCGATCCCCTTACAGGTGACTGCGAAAGGTTCGCCGATTGTAAAGACCGCGTCGGCGGTGAAAAGAGATCTGATGGTTTCGTAATCTGCCCGTGTCGCAGCATCAGCAAATCGTGCAGCAAGGTCCCTGATTGCAGCTTCATCTTCGAGGTGTTGCAGGCGTTGTTCAATGGTGAGCATTTCAAGCGCCTTACTTTACGAACTGGGTGAGTTTTGGAGGGATCGAGTGACCCCAGCCATCTACAAGCAAAAGTTTTGTCGTATAACCGACAGAAAGTCAGCCGGATACTGCGAACGCTACCGCGAGTGTAGTGCTCACGATTTGCGCTGGACTGAGCAGAAGTGCTCAGTCCAGCGCGAAAGATCGCGAATTACTGATCGGTACCCATGAACGTCGTAGGCGACTGCGATCCTCAACCGGCGATAGTCGCCGAGATCCGGTTGCAATGCCGACTTTGGTGGAGTATTCGCGCTCGCTGAGTGCATCGGCGATTACGCATCAATGGAGAACGTGCTGTCTCGGCGGGCTCCTCTTGAACAGTTTCCCGAGGAACCGTTCGAAAACGGACGCGCAGTACGCGGACGGACAGATGAGGAACACACGCCAAGACGAGTTTTAGGTCTATAGTGCTGGTGGCAAAAAGCTTACATCCTGACGTGCTTTGGCACACTGCATGCTTGTAAAGAAGGCAATACTCTAATTCCCCGAGAGCAATGTTCTGAGGGGAGACAGTCATGACAGGACTGCTCCAGGATCTTCGCTTTGCCCTGCGGCAACTGCGCAAGAACCCCGGGTTCACGATCACTGCGGCAGCGATGCTGGCAGTGGCAATCTGCGCCAACAGCACCATCTTCAGCTGGATCAACGGCACCATGCTGCACCCGATTCCCGTGGCAAGAGACACGGAAAGCCTTGTAAGCGTGATGCGTGGGCAGTGGAGTATCACGCCCCGTCCGCCGTTTTCCTACCTTGACTACTGCGATCTGCGCGATGATAACCGCAGCTTCAGCGGAATGCTTGCCTACCATCACGACTGGCTGACGCTCACCGGCGGCGCAACTCCCGAGCGCATTTATGTGGCGAACGTATCCGCGAATTATTTCGACGTACTCGGCATCAAGCCGGCGCTCGGGCGTTTCTTTTTGCCCGGAGAAGAAGAGCGCGAGGGTGGCGTTCCTTATGTTGTGCTGAGTGATTCGCTGTGGCAAACACGCTTTGGCGGCGACCCGGCGATTGTGGGAAAGTCCATCGAAATAGCGCGCAGGCCCGTGACCGTGATCGGCATCGCGCCTGCAGGGTTCATCAACGCGATGCCGGGCGTTCGCGACGACGCCTGGTTGCCGCTTGACCCGCTGGGAAATAACAGGCAACTGATGACGAGTCGCGGCGCAAATTACCTGAACGTGCTGGGCCGGCTGCGCCCCGGCGTGAGCCGCGCCAGCGCCACGCAGGATCTTGAGGTTCTGATGCGGCGGCTTGTGGCGCAATACCCCGACGACCATCCCGGCGTGAACACCATTACTCTCGATCCGCTGTGGCGCTCGCCGTTTGGAGCCAATGTGTACCTGGCCGCCTCGCTGCCTATCCTGCTGGCCATTGCCGGAGTGGTTCTTCTGCTTGCCTGCGCCAACGTGGCCACGCTCGCGCTGATCCGATTCGTCTCGCGGCGCCGCGAAATCGCAATTCGCCAGGCGCTCGGAGCCGGACGCATCCAGCTCATGCGCCAGATGATCGCGGAAGGCATCTTGGTTTCGCTCGCAGGAGGCGCACTCGCGCTTCTGCTCACCACATGGACGGCGAGCCGGCTCGCCGACTTCATCCCGGCGAACTCCCTCCCCATCGTTCTCAACGGCGTTGTCGATCGCAATGTCATCTTTCTTGTCCTGCTGCTGGTGGTGCTGGCTAGTGGAATCTGCGGCGCGCTTCCCGCATGGCGCGCCTCGCATGCCAGCCCCGCGGAAGTGCTGAAGGATGAGGCAGCGAGTGTGTCCGGCGGCGGGCATAACCGGCACATGCTCAGCACCCTGGTCGTAGCCCAGATTGCTCTTTCGGTTGCCTTGCTGGTTTCCTGCGGCCTGCTGCTGCGCACGCTCAGCAATATGAGCAGCGCCGACCTCGGCTTCGAGCAGGACCACGTCCTCACGGCTTCGGTTGGCCTGGGAATCGCGGGCTATTCGCCCGCCGAGCAAAACGCGATCCAGCACAAGATTCTCGATCAGGTCACCGCATTGCCGGGCGTGAAGGCCGCGGCGCTCACCGATTGGCTGCCGCTCAGCTTCAACGGCAGGAGCAGCGACGTCTATCCCGAAAACTATGTGCCCCGATTGCACGAGTCGCACGAGGTGCGGCGCGCCGACGTGACTCCCGGGTTCTTTACGGCGATGGGAATTCCAGTTCTGGCCGGCCGCGATTTCACGCGCGACGACAGTGAAACCGCGCCAGGCGTGGTCATCGTCGATCAGACCACGGCCGCGCACTACTGGCCCGGAGTGGATGCGATTGGACACCAGTTGCGCATCGACGGCCGAATGTTCCGTGTGATCGGCGTGGCTAGGAACTCGAAGCATCAATTCATCAACGAGCGTTCGGAACCGATGGTCTATCTGAGCTTTTTCCAGAGCACCTATGACACCAGCGTCATGCTTCGGACGAGCGGCGATCCGGCCTCCATGGCACCGGCCCTGGAGCGTGCCATCCATCAGGTCAACGGCCAGCTTCCGGTTTTCGATGTGCGCAGCCTGCGCGAAACCACGCAGATCTCCAGTTCGTTTGCTGTTATCGAGAGCACTTTCGCGGGGATCTTCGCGATCATCGCCCTGGTGCTGTCGGCGACGGGCATCTACGGCGTGGTCGCGTACAGGACGCAGCTGCGCACGCACGAGATCGGAATCCGCACGGCGCTGGGCGCTTCCCGCTCCAATGTGGTGCGGCTGGTGCTTCAGCAGGGACTGTGGCTTACCCTGATGGGGCTCGTGCTCGGATTGGCGCTTTCGTTCGGGCTGACGCGCTTCATCGCCGGGTTGCTGTACGGAATCAGCGCCAACGATCCGGTGACCGCAGTTGGAGTCGTGGTGCTGCTGGGGGCCATGTCGCTGCTGGCGTGTTATCTTCCCGCTCGTCGAGCCATGCGCCGGAATCCCGTGGCCACCATACGCGAACTGTAAGCCGCGATTTGAAGTCTGGCCGACGACTCTTCCCTTTGTCGAGTCTTCGTCCGCCGCGCGCCCTCTGGATGGGGCCATGGAGCGCAAAATCGCGCAAAAACGCGTCAAAATGAGGTTCAAAACCGCGTTTTAGAGGCCAAATAATTACATTTAATTGCTCTTTCGGGTAATTACACGGTGCGCTTTGCTCTATTTCGCAACCTGAAGTGGTTACAAATCGAATAAAACGGAACCTGGAGAGGTTATTGCGTCGTAAAATCGCAACCTCTAGCGGTTACATTTTGGCCCCAAATGTAACCAATTCCGCGAACGTTTCACGTGTGCAACGCACCGCTTGAGCGAACATTTGCGATGATTCGAGGCACTTTACAGCCTCCAGGCCGTAAAGCTGCACAAAAAGTAGTGCGCGCACATCTGTCCCGAGCCTCGAGTCTCTGGTCCCAAGTCCTTGAACCCTGAACCCTGATCCCTGACCCCTGATCCCTCGCTTCTCAGTGCCAATACGCCCCGTCCGGCACCTCGGCCATCGCCACTCCCGGCCCTTCCCACATCAACCGCGGCGCGCCCTCGCTCGTCGTGTTAAGCGCCTCAATATGAACCGCATGCAGTCCAGCCCGCAGCCCCATCGATCCGCGATCGTAGCGCAGCGCGTTGCCCGGCGAGCCGCACACCTGCGCAAACGGCGGCCCCGTCTTCGCCACTTCCATCCCGTCGATCACCAGCCGCGCGCCGTCGCGATCGATCAGGTGAAACGTGTAGCCCCCATCCGCAGCAATCTTGATAAACCCATCCCACACAGTCGCATAGCGCGTGAACCCCTGCGCGTTTGCCGCAAGATTCGGCGAGTCCCCGGTAAGCACCGGCTGCATCGCGGAGAAATCAGGCAAGTCAATCCACCCCCCCGCATAGATCTTCCACTCCAGTCCCGAAGCTCTTGTCTTCACTTCACTTACCGCGTCGTGCCATTGCGCAACGGCCACAACTCCCTGCGCCGCCCAATCCTGATGACCAGCCTTATCGGTCACATGCAGCAGAACACGGAAGCGGCCCGCGCCGTTTCTTCCCTCGAGCTCGGTTCCCAGCGCATCAGGAAAGCGATGACGAACGCTGCGGCCATAAGCCGTCGTTCCGTCACCAAAAAGCCACGAATAATGCGCGCCGGCCATAGGCTTTGCGGTGAGCATGACTTTTTCCCGCGGCGCAAATACTGCCGGATCAACGCTGAATGTCGCGACGAGCGCGGGCGCAGGCGCAAACTTGGGCTCCGGCGCACCGCCTGAAACCACAAGCGGAATCTGCGCGTCGCTGGTGACGCGCGTTTGCCCATACTTCACATTGTCAAACGTCACATTGCTCACATCGCCGGTGATGGTTGACGCCGCGAGCGGCGGTTGATCGAGCGCCCAGATGTTGCGGAAGGTGAATCCATGCAGTGAAGGCTGCTCCTGCTCGATCTGCAAGAACGAATACCAGTCATCGACGAGAAGATTCTCGAACGTAACGCCGGAGTGATCGCCTTTGGCGCCGTTCGCGCCCCAAAATCCCAGCAACCCGAAGGTCTGGCCGCATGCTCCGATGCCTCCGTGCAGAATGTCGGAGTCGCGAAGTGTGAAGTCGCGCGAGTTGAAGATTTTTCTTGGCCACCCCAGGCGCACGACGTTCGAGATGCTCGTAGAGAATTCGCTGTTTTCGACGAGAATGTTGTCGACATCGGCGCCGGGCCGCAGCATGTCGGCATCGGTATAGCCGTCCCAGTTGCCTTCCATGGCCAGGTCATCGTCTGATGAACGGAAAAACGAGTGGTTCACCACCGTGTCGCCGCCGCCCAGCCAATCCATGCCGTCCTGGTTGGCGTTATCGGGATTGCCGCCGAGTACGCGCAAGTCGTCATAGCGAAATCCAGTCGAATCTTTCATCTGGATGGACCAGGTGCGCGAGCGAATGAAGCAGGTGAGCCCGTCGATTTCGACGTTGCGCGCCTGGTACCCGACAATGCAGTGCCAATCGGGCTTCTGCATCCAACCCTCGTCGCCCTTCGGATTCTGCGGACCGTCATAGACGATCGTTCCCCGGCCCAGCACCCGCACATTCTCGACCTGCCAAAGATTCAAGCTGCCGAAAATGAAAGCGCCCGGCGCAAAATAGACGGTGTCACCGCTCTTGGGATTGAGGCTTTCGCGGTGCAGACCCGCGGGCACAATGGTGACGTTCGCGCCGGAGGGCGGTGGAGACGGCGGCGATCCGGCAAAGATAAACAGCATGCGAGCCTGGTTGAGGAAGTCACCGGGACGCGAGATGGAAATCTTCACGGGACCGGGCAGACGAAAGCGGATGGTCTGTGGTTCGCCTGCGGGATGCGTGGCGCGGAGACCCAGGCGCCACGGTTCGATATCGACGCCGCGGTCCCAGAAACTGGGGTCGGCCGCAGTGATGGAGACGTCGACCGGGCCTGTGGTGTCGAAGCTGACGAAATCGTAGTGTGACGCGGCATGCGCCACGTCGACGCGCTGATTGTTCACCGTGACGGCGAAGAAACCGTCCTGCATCTCCGGTGGGACTGGCGCGGCCTCGATGCGCGAAGCCGCGTGGGCAGCGCTGGAGAGCGCAAACAACAAAACGAAGAACGCGCGAAAACCGGGCAACGAGCAAATCGCCATGGCGAAACAGGAAACGAGTCCACTGTAGCATCCGGGGCAATGGGAACAACGTTAAGAACGACATCGTCGAATTGGGGATCGCATGTATAATTCGTGGCGCGAAGTAACTCCTTAATTCCGCTCCATGAACACGAGGCTCATATGCGACTACCACGCTTCCTGCCATCCTATGCATCTTCGCTTCCTCTTCTGGCCGCACTCGGTTTCCTTGCGCCGGCTTCGCCCGCTTCAGCGCAAGCGAAACCCATCGTCCTCAATTCGTCCGTAACCATCGTGGAGAGCGCGCAGGAACCGGACCCCGTGAAAAGAGCAACCCAGGATCTGCGTCACGACTTCGCCAAGGTCTTCGGTAGCGAGCCAAAGCTCGTGACAAATTTAAGCGAGGCTGGGCCGGTCACAATCCTCATTGCGCAGCGCAAGAATCTTCCCGCCGGTACCGACTGCGCCTCCACGACCAATCGCGAGGCCTTCGCGTTTTCGATCGCCGGCGCAGGCGTCGGCCCCACGCACCGTCAAATCGCCTGCCTCACCGGCACCGACATGCGCGGCACGATCTACGCGATCTACGAGTTCTCGCAGAAGATCCTTGGCGTGGACCCAATGTATCTGTGGACCGACAAGCAGCCGGCGAAACGCTCATCGATCACTTTGCCCGCAGACTTCACACACAACTATCCGAGCCCCGTCTTCAAATACCGCGGCTTCTTTACCAACGACGAAGATCTGCTGACAGGTTGGGTGGTGCCAAAGAAGGGCGAGCAAACAGGCATCGCGCTCTCGACCTGGGATATGGTGTTTGAGACCACCCTGCGGTTGAAGGGCAATATGGTGGTGCCGGGCACTTGGATTTTTCCAGACGACGCGCAGGTGCAGGCGGCCGCAGAGCGTGGCTTGATCATCAACCAGCACCATGCCATTCCTCTGGGCGTGAATGTGGCGCGCTGGCCTGAAGGTGTGCCCTACAACTTCTCCACGCATCCCGAGATTCTGGAGCAGGCGTGGAAGGACGCGGTGGCTTTGTACAAGCCGGACGAGGAGGTCTTGTGGAGCGTGGGGCTGCGTGGATTGTCGGACTCGAGCTATGCATCATTGGACGAGAGCGTGCGCAACAACGATCCTCTGCTCGGCCAGCGCATCAGCGAAGCCATCACAGAGCAGATGAAGATCGTGCGTGCGAAGTATCCGAACGCGCAGTTCGTCACCGACCTTTGGCAGGAGGGCGCGCGCCTGGTGCAGGAGGGGTACCTGAAGATTCCGCCAGAGGTTTCGCTGGTGTGGGCCGACACCGGCTACGGCGATATGCAGGACGGCGGCAAGGTCGGCCCGGGCCAGGGCATGTACTTCCACGTGGCGATGATGAACGGCCAGGCCAACCAACTCTCGGAGATGGTGCCGGTCTCGATCATTCAATCGGAGATCGGCCGGTACATCAAAGCCGGCGCGACTTCGTATTTCCTTGTCAACACCAGCGACGAACGTCCCGTCGCCATGACCACGCGCGCCGTGATGGAAATGGCCTGGGGAGGCGTTCCTGAAACAACCGGCGGCCCGACCGATCCTCAGGGTGGCGCCGATATGGCCTTTTACAAGAAGTGGGCGACCGAAGAATATGGCGCCAGGTCGGCCGATACGCTTGCCAAAGTCTACAAAGAATACTTCGCCGCGCCGGCGCCGCGCCCGTCGTTTGGACCGCCCCGCATGACCTCGGCCGGCAATACTCCGCCACCTCCGCCGCGCTACAGTAACGTCCCGCTGGTTGTCGGAGATCAGCACTACCACAGCGAAGCGCGCCGCATCCTGCTCGACTACCTGAGCGGCCACCAGGTGATCAATGTCCCAAGCCAATCGCCCAAGTGGACACAGCCGCGTGCGGGATTCTTCGTGCTGAACGCAGAGCAGCGTGCAGCGTTTCTCGATCGCGACATCAAGGAGTGCACCGATGCCCAGCCGCGCTGGGATGCGGTGTGGAAGGACGCTGTAGCCGCGGAAAGCACCGTCGATCCAACACGTCGCGACTACTACCAGGCAGAAATGCTGACGATGATTACCATCAACCGCAACAGCAACCGCATGCTGCTTGACGTGGCGCAATCAATGAAAGATGAGAACGCCGGCGACGCCGCAAAGGCGGAGGCGGGGGCAGCCGACGCGCTGAGGGAACTTGACGAAATCCAGGCGTCAATGCACACGGCCGAATATGGCAAGTGGAAAAACTGGTATCGCGGCGACTGGCTCACCGGCGTGTATCGCACGCACGAACTGGTGCAGTATTATGCCAATCACCTGAAAGATCCCATGGCCAAGCTGCCGGCGCCGGCCTCGTGGAGCGGATGGGAGGCGTACTTCCACATCATGCAATACGAGAACGATCGCTCAGTTGATGTGCATTAACATCGACTCAGTGTGGGCCGACTGCACGGCGCGAAGTCGCCGTTAAGGCTGATGCGCGGAGCCGAGTTCCTTTTGAAGGCGGTCGAGGAGCGGCCTTTGGCTCAAGAGAATGTGATCGCGGGCTTCACCCAAGGTGAACCACGCGCCGCGATCCACTTCTGGAAAGTCAATCATCCGGTCCGAGCGAGGCGGCCATTGCATCCGGCAGTGATTGCTCGAAAGTTTGGCCGGGTCGCAGTCCCCCTCAAGCGCCCAGGCTGAAAGCAATTTCCCTCCAGCCTGGCGAACGGTGCCCAACTCGACGAACTCTCCGTCGACCGGGAACCCCGTCTCTTCCTTGAATTCGCGCCGGGCTGCATCCAGTGGATCTTCATCCGCTGAATGCTCGCCTTTGGGGACTGACCACGCCCCGAGGTCCTTGTTTGCCCACAGCGGCCCGCCCGGATGAACGAGAAAGACTTCTATTTCGCGATCTTTCCGGCGGTAGAGCAGCAATCCTGCGCTGTGCTTTGGCATGCGAGTGCACTGCTCTTTTGATTCTACGAGCCTGCTCGATTCCGCATCGCAATCGCGCGTGACTGCGGTATAATTTTTCGAGAATCAATGGTGCCACGGGACGCGCAGGGCCAGCGGAATCTGCGCGATTTGAAGTCCTCTGGGTCGATTTGCGCATGCCAAACGATGAACTCATCCTGATCACAGGCGCGACGGGGTTCGTCGGGTCGCAACTGGTGCGCGAGTTGCTCGATCGGCATACGTCGGCAAGACTGGCGCTCATCATCCGGCCGCGGCCGGGCCAAACCGTGCAACAACGCGCCGAAACCCTAATTCCTGATTCTGCGCGGGCGCGTGTTCAAGTCTATTCCGGCGACGTAAGCTTGGAAAATTGCGGGCTGAGTGCTGAGGATTATCAGATTCTCCGCTCAGAATCGACGCGCGTGATTCACTCTGCGGCAACGGTGCGCTTCGATCATTCGCTTGAGGAAGCGCGGCAGATGAATGTGGAGGGAACGCGCCGTGTCCTCGATTTCGCCGCCTCGATGCCGCGCGTCCGCAGCTTTTCGTATGTCGGCACCGCCTATGTAGCGGGGCTGCGAACGGGGCTGGTTCGCGAAGGCGAGCTTGACACAGGCCCGGGCTATCGCAATACCTACGAGCAAACAAAGGCTGAAGCGGAGGCGCTCGTAAGGTCGAGAGGCGGCTCACTTCCCGCCATCATCCTTCGTCCAAGTATCATCGTCGGCGATTCCCGCACCGGCGTGACCTCCAGCTTCAAGATGATGTACTGGCCGCTGAAGATCTATGCACGTCGCCTGTGGCGCACCGTTCCCGGGTATCCGGATGCGGTGCTGGATATCGTGCCGGTGGATTTTGTGACACGCGCCGTTGCGCATCTTGCCTTCGATCAGAACGCAATCGGCGGCACGTTTCATCTTTGCGCCGGGCCGCGCGGCAGTGCCACCATCCAGCAGATTGCGCACCGGGCGATGGAGTACTTTCAAGGCCGCGAGCCGCGCTATGTTGATCCCAAGGTCTTCTTTGCCGCGATCCGGCCGCTGCTGTTTCTTATGCTGTGGGGTCGCAAGCGCCGGGTGCTTGTAGACGGCCGCTCTTACCGCGACTACTTCTCCATGCGCATGCAATTTGACACAACAAACGCCGAGCGATTGCTCGGGCCCGCAGGCATCTGTCCGCCGCAGGTCATGGACTACCTTGACCGGTTGTTCCATTACTGCGTGGCCAGCAACTGGGGGCGCAAAGCGATTCCAGCACAATGAACCTGACCCGGCGTTTTCAATTCGCGCGAGACCGCAATGTCACCGTCGCCAACCTGGTGGACGAATTGCTGCGCAGAAAAGGAGATTGCGAGGTCTCTCTGGAGGAAAACGGACCTTTTCGTCTCTCGGAACTCCATGGCAGGATCTGCGGCATCGATGCCTTCCTTCGTCGCACCATCATGCTTCGCCCCGGTGAGCCAGTTGCCATTTATCGTACCAACCATCAATGCTGCTTCCACTGGTTTTTGGCGGTCATTCGCGCCGGCGGCATTGCGGTGCCACTCAATCCCATGCTCTCACTCAGTGAGGTGCGCCGGATTCTTGGCGACAGCGGCACTGAAATTCTCGTCACAGACAAAGCCGTATTCGAGCGCCACATTGTGGATCGCAGCGAACTGAATGTGCGCACCTGGATTCAGGCGGACGACGAGCTGGAAACCCTGGACGGCTTCCAACGCGCAACTTATGACGGCGCCGCACTGCCTCCGTTCACCATCGATCCTTCAGCTACCGTTGCGGTCTTCCACACATCCGGTACAAGCGGATTCCCGAAGGGAGCTGCTCTCTCAAGCAATGCATTGCTCGGGGGCCGGGCGCTAACAGTCGTTGCCGGGTTGTTCCTGGGCCCGAAGGATCTGGCACTTGTCGCGCTGCCCTGGTCGCACATCATGGCGGTCAGCATCGCTCTTTACGGGCTGATGGCAGGGATTCGCGGATGTTTTCTTGAGCGATTCGATGTGCAGGCTGCGCTTGACCTGGTTGAGCGATGGAAAGTAACGGCCATCGTCGGTGTTCCGGCAATGCTTGCACGGTTGATCAACAGCGATCCGAATCCAGAGCAATTGGCCACCATCCGCCTTTGGCTCTCGGCCAGCGATCACTTACCGGATGAAGTTCGTCAGCGCCTGCGAAACTTCGGCGCACTGATGCGGTTGCCGGGCGGGCGGCGCGTTCCACCGGTGCTTTTGAATGGCTACGGTATGGTTGAACTCGGCGGCCTCGCCATGATCGGTATTGAATTGTCCCTGTTACCCGGCAGCGCCCAATATTGCGTTCCTGTTCCGCCATTTCGCATTCGCGTAGCGGACGAGACCGGCCGAAGCTTGCGCGCCGGCGCTGCGGGCGAGTGCCAGATCATGCGCCGCGGCCTGACACCGCATTATTGGAAAGATCAAGACAGAAGTGAGGGGCTGCTCACCAGCGACGGATGGTTGCGCACCGGGGACTTGGCGATACGCAACCGCTTTGGCTTCGTGCGGCTGGTTGGACGCATTAAAGACGTCATCAAGTCGGGTGGATACTCGGTCTACGTGCGCGAACTGGAAGAGACGATCATGGCGCATCCTGCAGTGGCTCGCGCCGTCGCTTTTGGCCTGCCCCACAAAGAGAAGGGTGAATTTCCGGCCGCCGCGGTTGAATTGCTGCCTGGCGCGCCTGTCGATGAAAGAGATCTACTGGAGTGGTGCCAGAAGCATCTCGCGCCGTACAAAGCTCCGCGGCGTATTTGGATTCTCGATCCAGGCGGCTTGCCGCAGAATCACACCGGCAAAGTCCTCCGGCGTGTTTTACGCGCCCGCTTCTCTGAAGAGATCGCCTAGCTCGCTGCGGCTCAAGAGATTGGTCCCGTCTCAACCATTCGCGGTGTCGCGACCCTCAGATGCCTTCGCCCATAGAGACATAAACGCGCATCCGCTCCAGCTCAACGTGATAGGCCTCGCGTTCGGCCTCTTCATCTTCAAAGGGCTTGGTCCAGTGCTCGTGCGCGCCGAGGCGTTCTTCAAGCTCCTGCACGCGCGCGGAAAGCGCGATGAGCGCGTCAGAGAGGGGATCCTTCACATCGTGTGGATCGGTGATGAGTACACGCTGGCCGTTGCGGTAGACGATGTGAGCCGGCACGCCGACAACCGTGGAGTTTGGCGGCACATCCGAAAGAACTACCGAGCCCGCGCCGACACGTGAATTTTCACCCACGGTCACGTTGCCCAGAATGTTTGCGTTATTGCCGATGAAGACGCCGTCGCAGATGGTGGGGTGACGCTTTCCATGTCCCTTTCCCGTACCGCCCAGCGTAACTCCCTGATACATGGTGACGTCGCTGCCCACAATGGCCGTCTCACCGATCACAACGCCCGTGGCGTGATCAATGAAAAGACGGCGGCCAATGAGCGCGCCGGGATGAATATCAACTCCCGTGTAGAATCGGGCCACTTGCGAGAGCATGCGCGCAGGCAGCCGCAACCGGTGACGCCACATCGAGTGCGAAATGCGATGAATCCAGACCGCCCAGAGCCCCGGATAACAGAGCAGGACCTCAAGCCGCGTGCGCGCAGCGGGATCGCGCTCCATCACGGACTGAATGTCATCGCGAATTCGACCAAACCAAGACATAGGGTACAAGGGAACGAGGGAACAAGAAAACAGAAAGCCACGAACCTGCACGCTCATTTGAAGCGAACGGTTCCTTGGTCTCTTGTTCCCTCGTTCCCTTGCCCCCTGCCTTTCTTACGCCAGCACAGCAATCGGCTCCGGCTGCAAAGCCAGCGCCTGCTGGCGGAGCGGTTCGAACAGAATACTCGACAGATAACGTTCGCCGAAGTCGGGCAGCACGGCAACGATCAGCTTCCCCTTGTTCTCAGGCCGCGCGGCTACCTTGAGCGCAGCTGCGACGGCCGCACCGGAACTGATCCCGACAAAGAGCCCCTCCTCCTTCGCCAGGCGGCGCGCCATCTCCACCGACTCGTCGTTGGTGACCTGCACCACCTCGTCGATCTGCTTCGTATCGAGAATGCTGGGAATGAAGCCGGCGCCCAGCCCCTGAATCTTGTGTGGGCCAGGCTTGCCGCCGGAGAGCACCGCACTGTCGGCCGGCTCAACGGCGATAGCCTTGAACGACGGCTTCTTGGGCTTGATGTAGTGCGACACGCCAGTGATGGTGCCGCCTGTGCCCACGCCGGAGATGAGAATGTCCACCTGGCCGTCCGTATCGTCCCAGATTTCCGGCCCGGTGGTCTTGAGGTGAATCGCGGGGTTGGCTGGATTGTCAAATTGCTGCAGGATGTAGCCATTCGGAGTCTTTTCCAGGATCTCGTTGGCCTTGGCGATGGCTCCCTTCATGCCGTTGGGGCCGGGAGTGAGCACGATCTCCGCACCATAGGCCAGCAGCGTGACGCGCCGCTCGAGGCTCATCGTTTCCGGCATGGTGAGGATAAGCCGGTAGCCCTTCACTGCCGCGACAAACGCCAATGCGATGCCGGTGTTTCCGCTCGTGGGTTCGATGAGCACAGTTTTGCCCGGAGTAATCTTGCCTGCCTTCTCGGCAGCCTCGATCATGGCGAACCCGATGCGGTCCTTGACGCTCGATGCGGGGTTCTGGCTTTCCAGTTTGGCGACAACGGTAGCCGGAAGACCGGCTGCCACTCGGTTCAACCGCACAAGGGGAGTGCGGCCAATCAATTCAGTAACATTCGCGGCGATGCGCGCCATAATGATCTCCTTTTTCCAGGGTCAACGACCCTTTTCGTTTTTTGGAACGGATTCTTGGGGATGGTGCAGCTTGTCAGTAGGAAAAGGCGCGCGACCACGCGCACAGCAGCATCGGAGCTGGCACCAGGACGGTGTTAGCGACATCGATGCATGAAAATAGGGTAGACCCGTTGGCCAGGGATGGCAAGGGGCATTCGATTCCTGGCTTGATTGGCCCTTGCAGGGATAGCAACGCGAACCAGAACCCATTCCGATTTTCGAGCAGGGCGAAGAAAAGGCGCGAGTCTGTCTCAACCAGTGTTTCTGAGCCCCGCCGAAATGCCGTTGATCGTCGCCGCAATGGCGCGGTTCACGTCGGGTATGTTTTCGCCGGCGCGCTTGCGGCGCAGCATATCCACTTGGATAAAGTGCATGGGATCGACATAAGGATTGCGCAGCTTGATGGAGTGCGCGAGCACCTGGTTAGTTTCGAGCAGCTCCTTTTGTCGCGTCACCGCGAGAAGAACGCGCACGGTTCGATGAAACTCGGCTTCGAAGAGGTCGTAGATGCGTTCGCGCAGCCTTTCGTCGGTCACGAGAGTGGAATAGAGGCGGGCGGTTCCCAGGTCAGCCTTGCCCAACGCCATCTCCACGTTGCGCAAAAGATCGATGAATAGCGGAAATTCCTGAGCCATGGTTTGCAGCAATTCCAGAGCCCCGGGTTGGGCAAAGAACTGGTCGATGGCATAGCCCACTCCGAACCATGCCGGAACCAGCAGCCGTGACTGCGTCCAGCCGAAGACCCAGGGAATGGCGCGCAGGTCAGTGAGCTTGGGTGAATCGTTGCGGCGCGCGGGGCGCGATCCGATCTTGGCGTTCTCGAGCTCGCTCACTGGCGTGCTCTGCTCAAAGTAAGTGAGAACGCCGGCGTCTTCAAGAATATGCTCGCGGTAAAAGCCGTAAGCGACGGCTGACAGCTCGTCGAGCGCGGCCTCCCATTCGGGTTTGAGGACGCCGGTAAAGTGACCCTCAGGATCGCGGGCATTGGGCCGTGCCAGCGCATCGAGCGAGGCGGCAATCATCAGTTCGAGGTTGCGCTCGGCAAGCACCTCGTCGGCGTATTTGAAGTTGAGAACCTCGCCCTGCTCGGTGATGCGCAGTTGGCCGTCGAATGCGTCGATTGGCTGGGCGAAGATGGAGCGATGCGTAGGGCCGCCGCCGCGCCCCACGGTGCCGCCACGGCCATGAAAGATGCGCAGCTTGATGCCTGATTCGCGCGCAACGACGTGGAGGTCGCGATGCGCCCGAAAGATCTCCCACGTTGATGTCAACATGCCGCCGTCTTTGTTTGAGTCCGAGTAACCGAGCATGATCTCCTGCCAGTTCCCCCAGGATTCGAGGAGCTTGCGGTAGTCGGCCCGGCCAAAAAGCTCGCGGCAAACGGCGGGCGCGTTGCGCAAATCTTCAATGGACTCGAAAAGTGGTACTGGCATGAGTCCCGGATCGAGGCCGGGATCCTCGCCCGCGCCCTCCACCTTGATGCCGCCCAGCCGCGCCAGGCGAATGACGGCCAGAACATCCTCAACCGTCGACGCGCCACTGATCACATACTGGCGAATCGACTCGGGTGAACAACCCGCTTTGACTTCGGAGACCACGCGAAAGGTCTCGAGCACGTTTGCAGTTTCTGCCGAGAGCCCGCTTGCCAACGAAGGTGCGATGGTGTCGCTGATGGCTTCGCGCAGGGCTGCGGCGTGAACGCGCGCATGCTGGCGAATATCGAGTGTGTGGAGATGCAGGCCGAAGGTGCGCACTTGTAGGATGAGCGGATCGATGAGCGTGCGCGCAATGCGGATTCCGTTGTTGGCCGCGAGCGAGCCGCGCAAAACATCCAGGTCGTCGAGAAAGTCCTGGACTGAACAGTAAGCAGGCAGCGCCTGGGTGAGCTTGTCGTGGCTGCGAGCAAGCGTAAATGGCGTTACCGGAAGAGCAGCGCCTCCCGGCGTGTGAATTTCTCCAGCTTCCGCTAACGTTCGCTCGATGCGCGCCTTGAGACAGATGACGAAGCGGCGATAGTACTCGAACTCATATTGCGAGCCGAAGACCTGCGATTCGGGCGTGTGCACCTGCGCCACGTAGGCACGAAGGCGCTCAAGCAATGCCTCGCTCACTGTCCGCTGCTGAGCGCTGGTGGTGAGCAGGTCGATGATCAAATCGAGCCGGCGCTGGTAATAAAGAAGCAGATGTCCGCGCGCAAGGTGAAGCGCGACGCGGGTGACCTCCGGCGTGACGAAGGGATTGCCGTCGCGATCGCCGCCGATCCAGGAGCCGAAACGCAAAACCAGCGGCAGTTCGAGCGCTTCGAGCTCAATTCCATAGGCTGCGCGAAGGGCCGCCGAGATTTCGCGGTAAAGCTCGGGCAACGTATCGAAGATGGAAACGTCGTAATAGTCGAGCCCCATCTTGATCTCGTCAAAAACGGTAGGACGCCGCGAGCGCACCTCGTCGGTCTGCCAAAGGCTCGTGATCTCTGCCAGTACTAACTCTTCAAGTCGCCCCAGATCCTGCTCTGGGAGCGGAATGCGGTCGAGCGCCTCAAGAAACTCGCCGATGCGCCGGCGCTTGAACATGACGGTGCGGCGCGCCGCCTCAGTCGGGTGCGCGGTGAAAACGGGCACGATGAGGACGCGCCTGAGCCAGTTCAATGCTTCATCCGGCCCGATGCCCACGCGCCGCATTTCGCTGAAGGTGCCCTCCAGCGAGCCGCGCTGGCGGCCGGCCTGCCCGCTCAGTCGCAATGCGACGCGACGGCGTTTGCGATGGTTCGTCTCGGCGAGGTTGATGAGCTCAAAGTAAAAGGCAAACGCCCGCGTGAGCAGGATGGCGCGTTCAACGGGAAGCGAATGGACGAGTCCCATCGCCGCGGCGGCGTGGCGCGAAGCTTCGTCGGCACGGCCTTGCGCGTCGGCATCCCGGCGGCGAATGGTGCCCTGGCGCAGCGCCTCCACTTGAGCAAATAAATCTTCGCCGGCCTGCTCGCGCAGCACTGCTCCCAGCAGCGTGCCCAGTGACCGCACGTCGCGGCGCAACGGCGCCTCTTTCAGGTCGCCGGTTTGCGCTTCGAGCTCGGCCAGTCGTTGCGTCCAGCTCTCGGGATTCCACAAAAGAGCCATCGTGATTTGATTATGCACGACGGATTTGACCCTCTGTCTCGAAGATCGCTCTTTCGCTGCTTGCGGCCCATGGAGCAAAATGACTGCATGTCAAAACCTGGCCGCCTCATCCCCGTGGCTGTTGCTTGCATCCTTGCCGTTGTGCAGTCCGTCTACAGCCAGGCAGGCACAACGCCTGCTGCACAGCCCACGACAGCCGGGCACGCTCCACGCCCGCCCATGCCCACCCGCGATCCGCACACGCCGGGATACGTGACAGCGGCAGAACTGCCGGACGGCTCTTCTCCTTCGCCAATGAAAAACGGCAACTTCATCATTGGGCCGACGCACACGCCCGCGCCTGAGCTGGCCGATCCGAATCGGCCGCTCGATGGGAACGTCGTGGAATTCACGATGAGCTCCGAAGACAGCAAATATTTCCCAGGTATCGCGCGCGATCCAGACTCCCACCCCACGCCCGATCCCGACAACTCGGCCCGGCTTCTCGGCGTCGGGACGCATCCGCAGCCGTATGTTCGCAAGGTTGCCGTTTACGTGCCGAAGAATTACATTCCGGGCAGCGAAGCGCCCTTCATTGTCGGCGCAGACGGTCCCGATCGCTTGCTCTTTGCAGCTTTGGACGCTTTGATCGCCGAGCATAAGCTGCCGTCGATCGTTGCCATCTCCATCGGAAACGGCGGCAGCGACGCGCAGGGCAGCGAGCGCGGCCTGGAGTACGACACCATGTCAGGAAGATATGCGGAATTTGTGGAGTACGAAGTGCTGCCTGCTGCGGAAAGTCATGCGCATGTGAAACTGACAGGCGATCCCGATGGACGCACGGTGACCGGCAACAGTTCTGGCGGTTCCTGCGCGCTGGCCATGGCGTGGTACCACCCCGAGTGGTATCACCGTGTACTCACGTACTCCGGCACTTACGTGAATCAGCAGTGGCCGTGGAGCCCGGAGACGCCGGACGGCGCATGGGGATTTCATGCGCAATTAATTCCGCACAGCGCGCGCAAGCCCCTTCGCTTGTGGCTCGAGGTAAGCGACCGCGATCTTCTCAACCCCAACACGATGCGTGACGGCATGCACGACTGGGTGCTGGCTAACGAGCGCATGGCGCAGGTGCTCGCTCATAGACACTACACTTATCAATTCGTCTTTGCCCGCAACGCCGGTCATGTGGATCGCAGCGTGCGCGAGCAAACACTGCCCGAGGCCCTTGAATACGTGTGGCAAGGGCATAAGGTGAAGTAGCCAACAGGCTATTTGCGGCCGATGGTGTTGCGACGGAAGCAAGTGGGGCTGTGGTCGTTCACCATGCCGGAGGCCTGCATAAAAGCGTAGACGATCACAGGGCCGACAAATTTGAAGCCGCGCTTCTTGAGTTGCTTCGACATTTCGACGGCGAGCGGCGTTTGTGCAGGGAGGGGGCCTTGAGTCCGGATGGGCTTGCCGCCCACGATGGCCCAGAGAAAACCGGCGAAGTCTTCGCCCGTTTTCTGCATCTCGAGGTAGATGCGGGCGGCCCCGATGGTCGCTTCAATCTTCGCGCGCGAGCGAATGATGCCGGGATTCTGCAGCAAGCGTTCGACATCTCTTTCCTTGAAGCGGGCGACTTTTGATGGGTCGAAATCTTTGAAGGCTTTGCGGAAGGCGTCGCGCTTGCGCAGCACCGTGATCCAGGCGAGGCCAGCCTGGAATCCTTCGAGCATGAGAAGTTCCCAGAGCACGCGGCTGTCGCGCTCGGGCACGCCCCACTCGGAGTCGTGGTAATCGCGGAGAAGTGGATCGCTCTCTGCCCAGGTGCACCGGGATTTCGTTCTTTTGCTGCTCATGATTCCGATCGTATGCGAAGTTTGCGTTCGATGCCAAACCTCAGACTTCGAGCTGCGCCATCAGCTCTTCCCATTCGGTGGTAAGCGCGGCCAACTGCGCTCGCAGTTCCTCGGCCAGCGCAGTGAGGCGCTGCGTTTCGGCGGAAGAAACGTAGATGCCGAGTTGCTCTTCAGTGTGCGCAATCGCGGACTCCACCCGTGGAATCTCTTCCTCGAGAAATGCGCACCGGTCTTCCATTTGCTTCTGCTTGATGGGATTCAAGCGGCGGGTGCGAGGCGCCGCAGACGTTGCGGCGCCATTAATCTCCTCGAAGCCGCCTTCGATGATGATAGTTGCTCCAGCAGTCGCGGCTTTTCCCGTGAAGGGCCGTTCGGGCTCAATCGCCAGGGCTCCAGCCGCCTGCGCTTCCCTCCTGCGAAGGTAGTCCTCGTAATCTCCTTCGTACGAAGTGATCGCACCGTTCTCGATTTCCAGCACACGCGTGGCCAGGCGGTCGATGAAGTAGCGATCGTGCGAGACAAAAATCACGGTGCCGCCGTAGCTCGCCAACGCGTCGAGCAGCACATCTTTTGCGCGCATATCCAGGTGATTGGTTGGCTCGTCGAGCAGCAGAAAGTTGGCCGGAGAGACGAGAATTCGTGCCAAAGCGTAGCGGTTGCGTTCGCCCCCTGACAGCACGCCGAGCGGCTTGAACACGTCGTCGCCGGAAAAGAGAAAGCAGCCCAGCAGCGAGCGCAGCGTGACCTCAGGAATCCGCAGCGCGGTGCGGCTGATGTCGTCGAGCATGCGCGCTTCGGGATCGAGCACTTTGTACTGATCCTGCGCGAAGTATTCGGCGACAACATTGTGTCCCAGGCGGATCGTACCGACCGTCGGCAGCTCAGCGCCGGTGAGCAGCTTGATGAGTGTCGACTTCCCCGCCCCATTGACGCCAACAAGGGCCACGCGGTCACCACGATCGATGGTGAAGCGCGCGCCGGTGAACACCTGTTTGCATCCGTAGCTCTTCGCAAGTCCCTCGGCCTCGGCGACCATGCGTCCCGATGGCGGTGGCTGAGGAAATTTGAAGTGAATGACCGGCTCCTCCTCGGGGACCTCAATGCGCTCGATTTTTTCCAGTTCCTTGATCCGTGATTGCACCTGCTTGGCTTTCGTCGCCTGGTAGCGGAAACGATTGATGAAGGCCTCGAGGTGCTCAATACGCTCGCTCTGGTTGCGATACGCGGCCATGAGCTGCTCGCGGCGCTCATCCTTCTGCTTCAGGTATTTCGTGTAATTCCCCTGGTAGATTGTCAGGCGCTTGTTCCAGATCTCCACGGTACGGTCGATGGTGACATCGAGAAAATAGCGGTCGTGCGAGATGAGGATGTAGCCGAACGGATAATCATTTAGATAGTCCTCAAGCCAGTTGCGCGATTCCAGGTCGAGGTGGTTGGTGGGTTCGTCGAGAAGCAGCAAATTGGGCTTGGCGAGCAGAAGTTTGCACAGCGCGATGCGCATCTGCCAACCGCCGCTGAACTCGCTCGTCCGGCGCGCCCAATCCTCCTTGCCGAAGCCCAGGCCGGTGAGCACGCTCCCTACCTGTGCGTCGAGCGCGTAGCCATCGAGCGAGTGAAACCGGTCCTGCAGCATGGAGTATCGCTCGGCTGCAGCCTGGTACTCCGGGCTTTCGTGATTCAGTTCGGCCAGCTGCCCGGTGAGCCACTCGATCTCATGCTGCATTTCGCGCAACTCGTCGAAGACAGTCAGGCACTCTTCGAACACTGTACGCCCCGCAAGCTCCAGGCCCTCCTGTGGCAGGTAGCCGATACTGATGCCCCGCGTCTGGTCAAGCGAACCGTAATCGAGCGTTTCCAGGCCGGCCAGGATCTTCATCAATGTGGACTTGCCTGTGCCGTTGGTCCCAACCAGCGCGGTTTTTTCGTCGTGGCGAATGAGCCAGTCGGCCTCAAGAAAGAGAACCCGCGGGCCAAATCGCTTGCCGGCTTGTTGCAGCGAAAGCATGAAATTCTATTTTCGCAGAGCGCAATCCAGAGAATGCGCCAACGATCTGCAAGAAATCGTCGCGCGCCTTCCGGCTTGCCCGCCTAATCTAGGTGGAAGACCTCTTCCATCGTTGTCCACCACTCGCCGTCCTTGCGATCAGGCAGCGCGTTCTGCATGGGCATCATCACTGCCCACCAATCTTGCGTGGTTCTATCGGCGGCCATCCGAGCCGTATCAGCGGCGAAGTCGGTCCCGTGGTATTCGAAGTAGCTGAAGAGCGTGTGGTTGTGCAGATAGATGGAGTAATTGCGAATGTTGCAGGCGTGGATCATTTCGAGCACGCCTGGCCACACAGCCGCATGAAACTGCTTGTATCTTTCCTCGGCTTCAGGCTTGAGGCCAATAATCATTCCGTAACGGGTCATGAGGATTTCCTGTCTCAACGGTAAGTTCCAGACACAATATCTTCGTTCGGGCTACCGGTTTTCAACAACAATCTCGCGCTTCTGAGCACGGCCCGTTATCATCAACCTGCGTGAAGTTGGCATAGATCCTGGGCTCGGCAGACCCGATGCGGGCGAATTAACGACTATGGCAGGTACTTGTCCCGCCCAAGTGTGGTCCGCATGCCGGAACATTCAAGCTTCGTTGATCAACAAAAAAGGAGAAACCATGGCAGCATTTACACAGCGGCGCGAATTTTTGAAGCAGGCAGGTTTGGTGGGTTCGCTTGGATCTGCGGCAATGATTGCAGGATTGCCTGAAAGCGCGATGGCTCTCGGCGGCGTAGCCAGCACCGTGGTGGAAGATGCCTTGCAGCCCTCGCAGACCGAAGAGGCGCCGAAGTATCACATCAAGTTTGCCGTGTGTGGCATGAGCCATGATCACATCTACGGCATGATCGGTGCGGTGCAGCGTGGCGGCGGCGAACTGGTGGCTGCTTGGGGCGGTGAAGACGACAAGCTGGCGGCATTCCGCAAGCGGTTCCCCGATGCAAAGATCGTCAAGACGCAGGATGAAATTCTCGATGACCCCTCGGTGCAGCTTGTCCTGACCTCGCAAATTGCCAGTGAGCGCGCAGGCATCGCCGTGCGGGCCATGAAGCGCGGCAAAGACTTCCTGTCAGACAAGCCGGGAATGACCACGCTCGAACAGCTTTCCGATGTGCGCAGAACCATCGCCGAAACCAAGCGGGTCTACGCGATCCTCTATAGCGAATTGCTCGAAGTCAAGGCGGCCGTCTACGCGGGCGAACTCGTACGGCAGGGCGCAATCGGCAAGGTGATCCAGACCATCAACATTGCGCCGCACCAGATTTTCCAGCGCGCCGGGGATGCCGGAGGCAGCAGCGGGCGGCCTGACTGGTTCTGGAATCCTGAGCAATATGGAGGCATCCTGTGTGACATTGGTTCGCACCAGGTGGACCAATTTCTCTTTTACACGGGATCGACGCAGGCCGAGGTGGTTGAGTCGCAGATCGCGAATGTGCGCCATCCCGACCATCCGCATTTCCAGGATTTTGGCGACATGGTCCTGCGCGGCGACCGCGGATTCGGCTATGTTCGTCTCGACTGGTTCACTCCGTATGGTGTGGGAACTTGGGGTGATGGCCGCATGTTCATTCTTGGCACCGAAGGATACATGGAGCTGCGCAAGTATACAAACATTGCCGTCAGCCATCAGGGCAACAACCTCTTTGTGGTGGACGGCAAGCAGGCGCGGTACATCGATTGCAACGCCATGCCATTGCCGTTCGGGCCGCAGTTCGTAGCTGACATTGTGAACCGCACGCATATGGCGCAGAACCCAGATGAAGCTCTGCTGGCTGCGGAGCTCGTGATCAAGGCGCAAAAAAATGCACAGTGGGTCACGTTGAAAGATTGATTGCGGGCTTCAAGAACCCGTCAAATTTCCTCACTGAATCGTTCTGTCGCTTGGCGCGCATTCTGCCCAAGGAGCTTGGCGCTCCGCGAGTCCCGCCGTTACCACGCTGCCGTTACTACCGCCAACAATTCCTCGCGCGCGAGCGGAATCGGATTGGCCTGCATGCTGCTGGCACGCGCGGCCTTCTCCACGACGCCGGGCAAATCAGCTTCAGTGATTCCCCAGCCCCGCAGTGCAGCAACGTTGAGATCGGCGCAAAGCGCGCGTACCCATGCAATGCCGTCGTCCGCTCTTGCGTCATTCCTGCCGGTAAGCAGGCGCGCGATCGCGGCGTAGCGCTCGAGAGCGGGATGCTGCGGCGCGCGCGATCGCAACGCTGCAATGTTCGCCGCCATTCCGTGAGGCAACAGCGCCGCACACAGCGCTCCATGCGGAGCATTCCACGAGCCTCCGAGCGGGGCGGCGAATCCGTGGACCACACCCAATCCGGCATTCGCCAGCGCCAGGCCCCCGAACAGGCTGGCCAGCGCCATGTCGCGGCGTGCTTCACGATCGGCGCCATTGTGGTACACACGGCGAAGAGCGCTGGCAGCGAGCCCGATGCCCTCGACGCAGATTCCATCCGTCAGTGGATTGGCGCGCGCGCTGACATACGGCTCGATGAGCTGCGTGAGGGCATCAAGGCCGGTGAAAGCGGTGATCGCACGCGGCAGCTCGTAGGTGAGCTCGGGATCGACCAGTGCGACACGCGGCAGCATCAGCGGGCTTCGCAGGCTCGCTTTCACACCGTGCTCCGCTGATCCAAGCACGGCGTTGCGCGTCACTTCGCTGCCCGTCCCGGCCGTAGTCGGCACCGCAATGAAAGGCAGTGGCGCGACCGAAATCGCGCGACCCCTTCCGACGACTTCGAGAAATTCGAGCGGGTCGCCGCCGTTGGTGGCAATGGCGGCAATCGCTTTGCCGGCATCAATTGCGCTGCCCCCGCCGATCGAGATGACGACATCGCACCCGGCGTTCCGTGCATGTTGTGCGCCCTCACGCACCAGGTCAACTGTCGGCTCACCGGACACCGCAAAGCTCTCAGCCGAAAGTGACGAGACAAGTGACGCCACTCGCTCTCGAGAGGTTCCGGTAACTACAAGCGGGTGGGCACCAAACGTGCGAGAAAGTTCTGGCAGAGTAGCAGTCGCGCCCTCGCCGAAGACGATGCGCGCCGCGGTGGCAAATTCGAAGCGCACGATTCTACCAGCCTTCGGGATCGGGGAAAACAGCGTTGTACAGTGTTCGTTGGCGCGGCTCGGCCATCATTGGCTCGACAGCGTCTCGCCATTTCGCGTAGTGATTGGTCGCACGATGCGCAGTCACCGCTTCCGGCGTGAGGTAGACTTCGATGAGCAAAAACCGTGTCGCATCGTCCTGCTGTTCGATCACGTCAAAGCGCGCGATGCCAAGCTCCTGAACGCTCGCGCGCGCGTTTTCGATAGTCACTCGCCTGAATTCCGCCACCATTTCGGGTTTGACATGCACATGCACGTGAACGACAAGCATCGGACATCCCTCCGCTCCTTATCCTACTGCCATGTCGTGCAGTCCGAGGATGATGCTCCCGCCGCGTCCATCTACGCAGCTGATGCACCCGAAAGTTCTCGAGAGGTGTAGAAGAGTCGATGCGGGCGATTGGGGAGCGACTGCTATGTGCAATGTTGGCGGTGGATGGAGTCTCCAGCGAACCGTTCTCCAATCCAAATTCCCTGCTGTCAGGGAAAAATACAGGGAAAATTGCAAATTGTGCCCCGACGGTCTGTTGAGGTAGTTCTCTATGGCTCTCAATACACGCGAGTTCTTACTACGCAATGCCGGTTTTTGAGCCGCACCGAACAGGGAATTATCACTCACGTATCAGGGAATTGCATTTCCCTGATACCGACCTTCCGGATTTCTTCACTCGCTGAACGATGTCGAGGTTGCCGGTGAAAATCCCGAAGATCCGCAGCATTAATGGACCCTCGCGATCCATGTTTCAAAAGGGGTGTTCATCACCGAGCTCCGGCAACACCCTTTTGACACGGCCGAATGCTAAGAAAAGCTGCAATTTCTGTTCGGAAAGGTTTCTACAATTGCTGGCTCTATCATGCTGATCATAAAAGGGGAACTTGTTCGGAAAGAACCGTTTCAAAATCTATACCTTCAGAAACAGGACAACCCACAGACCGACAGCCAACAGTGGCTATCGTCGGCAACTGTGAAGACTAGCCGGCGTTCCGGTTGAAAAAGCTTCGGACGCGATCGATCCAGTCCCAGTTGTTGCTCAAGCAGTAACTAATGGGATGGTCCGTGTCGTTAGCACATAATATGTCCGGTGTTTTTAGCAAGTGAAGTGTCCGCATAACGGGCGGCGAGGATGGAGCCATGCGCGAGAGCATGGAGATCTATCCGAGGACCGCAGCGGAGCGGGCGATGAAGTTACAGGAAGTGTTGTTACGAGCCACATCGGGCAAGATCAAGTGGTGGCAGGCGGCGGAGTTGATGGGCATCAGCGAGCGGCAGATGCGTCGATGGCGGAAGCGCTATGAGGAACAGGGCTACCAGGGCTTGCTGGACCGGCGGCGGCGGAAGCCAAGCAGCAGGCGGGTGGCGAAGGCGCAGGCCGAAGCGGTTCTGGGCTTGTATCGGGACAAGTACTTCGATCTGAACGTTCGGCACTTTCATGAGAAGCTCGGCGAAGAACATCAGATCGGGTTGAGCTATACGTGGGTGAAGCAGGCCCTGCAGTCAGCCGGTCTGGTGAAGCGCAAGGCCAGCCGCGGCGTGCATCGCAAGCGGCGTGAGCGGCGACCTCTGCCGGGGATGATGCTGCACATCGACGGCAGCGAACACCGGTGGTTTCAGGATGAGCGTAAGCACGACCTGATCGTGATCCTGGACGACGCCACCAGCGAGATCTACTATGCGCAGCTGGCCGAGGAAGAGACGACCGCCACCGTGATGGCCGGGCTGCGGGCGGTGATCGAACAGAAGGGGCTGTTCTGCTCGCTCTATTCCGACCGTGGAGCCCATTTCTGGCTGACCCCGAAGAGCGGTGGCAAGGTCGATTATGAGCGCCCTACGCAGGTGGGCCGCGCCATGAAGGAACTGGGAGTGCATATGATCCCGGCCTACTCTCCGCAGGCGCGGGGACGCTCGGAACGCAACTTCTCCACCTGGCAGGGACGACTTCCGCAAGAGCTGCGCTTGCGCGGGATCCGAACGCTGGACGGGTCCAACGGGTTTCTCAGGGAGCACTACATCGCCGAGTTCAACCGCCGTTTTACGGTTCCGGCAGCCCAGCGCGGTACCGCGTTCATATCCTGCCGGCACAGGAACCTGGAGCTGATCTTCACGCAACGATTCGAGCGCACCGTCGACCAGGACAACACCCTACGCTTTCACAACCTGGTTATGCAGATTGAGCGTGCCGAGTGGCGCCCCACCCTGGCTGGATGCAAGGTGATCATCCATCAGCACCTGGACACTACCCTGACCCTCATGATCGCAGGACATCGCGTCGGACATTACAGCGCAGAAGGAAAACTCTTGACGCCACTGACGAAAAAACAGATCAAGGCCGTGGAAAAGACGTTGAGAGGAAAAGTCCTAAAACAGACTTTCCCTCTCAACTTGCAAATCCCGCACAATACGCGGGATTCGCACTTTCCCACCGCCTCTACGGCTACTAACTTATGAATCCGGACATTTCATTTGTTCTCAAAAGCGGACATTTTCACTTGCTAACGACACTGACGGAAAGACGACGACCCGCCCGGGACCTCAGAATTCGGCTCACGGGCGGTCGATTCGCGCCGAGGCGATTTAGCGTGAATCCAGAAGGATTCCTGGCGACATCGACGTTTCCCAGGACCTATCCTGCAATTGGCAAGTAATCCACGGCGTCCGAGCAGTCTGGGAACTGTTCGAGCATCCCCTGAGCTTCTTGCTCCAGCGCCTGGCTAAGAGAGATCTTGCCCGTTTCAAAAGGGTCCCAAAACCCACCTTCCTAAACTCCGTCAAATCAACGCCCTCATCTTGAGATTTTGGCCGTTTCAAAGGGTGTGGGTTAGGTTACAGCCGGAGGTTCTGTGGCTGGAACCGCTAGACAGGGAAGCTGCTTTTCAAGCCGCTCTTCGGTCGCAGGCGCAAGGTCAATTCTGCAAGCTCCTTCTGTCGCTCTGATACCGCGCACGGTCACGGCTTAGTGGCATTGTGAATAGATGACATTGAACCGCCGCGCCAAGCGTGACCCACCAGGGTGACAGCCCGTCATTTATCTATTGCTGCTTCCTACTCCGCCAGAGCCTCTCACTCCCGTGCAATTGTTTGATTCGTTGCGTTCAAGAGCGAGGCCACTACGATGCATTCCAGGTGGAGCCGTTGCGGCCCTTTCTTTGGTGGTCTGTGGCCTATTTCGAAGTATCGCGAGCCGCTTCACCCCATCTTGTTCCCAACAACCAACGTAGGTTTGCTATGAAGGATTCATACTCGCAATCATTAATTCTCACGGTCATCTGTTCCTGCTTCATGTCTTCGGTCCAGACAATGTGAACGGGGTGATGGGGGATGAGGGCGTCTGCGAAGCGCGAAGCGCGCCCCGGTGTTGCCTTGGTCGCGATGAAGTCGTCCGGTCGACTCTTTGCCAAATCCGGCATCATAGTTCTTGCGTAGCCACACCCTGATCGAGGCCCTTGAATAGAATCCGAATCCCTCTCAACCTTGGAGCTGAATTCGACAGAAACGATCTCGTCAGCGTGCACGGTGATCAAGAGATTCTTCGTCAATGATTTGACGCACCGCGGAGCAAAGGCAATTCTGAGCCACGAGCCTGCATCCGGAAGCAAAGAGCCAGCGAGGTACTTAACCGTCCAGAACGGCTTCGGCATAGATTCCTTTGCCGCGGTGGCCGTTTCGGTTGGAAGCATGCTTGCGCGGCAATCTGTTTTGACGGGCTTTTGGCAAACGGCAGTTCCTGCAGACAGAATGATGCAGAAAATTGTCAGTTGAATCTTTGGAAAATCAATGGGCGACATGGTCTTCTCCTTGATTATTGACCTCCGGCAGGACGTCATTTTCGCGAGCCATCCAGACATAGAGGGTCGGCATCAGGAAGACGCCAATAATCAGGTTGGCAAGCAGACCGCCGACAATGACGATAGCGAACGGGCGCTGCGAATCGGAGCCGATGGCGTGGGAGAGCGCAGCGGGCAGCAAGCCCAGCGTGGCCACCAGCATAGTCATCATGACGGGGCGCAGGCGGAGGACGGCGCCGTCAACTGCGGCCGCGATGATGTGCTCCTCGTCGGACACCTCCGATCCCTTGCGCCGCGCACGCAACTGATTGATGTATTCAAGCATGATGACGCCCGTTTCCACAGAGACGCCGAAAAGCGCCAGGAATCCCACCGCAGACGAGACCGAGAAATTGGTGTGCGTAATGAAAAGTGCGAGCGGGCCGCCGATAGAGGCCATAATGACGGACACCAGGACGATGACTGACCACTTATAAGAACGGAACATGGTGTAGAGAATGAGAAAGATGGCCAGAACGGTGATAGGAATAACGAGAGCCATTCGCTTGTCGGCGCGCTTCTGGCTTGCAAATTCGCCGGCCCATTCAAGGTGATAGCCCGAGGGCAGCTTCACATTCTGTTCGACCATGCCGATGGCTTCTTCCACCGTCGATCCCAGGTCACGGCCGCGAACGGAATACTTGATGGCGATGTAGCGCTGGCCTCCCTCGCGATTGATCTGCTCGGCGCCGTCATCGGTGGAAACCTTGGTCAACTGGGCAAGAGAGACACGCTCGCCAGAAGGGGCCAGAAGGCGTACATCTTCGATTGCCTGCCGGGTGTCGCGATACGGCTTCTGATAGCGGAGCGTCACATCGTAACGCGCCTCACCTTGCTGCACTTGAGTTAGCGCGTTGGAGCCGACGGCAGTTTGTATTGCATCCTGCACATCGGCGACATTGATGCCCCATCGCGCGGCGGCTTCGCGGTCCACGGTGAAGTTGAGGTTAGGCTGGCCGACGATGCGGAAAACACCAAGATCCTCGATGCCGCGGATGGTGGCCATTTGGGCCTGGATGAGTTCAGCCGTGTTCTCCAGCGTGCGCAGATTGTCGCCGTAGAGCTTGACGGCCAGTTCCCCTTTGACGCCGGAGACGGCTTCTTCCATATTGTCCGAGATGGGCTGCGAATAGTTCCAGAGAACGCCGGGGAACTTCTCCAACTGCTCGTCGATTGCGGCGATCAAGGCTTCCTTGTTCTGGTGGAAAACGGGGCGCCACTGCTCTTTCGGCTTGAGATCGACAAAGTATTCGGTATTGAAGAAACCGGCGGTGTCAGTACCGTCGTCGGGACGGCCGGTCTGGCTGACGACCTGCGTGACCTCTGGAAAGGAAGCCATCACCCGCCGCGCCTGGTTGGTGAAATCGATGCTTGCGGTGGGGCCTTCGCTGGGAGGCAATGTTCCGCGCACCCAGATGGAACCCTCGTCGAGGTGGGGCAGGAACTCCGATCCGATGGGTCCGCCGAATGAGAGGAAAAGGGCGAAAGCGAAGAGAACAATGGAAACGCCCAGCGTAACGTTGCGGTGCAAAATGGCCGAGCGAACCGCAGTGCGATAGTGGCCGGTGAGCCAATGCATCATGGGGTTCTTCCACTCTTTCGCGCCTTTTTGGAAGACGATGCCTCCCATGACTGGAGCGATGAGGATGGCGAAGACGAGCGCACCGACCAGCGCAAAAGTGACGGTCCAAGCCATCGGTTTGAACAGGCGTCCCTCGACAGACTGCAGTGTGAAGATCGGGAGGTAGGAGGTGATGATGATGCCGCGGGCATAGAAGACCGGCCGCTGCACCTCGTGCGCGGCATCGCGAATTCTCTCCGCAGGCGTGCGTGTGTCGTTCTGGAGGGAGAGATGGCGGACCATATTCTCGATCATCACCACAGTGCCGTCGACGACCATGCCGAAATCCAGCGCGCCCAACGAGAGCAGGTTGGCAGGAATGTGGATGAGGTCAAGGCAGATGGCGGCGAACAGGAGGGCAAAGGGAATGGTGAGGGCGACGACAATGGCGCCGCGCACATTGCCAAGGAAGAGGAAGAGAATGATGGAGACGAGGATGACACCTTCGGTCAGATTCCGCTCGACGGTATCCACGGTGAACTTGACGAGGTCTGAACGATCGAGGAAAGGAACAATCTTAACGCCTTTGGGCAAGATGCCATTGTTGAGCTTCTCGACCTCACTGTGAATGCCCTGCAGCACGGGGTCGGAGTCGTCTCCTTTTTGCAGCAGGACGATCCCTTCGACGGTATCGGAATTATCGACGATGGCGCCGTCGGAGCGATGGGTCGCGCGGCCGATCTGACCGAGTCGAATCTTGGGGCCCTGTGAGACGGTGGCGATGTCTTTGACGCGAATGGCCGTGCCGTTCGCTGTTTTGACCACGGTGTTCTCAATGTCCTGCACGGTGGTGTAGAGACCCAGCGACTGCACGTTGATCTGCTGTGATCCCTCCTCAATAAAGCTGCCCCCGCCGTTGGTGTTGTTGTTTGCGACCTGCTGCTCGACCTGGGCGATGGAGAGCCCGTATACGACGAGCTTTTCGGGGTCGAGCTTGATCTGATATTCCTTGGTCGCCCCGCCGAAGCTTGAAACATCGACGACGCCTGTGACGCCTTTGAAAGACTTCTCCAGTGTCCAGTCTTCGAGTGACTTCTTTTCCATCACGTCGTAGGCGGGGTTGGTGCTTTCGAGGGTGTACCAGTAGATCTGCCCAACGGGACTCCAGTCTGTGCCCATTTGCGGCACAAGGTTGGCGGGCAGGCTGACTTGGCTGAGGCGCTCCAGCACGTGTTGGCGGTTCATGTCGCTGGTGGAGTCGTCATCGAAAATCAGCATGAGGCTGGAGAGGCCGGCCAGGGTGGTGGAGCGCAGATGTGTGAGGTGAGGAATGCCGGCCATCTGAATTTCGACGGGTACGGTTACCTGGCGCTCGATCTCCTCGGCGCTGCGGCCTGGCCACTGGGTGATGATCTGGACGTAGTTGTTGGCGACGTCGGGGTAGGCTTCGATGGGTAGGTTACGGAACGAGACGATGCCCCAGGCAGTGAGCACCAGCGTGCCGCCGAGCACGAGCCAGCGGTTCTTGAGCGCGAATTCAACCAGTGCGCGAAGCATCTAACGGTTCCCCGCGGTTTCAAGCAACAGCGCGTTTGCGACCACCTGCTGGCCGGGGCTAAGGCCGACGAGAATCTCCTGCCGGTTGCCTGCCAGCATTTGCCCGGCGTGGACCTCAGTGCGCCTGAACTGGTTGCCTCCCGCGGGCAGGAAGACCCAATCGCGGTCATGAAGGTGGAGCACAGAGTCGGCGGGAATTGCCGCGTGCGTTTCTTTGGTGCGGCTGGTGAAGGTGGCCGTCGCAAACATCCCCAACCTGAGGAAGCCGGGATTCCTAACCTCGATGCGCACTTTCGCGGTGCGAAGCGATGAATCGAGGATAGGACCGATGTCGCCTACCCGGCCCGTGAGGGGACGGTCAGGGTAGGCATTGATCCTGATCTTCGCTTCCTGGCCGAGTTGCAGCTTGGGAATGTCGTTCTCGTAGACGTCGCAAACGACCCAGACCCTGGAGAGATCGGCGATGGTGAAGGCGGTGGCCGAGCCGGAGAGACTCACGCCCGCGGCGCTCGCATTGGTCACGTTCTGCGCAACGATAACGCCGTCGACAGGCGCATAAACATCGACGATGCTGCTGGGGTGGTCCTTATTCACGCCAAGCGTCTTCAACTGCTCTTCGGAAGCTGTCAAGTCAGCCTTGGCGTCCTTCTCGGTGTCCTCTGCCTGCTCTAACATGGCCTGCGAGACGGCGCCGTGCTGGAAAAGATCTTGAGCGCGGAGATAAGCCTTGTTGGCGAACTGTTCGTCATTGACGGCTTTGAGATAGGTATCGAAGGCATTGGTAATGTCGGTGCTTTGCACCGACAGGAGCAACTGGCCTTTTCTCACGTTGTCGTCGAGGCGTGCCTTGATATCGAGCACGCGGCCATTGGCCAGCGAGATGACCGGAACCTCGCGGGAAACGTCAGGGAAGACAGCGCCCGTGGCGTTCATCTGGTCAACAGATTCGACTTTCTCAGCCACGGCGAGCGGGAACTTGCTCACATCGTTGTCGTCGATGGTAATGAGGTTCATGTCGGGAACCTGAATGACTTTAGCTGGCGGCGGAGCACCGTCGCCCCGCTGCGCGCTCTTGCAGCTTGAGAGACCGAGACACAACGGCGCCGCCAGAATGCAGGCCCGGGAAATGATCAGGAGCCGCTTGCGGGAGAGTGCGGAGATCATGGAATTACCTCACGTCCGACTGCAAGATTCAGTTGAGCTGCGGCCGTCAGATACGAGCCGATCAGTTGCATATAGGCCAGTTGCACGGCGCGGCAGTCGCTCTGCGCGTTGAGAAAATCCATGAGCGACGCGCCTCCGTGCAGGTAGGCGTAGGTGACGGTATCGCGCACCCGAGTGGCCTGGTCTTTGTATTTCACCTTGTATGGCTTCAGAAGCGCGATGCTGCTCTCCACCTGCGTGTAGGCCGAGTCAACATCACTGAAGACCTGGGCGCGGGTGGCCTCGGTCAACTGTTGGTTGCGGCCGATATCGATCTGGGTGCGCTGTTTCTCGCCCTGGTTGCGGTCGAAGATGCGCAGCGGAATGCTCACGCTGCCGCCGAGAGTTTGCATATCGATGGGGTTCGAGTTATTGACAGCTGAATTCCACGTGTACCAGGCACCGAAAGTGGGGTCGGCGGAACCGTTGGCAACGGCCAGTTTGTGGTTGGTCTGGGACTGCTGGACGGCTTACAGCGCCGCCTGCAGGTCCGGGCGCGTATCCAGCGCAATCTGGCGAAAGCTTTCGAGCGGCTTCAGATCCTCTGAGAAGTCGAATGGGCCGGTCACATCGAATTGCTCGACCGGAGTGCGGTCATTAAGCAGTTGCAGAAGCTGGATTTTCGCAGTGCGCAGGTTGACGATAGCCGATTGAATCTCGACCTCGTATTGCACGCGCAGCAGCTCGATGCGATCGAGATCGATCTGGGCGATGTCGCCGGCCCTGAATCGATTGCGGCTGATGTCGATGATCTTGTCGTAATAGTCGAGATCGGCGCGTGCCAGCTCCAGCACGGCCTTGGCCTGCAGGGTGTTCACGAACGCCGTCCGCAAAGTGAATTCGAGGGTGCGCTTCAGGTCTTCATGTTGCGAGGCGGCGATGCGGGTGCCCTCTTCTGCGCTTTCGAGGCGCAGCTCGCGTTTGTGGTCGCGCTCGTGGAGGTAATTGATGCCTGGCTCGACGAACGTTCCCTGCACCGGCTGCCAATGGCCGTTGTTGGGAGCGATTTCCGTTCCGTCCACGGTTGTCGTGAACTGGGGGTTAGGACGCAGATAAGCCGTGGTCTCCTCGGCGCGCATCTCATCCACGCCCAACGCGTCGGCCTTGAGCGCGGGGTTGGCAGCTTCAAACTTGGATTTAACCTGCTCCCATGTGAGACTTTGCTGCGCTGGAGACACCGACGCCGCAAGGAACAGCAATGCGGCAACGCCCCTTTCAAATGGGAAGGGCCACGATCGTTTTGGATTCATGGTTCCAATCTCTTTTGGAGAATTCTCACGGCTGACGCGGGTCGAAATCAGAGAAGTGCGTCAGCACGAGGACCGCAAAAAGAAGTAGCAACAGGGGACGGGTGCTGAATCCATCCGAAGGTCCTGTTGCCGCGATTTGTCTTAGAGAGAAAGGAAGGAAGGAGGGCCGCGCGTCGGATTTGGCGCATCAGCTTGTGTCTGGAATGCCGGCGCAACGGGTCGGATCTGGCGGCCGCCAGCAAGAGAGCCGAAGGAAGGCACGGCGGCGCTCGCAATTGAGAGTTCGGAACCAAGCTTGGAAGGCAGGTAAACTGCAGGACAGTCTTGTGCGAGAGACGGCGCTTTGAATTGGTACGGTCCGTCCCGACCCGTAGAGGGAAAATCTTCAGTTCGCGCCTCTCGGAAGTTTCCGTGTCCGTCATTTAACCAGACGTAAAGACGCTTGTGAGTGAATGCCTCTTCAACAACGATGTCTGGCGCGCCGTCTTGATTGACATCCAAGGCCGAGATCGCTGGTGCGAAATCATTTGACTCAAACGTGAGATCGCTATTATTGCCGGCAGTTACGTGAAGCTCAATTCGAAAGGTTTTCTGCCCGCGGAACTGTCCGGCATCGACGAGAACCGCACCATCCGGTTTCTGATCATTGTCAAAATCGGCGGCCGCCAATCTCTGCTCAAACGGCTGATGCAAGAAGCCCTTCGTGGTTCCAAGGCGCGAAACAGCTCCATCCAGCCCGTCTTGCGCCCATAGGGGTGGCGCTACCAGTGACAGGGCAGCAAGCACAAAGCCGGGAATGAGACAACGCACTTTCATACGTTCAGGCCCGAGTATAGATTTCAACGATCCTTTTTCGCAAGGACTGGCAAACGCCAGGCGTGATCCTCGGTTGACGCCAACAGCCCGAAGCGCGTTTCCATCCTCGACTCGGTCCCGTTTTGTGGTTCTGGCCGGATTGTCGCCCATCCGGAAATGTCGTTAGCAAGTGAAAATGTCCGCTTTTCGTAGCAAATGAAGTGTCCGGTTTCATAAGTTAGTAGCCGTAGAGGCGGTGGGAAAGTGCGAATCCCGCGTAGTTTGCGGGATTTGCAAGT
>Ga0116219_10000689_pt1 | contig 34454 bp, 38 predicted proteins | sample Sb_taG_4_FD_91019 | JGI IMG/M metagenome (GOLD analysis project Ga0116219, IMG submission 91019) | Peat soil microbial communities from Weissenstadt, Germany - Sb_50d_6_BS metaG | ecosystem: Environmental > Terrestrial > Soil > Wetlands > Peat | place: Germany: Weissenstadt | collected 2010-09-21 | reverse complement strand
GTAGGCGACGGGGTGACCGAGGCGCGCGTCGGCGATCGAGTGATGGCGATGTGTGGTCTGGGTGCCTTCGCCGAGCAGGTGGTGGTCCCGGTGGCGTCGTTGGCCCACCTCCCCGAACGCCTTGGATTCGGGCAGGCGGCAGCGTTCATCCAGAGCTACAGCACCGCTTGGTACGCGCTCACGCGGCGGACCTCGCTCGCGCCGGGGGAAAAGGTGCTCGTGCTCGGGGCGGGCGGGGGAGTCGGCCTCGCTGCGGTGGACGTGAGCGTGGCCCTCGGGGCCTCGGTGATAGCGGCAGCGTCGAAGAAGGAGAAGCTCTTCGCGGCCGAGGCGATGGGCGCCTCCGCGACGATCGCCTACGAGGACGAGGACTTGAAGTCCCGAGCTCGAGAGCTCTCCGGTGGGGGAGTGGACGTCGTCGTGGACCCCGTCGGAGGGCGCCACAGCGAACCGGCGCTGCGCGCGCTCAGAGCGTTCGGTCGATTCTGTGTGATCGGATTCGCAGCGGGATCTATACCGACCGTGCCTCTAAACCAGGTCCTCCTCAACAACCGGACGGTCGTCGGTGTCGATTGGGGAGCTTGGGCGATGCGCAACCCTGCAGGCAATCGGCAGCTTCTCGACGAGCTCGTAGAGATGGTGAGCTCGGGACACCTGCATCCGGTGGTGCCCGCAGAGTGGCCGCTCGAAGACGCGGTTCTCGTGATGACCGGGCTCTTGCAGCGCTCGGTCACTGGAAAGGCAGTCCTCGTCCCCTGAGTGGCGGATGCGCCGAGCCGATGTGCTCTGCGGGTGCTTCTCGCCGACGCCAGGAGGGTCAGGAGGAGCCGGGGGAGAACCGACTGGTGAAGGAGATCGCCTCACCGGTCGAGGGCTTGCGCTGGCGTTCGAAGATTCGGTCGTATCCGGTGTGACGGATCCTCCAGCCCTCGGCGAGCCGGACGTATTCGTCTTTGTAGAGCGCCGTTCCGTGCATCTCGAGATCGATCGCCGGAAGCATGACGAGGTCCTCGAGGTACCAGGTCCCCCTGGCCTCGGTGTCGGAGACCTTCTCTATCTCCGGATGGTGCCCCGTGTGCATGGTGACGATCCCAGGGTCCGAGAGCGACTTCTTCAAGAACTCGACGATCGCCGCGCGTCCGTTCTGCGAGAGCTCGCCCGATTGGAACGCCGAGGTCGCATCCTCGGTCAAAAGCGCACCGAGTTCGTCGAAGCGCTTGGTGTCCAGCAGGCGGAAGTACGCGTACTTGAGCTGACGGATCGCCTCGATGTCGTCGACGGCGCCTTCACCCGGTGCCGGGGGCGACATCGTGTCGCTACCGATCCCCTCTCGAGGGGATCCCCGCCGGGCGACCGGGCTCCGAGGAGGGACCCCCGCCTGATCCCGAAGACTCACCGAACGCGGGGCTCGCGGGGACTTCGCCGCCGAAGAGGCGAGCCACCTCCGCCTCGACCTGCTGGTACGCGATAGCTGCGTTCTGGAGGAGTGAGGCGATTCCGCTGATCGACTTCTGCATCTCGGCGGCAGCACGCTCCCACTTCATGCAGAGCCCTGAGAACTGCTGGTAGCCGGCGCCTGTCCAGTCTGCGGAGATTCCTTCGATCACCCGGACGACATCGGCGACCGCCGACTTGATCTGGGTGGCTCCCTGCTCGACCTGGCCTGCCGCGACCTGGAGACGCTCAGGCGAGACTTGGTATCTGTTGGAGGTGCTGTTGGGCACGTGAACTCTTCGCTTTCTGTCGGGGGTACCGATGTGGGGACGGCTACCGGTACCGGGAATCGACCGACCCCCCGGCGTAGGTTATAGCCCGCCTCCACCCCGGTGGTAGACGGTGAGCCCCGAGCCCGGCTTCGCAGGGTCAGGAGCGGGAGACGCAGACGTGCGCCCCGTCCATCAAGTGCGCCACCCTCTCCACCCGGGCGCCCGGCAATGCATCTCGGATGAAGGCGATCTCGCTGGAGCATGCCTGGTGACCACGAAGGAGGGCAGCGCACGATCAGCAGGTTCACGATCACGCCCCACGGCGACGAAAGGACCGACCGGTTGTGCGCGGTGGTGAGGCACTGGAACCTCGACCGTTCCGACCCGCGTTAGTCGGGTTCGGTCTTTCGGTCCATCCGGATCTATTCGCCGTCCTGATCTTGGTTGGTCCAGTGCGGCGAGCCGTGGCCCGTAGAGGCATCAGGGTGCAGACCTTGCACCAAGCCAAGGTTCTCGGTCACCGCCGAGAGCATGTCGAGCAGCTGCTGTCGCTCGGAAGCGGCGAACCCTCGGCATATCTCCTGCTCTAGTCCCATGGCCAGCTCGGTTGCCCGGGAGAGGATCCTTTTGCCGTCCTCTGTCATGTGCAGAGTGCGCGAGCGCCGGTCGGTGGGATGCGGGCGGCGCTCGATGAGTCCGCGAGCCTCGAGATGGTCGATGACCGCCACCATCGAGCTCGGGGGGATGCGCAGCCACTCACCGATGGCGTTCTGGGACTGACCCTCGGAGGCAGCGATGGCTCTCATCAGGGCGAACTGGCGAGGCTCGAGCTCCACCTCAGCCATCAGCATGCCGAAACGGCGGGCGGTCTCGAATCCGAGCTGTGAGAGGAGGAACCCCACGGCCTGGGCAGGTCTCAACGGCAGAGGCGAGGAGATCGCTCCCGGAACCGATGATTCCTCGCTTCCCGTTGCGTCTCCTACCTGGTGAGGATCCCTCATCGAAGACCTAGTTTACCATTCGAACAAGTTATGGTAGAAATATTCAGTTCCGAACGATTCAATCTGGAATGGAGTTAACCGTGACCCTAGCTCCCCCCCGCCCCCATTCCCCCGTTACCAGCCGGTCCGGCCGCGGCTCGGAGCCACCCGCTACCGTCCTCGGCCGGACCGCAGCCTTCATCCTCCGGCACCGCAAGGCGGTGATCGTCATCTGGCTGGTGCTGCTCGTGGCCGGCGGCATGTCGGCCGGCAAGGTGCAGAAGCGGCTGAAGTTCGATTTCGCGCTGCCCGGCCAGCCGGGCTACGAGACCGCAGCGCGGATCTCCAACAATTACGGCAACGGCGGTGACTCGACACCCTCGATTCTCGTCGTGAGCACTCCGGCAGGCCAGAGCATCCAGGCGAACGAGTCGAGCGTCGCGGCAGCGTTCAACGACGTCCGAAGCGCCCAGCCGACGCTGCGGGTCGTGGACTACGGAGTGACAGGTGACAAACGCTTCATCACCGACGGAGGACACAGTACCTACGCGCTCGTCTTCGAACCCCCGAACAATGGTTTCGCCACCAACCCGCACACGACCGCGGCCGAGTCCGCGCTTCGCCAGCAGCTTCCCGGATATTCCGTAGGCCTTACCGGACTCGGCGAGCTCTCTGCGGGAGGCTCGTCGAAGGGTCCCGGGGTCCTCGTGGAGACGTTGATCGGTGGTGCGGGCGCGCTGATCGTGCTCGCTTTCGTGTTCGCGTCATTCTTGGCGTTCATGCCGTTGCTGGTCGCCGCGGTCTCCATCTTGACCACGTTCCTCGTCGTGCTCGGGCTCACGTACGTGACCGACGTCTCGTTCATTGTCGAGTTCCTGATAGCTCTCGTTGGACTCGGAATAGCGATCGACTACTCGCTCCTGCTGGTGACCCGCTGGCGTGAGGAGCGGGCGCACGGAGCGGACAACGCCACTGCGGTGATAACCGCTGCCGAGACCGCGGGGCGCGCGGTGGTGCTCTCCGGGCTGACCGTCGCCATAGGCCTCGTGGCGCTGGTCGTGCTGCCCGTGCCGGGCCTTCGCAGTGTCGGGATCGGAGGGATGCTCATCCCGCTCGTGTCGGTCCTCGTCGTGAACACTCTCTTGCCGGCTCTCCTCGGGGGCGTCGGCCCGCGGGTCGACTGGCCGAGGCTCCGAAAGGAGAAGGCTGCCAGTCGCGCCTGGAGCTCGTGGGGCCGCGGCGTGGTGCGCTGGAGGTGGGCTGCGGCAGGGCTCGCCATCTTGCTGCTCGCCCTGTTTGCCATCCCGGCACTGCAGATCAAGGTCGGCGAAACGGGGGTCAACTCTCTTGCCAAGACCGGCTCCGCTCATGCGGCCTACGAACAGCTAGTCGGACAAGGAGTACCCCAGGGAGTGCTGACACCGATCGAGGTTCTCACCACACAGAGCGCCGCCCCGACGGTGCTCGACACGTTGGCGACAGCGCCGGGGATCTCGACGGTGGTGCTTCCGTCGGGCGAGACCGGTAGCCGGGCGGGGACCTCCGACATCATCGCCATTCCCGACGCGGCGTCTGTGAACAACACCACACTTGCTCCCGTGCGAGCGGTCGAGGCCACCGTGAGACACGAGCCGGGTGTCATCGGGGTGACAGGTGCTGGAGCTATAGAGCAGGACTACAGCCACGCTGTCTTCGGAAACTTCCCGCTGATGTTCACCCTCATCGCGATCGTGACCTTCCTGCTTCTTGCAAGGGCATTTCGCTCGCTGCTCCTCGCCGGCAAGGCGGTCATCTTGAACCTCGTGTCGCTCGCGGCCACGTTCGGGCTGATGGCGTGGTTCTGGCAGGACGGCCACGGGTCGAGTGCATTGTTCGGGATTCCCGCCACGGGTGCGATCACGTTCTGGATCCCGCTCATGGTGTTCGCGTTCCTTTTCGGGTTGTCGATGGACTACGAGGTCTTCATCCTCACCCGAGTGCGGGAGGAGTACGACCGCACGGGCAGCACCGACGCGGCCGTAACCGAAGGGCTCGGGCGGACCGGGCGCCTCGTAACCAGTGCGGCGCTCATCTTGTTTCTGGCGTTCGCTTCGCTCGCCTCCGCACCTGACACCGACATCAAGGTGCTCGCGACAGGTCTCGGCGCGGGGATCCTTCTCGACGCGACGATCGTGAGGGCTCTATTGGTGCCGGCGCTGGTGTCCCTGTTCGGCAAGGCGAACTGGTGGTTCCCCAGAGGAGTCTCCAGAGCGCTCGCTGTGCGTGTGCCGGCCCCCCACGGCCACGCGCACGCGGAGCCGGCGAACGCCGAGGTTTGACGCCTGGGCACCGGCCGGGTCTCCCCCCTCGACCAGGCCGGTGCCTGCTCCGCATGGGTCCGGTTACTGTCGTTGGCGTGTCGGAATACGTGATCCCGGAGCCCGAGCCCAAGGAGATCGACGAGACGCTGTCGATCGAGCTGCGACACCTCGCCGACAACGCGGTCCTCAAGGGAAAGCCGTCGGGCGAGGAGAAGTGCGAGAACTGCCGGTACTACCTCGAGTCCTACAAGGACATCTCCTACTGCTGGCACCAGAAGATACGCATCCTGGTGGGAGCGGAATGGTGGTGCCAATGGTGGGAGAAGGACCCAGACAGCGCGTCCTAATCGCTTTCGTGAACCCGGTCGTCGGGTGGCCGCGAGGAGGCAGTCCTGAGACCTCCTCCCTCACCAGGGCTTCTAGGTGCCTAGAACAACGTGTTGACAACGAGGTAGCCATCGTGTGGACTCTGCAAATTCTGCCTAGGACCACCACGTCTGCCTAGGACCACCACGAAGGAGACCCGGATAAGCATGAGCACTCGTCACCGCATCATCGTCCGAGCCGGAAAAGGGGTTGCCGCCGCTGCGGCCGCGGCCGCCGTGCTGGGGCTCGCGGGCTGTTCATCGGCGAACACCTCGACCAACTCGCCGATTCACCTGTTCTCGAAGTCGGTCTCCAATGGTGCATTCCAGGCCAACGGGCAACCCATAGCGGACCAGAACGCCCAGCCTGCGGTCGGTGACTACTTCACCTCCACGGGCCTCGACTACAGCGGAAACCACACGAGCCATGACGCGAACTACGAAGGTTCTGACCACCTCGTCTGCACCGTCACCGAGAGCACTTCGACCTCCGTCACCGGTATCTGCGACGCGGAGATCGCCATCAACGGGTCGCTGCTCTACGCCGACCACCAGACACTGGACCTCACCAACAACATCACTAACGTTCACATCACCGGAGGAAGCGGTGTGTTCAACGGTGTGACCGGCACGGTGGCGTCGACGTCGATCGCCAATTCGAACAACAGCGACTTCACGATCACCTATTCGCACTGATCGCTGACCGCCCACCGCTGACGGCTGACTGCGATTGAGGCTCGGCTCTCAGCCGGCTCCGAAAGTGGCGGTGTGGTCCGCCACCGAGTCGACAGAGAGGGGCATCGGTTCGGGCTCCTCGTGACGGGGCTCTTGGACCAGGCTGCTACGGCTTAGCGTCACCACGCCCCATAAGAGGGCGGCGAGCGCCGCGAGCTCGACCAAGATGTCGACGGGTGAAAGCGAGATGTGCTCGGAGAAGATGAACACTCCGAGCAGGCTCGCCACGAGCGGATCGACGATCGTGAACCCGGGCTGGGATGCAGCCAGCGGCCCCGCCTGCAACGCGTGGGAGGCGAGCAGCATCGACGCGGCTCCGACCACGACCAATACATAAGGGGACCAAGTCGAGAAGAGCGCAGCCATTCCGCCGCCGAGATGCGAGCTCATCTCCTTGATGACTGCCGCTACGAAGCCCCAGGAGATCCCGGTCGCCACACCGAGGATGGCGGCACGCCGAGCCGGCGACAGGCGTGCTCCCTGGCGCATGGGGGTGAATGCCGCCAAAGTGGCGAGGCCGGCGATGGCGAGCGCGGACAGACCCGCGAGCCACCAAAACGTCCCTTTTGCGTGAGCGTGCCCGCCCGACGGCGCGGCGGTGAAGAGGAACAGCCCGAGACCGACAGCCATGGCCGCCCCCGCCATCCAGTCGCTTCGCAGCACTCGATTCGAGCCGATGATCGCCATGTACGCGAAGACGAAGAGAAGCTCGGTCGCGAGGATCGGCTGCACGAGGGCCAGGGTGCCGAAGTGCAAGGCCGCGATCTGGAACACGAATCCGAGGATCATGCTCCCCACGCCCGCCAGCCATATGGGCTTGCGGACCAGGTAGAGCAGTAGCTTCACGTTGAACGTCTCTCCACCGGGAGCAGTCGCAGCACCGAGACGCTGGCACACCGACGACGTGGCCGTGCAGAAGCTCGCCGCCAGAGCCAGAACGACCGCCTTCAGTATCAACCCAATCTCCTCTGGTGCGTGTGGACGCTTCCGTACCCCGCCTGTGCCAGCTCGACGGCTGGACGGCCCAGAACCAGATGCTATTGCCTGCCGGCGCGGCCTCAGGCGGTCCGACCCGCGAACTGCGGTGCCGAAGCACCGTTGACCTGCGGGAACCAAATGCGCATTGGGCCTTCGCCGCTGGAGCCCACCTAGAGTGTGTCCGTGGCCGGGATGGTCCTAGAGGGAGTCGACCGGGCGGTCGGGCGCAGCGATCGACCTGCCAACGAGGCACAGAGCCTCGGCCGGGCGGCGGCGGTCTTCTTCCGCCAGCCCTCTCCTCTGATCATCGGGTCGGTGCTGCTCGCCGCGATCGGAGGCCGCGTCTACGTGGGGCGCTACAGCTGGTGGGACCTCTTGCCGCCAGCGGTGATCCTGGCGCTTCAGCCCTTCACAGAGTGGCTCATCCACGTCCTGGTCCTGCACTTCAGGCCCCGCACGCTCCTAGGACGGCGGATCGATCCGCTGGTGTCCCGAAAGCACCGTGCGCACCACGCGGACCCCAGGGAACTCTCCTTGGTGTTCATCCCCCTGCAGACCCTGGTGGGGCTGCTCGGGGGGACGGCTGCGCTGTTGCTTCTGGCGTTGCCCCTCGGGCGGGGGCTGTCCGGACTCGTCGGTGCCTACGCCATGACCCTCCTATACGAGTGGACCCACTACCTCATCCACTCGTCCTACAGGCCCCGCCACCGATTGTTCCGCTACGTCTGGCGTGCTCACAGGAACCACCACTTCCGCAACGAGCACTACTGGTTCGGGGTGACCGTGCACGTCGCGGACCATCTCTTGGGCACCTTCCCGGAGCGCTCCGCCGTGGAGCTGTCACAGACGGCTCGCACACTCGGCATCGACGCAGCCTGACCGGCGCAGAGGAGTCGAGGTGGAATCGCCGCTCGTCGTCGTTAGCTATGGGGTCGACGCTGACATGAAGAGCGCCAACTCGCGTGTGCTCGGCGACATCGCGCGGTTGGTCTTCGCCGGGGAGCTCGGCGAATCCGAGCGCGAAGCGGCCATTGTGGACGCCGACGTCCTCGTTTCGTGGGGTTTCGAGCGCGAGGTCCCAGCGCCGACGCTGGCCAAGCTCCGACTCCTCCAGCTCCTCTCCGCGGGCATCGATCACTTGGACTTCACCGGCGTTCCCCCGCATGTCGTCGTCGCGAGCAACGTCGGCGCGTACGCAGAGCCCATGGCCGAGCACGTGATGGCGATGGTCCTCGCGTGCGCCAAGCGGCTGCCGCAGCGTCAGGCTGAGCTTTCTCGAGGCGAGTTCGACCAGCGCTCCCTCTCGCTCTCCTTGACGGGGTCCGTGTGCACGATCGTCGGCTTCGGAGGTATCGGCAAGGCCACAGCCCGTCTGATGAAGGCATTCGGAGCAAAGGTCTGGGCTCTCAACACGTCCGGGCGCACGGAGGAGCCCGCCGATTTCGTCGGGACGCTCGAGGACCTGCCACGCGCCCTCGCTGAGTCCGATGTGGTCGTGCTCTGTCTTCCCCTCACACGGATCACGCGCGGGCTCATCTCCGAGCGCGAGCTCGCGCTCATGAAGCCGCGCGCGATCCTGGTGAATGTCGCGCGCGGGGCGGTGATCGACGAGAGGGCGCTCTACGAGCACTTGCGCGACAATTCTGAATTCTGGGCTGGGATCGACACCTGGTGGAGCGAGCCGCGTGGGTCAGGGCGGTTCCACACCGAGTTCCCGTTCTTGGAGCTGCCCAACGTGATCGGAACCCCGCACAACTCGCCCCTCGTTCCGGGAGTCATCGCCACGGCCGTGCGCAGAGCAGCCGAGAACGTGAAGCGCTTCCTCGAGGGTGGGGAGTTGTCCGGGGTGGCCAGGCGAGAGGACTACATGGAGGGCCCTCGGTCGGACCGCTCGGGCGCGGAGCGCGACACAGCCTCGTGACCGAGAGCCCGTGACCGAGGTGTCCCAGAGCTCGAACGGGCCGAGAGCGCAAGCTCCCGACCGTGAGATGGAGCTCGGTGTCGACATTGTCGGGGTCTCGAAGACCTTCCACGACCGCGGCGGCATCGCCATAGCCCTGAAGGACGTCGACCTCCACATCGCGCGCGGGCAATTCGTGACCGTCATAGGCCCCACCGGTTGCGGCAAGTCCACGCTGATCGGGATCGTCGGAGGCCTGATCCAGCCCGACCGCGGAACTGTGTCGATCTTCGGCGAACCGCCCGCGAGAGCTGTGCTCGCAAAGCACGTGGGATTCGTTCCTCAGTCGCCCGCCCTACTCCCGTGGCGAAGCGTCCTCGACAACGTTCGCCTTCCCCTGCAAGTGAACCGGAAGGCCGACGATGGTCGGGCCCCCAACTACCGCGACCCGGTGGAGATCCTCGAGTCGTTCGGTCTCGGGGGAGTGCTCGGGCGTCGTCCGGGGCAGCTCTCGGGGGGAATGCAGCAGAGGGTCGCGATAGCGAGAGCCCTCGTTTTCGACCCGTCGATACTCCTCATGGACGAGCCGTTCTCTGCGCTGGACGAGCTGACTCGCGAACAGCAGCGTCACAGGCTCCTCGAGGTGTGGCAGTCCAACCAGAAGACAGTCATCTTCGTCACTCATTCGGTGCCCGAAGCGGTCGCTCTCGCCGACTGCGTGGTCGTCATGGCGGGCGAACCGGGGAGGGTGCGCACGGTCGTGCCGGTCGAGCTTCCGAGGCCGCGCACTGAGTCGGTCGAGACCAGCGATGCTTTTCGCGAGATCGAACGGCAGGTCCGATCCGAGCTCCGTTCGGCTTGGTCTTCGCCATGACTGATCCGCATGTCTGAGAAGCGACAGGCGAGCTCGTCCGCGATCGAGCCGACGATCGTCGACGTACAAGAGGCTTTGACCGAGGGGCGACGGGCGGCGCGACCTGTGGCGTCGAGCACCGAACGTGCTTGGCTGCATCCGAAGATCTGGCTGCCGCCTCTTGTGGCTCTCGGGCTGCTCACGCTTGGTTGGCAGCTCTATGCAGTTCACAACCCGCTGGTGATCCCGACAGTGCCGCAGATCCTCAGTCAGATCGTCGATCACCCAGGTCTCTTCTGGCAGAACCTGCTGGTCACCTTGCAGGAAGCCGTGGTGGGCGCCCTGTTCGGCATGCTCGGAGCTTTCGTGCTCGCTCTGTGCATGTCCCAGCTGCCGGTGATCGAGCGGGCGGTCATGCCGATCGCCGTGGTCCTCAACGTCACGCCGATAATCGCGATCGCTCCGGGACTCGTCGTTGCGTTCGGATTCGGGCTGACTCCGAAATACATCGTGACCGGGGTCATAGTCTTCTTTCCGTTCCTGATCAACTCGCTGGTGGGGCTGCGGTCCTCCGATCCGAGGGCCCGAGACGTCCTGCGGACCCTGCACGCCTCCCAGCGCGAGATCCTCGTGCGTCTCGAGATCCCGAGCAGCCTTCCGTTCCTCTTTGCGGCGGCCCGGATATGCATGCCATTGTCAGTGGTCGGTGCGGTCGTGGCGGAATTCTCAGCTCCAGGAAAGGCACGCGGACTTGGTTCCCTCATCCAGACTGCTGCGTCCCTGTCCGACCTGAAGACCCTCTACGCCTCGGTGCTCGTGCTCGCGATCCTCGGTGTTGTCCTCACCCTGGTGGTCCTCGTCCTCCAACGAACGGTCCTCGCCTGGCGCTGGGCACCCTCCCCACGCAGAGCATGAGCAGTTCCAGGGGGAGCATTGCGAGATGGCGCGCGACATGCGGGGTTCTTGTCGGTGTCGTGGCCGCGGCAGGGGCACTCGTGGCTTGCGGCGGTACCTCGAGTACGGGCGGAAGCCAGGCGTCACCTCTCACGACGTCCGAGTGCGCCGCGAACCGGGCAGTGGGGACGATGACTTACGTCTCGCCGTTCGGCTTCGACGCGTCCGCCGGGATCATCGACGTCTTCGCCGCGCAGAAGCTCGGGTACTTCTCACAGATGTGCCTGAACGTCGATTTCGTGACCAACTCGCAGACGCCTTACGAGCTCGTATCCTCCGGAAGAGCCACCGTCTCGGAAAGTGGCAGCGCCGCTGACGACCTCGACCAGGTCTCGAACGGATCCCAAATCGTCGCGGTGGCCACCTACGGCGACACGTCTGACTATGCACTGCTCACGCAGCCGGGCATCACGAATCTGAGGCAGCTCGAAGGAAGGACCTTTGGGTACCACTTCACCGTCCCAGTGGCCATCTTGGAGATGTTTAGGTCCGCCGGAGTCGACGTTTCGAAGGTCCAGCAGATAGACACCCAGAACTACGACCCGAACCAGTTGATCCAGGGCCAGGAGAGCGCGCTCCAGGCCTACCAGTCGAACGAGCCCTTGATCCTCAAGGCCGAGAACGCGAAGTTCAACGAGTTCGTCCCGAGCCAGTTCGGCGTCAAAGGGACCTTCAACGTCGAGTTCTTCAACAAGCAGTTCCTAGCGCACCACCGGGAGGCGGCCTCCGACTTCGTGCGGGCGCAGCTCCATGCGTTCTACTTCTGCGTCTCCCATAAGGCTCGTTGCATAAGCATCGAGCAGCAATACGCCACGGCTGCGGGTGCGGAGTACGAGGTCGCGCACGAGCAGGCTGTGTGGGGGCTCGAGTCTGCTCTCGCTGTGGACAACACCCTGCCGGGAAAGGGCGTGGGGGTGGAGACGCAGTCGGAATGGCAGCCTGAGGCCTCAGCTATTCGCGACTTCGGGATCGTCCAGGCCGCACCCCCTCTCGGGGTCTGGGAGGACACATCGATGGTCGCGTCACTCTACGACGGCAAGACGCTTATCTGGCCTTGAGCCGGCTCGCCCGCTCGTTTCCGGGAGCCGGGCCGAGAGCGGTCTCAGCCGGTCGTCGGATGTGTGGGAGTCGAGCCGTCTGGAAGCAGCAAGTCGAACCCGTCCGGCGTGTTCAGCAGTCCCGGTGCGGTTCCCTGCTTGTCGGCCACTCCGTATTGCCATACGAGTGCCTGGGTGTAAGGGTCGACCGCCACCATGCGATCGCGGTAGTCGTCGTTGGTCATGAACACCCCGCTCGGGAGCAATTCGGTGAGTGACGGCTGGTTCAGCTCGCCGAGCCCGGACGGAGGCGAGTACCTGTAGAGGATCTGGCCTTCGCGGTTGAACTCGAGGATCGAGCCCGGCAGGGAGTAGTCCGACACCAGGTAGAGGTCGGGCCCGATCTGCTGGGGGTCTGACGGGTAGTGGATCGGAAGGTGCACCGTCCAGACGAGCTGGCCCGCCGGCGTGTACTCGCTCACCCATTGCCCGTTTATCTCCGAGACCAGGACGTTGCCGTCGGGGAGGGGAGTGTCGCCGTTGGGTGAGCCGAGGTAGTTCGGGGGCTTGTGCATGCAGACATTGTTGGTGCCGATCTGAGACGCGACGGACTTGTCGGGGTTGATGAACAGGACTCGGCACCCGTCTGCGTCGGCGACGGTGACCTGACCGTTCTTGAGCAGATAGGCATCGTCGGGCTCATGAAGGAACCCAGGTGCGGTTCCTATCTGCCGGGGATGTCCGTACTGCCACAGAAGCTGGCCGGACGGAAACGCGATGATGACGATCGTCTCGTTCTCCTCCTGGTTCGAGATGATCTCCGTGCCCTGCTTCGCGAAGAATGCGTCGTCGGGGAAGTAGAAGCCGCCAGGGGGCGCGGCCGCGTAGTCAGACGGGTAGGTCCAAACGATCTGGTTGGTGTCGTCGAGCAGCAGAAGCCGGTTGTTGCCGCGGTCGGCTATCAGCAGCTTCGCTCCGAAGAACGGGGAACCGGCCCCCACTGCACCTGCCGTGCCGAAAAGAGCGTTCGGCGTCAGCATCTCGACCGACGACACCGGAGCTCCGTTGCTCTCGCCTCCGATCAACCACGCGTGACTTCCGAGGACCTGCACTCCCGCGTACGCGACCGGCACGGGCAGGCTGCCCGCGCGGAGAACGGTGTTCTTGGACGGATCGAACGCGAACACGTCGCCGGTTGCGTTGTTGGAGACTGCAGCGGGCGCGGTGGAGGCGGTCGACTGGCTTGTGTTGCTCGTCGAGGTTCCAGCGGATGCCAGGACTCCTCCGGCTACATACAGCTTTCCCTCGATGACGGCGGCCGACGCGCCGGCGATCGCCTCGGGCATGTGGCCGACGATTCGGGCGGTCTTCGACGCAGGATCGACCATCTGAATGGCGTTGACGGCGTCGCCTGACTGGGGTCCGCTAACGCCCTCGCCGCCGAATAGGTAGATCTTCTGGCCCAGCGCCGCAACAGCCGGGTAGCGCACTGGAACGGGGAGCGCCGCCACGTCGGAGAAATGCACTCCGTCGCTCGTCGACACGACCTCGGGGTCAGGGCTGGTGCCGTCGTAGCCGCCGACTACGTAGACGTTGTTGCCTATCGTCACTGCCGAGGCATCCGAGCGGGGCTGTGGCAGCCGCCCGATCACCGAACTTGGCCCGGTGGGCGCCGGAGGGGCGGTGAAGGACTCGACGTCCGCAACCGTCGTCGGGTTTCCGCCGCCCATAAGGAAGTCGCGAGTGCCCAGCTGAGCACCTGCTGCGTCGTGAGTGGCGGCGGCGAGGCTTCCGAGCAGCGCGGTCGCACCCGAAGTCGTGTCGAGCGAGAAGATCGTGGCGAGAGAGTTTCCCGATGCGCCGTAGCCGCCAACGACCGTGACGGTGTTTCCGGCGCCCGGCAACACGACCTCGCGAGACAGCGGTTCGGGCAGGCCCCACGGCAGCAGCCCTGCTTCGATGGCCGGGATCTGCTTGGAAGCGAGCGCCGGCGGGCTCTTCGTCCCGGGTGCTTGACCAGGCTTCTTGGTGCCGCCTCCGCCGCCCGTCGCCACCACCGTTAGCGCCACTCCGAGTGCGATCGCTCCGAGGGCGCTAGCCACGAGGCGCCGGCGGCGTATCACCCTCTGGGAAGTGTGATTTGCGGACCAGGACCGGGCGAGGTCGCGGTCTTGCCGGGAGGGGAGCGAAGGGCGACGAACCGAACGGCGCGGCATCTCGGGTTAAGGCCTCTGAGGTGGACTCTGATGGCTGGACATGAATTTGGGGCGAGCGCGACAGGACTCAGCTCAAGACGTCGGTGCGGGTGAACCATAGCCAGGCCGCGGCCAGGAAGATCGTCGAGTAGACGAGCTGGACTAGCAGCGTGTGACCAATGGCTGCGCTCTGTGCGGGCGATGTGAAGAGCCCGGTCCAGGCCGTTGTACCTGCGTCTGTGGCGGGAAGCCACGGGCCGAGGGCGTGGAGTCCCGGGATGTTGTCGAGGGCCCTGGACACTAGGCACAGCCCCAGCCCGCCAGCCACGGCAGAGAAGGGCCTGGAGGTCAGGGTCGAGAGCAGGAAGGCAAACGAGAAGGTGCTCGCCAGAGTGGCGATCACGAAACCCGTCGCCATCGCCAGGCGTCCGGTCGCGGCGAGAGGACCGAACGTGGCGGCGGCCAGATGAAGGGCGCTCGTGTGCTGGAGGTCGATCACCGTGAGAGATCTCCAGCCGAAGGCGATCACGCCAGCGAGCAGTGATACGGCGACCACCGCCACGACCGTGCCGATGCAGAAGAGTGCGGCTGTGGCTGCTTTCGAGGCGAGGACCCGAGTCCTCGCGACCGGGCGCGCCAGCACGTAGCGCAGGCTTCCCCATGCGGCCTCGCCTGCTACCGACTCGCCGGCGAAGATCGCCGCGACTAGAGGCAGCAAGAACAGCAACATGGCATTCAGCACGATGAGCGGCGATGCGAAGCCTGAGCTGTTCGTGACAACCGAGTCCCAGTCGCCGACGCGCTCCGGCAGCGACGCCTCGGTGGTCCCGATGATCAAGACCAAGAGCACTCCGATGCCGGCCATCGTCGCCACGGTGACCCAGCCCCTCGGCCGGCGGACCTGTTTGATCAGCTCGACGGCGATCAAACGAGGACGTCCTTTCGTAAGAACCACCACCAGGCCAGCCCCAGGAATACGACTACGTAGACGACCTGGAGCAGCAGGAAGTGAACCATCCCTGCCGTCTGCGCCGGCGTCTGGAAGAGATGGTCCCAGAGATCGATGTCGTTGTTGGGCATGTACCGGTTCAGGACGGCCACCCCAGGCAGGTAGTCGCCGTTGAACACCCTCGAGAGCAGCGTGAGGCCGACTCCGCCGGCCACGGCGACGAAGGGCCGGGTGGTGAGCGTCGAGAGCAAGAACGCGAACGCGAAGATGCTCGTCATCCCCGCTGCCACGTACAAGGTCGCCAAGGTGATCCTCGCGAGGGACGCTGCAGGAGCAAAGGTCGCGACTGCGTGCACGACGGTCGAGGTCGACCCGTCTGCAGCTGCGAAGGCGTGCCACCCGAAGGCAGCGGTGCCCACCGCCAAGCCCACCAACGACATGAGGACCACGGCCAGCAACGAGAGCACCGATGCGACGACGAGCTTGGAGATCAGATAGCGGGTTCGTGAGATCGGGCGGGCGAGCGCATACCTCATGGTTCCCCACGCGGCGTCGGCCGCCACCGACTCACCTGCGAATACCGCGACCGCGAGCGGCAAGAAGAACTTCATCGTGCTCTGGAGAGCTATCACCGGCACCGAGAATCCCGATGTGCGGGGCACGACGAGGAGGGGTATGTCGCCGACGCGCTCGGTGTGACCCGGTCCCGTCGCCTCGAGGGCGACTGTGAGGACCGCTGCGAAGAGCCCCATCGCCACGAGCGTCACGAGAGTCCTCGGACGTCGCCACTGCTTCGCGAGCTCCGCCCTGATCACGGCGAGCCGTCGCCCTGAGAATGCGTGCCGGCGATTTCGCCCTCCTGGTGCGTGTTGCCGTCCTCCACGGCGGCGAGGTACGCGGCTTCCAGTGAGGCGTGCTCACCCACGAGGTCTGTCACCTGTCCCGACATGACGAGCTTCCCGTCTCGCATGATCGCGGCGTGGCTGCAGATCCGTTGCACCTCCGCCAGCTGATGGCTCGAGAAGAGCACCGTTGCGCCGTGCTGCGACGCGGCCTCTATTGCTTTTCGGATCTCCACGACGTGTGCGGGGTCGAGGCCCGTGGTCGGCTCGTCGAGCACCAGAAGGTCCGGCTTGCCCATCAATGCCTGGGCGAGCCCGAGCCGGTATCGCATTCCGTGCGAATAGCTCTTGTAGGGACGATCGATGGCTCGACCCAATCCTGCGATCTCCAGGGCCCGCTCGAGGTCGGCGTCGGTTTCGGGACGTCCGGTCATCCGCCACGCCAGCCGCAGGTTCACCATTCCCGAGAGGTGCGGCACGAAGCCCGGTCCGTCGACCAAAGCGCCCACGCGGCCGAGCACCTTGGCGCCGGCGTGAACCCGCTCTCCGAAGACCTCGACGCGGCCCGAATCCGGGCGTACGAGGCCGAGAAGGATCCTCAACGTGACCGACTTTCCGGCGCCGTTGGGACCCGCCAAGCCCATGACCTGGCCCTTTTCCACGCGCAGATCGAGCCCGTCGACGGCGAGGACGTCTCGTCCAAGGCGCTTAGCGAGTCCCTCTATGAGGACGGGCGGCTGACTCGGAGCGGGGTTCTGCGGCGGGTTCTGCGCCTGGTCGGGTTTGGGGTTCGTCACGATCGCAGGATCCTCAAGCTCCGTCGGAGTCGCCGCCGCCGTTGTTCTCGCGCTCGCCCCCCGGGGTGAGAGAAGAGATGTCGACGATCAGCCGCTGAGGAGGCATCGACACATGCACCGGGGTCCCGAAGGACTTCACCGTCATCGTCGTGGTACCGATCCCGCTGCCCGGGGGAGACGCCTCGAGCTCCACCACGCGCTCGGCACTGTCGACCCACACGCGCATGCTCTGGAACTGGATCTGGGTCCCCGGAGCATTGGCGCCGAGCGCTTGCAGCTCGTACGCGATCGCCGTCGAGAACGCAGCGGCGGTCGGGCCCGTAGCCCGTGCCGCAGCTGTGCTCAGGTCCACCTGCACCTGAAATCCTTGCGCCTCGCCTCCGTCCACCTGACGAGTCCCGAGCGGTGCTGCGGACGTCGCGCCCCAGGTGACTTGCGCGAGCAGGAAGACGGGATTCACACCCTCTGCCTGAAGCACGAACTGAGGGAAGTTGGTCGATATGGCGGGATATTCGGTAAGACCGGCCGAGATCCACACCTTCCCACGTGGAAGTGCCGCCGCCGCTGTCGACGGCTGCTTCACGAACACCGAGGCCGGCAGGAAGACGACTGTCTCGGTGCCACCTGGCTGTCTCAATTGTGCGCTCCCTGATCCGCTGGCGAAGTCGAAGCTTCCGCTTCCGGTCACCGGCTGGGGTGCCGAACCGAACACCTTTGCCGCAGCGAGGTCGAGGGAGATCGATGCCGATTGGGCGAACGAGCGTGCGGATGCGGCCGAGACTGTGCCGAGAGCCGATGCACTCGGTGGCGCGATGGTCGACGAGGGCAAGGACGCAGAGCTCTGCGAGGATCCATTGCCGGATGCGCTCGAGCAAGCGGACGTCGCAATGGACAGCGCTACCGCAGCTGTGCCCAGGCCGAAGAAGCGAGAGGCCGTCAAGGGGCCGAGAGCCCCGACGGCAACCGGCGGTAAGAACGGAAGCTTGGCACTCATGGGGATGCTACGGGATCGTGCTTCGGTGATGAAGACGGAACGGCCTCAGCGACCGGGCAGAATGAGGTCGTGGGAAACGCATTTGCCGAGGAAACGGCAGTAGGGCGTGTAGGACCGGGATGCTACGAAGGGACTATCCCCGACGCGTGGAACCTCCGTCCGCTGCCCCAGGGCGGTGTTGTGACCGCGATGGCTCTGCGGGCCATGGCTCAGGAGCTCGCCGACCCCGAGCAGAGACTGCGGACGTTGCACACCACTTTCATCGCTCGGGTCGCTCACGGACCCGTGCGAATCGAGGTCGATTTGCTCCGGAAGGGACGCTCGATGTCCCACCTGCGCGCCGAGGTCGCGAATACCGACTCCTCGCGTGGCCACCTCACGAGCGCTGTGTTCGGGTCGACTCGCCCGGGTTTCGCTTTCACCGACCTCGAGCCTCCGTCGGACGTGCCGCCTCCGGGTGAATGCCCCTCTTTCCGGGACCCACCGCCCCCCGATCTCGACGCGTTCGAGCCGATGGCCTTCTGGGATCAGCGCGTCGAGGGGCGTGCCGCCCTGGGCCACGCCCCGTGGGACGACTACGTCCCGGATCGTGCGGAGCGGGCAATGTGGTATCGCTTCGACGAGCCACCCTTCCTCGACGACGGCACGATCGATCCGCTCGCGCTCGTCGTGCTGGCTGACACGATGCCCGGTGCTGTCGGAGAGAAGGTGGGTCCGCAGGACCGCATGTGGTTCGCGCCGAGTGTCGACCTGACCGTCCACATTCTCGACGATTGTCGATCGCCCTGGGTGCTGGCTCACAACCGCGCCCGGCACGCAGGCGACGGCTATGCATCGGCGGACATGTCGCTCTGGGATTGCGGGCCCGACGGTGTCGACGAGCCACGCCTAGTCGCCTACGGCACCCAGTTGTTCCTCTTCACGTTTACCTCCTGAGGGCCCGAGACGGGCCGCCGGGCGCAGGCGGCGGACCCGCACAGAGCGCGCGCAGGCCGATCTCAGAGCACCCCGCGATGTTGACCGCAAGCAGTAGATTGCTGAGATGGGCGTTCATGATCTGTGGGTCGAGTCGTATCAAGGCGAAGTGCTGGGCGAGACGCTCTTCGGGCTGCTCGCCGACCGGGAGGAAGATTCCGGGCGCAGGCATCAACTCGAGACCTTGACCCTCCTCGAGCGGGCCACCAAGGAGATAGCAGAACCCGTCTTCGAGCGTCGGATGTTCGAACGTGGCGACACCGCCGCCAGCGTGAAGGCCGCCACCGAACTGGCCGAAGCGGTGGCACCCATGAGCTGGCCGGAATTCCTCGAGTCGTTCGAGCCTGTGACGAGCCAGTTCCTCGCCAAGTACAGAGAACTGGTGACGCTTGCCGAAGACGATGCAGAGCGCGCGATCGCCGAGGCCTACGTCGCTCACGAGGAGGCTCTCGCTGCCTTCGCACGACGCGCGCTCGGGAAGGAGGAAGGCGAGCCCCTCGAGCCGATTCTCGCCCTCCCGCACGTCGCTGCAGCGATCCCCGCTTAGCGACGATTCACCTGTCCGGCCAGACCGACACCAGTAGGCCCAAGCGCGAGACGCTCGAGAGCGCCGCTCGCGCTCGCATTGCCCGCCTCGCGACCTTGGTCACGGGGCGTCTGGCGAGCTGGACGGGCGTGGTCGTCTGGCTTGCGATAGTGGCGGTCTCGGTCTTCTTTGCCAACAAGCTCGGGACGATCGAGACCAGCCGTCTCACCGAGTTCCTGCCCTCGGAAGCTGCCTCCACGAAAGCTTTGGAGCTCGACCGTGTGTTTCCCTCGGGAAAGTCCCTGCAGTCCGAAGTGGTGTTCTATCGTGCTCCGGGACTCACAGCCCGTGACCTGGAGACGGCCGATTCGGAAATGCGCCGGCTCTCTACCGTTCTCGGAGATGCGATAGGCGCACCCTCGGGCCTGGTCCGTTCTCCCGACGGAGCCGCGGCCGTGACGACGGTCCCCGTGCCGGGAAACGAACAGGCGGTTCAGAGCACGGTGGAGAAGATGAGAAAGGCCCTCGGTAACGGCGTCGGGGGTCTCGAGATCCGGGTGACGGGAGAGGCCGCGATCCAAGGAGATCTCCTGGGCGCATTCTCCGGGGCGGGATTGTTCTTGCTGATCGCGACGGGGGCGTTAGTGGCTGTACTGCTCGCTGCCACTTATCGCAGTCCCATCCTGTGGCTCGTGCCCCTCATGTGCGTGGGAATAGCGATTGCCATGGCGGAGGCGATTCTTTACTGGCTCGGCCGGGCGGGGCTCACGGTCAACGGCCAGAGTGCGGCCCTCCTGACGGTGATCGTCTTCGGTGCGGGGACCGACTACGCCCTGCTGCTCACAGCTCGCTACCGAGAGGAGCTACGGCGTCATCTCGATCACCGCTACGCGATGGCCGTTGCCTGGAGGCGCGCTGCGCCCGCAATCGTAGCTTCGACGCTCACGGTCGCCGCCGGCCTCGCCTGCCTTCTCCCAGCCCAACTGAACCTGACAGCCGACTTCGGGATCGTCGGGGTCGTCGGCGTCCTCTCGGCCGCGTTCGCCGTACTCGGCGCGTACCCGGCGCTCCTGCTGGTCATGGGGCGAGGTGTGTTCTGGCCGGCAGTTCCTCGCCACGCGCCGGACTTCGTGCACCGCGGCGTATGGGCGAAGCTTGCCCGCATCGTGAGCCAGGGACGCAGGCCCCTCTGGATATCCGGCTTCGTGCTGCTCGGTGGTGCCGGGATAGGACTCTTCACCGTCAACACCAACGTGTCCGCCCTCAGCGAGCTTCCGTCGTCGGCTCCGTCCGTGCAGGGCTACCAGTTGTTGCAGAAGACGTTTCCGGCAGGTGAGGTCTCGCCGGCAGACGTCGTTGTGACCGACGCTCGCTATCTCTCCTCTGTTCGGTCAGCCCTCGGGCATTCTCCGGTGACCGCCGCCCTGGGTCCCGTGGAGCGAGCTGGATCGATGGCTCGCTTCGACCTCGTTCTCGCCGTGAAGCCGACCGGGAGCCAGGGCTTCCGAGCCATTCAAGAACTACGAGCCAAGGCGAGCGAAGTGGCCGGCGATCACGTCGTCATCGGGGGCCAGACTGCACAGGACCTCGACACCGCAGGGGCCGCGCACCACGACACGTTGGTGATCGTCCCCGCCGTCTTGGGAGTCGTGTTGCTAGTGCTCTGGCTCGTGCTGAGAGCGCTGCTCGGGCCCGCCCTCGTCATCGTCTCTGTGGTGGTGTCGTTCGGCGCCGCGCTTGGCTTGACCGCGGCCATCCTCGTGCCGCTTCTGAACCTGCCGGGCGTGGATCCCACGGTTCCGATACTGACCTTCGTCTTCCTGGTGGCGCTCGGCACCGATTACAACATCTTCCTGTTGACACGGATACGAGAGGAGGTCCTGCGGGAGGGCATTGTGTCCGGTGTGAGGGCCGGAGTTGCGAGCACAGGGAGCGTGCTCACCTCGGCCGGAGTCATCTTGGCGGGGACGTTCGCGGTTCTCGCGATCCTGCCGATAGTTGCGTCCAGAGAGCTTGGGATCGTCGTCGCTGTCGGCGTGCTGGCCGACACCTTCCTGGTCAGGACGATCCTCGTCCCTACCCTCGTAGCAGACCTGGGGTCGAAGTTCTGGTGGCCCACGCGCACCGCCAAAAAGGGTGCACAGCCGGTGGAGCAGCCAGGACCGGGGCTCGAACCCTCACAAGGTGGCCCGCACCCCATCGCAGACAGCTCGCGATGATTTCATGGGCGGCGTCTATCTGAATGAGGACGAAACGCTGGAAAAGGAGAATGGCGTGAACGAAGCGATTGAGATCGATCTCCCAGCCGCCGTCCGGCGCGAGTTCCTCGCGCTCGCCGACCTGCTCGACACGCTTCCGGTGGTGAGCTGGGACACGCCGTCACTCTGTGCCGGCTGGCGGGTTCGCGAGGTGGTAGAGCACACGACCATGGCCGTGCGGACGTCACCGTTCCTCTCGGGGTGAGCAGGCGCGCGACCGACGAGACGATTCGTGCGGTCCTGGACAACCTTACGGAAGGCGGCGCGTACGCCCACTTTGGCTTCGACCTCGCCGGGGTCGGTTTGCGGGCTACCGACATCGACTGGAGTCATGGATCGGGCACGCCGATCAGTGGTGCGGCCGAAGACCTCGCGCTCCTGGTCTGCGGACGCCGGCTTCCACCAGGTCGGATCAAAGGACATATCCGGTAGGGGGGCATCCCGAATGGAGCCTGCCGCCCGCCGCTTCGGGCTCGATCACCCTGCTGAGGTGAGTCGTAGCCCGGTGTTCGGTGCCCCCGCCACGACGACCTGCCCCCCGCCCATGTGCTTCGCCTCGTAGCAGGCGTCGTCGGCGCGCCTGGTCACGTCCTTCACGCTGCTCCCCGGCTCCGCTACAGCAACCCCGGCAGAGAACCTCTGCGAAGACGAACGCGACAAGCGTGCGAGGACGTCCATGGCCGGTCTCCACCCAGTCGACGGCAGGAGCAGGGCGAACTCGTCGCCACCCGCGCGAGCCAGGACGTCGGACAGGCGCAGTTCTTTGCTCCATGCCTTCGTCACCTCCATGAGCGCACGATCGCCTTCCTCGTGGCCGAGGTCGTCGTTCACCGACTTGAAGTTGTCGAGGTCCAGGACAACGAGGGTGAGGGGATGGCCTAGTCGCTCACAGCGGGAGAGCTCCCGGCGTAGCACGGGCTCGAAGGCCCTCCGGTTCACGAGCCCCGTCAGAGGGTCGGTCGTGGCCGCGACCTTCAGTGCTCGCTGGAGGACGTGCACCACGAGACCAACGGTGGAGGTCGTCCCGACAACGGCGACCCACGCCCCCGGCGCGCCGGGCAGCCCAGAGGTGAATAGGACAGCAGCCGAGAGCCCTGCTTGGACGACGAGGTAGGCGAGAAAGGCGGGTCTGTCGTAGAACGACGCGGCGAAGATCGTCGGGAGCAGGTACAGGCCGCAGAGCGCGTACCCCAGTGGATCGTGACGAGCGGAACCGACCGCCGCGCTCGCCGCGAAGACCGCCGCCACCGACAGGACGTAGTTGGCCCATTCGGGCTGTCGTTCACCTATCCAAGCCATCCAGAGCGCGACGAGAACGGCGAAGGCCGTGAGTCCGATCCAACCAGCGAGAACCACACCGTGCCCATGGGGCAACAGGATCACGAGGAGACCGATGGCGGCCGCTATTGCCCATAGCAGAGCCGAGAACTGGGCGACCTGCTTGGGCGAGATCACTCCGTCGTTCGCCTCAGACGAGACCGAGCCGCTCACGGGGCGCGCCTGACCCACGGCGGGCTCAGTTCCGCGCGTGCGAGCACGAAGCAGCATCAATTGCACATATCGGCCTTAATTGGCCTGCAGTTGAGAACCGGGACAGAAAGCCGGTCTGAGCGCCGAGCGCAGGTCGGACCGGGCAGGCCACCCCTCCGCCTAGACGCCTAGGCCACCTCGACGCCCATGCCGCCTCGGCGAGGGCGACACCCGAAGTCCTCGAAAGGGCCCAACGGCCCTCTTGGCCGGCCTCTGCATCCGACAGCAGGTTGGGGAGTCCTAGCGTCGGCAAACACATGGACCTCAAGCTGGACCTGCACGAAATCTACAACCGTGGTGAAGACATCGACCGGGCCCTTCGAGCAGTCATCGACGAGGCCGTGGAGAAGAAGGCTCGGCGTGTGGAGATCATCCCCGGTAAGGGGAGCGGTCAGTTGAAGAAGAGAGTGCTCCGTTTTCTCGATCAGAAGGAGATCAGGGGTCTATACGACCGCGTCGAGAAGGACTCCAAGAACTTCGGGAGGGTGTTCGTTCATTTCCGATGGAAGTGACATGCGGCCGGCGCAGACTCGCCCGACGCCGCCCTCGCTCAGGGATTGTCGATCAGAACCAGTTCCCGGTAGCTGATCGGCCCGAAAGTGACTCCACGGGTGCTCGCGGCCTCGCGCCTCTTCTGGGCTGCATCGGCTTGGGCTTCCATCGCTGCCTTGTTCTCCCAGACAGTTCCCACGTAGCCCGAGCCCGTGCTCCGGTCGACCATGTTCCGCAAGGCACAGAAACCGGGAGCCGCTTTGATCTGGGGTGCGATGTCCTTTCTGAAGAACTCGATCAGATCGTCGACCGCTGCCGGGTCGATGCTGTACTGGCTGACCATGAGAGCGCAGCCCGCTTCGGGAGGCTTGACAACGTCCCCGGCCACCTCTTCGAGCCGCTCGACCTGAAGCGACCCTCCTATGGCTTCTGTACCTTCGTCGCGCACCTTTGCCAACGCGCTATCGCTGGCGTCTCGGTCAGCCTCGGTCGCCCAAAGCGAAAGTACGCCCAAGGCCCCTGCCTGACGATCGACACTCGCGCTCAGACCCAGGTAGCCCTTTTGTTGGCGAACGATCGGAAGAGCTGTATTGCGCACGTAGTCGAGCCCCCCCTCGACGTTTGTGACTCCCGTCCATGTGAGAAGTCGTGTGAACATCGTCCCTCCTTGCTGACCGAGTCCCAGTTCGCGCGCGGACGCTACACCCATGTTGCCGGTCCTGCTCGGGACTCGCTGGCCGGCATGCCTCGAACCACATCCGAGGCGTTTCGGAATGCTCGATCCCCGGCAGTAGTCTCTCGAGAGAGTCTTCCCACAGAGGTAACCATGTCCGACACCGTCGAATCGTTGATTCTCGACCTCCTCGAGTGGATAGGCCCGAATGCTCGTTCGTACACCGACGTTCTCGACGCGTGGAGGACATCGTGTCCTCGCTTGCCCGTATGGGAGGACGCCAACGAGCGCGGGTTCGTCACGAGTCGTCACGAGTCCGGACGTGGTCGCCTCGTCTCGGTTTCCCCGGCGGGGCGGGAGTACCTCCGAGAACATCGACCCTCGTCGTAATACGAGAGGATGCTTCCTCAGACACCTACCGGAGGTTTCGCTCGCAGCGACGGAAGGAAGATCCCGATGATGCCGCGGACCATCGCGAGCGTGAAGTTCGCCCAGTCGAAATAGTCCTTCCACAGTGTGATCTGGCCATCTCGAACATCGAAGCGCCCGCAGACCCAGATCTGAACTCGCATCGGTCCCCAGATGAGCACGTCGGTGCGTTCGGTGAGGACCGTGCCCCCATCCGCGGAAATGCCGTGGAAGTAGACCTCGAAGCCAGATCCACTGAGCTTTTCCATCGCCTTGAACATCCGACCGACGCGATCCCGACCACGGATCGTCGGCAAGGAGACGTTGATGTAGTCCACATCCTCGTCCAGGAGGTCGACGGCTCCATCGACATCACCTTTCGCGAGGAGTTCGAGGAACTGTCTCACCACGCTTATCGGTGCCTGCTGCTCATCTGTGTTCGCCGAGCGCGTGGTTTCGCTCTTCGTGGGGCTCATGGGCTGAACATATCGCTCAGTGGGTTCAGATGTAAGCTCGGCAAAGCCCCCGTCGACTATGCCGCCTCGCTCCCGAAGCTGGTCCTCATCGCTTGCATAGCCAGCTCGACACTCCCAACGAAGTCGTGCCACGCCGCGATCGTTCGCTCGGTCTCCAGAAACGACGCCTCGACTCGGGCGCGCAGCCCCTCGTCGTGGAGCTGCTGAATTGTCTCCCACAGCATGCCCCGGCGCGCCTGGGCCAGCTCGTTGATGGTCTCAACCATGGAAGCCCCCCTTCCCTTGGTCCTGTGAGAGGTACGGGTGGATGGGCGATTCCTTGCGGAGAACGACGTGACGGTGAGCCGGCCTGTAGGCGGGGTTCTGTGACGCCCTGTGGGCGCCGGTGGCCATCCATCTAAGCGGCCTACCTGGGGACTGCCCTGTGCGGGCGGGCGGGCCACCCTTGTCCCACGCTTGACCTTGCTCCGGGTGGGGTTTACATAGCCGACCGAGTTACCCCGGCCGCTGGTGCGCTCTTGCCGCACCGTTTCACCCTTGCCTGTGCGAACCGAAGCTCGCCATCGGCGGTCTGCTCTCTGTTGCACTTTCCTGCGGGTCGCCCCGACTGGCTGCTAGCCAGCACCCTGCCCTGTGGAGCCCCGACCTTCCTCGACGTGGCGCCCGATCAGACGAGCCCACGCCGCGGCCACCCGGCCGACTCACCGTCGAACTCCAGTCTGCCAGCTTCGTTGCAGGCGCCGGGCGCTCGGGCCGCGGAGCGGACCGTTGCCGGATCTCGGCGCCGATCTCTACGAGGTAGTCGCGGCCCGGCACGTCCCGCCTCGGGGCGACACCACCTCGGTAGGGTGTCCGCGATGAGCTGCTCCCCGAGGGCTGGGGTCGCCTGAGGTGTCCGAGCCCGCAGCGCATCACGCCGCCCGGCTGCCGGACCTGCTCCCCGGCGAGCGCTCCGACGCGCTCTCGATCGCGGCCCTCTACGGACGGGTCCAGGGCGCATTGGCGAGAGCGCTTCCCAGAGCCAGGCCTCTGTGGGTGCGCGGGGAGATCCAAAGCGTGAGCGACCGCACGGGGCACTGCTACATCGACTTGGTCGATCCACGCGCGGCGCGAGGCCGTGACACTCCGGTCCTGAAGGTCAACTGCTGGGCGAGGACGTGGAGCGCTCTAAAAGCTTCCCTGGACCGCCAGGGCATAGTGCTCGAGCCGGGGATGGTTATCACGCTCCAAGGTCGCGTCGAGCTCTATCCCCCGAGGGGCCAGTTGAACTTCATAGCCACGGACATCGACGTGACGGCGCTGCTCGGTCAAGTTGCCGCTCGCCGTGCGGCGCTGCTCAAAGCGTTGGAGCTCGAGGGACTGCTCCACAGGAACCGGGCGGCTCCTGTGCCGGCCCTGCCGCTTCGAGTCGGGCTGGTCGCCAGCAAGGACACCGAGGGTTACAGGGACTTCACGGGCCAGCTTCTCGGATCCGGCATCGGCTTCAGGATCCTGCACGCCGCAGCGAGAGTTCAAGGAGCGGGCGCGCCGGGCCAGATCGTGGCTTCTCTTTCTGTCCTGTTCGCAGGCGGCTGCGACCTGGTGGTGGTCGTAAGGGGAGGTGGCTCGAAGGGGGACCTCGCGGCCTTCGATTCCGAACCCGTCGCCCGAGCGATCGCCACTGCCTCTGTGCCTGTGTGGACCGGGATAGGCCACACAGGCGACCAATCGGTCGCAGACGTGGTGGCGAACCGAGCATTCGTCACACCCACCGAGTGCGGCCAGGAGCTCGTTTCGCGGGTCACGCTTCGCTGGGCGGAGGTCACCGGGGCGGCCGAGTCGATTGCGGCGCGCGCGAACGAGATAGTAGAAATCGCCTCCCAACGAGATTCCCGTGCTCGGTCGCGGTTGTGTGCGTCCGCGCGCCATCAACTCGACCGGCATGCCGAGCGGCTCCAGGAAAGATCGTCTCACCTATCTCGTTCCGGGAACCGCTCCGTGCAGGCCGCGTCGGAATGGCTTGTCGGGCGCTCTACTCGCATCGGCCCTCTCGCGTTGGAGCGGCTACGCAGTCAGAGCGACAGGATCGTCACATGGCGCAGGCTGCTCGTCGCCTACGACGTCGGGCGCCAACTCGAACGGGGCTACTCGATCACACTCGACGAGGACGGCAGGTTGGTGAGGTCGGCTTCCGTGCTCGCACCTGGCTGCGTGCTCGTGACCCGTCTGGCAGACGGCACGGCGCGCTCAGAGGTGACGGAGGTCGAGCTTGCCGCGGGTGAGTCGAGCGATACCGCCAGGGACTGACGGTGAGATCGAAGGAGTGCAGATGAGTACCTCGGATGTCCGTGAGCCCCCGTCGGGTGCGCCCCTCAGCGAGCTCAGCTACACCGACGCCACCCGGGAGCTCGACTCGATCGTCGAGTTCTTCGAGCAGCGCGAGGTCGACGTGGACCAGCTGGTGGCGCGACTCGAGCGGGCGACGGCCATCGTCGACGAGCTGGATCGGAGAATCCGTCGCACGCGGGCCCAAGTGGAAGAGCTCGTGCCGCGCCTCGAGGCTGTAAGTCGCAGAGCCGAGTCAACTTCGGCGGACGTGGCCGACGACCGGGACGACGACGAGGACGACCAGGACGACGAGGACTGGGAAGACGAGTCGGTGGCAGAGGACGATCTCGAGGAGGAGCTCGAAGTCTGGGAAGAGGAGGGCGGCTCCGCCGATCCCTCCGAGGACGGACATCTCGGGGAGTCAGCCGGGGATCAACCGCTCTTCTAATTCGGTTCTGATTCGGTGTGGGCTGGGGGAGGTGGTCAGTGGACCTGGCGATCCGTTCCCTTCCAGTACGGCTCGCGCAGCTCGCGCTTCAAAATCTTTCCCGAGGGGTTGCGAGGGAGCGACTCCACGAACTCGACCGACTTCGGGCACTTGTAGTGGGCTAGGTGATCACGACAGAACGTGACCAGGTCCGTCTGGTCGGCTTCGGTGCTCGGAGCTCTGACGACGATCGCCTTGACTGCCTCGCCCCAAGTCGAGTCGGGGACTCCAATCACTGCGGCGTCCGCCACGCTCGGATGAGCCAAGAGGACGTTCTCTACCTCTGCGGGATAGACGTTCTCACCTCCCGAGACGATCATGTCCTTTATCCGGTCGTGGAGATAGACGTAACCCTCGGCATCGAGGTATCCGGCGTCGCCCGTGCGCAACCAGCCCCCGTCGAGGACGGTCTCCGACGTCTCTTCGGGCTTTTCCCAGTAGCCGAGCATGTTGTACGCGGAGCGCGTCCAAAGCTCCCCGACAGACCCGAGCGACACGTCTGCACCCGATTCGGCGTCGACAAACCGCACGTCGACTCCCGGGAGCGGCTTACCCGCCGCCCGGAGCAGGTGCCTCCGTGGTCCTCGGGGGTCGTGGTCCGCCGGATCCAACCGCACAATCGCTCCGGTCGTCTCGGTCATTCCGTAGACCTGGGAGAACTGGCAGCCGATGACGTCGAGGCACCTCACGAGCACGTCCTCTGAGATCGGCGACGCCCCGTAGAAGATGGTCTGGAGGCTCGAAAGGTCTCTCTGCTCGATTCCCGGAACCAAGAGCAGGGCCATCAACACAGCCGGAACGAGAAAAGCATGGGTGATCCGCTCCGTCTCGACGAGTCCGAGGAGCGTCGCCGGATCCAGGTCACGCAGGAGCACCGACACACCTCCGCGCGACATCCCGGCGAGCGCCCATCCCGAGCCGCCTATGTGGAACAGCGGCATCGCCACGAGGCTGACCGTCGAGTCGTCGATGCCGAACGTCTCGGTGGCACCACCGAGAGCCTGGGCCATGTTCGAATTGGTGAGCATCACGCCCTTCGGCAGACCTGTGGTACCTGAGGTGTAGAGCTGGAGCGACACGTCCTCGGGTGCGGCTTCGTAACCGGGGTCGTCGGTCCGGGAGCCGGCGAGCCAGTCCTCGTATGCGACGCGGCGCGCGAGGTCCGACGCACCTCCGGCCTCGGAGTCACTCTTGGCGTCCCCGATGACGACGACCCGCCTAACCAAGGGCAGACCGCTCGACATCCCCGTCAGGCAAGGCAGGTAGTCCGGGTGAACCACGAGCACCTCGGCTCGCGAGTCGTCGATGACCGCCCCCATCTCGGCAGGGGAGAGCCGCCAGTTCACGGCGACGTTAACCGCACCGACGAGTGCCCCTCCGAATAGGACTTCGAAGTACTCGAGGCCGTTCCTGTCGAGGAAGGCGACTCGGCTGCCCGGGCCTACCCCGTCACCTCTGAGAGAGTGTGCGACCTTGCATGCGCGCAGGTGATGCTCCGACCAGGTGACCGATTCTCCGGCGAGGCGGAACATCGTCCTCCCGGAGTGCTCCTCCACGTTCCTCCTGAACATCCCGACGACGCTGAAGCGGTCCAAGGTTTCTCGCTCCGATCTCCCGGCCCGAAACGATAGATGTCAGGATGAACCGTGGCCCGATTCTCCTTGAGCGCCGTGGGTGCCGATCGCCCGGGGATCGTTGCGGGCGTCAGTGGAGCCCTCGTAGACCTCGGCTGCAACCTCGAGGACTCGACCATGACGATCCTCCACGGGCACTTCGCGATCCTCCTGGTGGTGTCCTCACCGGAGGACGTGACCTCTGAGGAGCTAGAGAGCGCGATCGAACCGGTCGCGCAGGCGTTCGATCTGACCGTCGCGGTCCGACCGCTGTCCGGGTCGAATGGGAACGATCAGAAGCCGGACTCAACCGGCGGCGAGCCATGGACGATCTCGGTCCACGGAGCGGATCGTCCCGGAATCGTCCACGCTGTGACGAGTGCACTCGCCGAGGCGCAGGGAAACGTGGTCGACCTCGCGACCCATCTGGTGGGAGAGGCCGGCTCGCCTGTCTACGTCATGACCTTGCGCGCGACACTGCCCGGCGGAGAAGCCGGGGAAGCCGCTGCCGAACACGTCCGAAGCTCGGCATCGGCGCTTGGCGTGCACTGCACCGTTCATCCCGACGAATCCGATCTCTTCTGAGGCTTCTCAGAGCGCTGAGCGTATGGCGGTCCGACCCGTACTCGTCTTGCCACACCAAGTGCTCAGCACACCTGCGGCACCCGTGGGACGCGTCGACGACGCCGCCCGGGCGCTCGCGCAGGACCTCCTCGACACCATGAGTGTCTCCCCGTCATGCGTGGGTCTCGCCGCGCCGCAGATCGGGGCGAGCCTGCGGGCATTCGTCGTGGACGTGACGGGCCACAGAAAGGCTCGCTCTTGTCACGGACCTTTCGTCATGTTCGACCCGCAAGTCACTCGAAGGGAAGATCCCGAATCCGCCAGAGAGGGGTGCATGAGCGTGCCCGATCTCACAGGGGACGTGTCCCGCGCCAAGCGCCTCACCGTCGAGGGCACCAATACCGACGGCGTGAGGTACACCCTGGAAGTCGACGCCTTCGAGGCCCGCGCGGTCCAGCACGAGCTCGACCATCTGGACGGCCTGCTCTTCCTCGACCGAGTGGCGGGCCCTCACGCGCTCTTCGAACGCAAGGTGTACCGCTGACAAGCAAGACTTGCGGAACCCGAGAAGAGAGGGAACCGCGATGACCACCGTCTACCAGTACGTCCCACACCATCGGACCGAGGACCGTGTCAGCGGACGGGCGCACGGTCCGGTGAAAGTCCACGACCAACTTCCCAAGGACACTGCTTGGCAGCGTGTCAACGCGAAAATCGGCTTGAAGATCACGGTGTTGGTGGGGACGATGCTCTGCGGCTACATCTTTGCGATCATCGCCTTCATCAGCCTCCCGTCGGCGATCAAGAGCCACAATCTGACGATCATCGTCGCTTGGATCTCGTCCAATTTCCTCCAGCTGATTCTGTTGCCCGTCATCATCGTCGGGCAGAACATCCAGGCGAAGGCGGCCGACAAGCGAGCGGAGGACACCTACAAGGACGCAGACGCCGTCCTTCACGAGGCGATGAAGATCCAGGAGCATCTGCTCGCCCAGGACAAGGTGCTCGAGACGCTCTCTGAAACCTTCCGCGCTCGGCCTGCCTGACCCGAACTCTGGCTAAGGTGACTGACGCACTGCCGCGAACGAGGAAACGATTCTCATGCCAGACGATGAACGCCTCTACTTCCGCCAATTGCTTTCGGGGCGCGACTTCGCGTCCAGCGACCCGGTGGCGCGGCAGATGGTGAACTTCTGCTACCTCATCGGCGACCGCGCGGGCGGCCAAGCCGTGGCGGTAGATCCCGCCTACGACGTGAGCGGCCTCCTCGACATCCTGGAGGCCGACGGAATGCGCCTCGAGGGTGTGCTCGCCACCCACTACCACGCCGACCATGTCGGTGGCGACATGATGGGCTACCCGATACAGGGGGTCACCGATCTTCTCGAACGAGTGCAGGTGCCCATCCACGTTCAGCGTGAGGAAGCAAAATGGGTCGTGCGTTCGACCGGTCTCTCGGAGGAGGAGTTGGCACAGCACGACAGCGGCGACGTGGTTCAGGTCGGAGACCTGGAGATCGAGCTCGTGCACACTCCTGGGCACACTCCGGGCAGCCAATGCTTCTCGGTTGCGGGTCGGTTGGTCTCCGGCGACACCCTCTTCTTGGAAGGGTGTGGGCGCACCGATCTTCCAGGTGGTGATCCCGAGCAGATGTACGAGTCGCTTACGAAGCGCCTATCCAAGTTCGGCGATGACACGATCTTGTACCCAGGGCATCTCTATGCGCCGGAGCCGTCTGCCACTTTGGGTGAGACGAGGCAGCACAACTACGTGTTTCGTCTGCAAAGCCCCGAGCAGTGGATGATGATGTTCGGGAGTTGAGCCAGCTGGATCTCGACCCGACTCTCAATCGAGATTCTGAGCTCTCTTTCGGACGAAGGTAGGCTCGAAGTCGTGGGTTTCATCTTTCGCAAGTTCCTGGCCCTCCTCAGAGTTCGGCGCGAACGTCGCAAACGCGGTTGGTAGAAGGCACCGCCGCGACCGAGCACCATAAGGCTTTGAGCATTGGTTTTTGAGGGTTCCACGGTCGTCGTCGTCGGCGCTTCGCTAGCCGGGCTCAGAGCCGTAGAGACCCTGCGCGCCGAGTCCTACACGGGACGAATCGTCCTGATCGGCGCCGAGCACCACCTGCCTTACGACCGGCCACCGCTTTCCAAACAGTTCCTCGCCGGCGCCTGGGACCTCGATCGCGTGCAGCTTCGGGTGCCCGAGAAGATCGAAGCCCTCGGCTTGGAAATGCGAATGGGTCACAGTGCAACAGCCCTGGACGTGGAGGGCCACCGCGTCGAGATGGACGACGGAACGAAGATCGATTTCGACGGCCTCGTCGTCGCGACGGGTTCGCATCCACGCTTGCTTCCCGAGACGGCCACAACAGGCACCGAGCACGTGTTGCGCACACTCGAGGACTCCATCGCGCTCCGAGAGGCGACCAAAGTGCCCGGGACTCGACTGGTCGTCGTCGGCGCAGGCTTCGTCGGTGCGGAAGTGGCGGCCACGTGCAAGGAGCGCGGCGTGAATGTATCGGTGGTCGAGGCCCTTCCCGTTCCTTTGGAGCGCGCACTAGGCGACGAGATGGGTGCCGCGTGCGCGGCCTTGCACACCGACCACGGTGTGGACTTGCGAACTGGCGTGGGCGTGGCGCGAGTTGGAGCCGATCGCGTGGAGCTCGAAGACGGTACCCAGATGGCGGCCGACGTGGTGCTCGTGGCGATCGGGGTCGTTCCTACGACCGGGTGGCTGGACGGATCGGGATTGGAGGTCCGTGACGGCGTCGTCGCCGACTCGACTCTCCATGCGGCGGACGACATAGTCGTAGCGGGAGATCTCGCGCGGTGGTTCGACGAGGGTCTCGGAGGCGAGGTGCGCATCGAGCATTGGACGAATGCGTCCGAGCAGGGCATAGCCTCTGCGCGCAGCTTGCTCGCCGGCCGTGCCGAGGCTCGGGCGTATGTCCCGGTTCCTTACTTCTGGTCGGATCAGTACGACGTGAAGATCCAAATGCTCGGCCATCCGAGACCGCAGGACGACGTCGTCGTCGTCGAAGGCTCGATAGCCGAACGACGTTTCGTGGCTCTCTACGGGCGCGACGGCCTGCTCACCGGTGCGCTCGCTTTTAGCCGCCCGCGACAGTTGATGGGCTACCGACAGCTCCTCGAGAACAGAGCCAGCTTCGATGAGGCGCTCGCTGTGACCCGCTCGAGCTGAGCCGCCGGTTGCCGGCTCAGTCCTCGAGGCCGAGAAAGTCTGTCGTGAGGCGGACGAGCTCGGTTCGGAGCATCGTGGCATCGAGGTCCGCCACGAGGGGATGCGTCACAGCGCCACCGATGGCGGATGCGATCATCGCGACGCGCAAGCGCGACTCGGCATCTCTGTTCTTGCCGAGCATTGCCCGGTACAGGCGGTCCATGAACTGCTGGAACGGTTCATGCTCTCCGAGGAGCCGGACGATCACCGGGTCGTACAGGAGGGTGCTCACCATGCGACGCTGTTCGACCGCGAGGTCGATGACCTGGGTCAGCAAGGTCTCGAGTGAACTCTTGTCGCGTTCAGCAGCCTCGGCTGCGTCCAACACTTCTTCGAGCTTCGCGAGCTCGACCTCGACGGCTGCGACGACGATCGCTTCCTTGGTCTTGAACTGGTGGTAGACCGCAGCCTTCGTCACCCCGATGTAGTCGGCGATCATCTGTAGCGACGTGGCGCTCACACCGTGCTCCGCGAACAACGCGAGCGCTGCTGCGACGATGCGCATCTGTGCGGCGCTGCGCGCGGTGGTCCCCAAATGACTGATGGCGACGTGCTCGGTGGAGCTCAGCGCAGCTCCTGGATGCGGATCAAGTTGCCGGCCGGATCGCGAAAGGCGCAGTCGCGCAGCCCGTAAGGCTGTTCGATCGGCTCCTGGACGACCTCGGCACCGCTGGCCTGCACCCGCTCGAAGGTTCGGTCAAGGTCCTTTGTGGCCAGGAGGATCCAGCCGTAGGTGCCCTTGGCCATCATCTCGGCGATCATCCGGCGCTCGTCGTCGGTGATGCCGGGGTCGACGGCCGGCGGCGCCAGGAGGATGGAGGTGTCCGGCTGGTCCGCGGGCCCGACCGTGATCCAGCGCATCTTGCCGGACCCGACGTCGGTGCGTACTTCGAAGCCGAGGGCGTCGCGATAGAAGGTCAGGGAGGTCTCCGGGTCGTCATGGGGGAGGGAGCTCGCGTGAATGGTGACGTCCATGGTCGTCAGGTTAGGTGCGGCTCGGCTACCGGCGCTTCTCGATTCCTGATCGGTCTCGTCACCTGTTTCACCACGCACGGCGGCATCCCCGCACTCGAGCGGGCTGCGCGGCGCCGGTAGGTGCTGGGCGGCATTCCGACCAGCTCGGTGAAGCGCGTGCTGAACGTGCCCAGTGACGAGCAGCCGACCGCGAAACAGACCTCGGTGACGCTGAGGTTGCCACGACGCAGCAGTGCCATCGCGCGCTCGATGCGCCGCGTCATCAGGTAGCTGTACGGCGACTCGCCATAGGCGAGCCGGAACGCGCGGCTGAGGTGCCCGGCCGACATGTGCGCGCCG
>Ga0116219_10000688_pt1 | contig 34459 bp, 37 predicted proteins | sample Sb_taG_4_FD_91019 | JGI IMG/M metagenome (GOLD analysis project Ga0116219, IMG submission 91019) | Peat soil microbial communities from Weissenstadt, Germany - Sb_50d_6_BS metaG | ecosystem: Environmental > Terrestrial > Soil > Wetlands > Peat | place: Germany: Weissenstadt | collected 2010-09-21 | reverse complement strand
GGGCGCGATTGGTGTGTAGCCCAACTGCACGTTTGCCGGATTGTAGGCTTCGGCGGTCGCGGTTGCGGTGACAGTGGCGCTGCCATTTCCCCAAATTCGAGCAAAGAACGTGGGAAGCGTGGATACTGCCAATGTGACCGTGACGTGAGGATTGCTGTTGGTGGGATTAGCGGTGGCTGGGAAGGTGACGGTCTGCGACCATGTGGTCGGCCCTTTTCCTGCGATCTGATTGATGGCTGGGTTGTTGGCGGTCAACATTGCGGTAACTGCGGCCAAGGACATGCTCCGGGCCAATAAGACGGCGTTTGGGAGGTTGGCGTCGCTGGGAGAAAGTGTGGTGACGCCGGAATCCGCGACCGCCTTGGCACCCGCCAGGGCGGCGGCATCGACTGCGCGCTGGGCCTCGCTGCGAGCTACGTAAAGGGTGACGACATCAATCGCCAGCGCCGCTACGGCCAGCAAGCTCAGCAGGGAGATCGCGACCAGGATTATGGTTTGACCGCGCTGTCGCTTCCTCGTGCGCGAAACTGTGTTCTGCCGCATCAGCTATCCTCAATCCATGTTCGCCGCTGTAGCATCGGTGATGATGTTCGTCAGCGTGTAATTAGCGCCCGGAACCAGCAACTGGATGACATTGTTGAAGTGCCATATGTACGGATATGAAATCTGGACGTAGGTGTCGGGCATGTACACATTCTGGGCTCCGGGAACATCGGGACATTTCGGGGAGACACAGGGGCGCGTGATTGTCAGTATCAGGTTCGGGGTACAGTTCGTGGCCGTGTAGGTCCAAGTCATTGGGCCGCTTGTGCTGCCCGGAGGCGACATCGTTCCGAGACCGCAGTCATTGAGTCTGGCGGCTAGCAGATAGGAATCTACGACGTAGCGGATGGCGTCCACAGACGGCGGCGTTCCTCCACCCAGGATGTCATTTGACGGCTCGCTGGCTCCGAAGCGCGCACCCTCGCGAGCTGCATTATTCAGTTCCTGCTTCAGGTTGAAAGCGCCGCCAAAATCGAAAATTCCTATGACCAAAACCACAAGCAGGGGGAGAGCAACAGCGAATTCGATGAGGGCAGCGGCGTTGGTGTCACGAAGCAACCGGCGATGAGACCGCGCCACGCCGGGTTTGTCTTGATCTGTCACGCGCGTCAGTATTCCCCCCTCATCTGCACGGTGGCCTTCAAGAGCAGGTTGAAACCGTTTGATCCGAAGGGGGGAATAGGAGTAGGAAGCGAGAAAACATACGGATACCCAAAGCTTACGGTCACTCCGCAAGCTGGAGAGCCTGGAGCCGCCGGCGGAGTAAGTTGCACGTTGGAGCAGACAGTTATGTTGCTGTTGGCAGCGCAGCTGGGCGCGGCTCCTCCACAAAACGTGGGTGACGCGGGAGTATAGACCTGGATCTGGCCTGAGTTGAGCCCGGCAGCTTGCAACGCCGCCGTCACAGTCGTGGCGACGCTGCTAGCCGAGGTTTGTTGGTTTGGAGTTGCGCAACTCGCGCAGGTGTACATGGTCGCTGCGAGCGCGCCTTCGCGGGCCGCGTGGTTGATGGTGGCGTAAGTATTGAACGCTCGCCCGAACCAGTAGATCCCCAGAAGCACCATGAAGAAGATGGGGATAACCAGGGCGGCTTCGGCTATTTCTGAGCCGCGGGTTCCGTGCGCGAGTTTTCTTAGTTGGCCCACTCTTTTCATTTACTCCTGCACGCGAGACGCACGCCTGCATTCTTATGCGACTACCTGACGGCCGGCGTAGAGAATTACCGCTACTGCGATGGCCACGCCAAAGGGGACTTTCACCAAGTCTGGATTATCCAAGGTTAAGTCGGGTGCTGGCAAGTGCATGGTGAGGAGAGCGGCCAGCATGCGAGCCAGATTGCGGGCGGTCTCGCGGACGCGCTTTTTCCAAACCACCATGAGAGCGGCCATCAGGCCGTTCACCAGGATTCCGAGCAGCAGCACAGTCAGCAGGTTCTGCGGGCCGAGAAAAGCTCCCAGCGCTCCTACAAATTTCCAGTCGCCGGCGCCCAAGCTGCGCAGCAGGACGAAAGGAAGAAGCAGAGCCAAACCTAAGCCAGCGCCCAGCAGGGAATCTTTGGTTCCGGGCCAGCCTCGCAGCCAGGAATTGATCGCGATACCGAGCAGCAGGCCGGGCACGGTCAGCCAGTTGGGAATCCGGCGGGAGCGCCAGTCGGTCCATCCTCCGGCGATTGCGAGTACGGCAGGCAAGATGAATGCCCCTTCTTTGGCTATGGCCATAGGGCCGTGATTTGCCGGGACGGCAGCGCTGGAATGTGCATTCAAAGAGTCCGGATCGGGCGGCTCTGCAACCCAGGCAGCGGTCACGAGCGTTTATGGGCGGATTGTCACATAGGGATGGGGGTAAGTCAATGTTACTGGAGCGATGAGGCTTTTCGCGGGGCGAATCTGGCCGAGGTGCGCCCGGATGCCCGGACGAGGCGTCCGGGTCTACGCGGGTATCGCCGGGTCTCGAAGCTATTGTTTTCACGGGAATTAAAAAGGCCCGAGGTTTCGGGCCTTTTCTGATCGAGTAAAGAGTTTAGCGGGTGAGCGGTGCTGGGGTGGTGCGCTGGGCGATGATGTGTCTGGCGTTCTCGGCTAATTGCTTGGCTTGTGGCAGCAGATCGAGAGCCTTCAGCACCTCGGGATCGGCTTCCGCCCTAACTTTGAGGCCTTCCTCCTGGCCGTAGGCATTGACGAAGATTTCGCTCTTGATGCTGGAGCGGACCCAATCGTCGTTCTGCACCAGTTCGGCTTCGGTGAAAGGAACTTTCTCGGAGTCGAGGAACTTGCGGAAATCCAGCATGGTGGCGTCATCGACTTCGAAACTCTTGGTCGGGTGGTGATTGACCATATAGTGTTTGGCGAAGTTGAAGAAGGCATAGTGCTGCAGGAGCGAATCCTGGAAATGATTGGTTTTGACGGGATCGATCTTGACGTCGGGCATGATTCCGCCGCCGCCGTAGACGGTGCGGCCGCTGTCGGTTAATTTGACTTCGCGGTTGACGGTGGGGTTCTTGTTCTCTTCGTCGCGATCAAAATAATAGTCGTAGAGCGAGACGTTGGCGTAGTCGCGCTGAATCAGGCGTCCGCTGGGCGTGTAGTAGTGGGCGGTGGTCAGGGCGAGGCCCGTGTTCTCGGATAGCGGATACACCGTCTGCACCAGACCCTTGCCGAAGGTAGTTTCTCCCACGATCAAACCGCGGTCGTGATCCTGAATGGCTCCAGCGACGATTTCAGCGGCCGAGGCTGTGCCACGGTTAACCAGGACAACCAGAGGATATTCTTTGCCGCCATCGCCGCGCGTGGCGGTGTAGCGCTTCTCCGGCGAATTGCGGCCGTGGTGAGAAACAATCAGCTGACCCTTGCGCAGGAATTTGTCGGCTACGCCGACACCTTCGCTGAGCAGGCCGCCGGGATTCTGGCGCAGGTCGAGAATCAGTCCTTTCAAATCGCCCATTTGATCCAGGGCTTCGGAGACTTCTTTTTCTGTGGTCTCGTTGAACCCGTTGATGTGCAGATATCCGATTCCGGGCTTGATGAGGAAATGCAAGTCGACGCTGTAGCGCGGAATTTCATCGCGAACTACGGCGAACTCGAGCGGCTTGTCGTCGCCTTCGCGCAGGATGGTGATGTGAACGGTGGTGCCTTTGGGCCCTTTTAGCAAGTCGGCTACGTCGCCGGTGCTCATGTTGTCGGTGGGCTTGCCATCGACCGCGACGATGATGTCTCCGGGACGAATGCCGGCGCGATAAGCTGGCGTGCCCGCAAACGGCGCGATGACGATGACTTTGTTATTGCGCGGGCCGACCGTCATGCCGACGCCGTAGTATTTGCCGCGCTGATCTTCGCGCAGCAGAGCGTACGATTTCGGATCAAAGAAATTGGAGTGCGGATCGAGCACATGCAACATGCCGGGAATGGCGCCGTTGTAGATGGCTTTGTCGGCATTCACGGGCTCGGCGTAGTTCTGCTCAACCATGTTGTACACGTCAGCGAACTGACGAAGGCTGTCACGAACGTCGGAATCGCCCCCGGGAGCTGCCGCGGGGTTGATCTTCTGTCCAAAGACCATACCGAGGAATCCGCAGGTGACAAGAACGACGACTACAAGGAAGAGAGTGTGACGAGAACTACGGGCCATCTTTTCGTTTCCTTCGGTTCGGGCATAGTAGAAGGCCCGTCGACCGCATCTGAGCGAAGTATAGCACGTCCCCAAACGCTCCTAAACCACCTTTGAGCCGACCTAAAGTAACCAACTGGGTAAGGGGAAAAGCTCTACGCACTCACTATTTTAAGATGCGTCGTCGGACCCGGAAGGTGCGAACGTAGTTGGGATATTTTGTCAGCAAAACAGGCCACAAACGTCAGGGGCGAAGGAAGTTGGGGAAATGACGCGGACGCGTTGCCGCCACCGCGCCGGGGCAGTATGATGACCTACATGGGGTTTTCGGAAACCATCTTCTTGTTTTTCCTGGCCTTGATCATTTTTGGGCCCAAGAAGCTGCCGGAGATCGCGCGTCAGGTGGGCAAGGCGTTAAATGAGTTTCGGCGGGCGTCAAACGAGTTCAAAGCTCAGATCGAGCAGGAGATTTCGCAGTTGGAAGTGGAGAATCGTCAGCAGATTTTGCCCCCGTCCGAGCCCCCGAAGGGTGCGGTGGCTGCTTTACCCGTGACGCTGGAACCCGCTGCCAGCGCCAGTTCGCGTCTAGAGCCAGGGTTTGAGGGAGCTTCGGAAGCGCGGTCTTCTGAACCCCACGCCATGATGAAGGCTCACGATGCCTGAGATCGCCGAACTTCCCCCCGTGGCATCGAAAGACGCCATGCCTGCGATGAGTTTCCTCGATCACCTTGAGGAGTTGCGGCGGCGGATCATCTACTCGATTATTGCGATTGCGGCCGGCTTTTTCGCCTGTTGGGGATACGCGGAAAAGATTGTTGGCTGGATGCAGAAGCCGATCATGGAGGCGCTGCAGAAGAACGGGATGCCGCAGACGCTGGTGTATCTGAACCCCACCGATCCCTTCAACCTTTACTTGAAGGTGGGAGCCTTGGCTGGCTTGTTTCTGGCCTGTCCGGTCGTGCTGTATCAGGTTTGGATGTTCATTTCGCCGGGTCTTTATCGGAACGAAAAGCGCTACGTCACGCCCTTCATGATTTCTACTGTGGGCCTGTTTCTTGCTGGCGGAGCCTTTGGCTACAAGCTGGTTTATCCGGCGGCGTTGGAGTTCCTGATCGGCTATGGCAAACAGTTCCAGCCGATGATTACGATCCACGAATACACTGACTTATTTCTGACCGTGATTCTGGGATTGGGCGTGGTTTTCGAATTGCCGATTCTGGTCTTCTTTCTGGCGCTGATGGGCGTAGTGAGTGCGGGTTGGATGTGGCGCAACGTGCGCTATTCGATTCTCGTGATTTTCATCATCGCCGCCATCATCACGCCTACCACGGACATCTTGAATATGTGCATCTTTGCCGCGCCCATGATCGCGCTCTATCTGGGGAGCATCGGAATTGCTTACCTTGTTCATCCGAAACAGCGGAAGGCGAGGGCGGAAAGAAAGGCACAATGATAATGGTAATGACGCGCGCGAGGTGGAAACCGGGGGACGTGAGGCCTCGGTTGTCTATTGCGGCAGCGTTGATTTTGATCTTGTGTCTGACTTTGTTTGCTTGTGCTCGGGGAAAAGAGGCTGCGGCTGCGCCAAACGAGTTGTCGTCTTCGACACTGGCTGCTGCTGTCTCTGCCAGCGCCGATCCGGGTCCGCCGCCTGCTTTCAATTCGGCCCGTGCCATGCAGTATGTGAAGGAAATCGTGGCCTTCGGGCCGCGTCCCATCGGGAGCGCAAATCACAAGAAAGTCGAAGAATACATTCACGCCCACTTGAAAGGCGACGTGGTCGAAGACGATGCTTTCACGATAGACACGACCGAGGGGAAGTTTCCCGTTCGCAACATCCTTGCGAAATATCCCGGGACGCGCGATGGCATCATCGTGATCGCCAGTCATTACGACACCAACTATCCGCTGCGAAACATCGCTTACGTCGGAGCGAACGATGGTGGGTCCTCGAGCGCGCTGCTGCTCGAAATCGCGAACCAGTTGCGCGGCAAGAAACTCGACGGCTACAGCGTGTGGCTGCTGTGGGATGATGCGGAAGAATCCATGCGGCTGCCGTGGTTTGATCCCGAGGCGCTTTACGGAGTGCGTCACATTGCGCAAGAGTGGCAGGATGACGGCACGATCAAGAAGATCAAAGCCTTCTTACTGGAGGACATGATTGGTGACGCGGACCTCAACATTGAGCATGAGCAGAACTCTGCGCCTTGGCTAGAGGATCTGATCTATCAGGCGGCGACGCGCCTGGGCTATCAATCTCACTTTTTTGCGCGTACGATTCCGATGGACGACGATCATGAACCCTTTGTGAAGCGCGGCGTTCCCAGCGCCGATCTAATTGATTTCGATTACGGCTACGGCAACGTTTTCTGGCATACCACGCAAGATACCGTCGATAAGCTCAGCCCCAAGAGCCTGGAAATTGTGGGAACCGTTACTCTCGAAACTGTGCAGATGCTGGACAAGAAGTAGAATCCTCGCCGCTTACAATCCTCCGTGGAACCGCCCGAAGGCATGGGCGAGCATTAGCGACTGCAGCAGGATCCCCGCTCCGAGGACGAGTACGTGTTGTGTCTTACGCAGATTAAACTCCCCGACACGACAAACCAGCAGGTAGCCGACTGCAAGGTTGAAGAGGCCCCACAGGACATTGACCATCGCGGAGGACAAACCTTCTCCGGGTGGCGATGCGAAGGGGCTCTGAAAGGCGTGCCCTGAGATCCCATTGCCGAGATGAGGAAGGCTGTTCGCGAGGAACATGCCTCCGAAGAAATACGCCAAATAGTGGTACCAGCGCATGGTCCCTCCCCCTGCCGCGAGAACAAATAGTAGCAGGTCTCAGTCACAACATTCCTTTTGCGCTTTCGCTTTTCCGCGATTTGATTTCTAATTCCAACCTTATGCGAATCGTGAAAATGTGTTTGTTCTTACCTCTGTTTCTGGTTGCTTTGGCGTCTGGGCAGAATCCCGTTGACCAGGTTATCGCTGAGGCCCTCAAGCCCTCGCCGCTCGACTCGAACTTGCAGCGTCTGACCGATGAAATCGGAGGCCGGGTTCCGGGAACAGTGGCGATGCGAAAAGCTGTGGATTGGGGGGTTGCCGCATTCAAAGCCGCGGGTGCCGACAGCGTCCACACGGAAGACTTTACCATTCAGGCCTCCTGGGCGGAGGGCTACACCAGAATGAGCATTACCGCGCCCGAACAGTTCGACGTGCGCGTGGTGTCGATGGCCTGGGCTCCAGCTCTTCCGGCTCATCAGGACGTGCCGATCATGGACGTGGGCGATGGGAAGGTCGAAGATTTTAACAAAGTCGGCAGCGTGGCCGGCGCGTTGGTGCTGGTGCACTCTCCGGAAATGACCAAGTGGGACGACCTGTTTGCCGAGTATTTGAGGGCGCCTGGAATTATCAATCGCGCTATGCAGGGCAAGGCATTGGCGATCGCATTCCAATCTTCGCGTCCCTACGATTTGCTCTATCGCCATACTGATTCCTCGCAAGGTGAAATCAGTCCCATGCCCATGATGCTGGTGGCGCGAGAAGACGCGAGTCGAATTGCGCGCCTGCTGGCTACGGGGCAGAAGCTTCGCGCGGACGTGGCAATTCCGAATCGCATTGGCGGCGCCATCACGGCCGCAAACGTGGTGGCTGAGATGCGGGGCAGCGAAAAGTCTGGTGAGTTCGTGATCCTTGGAGCGCACTTGGATTCGTGGGAACTGGGTACAGGGGCGCTCGACAATGGCTGCAACGCGGCTTTGGTGATCGATGCGCTGCGGGCGATCAAAGCGGCCGGTCTGCGGCCGCGGCGTAGCATTCGGTTCATCCTATTTTCCGGTGAGGAGGAGGGTCTGGTGGGATCGCACGCCTACGCCGTCGCTCATCGCGCAGAACTGGACAAGGCCGCCGGAGTAGTCATCTTTGATTCTGGAACGGGCCGGGTCACTGGCTTTTCCTTGGGTGGACGCAAAGATGTAGTCGATGCCGCAACCAATCTGGCCGTGCCATTGAAGCAGTTTGACGCAGCCACGCTGCTCACGACAGGCGAATGGGGCACCGACCATTTCGATTTCATGCTGGAAGGTGTGCCGACGTTCGTGGCCGAGCAGGAGGAAGCGAATTACCTGATCAACTACCATGCCATGTCGGATACTTTCGATAAAGTCGATCTGGCGCAGCTAAAGAAACATGTAGCCGAGGCGGCGGCTTTCACGTTTGGACTCGCGAATGCTCCGGCGCGAGTCGGTCCCCGCCTGCATCACGCGCAAATCGAACAGACTCTGCACGAAACGCAACTGGACGACCTGATGAAGACGTTCGGCATGTGGCAGCCGTGGCAGGAAGGCAAATGGGGTAGGGCTGACTAGAGCTGACTTGCGATTGGGAATTTCAAAGTTGGAAATCTATTGAACCCGCTACTCTTCTGGATTCTTTTCAACCTTTTCGTGCTGAGCATGTTGGCCCTCGACTTGGGGTTCTTGCATCGGCCCGGCCATGCGGTGAAATTTCGCGAGGCGCTGGTCTGGAGCGTTGTCTGGGTTGGGCTGGCGTGCGTTTTTGCCGTGCTGGTTTATTTTTGGCATGGGCACGCCCCCGCAGTGGAGTTCGTCACCGGTTACGTGATTGAACTTTCCCTGAGCGTGGATAACCTCTTTATTTTTCTTCTGATCTTCCGGTATTTTCGCGTCTCTCCCGATCACCAACATAAAGTGCTGTTCTGGGGAATTTTGGGCGCACTCCTGATGCGCGGCGTATTCATTGTGGTGGGCATCGGCCTTATTCGAAAGTTTCATTGGATCACATACATTTTTGGGGCGCTGCTGGTTTACAGCGGAATCAAGCTGTTTCGGCAGAGTGATGATGGGATCGAGCCGGAGAACAATCCTGTCCTGCGCCTGTTTCGGCGATGGGTGCCGGTGACCGAGGATTACGAAGGGGACAAGTTCGTGGTGCGGCGGATGGGCTTGTACGCAACGCCGCTGCTGGTGGTGCTGGTCGTGGTCGAGACGACCGACTTGCTTTTCGCCACAGATTCGATTCCCGCGGTGCTGGCCATCACGCTGAAGCCTTTCATTGTTTACACCTCCAACGTGTTTGCGGTTCTGGGTCTGCGTTCGATGTATTTCGTGCTGGCGGGCATGATGGAAGTCTTTCATTATCTGCACTACGGATTGGCTGTGGTTTTGATCTTGATTGGGGGAAAAATGATGGCATCGGATTATTTCCAGATTTCCACCGGCGTCGCTCTGGGTGTAGTTGGCGGGGTGCTACTGGTTTCTGTGCTGGCATCGTTGTTGCATCCGCGAAGTCAAGAGCGTTAACCGGTCTAAGCGAATCGGATCGAGTCACCCTTGATGATGGAATGCCTAAGGAACCTGGCGTCGTCGTGCGCGGGGAAGTCGGTACGATAGTGAGCCCCGCGGCTTTCCTCGCGGGCCAGCGCGGAACGGGCCACCAGCAAGCCAAGAGCATGGATATTCTGAGCCTCGTGCGAGCGGCGGGTCTATGGATGGGCCACTCTTGGCGAAATGTCGTTCAGCTGTTTGATCGCCGTCTTCAATCCCGTGGCGGTGCGCACGATTCCTGCGTCCCGCCACAATAGATCCTGAATTTCGCAGATCACGTCTTCGGTCGCGTTGTCGACCGGACCGTTGGAGACCGCTCGGTTAGGTTCAACGGCGCTCGCTGTTGTGTGGCGCAATTCTTCCCGCATGATCTTGCCGGCTCTGGCACCGAAGACCAACCCCTCGAGCAAAGAATTGCTGGCCAGGCGATTCGCACCATGCACGCCCGTGGCGGCCGCTTCCCCGGCGGCGTACAAGCCGGGCAGCGTGCAACGTCCCTCGAGGTCAGTGCGCACGCCGCCCATGGCGTAATGTGCGGCGGGGCGGATTGGGATCATGTCTGTCGTAATGTCAATGTTGTATTGCATGCAGGTAGCAAAAATGCGCGGGAAGCGTTTCTTCACATGATCGGCGTCGAGATGAGTGAGGTCGAGGTAGACGATGGGGTCTTTGACGCGGCTAACTTCGAGTTCATGCAGAATGGCGCGGGCTACGACGTCGCGTGGTGCCAGTTCGCCCATGGGATGATATTTGGGCATGAAGCGGTCCATCTCGATGTTGCGCAGAATGGCGCCTTCGCCGCGTAACGCTTCGGAGAGCAGAAAGCGTGGGGCATTCTTAAGATAGAGCGCGGTGGGATGGAACTGGATGAACTCCATGTCGCTAACTTCCGCGCCAGCGCGGAAAGCCATGGCGACGCCATCCCCGGTTGCGACTGCTGGATTCGTGGTGTTGCGATAAAGTTGCCCCATACCGCCGGTGGCGAACAATACGGCGGATGCGGTCATCTGCTGCTGTTCGCCGCGCTCGTTAATGAGATGGATGCCGCAGACGCGGCCGTTGTCGACGACCAGGTCGGTGGAGAATTCGAACTCGCGAACGGAAATGTTTTTCAGGGTTTGGCTTTTGGCGTACAAAGCGCGAAGGATTTCGCGGCCTGTCGAATCGCCGTGCGCGTGCAGGATGCGGTTGCGGCTGTGCGCGCCTTCGCGTCCGAAGGTGAGCTTGGTGCCCTGGCGATCGAATTCCGTGCCCCATCGAATGAGTTCGTCGATGCGCTCGGGAGCATCCTCCACCAACACCTTGGCGGCTTCGGGATTGCATAAGCCATCGCCGGCCAGGAGCGTGTCTTGAAGGTGAAGGCTGATCTCGTCTTCGTCGCTGAGTGCGGCCGCGATGCCGCCCTGGGCCCACTGCGTGTTCGAGTCGGTGACTTCGCGCTTGGCTAACACGAGAACCGAGCCCGCGTCTGCCAACTCAACGGCGGCGCGTAGTCCGGCCACTCCGGCGCCAATTACCAGGAAATCGGTTTGAGACGGCGCAGACTGCATCAAGCAAAAATGGTATCACGCTGAAGCTCGGTGGCCGCGATGTTGACTACGCTATGATGAGATTCCATGAGCCGAGTGACCATCGCAACGCAACCGCGTCCGTACGACGCCGTCATTGAGAACGGCTTGCTGGAGCGCGTCGGGGAGCAGTTGCGCGCCGTGGTTGGAAAACGCGAGCAGTTGTTCGTTGTGACCGTTCCGCCCGTGCGCCGCAGGTGGGGCAAGACGCTGATGAGGTCACTGTCCGGAGCCCGATTCAAGGCTCGATTAGTCGAGATGCCCGACGGGGAGCGCTCGAAGAAGCTGGCTACGGTCGAAATGCTGGCGGAAAGATTGACGCGCTTGGGAGCAGATCGAAGTGCGGTGATCGTGGCGTTCGGCGGCGGCGTCGTGGGTGATGTCGCCGGTCTGTTGGCATCACTTTATATGCGGGGTGTCGATGTCGTGCAGATTCCGACCACCGTGCAGGCGCAGTTGGATGCGGCCATCGGCGGCAAGACTGGCGTAAATCTTCATGCGGGCAAGAACCTGCTGGGGACTTTTCATCAGCCGCGCGCCGTGTTGATTGATCCTGCGGTGCTTTCAACTTTGCCGGAGCGCGAGTTTCGCGCTGGCCTGTATGAGGCCGTCAAGTGCGGAGTGATTGGGAATCCCGCGCTGTTCGATCGCCTCGAAAACATTCAGGTGAAGGCTTTGCGACGCGATGCTGCAGCGCTGGAGTGGGTGATCGCGGAGTCGGTGAGACTGAAGGTTGAGATTGTCTCCTCTGATGAGCGCGAGAGTGGGCTAAGGCGCGTTCTGAACTTTGGGCACACCGTTGGGCACGCGCTGGAGGCTGAATCGGGTTATCGGCGGTTTCTGCACGGCGAAGCGGTCGCGTGGGGCATGATCGCAGCTGCGCGAATCGCAGCTGCGACTGGACGGATCGACGAAGGTTGTGTGGGGCGAATCTCCGATCTTGTGCTTAGTCTCGGCAAGCTGCCCGGAGTGAAGGCTCGCAGCCGCGACGTTCTCCGTTTGCTCCTGAGTGACAAGAAAACGGTCAGCGGCGTCGTGCACTTTGTGCTTCCGCGGAAGATTGGCAAGGTCGAGATCGTGAATGATGTGGCGGAGAAAGTGGTGATCGAAGCAATTGATGAGTTGCGGCGACTGTCCCAGTCGGGAAAGGATTGAACGTACGACTGTGAGTGATCCAACTAAAGCTGCGGTGATCGGGGCAGCGCCTGCAGGGGCCGGCGATCGGGTATCGGCTGCGCACGCGGTCCAGGAGATGTTTACCGCGATTGCGCCGAGATACGATCTGCTGAATCATGTGCTCTCGTTTAATGTGGATCGATTGTGGTGGCGGAAGACTGCTCGAAGTTTTGCCTCAATTCTGAGCCGAAAAGATGCGCGTGTGCTCGACTTGTGTTGCGGTACGGGCGACATGACATTGGCGTTGCGTCGGCAGGCTGGAGGGTCAGCCGCGAACATTCTAGGAGTGGATTTCTCTCATGCGATGTTGCGGCGGGCGAGCGTGAAGCCGGCAGGGAAGTCTCTTTGTTGGGTCGAGGCGGATGCGCTTTGCCTGCCTTTTGCGGACCAGCATTTCGATTTAATCACGACGGCGTTTGGTTTCCGCAATCTGGCAGACTACGACGCTGGGCTGCGCGAGATGGTGCGATTGCTAAGGCCGGATGGCGAATGCGGAATCCTGGATTTCGGAGCACCTCGCGGCCTGATGGGAGAGTTGTACCGAGTCTATTTCAAGCACGTCTTGCCCGCGGTGGGCACGGTGGTCTCTGGGGTGAAGGGTCCGTATGCTTATTTGCCCGCGTCGGTGGAGCGATTCCCGTCTCCCGAGGAGATGCTCCAACGGATGCGCCAAGCCGGATTCGGAGAAGCTTCGTGGACACCGTATACATTTGGGATTGCGGGATTGTATCGCGGCAAGAAGTAATTGTCGGTCTAGTTGGGCAGGGACGCAGCGAGCTGCGTCTCTACGAAGCTTTCTTTAGCAGGTCCGCGAGAGCGTGAATATCGCTCCCGCTGGCGTCGCCGATCACGAAGTAGCGCAAGCCGTCGTGAGCCCAGCTTTCGATGTTGAATGACAATTCTTTCTGGGATTGCGAACTGGATTCCAACCCACGGCCAGCGGCGCGGTCCTGGAAAATGAAAACGGAAATCTGGTGTTTGCGAATCTGGTAGATCAGTTCCGCTCCCGGCGCCTGTCCTAGATACGTGACGCGGCCTCCGACCAGGGTAAATTCTGAGTCTTGCAGTTCTGGCAAATTGAAAGTGAAGGGAAGTTTTCCCTGGAACCACGGCTTCACCGCATGGCGGTCGGTAGAAATTACGTCCACCGGATTCGCGCTCGCAAGCGTGGCCACGTGCAGGTCGGCAAGCTCGCTGAATGTTTGCTGCCGTTCTATTTGCTGCTGTCTGACCGAACTTGTGACAAATCCAACCACAAGCAACAGCGCAACTGCAGCGGTCACTCCGATCCACATACGGATTGGCGAGCGCCGCGGTTTTGATGCGATGCTTTTGCGCATACGCTCGCGGAATTCAGGAGTCGGGCTGTAGCGCTTACCGGCGGATTGTATCGCGCGCTTGGTCTGAATCAGGCTGAGCACATCCGCGGCACACGACGGGCAGGTTCGCAGGTGAGCGTCCAAGGTGCGCATCTCGCTCGCGGAGAGTTCTCCGTCGAGGTAGGTCTCGAGTTTTGGACTCCAGTCGTCCATTTCAGGTCCTCACCAGTTTCTGCTGCAGGCTCGCACGGAGAGTTCTCCGGGCGCGCGAAAGCCGCGACATCACGGTTCCGATCGGAATGGAGAGCGTCTCCGCAATCTCTTGGTATGACATTTCCTCCACCTCGCACAACAGCAATACTTCGCGGAAATGCACCGGTAAGGCATCGATTGCTGCTTGCAGCAATTGGTGTTGTGAATTGTCGATGAGGATGGTTTCAGGCGTTTCCAGTCCCGCCGGCAGCTCTGGGCTATCGTCGGAATCAATGGCGACGGTCGCGGTTGGCTTCAACCCGGTGCGTGAAGTCAGAAACGTATTCCGCAAGATCCGATACATCCACGCGCGGAAGTTGGTCCCGGGCTGGAACGAAGAAAATCCTTTCAGCGCCTTGACGTAAGCCTCTTGCACCAGGTCTTCCGCTTCGGTTCGGTCCTGTGCGAGCCAGTGCGCGAAATTGTAGAGCTGATCAAAGAGCGGCATGGCCAGCTCTTCAAATGTTGCTGCCGTCAAACGCTCTTCCGCCACCTCTCTAAGGTAAACCAAGAATCGGGGATTTTATTCCATTGGAAAAGCGTATTCTGGCCATGCCGGTTGCGTTTGTAGGCTGACGCTTACTGTGCCGGCCGTTTGCGGGTTCGGATCAGCCAGCGCAGAGCGTGAGTTGTGCCCACCGCCGCGCCGAAGGCAAGGAACATAGTGACGGGTATGTACCAGCTCCCCAAGACCTCATGCACGCCGGCTCGATGGCCTAGGTCCCCAAACCCGAAGGTCCCGCGTCCTACCCACAGCCCGACCTCATTTGGCATGAAGGGCTTCAGCAACGCGCTAATCAGAAACCCCGCCGCCGTCACATAGCCCACCATGGCCACCATGAACACGGCAAAACCGCGAAGCCCGGTATGAGCCCAACGCCAGGCGCTACTTAACAAGAGCCACGGCGAAAAGCTGTGGCTAGCCTGAGTGAGAAGAAATTCAGTTTGATATTGCTCCGCGAGGCGCTCCGGTGCTCCCAGTCTGCGCAGCACTGCGTCAACTCCGGTCTGGGGATTGTCGGGAAGCGAATCCAGAATGTGGGTACGGATTTCTCTCAAAATCTCATCCCGCTCCTCGCGACGCACACCCCTCAGGGCTCCATCCAGACCTGCCAAGTAGCTTTCAATCTCGTCATTTCTCGTCTGCGTCAGGTTGGTCATGATTTATTCCCTTTTAAAACTGGCTCCACAAGAATTGTCAAACTGGCCGAAAAGTTGCTCCATGCTTCCGCCATCTCCTGGGCACGGCGGCGACCGGGTCCGGTCAGCCAGTAGTATTTCCGGGGATGTCCGGCCTCCGCTTCAACCCACTCTGCCTGCAGCAGGCCCTCGGCTCTCAGACGAGCCAGGATGGGGTAGACTGTGCCCTCCGCAACCTCCAGATTTGACTTGTCCGCCAGGCAACGCAGAATCTCCAGCCCATAGAGCCGCCCCATCCACAAGCTCGATAGGATTGCCATTTCCAGACAGCCTTTACGCAACTGGGCCTCCCAGTGCTGTCCGCGTTCGCCATTGCCATTCGCTGCCATTTCAGATGGTCATTGCACTATATATTGCAATGCAATGTATAATGCCACGCTATGTAATCGCTGTCAAGAACAATTGTCGATGTCTTAGCTCATAACAGAACCGTGATTAGTTAGCGGGGTGGGCTTGTATGGGTGCCGCGGTCGGGATGACCTCTGATACAAACGAATCGGCAAAGGCATCGGCGACGGTGTAGCGGATCACGTTTTCATATTCCTCGCCCAGAAACTTGCGGAGGCGGTCGGTGCTCATCAGGTATTCGCCGGTCATGTAGGGCATGGCTTCGGGCGGGATCGCGGAGATCCCCAACTTCCACAGCAACTGCAGAATCAGCCGGAAGGCCAACTTTCCCGGGAGGCGAATGAGTTTGGCGTTCCCGACTTCGATACAACGGGCCAAGGTCAATGGCTCGCCGCGTCCGGTGACGTTGAGTACGGTGAGGCGTTGAGAATCGGGCTCAGTGCGGCCAACGATGTACGCCAGCAGACGGGCCATGTCATCCACGTGGACGAACTGAATGCGGTGCTCGGGGTATTGTTTTCCGAAGGGCAGCATACAAGGCAGGCGCTTGCCCTGATGACGCATTCTGGAAGCGCGCTTCGCCTGTCCATTGGGCGTGCCGCGAAACGCGCCAAGCATGTAGTTCTGCACGCTGGCGCCTGCAAAAATGTGGGGACGCAGCACGTACACCCCACAGCTTCGCAAGGCAGGCGCACGTTGCTGGACAACTTTGTCAGCCTCCATTTTGTGAATGGCGTAAGGCAAAGTATGCGCGCCCAGGGCGGAATCCTCGCTCGCCGGTGCCGCCAAGTCCGGACCGTAGACAGAAACACTACTCGGGAAAATAAACCGTCCTACGATGGAATCGTCGCGATTAGCTTCGGTGATCGCCTCCATCACTCTCGCCGTGCCGGCCACATTGATCTGCCACATCCGGTCAAGGTCGAAGACACCGGTACGCACCGGATCAAGCACGAATGCAAGGTGAATCACCGCGACCGGACGGGCTTCCCGCAACAAGAGGAACAACTCGCGGCAGGATTCCTCCAGGCCGAGATCCATACGAATAAAGCGCAGGGGAAGGCTGGTCTGAGGTGGATTCAGATCGACTCCGATGACCTCATAGTCGGCGAGCAGCGGCAATAGCCGCAGTCCCAGGTTGCCAGCAATCCCGGTAACGACCACGCTTGGTTTAGTACCGCCCATTACTTGGAGCCAGGAGGAGCGGGCTTGGGTGACGGAGTGCCGGTCGGTGGCGGCAGTGGCATTCCGTGCGTTGGCGGCATCTCTGGCCCGAAGTAGCTTTCGTTCAACGTGGGAGTAGAGGATTGCTGAACCGCCTGCATCTGTTCCTGCACGCGCTGGGTGCGAATCGTTCCGCGGATTTCCTCCTTCACCTTGTCCAGAGGCTCGACTTCCTTCGCGCCGACTTTGTAAATGGTATAACCGCTTGGGTCGGAGAACACGGCCGAGATTTCGCCGGTCTTCAAATCCATAACGGTAGCTTGAGCCGGAGGCAGGCTGCTGCGCCGCTGGTCGCCCATCTTGGTGCTGGGAGCCTTGCTCTTGATTCCGGCGAGCAGGTAGGCCTCATCCTGTAGCTTGGCAAAGGACTCTCCGGCGACGGCACGGGCGTGAAGCTTGTCGGCCTCTTTCTGCATAACGTCTTCCGCATCCTTCTGGCGCTTTTCTTCTGCCGCTTTACTCAGTTTGATCTTCGAAGCCGCGAGCACTTGAGATTCCGGAATGACGATGCGCTGCAGGTCAACCTCTTCAAAGTTAGGCGTATTTTTCTGGTAATAATCCTCGATGTCCTTATCGGAAATCTGCCCGGCTTTCTCCTGCACCGCCTGATTGAGAGCCTGGGAAAGGAATTGGATGCGGGCAAGCTTCATTCGATCCTCGAACTTCGGTCCTTGATCCAGGCCCATTTCGTGCGCTTTTTCGGCCATCACAAGCGCCGAGGAATAACGCGTCGCGAACTGCCGGCGGACGCGCGGGGGCATGTTCGGTTGAACCGCATCGAGCACTCTTTCAAATTCGGAGCGCGTAATCACCGTTTTGCAATTCGTGTCGGCGGTTTTGTCGGCCGGGGGATTTTCGCACGATCCATTTATAGTGATCACGGGGGCGTCGGGCGCGACGTTCGGCGCATCGGCTTCCTTGCCTGCGGCGGCATTCCCCGCAGCCGGCGCGCCCGGTTGTTGGGCTGGCGGAGTGGATGTTGAGTTTGCGGCCTGGCCCCAGGCCACGGTCGCAAGCAGCAGACAGATTAACCCGTATCGCGTCATATTTTAATGAGTCCTCCCAGGGAAATCGAAAAAGGTCAGTGAAAATCCTAGCACAGAGTTCCGCCGCTGGCGGTAACGTGTTTGCAAATGTTCCCGCGAGGGCAGATTGGCGGACCGAGGCGTGAGCGGCGATAATGCTGTCATGGTCAGGTCGCAGGCGATTGACGGTCCGGCGTCCATGCGTGCCGAAAAACGCGCGGTGGCCGGAAGCTCTGTGTTGGCCGCGATCGCGATTACCATCTTGAAGGTTGTCGTCGGGCTGACGACCGGCAGTCTGGGCATCTTGTCCGAGGCAGCACACTCTGGGCTTGACCTTATTGCTGCGATTGTCACATTCCTTTCCGTCCGAGTCTCGGACAAACCCGCCGACGCCGATCATCAGTATGGCCATGGCAAAGTGGAGAATTTCTCAGCTTTTATCGAGACTGGCCTGCTCCTCCTCACCTGCATCTGGATCATTTACGAAGCGGTGAACCGGCTGTTCTACCGGCACGTGGATATTGAACCGAGTGTCGCAGCCTTTGCCGTTATGTTCATTTCCATGGCGGTTGATTTTTGGCGCTCGCGGGCGCTTGGAAAAATTGCCACAAAGTATGACAGCCAGGCGCTGGAAGCCGATGCCTTGCACTTTTCAACCGACATCTGGTCAAGCGGCGTGGTGGTGGTCGGACTTGCGTTGGTACTGCTCGGGCGCCTGTATGGCGTCGATAAGCTGCGCGACGCCGATCCTGTAGCGGCGCTCTTTGTCGCTGGAGTCGTCGTGTATGTGAGTTCGAGACTGGCCCGGCGAACCGTCGACTCTCTGCTCGATGCCGCACCTGCTGGGGTTCGTGGGAAGATCGTGGCGGCGGTCAACAAGGTTGACGGATTGATCGAAGTGGATCGGGTGCGCATTCGGCGGGCAGGCAACCGTTACTTCGCCGATCTTTCCATCGGCCTGGCTCGCAACGTAACCTTCCAGCGTTCGGAGCAAGTCGCCGACGCCGTGACTTCTGCCGTTCAAGGTGTTCTGCCTGATGCCGATGTGGTGGTTCGTTCAGTGGCGCGGCCGGCGCGCCGAGAAAACATTTTTGATCGCGTCCGTGCTGTCGCCACCCGCAACAATTTCAATGTGCACGACATAAGTGTTCAGGATCTGAGCGGACGATTGCACGTTGAACAGCATTTGGAGTTGGATGAGCAGCTGAGTCTGAAGGAGGCTCACGATAAGGTGACCCGGCTCGAATCGGACATTCGTGCTGACGTGCCAGAGATTTCCACCATCCTGACACACATCGAGAGCGAACCCGCCACCATCGAGACCGGAGATGAGGTGACGCGAGATGCTCTGTTGGAGAAGAAATTGAAAGCGGTAGTCGCGCATTTTCCAGAAGTGCTGGACGTGCATGACGTCGAAGTCAAACACGTCCGCGGGCGTCTCTACGTTTCCTGCCACTGCACGTTCTCCGACGAGCTGCCCTTGTCGCGGGTACACGATATTTCGACCGAGTTGGAGCTTCACTTTAAGCAGAAAGCACCCGAACTGTTTCGTGTGCTGATTCACCCGGAGCCGCAGACTGACAACCGGCGGTAGAGGAAAGAAAATATGGTGGAAGCGAAAGCGATCTGGACGGACAATCAGCGTTTTTTAGGACAAGCCGGCAGCGCACACGGCATCGTCGTCGACGGCGACAGGAAAACCGGCAATAGTCCCATGGAACTGGTGTTGATCGCCTTGTGCGGATGCACCGGCTACGATGTTGCCAGCATCCTGGGCAAGAAGCGCGAGCCCTTCACCAGTCTTGAAGTGCGAGCCGAGGCCGAGCGCGCCGCCACTCCGCCGACGGTCTACACCGAGATTCGGCTAGTCTATCGAATCGGAGGGAACGTTTCGCACAAGTCGGTTGAGGATGCGGTGCGGCTTTCCGAAGAGAAATACTGCTCTGTCGCGGCCATGCTGAACAAGACGGTGAAGATCAGCTACCTGATCGAGTACACGGAAAAATAAGAAGCTGTCAAAACTACTCCTTGCCGAGTCGAGCGCATCCCGTCCGTGGCTATCTATACATCGCCAGCGCCACGTTCTTGTGGGGCGTGGCGGCCACGCTCGGGCGGGCCGCGTTTACCGGGCGTCTGCTGCCCAAGGGACAAACCCTTCGACCCATCGATCCGCTGATCCTGTCGCAGAGCCGGGCGACCTTTTCATTCGGCATCCTTTTGTTTGCGCTGGTACTGCTTCGTGGCTGGAGACGACTGCGCCTGCCCGCGGCCGATGTCGGCCGAATGTTTGCGCTCGGCATTCTGGGCGTGGCGGCGTCCAATTACTTTTATTACCTGGCCATCCAGCGGACGAACGTGGCCACCGCCATCATCCTGCAGTACACGGCACCGATCCTGGTGTTGCTGTATACCGTTGCGCGTGGGCGACAGAGGCCAACCCTGCAGCGGGTTGTCGCGGTCGGACTGGCCGTGGCCGGAATTGCGCTGGTGATCGGAATATTCAGCTCGGGGGGATTTCGCCTGGATACGATTGGAGTGATGGCCGCTCTGGGAGCCGCAGTTTCGTTCGCCATTTACAACATCGGCGGCCACAGCATTCTCGCCCGCTACGACCGCTGGACAGTGCTGTTGTACGTCATCTTGGGTGCATCTTTGTTTTGGATCGTCGTCAACCCCCCGTGGAAGATTGTCGCCGCGCACTATTCCGGGGGGCAGTGGTTGTTCCTGGTTCTGTTTTCGTTGTTATCCGTGCTCGCGCCGTTTTCGTTTTATTTTGCGGGGCTGCAGCATTTGGAACCGACACGCGCCATCGTGGTCAGCTGTTTGGAGCCGGTATTCTCGATTGTGATCGCAGCGGTTGCGCTGGGTGAGGTGATGCGGCCGCTGCAGACCGTTGGAATCGTGCTCGTGCTGGTGGCCATTGTCGTCGTGCAATTGCCCGATCGAGGATTTCAGGAAGAGATAACCCTGGTCGAGCCCATGGAGTGACTCCTGACTCCAGCATGGTCACCAACGTAACCAAGGCGGGCGGGTTTCCACTAGGCTTTTATGGCCGGAAGCAGGATGCTTTAATCAGCCGTTTTCTCAAGGTGGAGTCTTTCTATGAAGTGTTCTCGCATCGGGTGTGTGTTTGCTTTCGTGATGTGCTCGTTGCTGCCTTGCTTCGCCCACCACATGGCCGTGGTGGTTAACAAGGACAACCATGTGGCCGAGGTCAGTTCCGTCCATCTGGCCAAGATTGCCCGCCTGGAAATGAAGAAGTGGCACGACGGCAAGGACGTGATGCTGGTGCTGCACAAGGATTCCCCGGGAGAAATGGCCACGCTCGAGCGGCTGAGCAAAATGTCCGGCAGTGAGCTGAAGTCGTTTATCGCGACGCATCAAGAGTCGATCACCACAGCGGATTCCGACGAAGATGTGCTCAAGCTGGTGGAGGCTACGCCGGGAGCAGTGGGCTTTGTCGACGTCCGCTCCATCAACGATCAGGTCAATGTTGTGAGGGTTGACGGCAAGCTTCCGATGGAGGATGGTTATCTGCCTCACTAGACCCTGAGGCGAGAGTTGCGAACTGCGAATCAAGGCTTATGCTGATCGAAGATCAGGATCTGCCAATCTCAGCTTCAGCAAGCGAAAATACCGTTGTGCCTTGCTTACATCTTTTCCAATCTGCGCCCGCAGAGCGTCCACTGAGGGGAATTTGATCTCGTCTCTCAGCCGCTGCAGAAAATAGGTTTCAACTTCGGTATCCGGATTCAGTTCAATGGGATGGAAGTTGAGCAAATGGGTTTCGATGGCGAACGACTCTGTGCCGAACGTGGGACGGTTGCCCACGTTGGTCACGGAATCGAAGCATTCCTCTCCGACACGCGTACGAGTAACGTAAACTCCGTCCTTCGGCACCAGCTCTTCATAGCGGCTCAGGTTAATGGTGGGGACGGTGTATTTGGAGCCGTATCCCCGTCCGCGGCCTGGGGTCGATAAGATACTGAACGGGCGCCCCAGCAAATGACGTGCGCGGCTCACTTGCCCCTCCGTCAACAGTTTGCGAATTCGAGTGCTCGAAACCGTTTCCCCCCGCAGTCGCAACTCGGGATAGACTGTCACCTCGAAGCCCATCTCACGTCCGAAGTCCGCGAGCTGGCTGATGTTCCCGGCCGCCTTATTGCCGAAATGAAAGTTGTAGCCTTCGTGTACCTCGCGGGATTGCAATCCCTCTTTCAAAATGTCGTGGGCAAAGTCGTGAGGAGTCATGAGCGAAAGGTCGCGCGTAAAAGGGAGCAGGAGAACAGCGTCAAGCCCAGTGGCCTCGAGCAGGCGGAGTTTTTCGGGAGTCGGGGTGAGCAGCTTCAGAAGGGAATCAGGCCTCAAAATCCGCATGGGATGCGGCTCGAACGTGACCGCCACCGTCTTGTGCCCTTGTGCGCGTGCGCGGAGGACGATGTTCGCCAGTACTCGAATATGAGCGCGATGCACGCCGTCGAAGTTGCCCACGCTCACCAGCGTAGGGCCGAAGCCGGCGGGGACATCTTCGAGTTTGTGAAAAACTTGCATTATTTGAGTGGTGCGAGCGCCCACGCCACACTATTCAAATCTAAATCTCGAATTCCAGTTTCATCCCGTCGTAGGCAAGCTGCACGTTTGCCGGCAGCAACGCGTTAGTCGCCTCGTGAGGCAGGTCGTGGCAGATATGAGTAAAAAACGCACGCTTCGGTCTGAGCCGTTCCACAATGCGCAAAGAGTTCTCGACGGTCGAGTGCGTGGGATGCGGCGTGTGCCGTAGAGCATCCAGAAACAGGATGTCGAGATTCTGCAGTTTTGCCAACGAAGCCTCGGGAACGCTGCTGTGGTCCGTCAAGTAAGCCGCGCTGCCAAAGCGAAAGCCATCAATCTCAGCCTCACCGTGGATCACCGGAATCGGCTCGAAGCACGCTCCGAACAGTTCGACGGGACCCTGGAGCAATTTCAGTTCGACCTGTGCCAGTCCACCGAACTTGTAATCCGCGTCGAAAATGTAGCGGAAGGTGCTGCGAATAAAGTCCGCCGCTTCCGGGCGCGCGTAGAGGGGAAGCTTGTTGGGTTTGTGGCGATAGCTGAGCGGGCGTAAATCGTCCAGGCCCAGGATGTGATCGGCGTGACTGTGAGTGAAGAGCACAGCGTCCAGTTTACGAATATGCTCGCGGATCGCTTGTTCGCGGAAGTCAGGAGTGGCATCGATGAGCACAGTCTTACCGCCATACTCGATGAGAACCGAGGGCCGGGTGCGACGGTCATGAGGATCGGACGAGCGGCACACGGCGCAGTCGCACCCGATGGTCGGAACTCCCATGGAGGTGCCACTGCCCAGCACCGTGAGTGTAGCCTTCATCGTTTCGTCGTTGCGGCGCTCGAGGCCGGAGTTTGCGGTGGACGGGCCAGCGTATTCGTCACTTCAACGTAAGCCATGCGAAGTTCGTAGAGGCAATTTTGCAGGAAGTTCTCCTCGATGCTCGAAAGGTTGCCTTTGGTCTTCTCCGACAACAGGCTCAGCGTGTCGATGGTCTGGCGGGCGCCGATCAGGTCGACTCGAGGCTGGCCGCCTTGCTCATGCATCAGGCCAAGTTGCATCATTGCGCTCATGTACAGCGAAGCCATGAAACGCTCAAACGTCATCTCCAGTTCTTTGGCGGAGTGCCCGCTGAGTTCCACTCGCGCGTCCAGATCCTTCGCGGATTTGCGGTACGCGTCCGCCTGTTCTCTCTGTTCGGCGGCCGTCGGAAGCGGCGGCGCATCCGGGTCCTGATGGGGAGGAGCAACTTCGGTTTGCGCGACCGGGGGCGGCGGAGCGGGTGCGGCACTGGAGACTTCTTCTTGAGAAACCTCCTCGCGAATCTCCCCCTCTGCGGTAAACAAGCGCCGGTCGGTTACGGTAAAACTTTCCTGCTTTTTCTCAGCCATAGATTGTCCCTTCCATAGATTGTCCCATCAATCATCAGAGGTTTTCGCGCCCGAATATTTCTGAAAACGGCAGAGCTGCGACTGAAAGCCGGGTGCTGCCCGCTTGAAGTTGCTTACCCGGCGTCGCGATTTCGCGCCGGATATAACCCAGCGCCACGGAGCGTTCACCGTCGGCAAGGGGCAGGGAAGCGACGCTCGTGATCTCGCCGATATCCCGGCCATCGGCTTGGATTTTCGTGCCAACAGCCGGCAATGCACCCTGAACCTCGAATCCGGTGAACTTGCGATGTACGGCTCCACGAGAACGAATGCGCTCTACGATCTCCTGCCCGATGTAACATCCCTTGCTGAAATGCACCGCGCGCAGCTGTTCGGTTTCCTGCGGCAAATCACGCTCACGGATGTCTGGTCCGTAACGCGGAATCCCGGCCGCAATGCGCAACAACTCCAGCGCATTTGTACCCACCAATGTCGCCCCAGCCTTGGTCAGCGCATCCTGGACGAGCGTCAACTGGTCGGGCGAGAGCCACAACTCATAGGATTCAACGCTGGCATTGTCGTTTCGCACAACCGTCACTGGCACGTTATGCCGCGTCATATCCACAAATTGCAGCGGCTCCAGTTCTGGTATTTCAAATCCTGCTGCGCGCATGACCTCTCGTACCTTGGGTCCGGTAGCTCCGATTGCAGTCAGTTTGTCGCTGACATTCGCGACTTCCACGTCGTCCATGATGATGTAGTGATCGAAGGTAGCGAGCAACTTTTCCGACTGAGCCTGATCGGTGTCGACAATCAGAGATTCGCCGCGGTTATAAGCGTAAAGGTCACCCAGAATGTGTCCCTGGGGGTTCAGCAGAAAAGCATAGACGCCGTGCCCGGGAGCAAGGTCGCGGATGTTATTCGTGACCATGTCATTGAGCCAGCGAACCCGATCTCCGCCGGTGACCGCGATCCTGGCCCTGGAATTCAGCTGATAAACGCCACAGCCCGAGATTAGAGCTTCAAGTTCAGCGCGCACGTCGCCGAAGTCGGGAGCAGGAGAATCCGGGTTGCCACGAACCACGGTCGAAGCCATGCGATTAGCTTCGATTATACAAGGCGCAACCGGGCGCGACCCCGTGCGATCAGCTGACTGTCTTTGTATTCTTAGTCTTAGCCAACCTCTCAAGGCCTGCCAACGGAATTATCGACGCGCTGATGCCAACTAAAATTTCTTCTGAGCGGGCCGATAAAGGTTACGAAGGGGAGGTACACATGATCAATCCAGTTCACAGTTCGCCAGCGGCGCAGACCGAAGCCGCTGCAAAGACGGCGCCACAGCAGAATGTGGTACCACAGCAGTCACCGCTCCCACAGGACAAAGTAACCCTAAGTCCCCAGGCGCAGGCACAGGTTCAGGCGCAAGCCCATAGCCAGCAGGCTCCTTCCGTCGACAAAGACCACGACGGCGATAGCAAATGATTTGTCTGCTTTTCCGATACTGCACTTGTTAAACGAGGTTTAGCGCCGGGCTCGGGAAACCATCAAGTATCTCCTGAGTTCGGCGATCGAAGCAGCCTTTCCTGTTGACATTCTATAGGACCGCTACTATTCTCTCTACAGAGTATCTATAGGAGCAGCGGAATGACTCTCAAACAATGGCTGGTTCGCGGATTTGTGGTTTGCTTTTTCTTGGCTGGCTCCACCGCCCTTCTGGCGCAATCGAGCGCCCAGAAAACCCTCGACAGATTCAAGTCCATGGTCGGTACCTGGCAGGGTAAGTCGCCAACAGGCGGCACCTCGGAGGTGACCTACCGGCTGGCCGCCGGCGGCACCGCGGTGATGGCGGACATGCACATGGCTGACGACGATATGGTCAGCATGTATTACGTCGATGGCGATCAATTGCTCATGACCCACTTCTGTCCCACCAACAACCAGCCGCGGATGAAGGCCGTAATCTCACCCGATCTCAACACCGTGTCGTTTGATTTTCTCGATGCCACGAACTTGCCCGGTCCGCAAACTGGACACATGCACCGGGCAGTCTTTCTGTTCTCCGCGGATTCCGCCCACTACAGCGAAGAGTGGACTTGGAAGCAAGAAGGAAAAGACCACAAGATGTATTTTGAAATGCAGCGCAAGAAATGATCGTGAACGGCGCCAGCTCACTCTGTCGCCCACGTGCCCGCAGAGGTTTCGACGCTCACTACGGCCCTGCGATTCTTCCAGGCGAACTCTGCGATTCAGCGCTCTTCAGCAAATCTCGCACCGACTGTGTTACCTTTTCCTCCCGTGAGTCCCAAGAAGCGTATCGCCATCATTCCCGGAGACGGCATTGGGAAAGAAGTGATTCCCGAAGCCGTAAAGGTCATCACAGCTTCCGGCGCCGATGTCGAGCTTTCCCAGTTCGATTGGGGCGCCGACCGTTATTTAGTAGACGGCGTCACCGTTCCTCCGGACGGCTTTGCCATGCTGGAGCGCGACTTCGATGCCATCCTGCTGGGCGCTTTTGGCGATCCGCGCGTCGCCTCGAATATTCATGCCAAGGAAATCCTGCTGGGCATGCGCTTCAAAATGGATCTGTACGCCAACGTGCGCCCGGTGCGCCTGATGGATGCCGCGCTGTGTCCGCTCAAGGGCATCGAGCCAAAACACATCGACTTCGTCGTGATCCGGGAGAATACTGAAGGCGTGTACACCGATGCGGGCGGAGTTTTCAAACAAGGCACGCCAGACGAGATCGCAGTGCAGGAAGACATCAATACCCGCAAGGGTGTGGAACGCATAATCCGCTATGCCTTCGAATACGCGGAACGCCATCCGAAGCTGGATGGCAGCCCGCGCAAGCGCGTGCTCATGTGTGACAAGTCCAATGCCATGACCCACGCCGGCGGCCTTTGGCAGCGCGTCTTCAAAGAAGTGAGCGCCGAATATCCGCAGATTAAGCCCGAGCACATGTACGTGGACGCGCTCTGCATGCAGATGGTGCGCGACCCGCGCCAGTTCGACCTCGTGGTCACGAATAACATGTTCGGAGACATCATCACGGATCTCGCGGCAGGGTTGCAGGGCGGGCTGGGCATGGCGGCGAGCGGGAATATTCATCCGGGAAGGACTTCAATGTTCGAGCCAGTGCACGGTTCGGCGCCGACGATTGCGGGGAAGAACGTGGCCAATCCTTTTGGCGCAATCCTGACCGCGGCGATGATGCTGGGGTATTTGGGCATGGCAGAACAGGCAAACAGGATTGAAGCCGCCGTGCTCGAAGCCGTGCAGCAGAAGCGGACCACGCAGGACGTAGGCGGAGCGCTGGGGACGAGAGAAGCAGGCGATTGGGTGGCGGAAAAAGTCACCCGCGCTTGAGCGCTCCCATTCTATGGTTTATCTGTCGTGATCTGTGAAACCTGTGGCCAAGAACTTCTCAATTGAACGCAGCCCGCAATCTTTGCATCCCGGCGAGCGCGGCCACGTATCGTTTGTCCAACGCGTAGGCCGCCGCGTAACATTCCTTGGCTTTCTCCCATTTATGCTGGTGCTCGTACACCCGGCCTAAATTGAAATGCGGATACGGGCGCGCTTCATAGCGCGATGCGACCATGGCTTTCTGAAACCAGGGGATGGCCTCGTCCCATTTTGCTTGTTCAATCAGGTAAGCCCCGATATCGTTGTAGGGATTGCCGAACTCGGGATCCAGTTTGATGGCTTCCATGCACTCGGCGATGGCGCGGTCGTAATTGCCGAGGAATGAGTAGGTCCACCCGCGGAAGGTGTACGCCTCGGCGGTCGCAAAAGTCTCAATGGAACGACTGTAGAACTCAATGGCTTGCTGGTAGTCGCCTTGCATCTGCAACTCGTAAGCTTTTTGAAAGTACGCAGCCGCGGTTTGGCGAGGATCGTCGTCGGACATAAATGAACCCAATGACTGAATTGAAGAAATTGTATCGAAAATCCCTGCCTCTCCTTGCAATTGCTGGAGCGATATTGCTTCTGGCGTCGTGGGCAGCGGCGCAGGCGGCAGCACAACCGCCGCAAACGGGTGCAGCTACGCACCCTTCGCCGCCGTCACAGAATCAGAAGGCCACCGCGGCGGACACAGACACCAAGGACCAGAAGATCTCACCCAAGGAAGCCGAAGAACTTTTTCACGACGTCGATCAAATACTGCAGTTTGCCAGCAAGGACAGCGGCTTGTCCATCAAGCAGGAAGTCAAACGACGCCTCACCAGCCGTGATGAAGTTGTGGCCTATCTTCAGAAAAACATGGCGGAGGACAAGGACGCGCAACGCTTACGCCGCTCCGAGCTGGTGCTGAAGAAATTCGGCTTGCTGCCCCAGGATTTCGATCTGCAAACTTTTCTGCTGGCCCTGCTGCGCGAGCAGGTCGCCGGTTATTACGATGCCAAGACTAAGACCGTAAACCTGCTGGACTGGATCGATGTTGAGCAGCAGCGTCCGGTGCTGGCGCACGAACTCACGCACGCCTTGCAGGATCAATCTTTCGGCCTCGAAAAATGGCTGAAAGTCGGCGATACCGACCTCGATGACAAGAAACAGCCCACGGCCGAATACATAGAAAACGACGAAATCAGCGAAGCCCGCCAAGCCGTAGTCGAAGGCCAAGCGATGGTCGTGCTGGTTGACTATATGCTCGCGCCAACCGGGCAGTCTCTTCTCGGCTCGCCGCAGATTGCCGATGCCCTGAAGGAAGGCATGCTAGTAGGCACGGCGGACTCGCCGCGATTCAAGGATGCACCCATCTTTCTGAAAGAAGAATTGACGTTTCCTTATCGCTACGGTCTCGATTTCGAAACTGAACTGCTTCGAAGCGGAGGAAAGGAAAAAGCTTTTCCTGCAGCTCTGAAGAATCCGCCGCGCACCACCCGTCAGATCATGGAGCCGAAAACCTATCTTTCCGGAGAAACTCTCGATCCCATGCGCCTTCCAGACTTCCAGCGAGACTTCAAGAATTATGAACGCTTCGATGTGGGAGCGATGGGGGAATTCGACGTTGCCATCCTGGTCGATCAATACGCAGGCACGGAGGCGTCGCACAATCTATACCCGCACTGGCGTGGCGGCTATTACTACGCGGCGCGTCCCAAAGGAGATCCCACGGCGCCGCTGGCGATTCTTTACGTCTCGCGCTGGTCGAGTCCCGAAAAGGCGGCCGCATTTGCCGCCATCTACGCGCAGTCGTTGGCCAGGCGATACAAGCATGTGCACCAAGTGACCGAGGACGGAAACGATCGGTCAGACAATTTGCAGAAACTCGAATCGCTCACGGGTACGAATACCTGGCTGACAGAAGAAGGTCCCGTGGTGATCGCGGTCGAAGGTGACGGTCTTCTGATCACGGAGAGTTTGGACCAGCCAACGACCGAGCAACTCGAACATGAACTATTTGGCGCTTTTGTGGCAGATGGAAAGTGAACTCTTGCAAGGAAACACACTCTTAGAAAGCGTTTCGTCCTTTCACTTTTGTATAATCACGACTTCGTCATCATCGAACCAATCGTCAGGAGAATCTTTTGTCGCAAGCGGAAATTGGCATCATTGGCGGCAGTGGGCTCTACTCCATGCCCGGCCTCAGCGACGCGCGAGAATTGAAACAACCGACTCCGTTCGGCGATCCTTCTGATCCTTACGTTTTAGGTTCTCTTGAAGGCCGCAAGGTCGCTTTCCTGGCCCGGCACGGACGCGGGCATCGTATTCTTCCCACGGAGTTGAACTTCCGCGCCAATATTTACGGGTTCAAACAGCTCGGCGTTGAACGTATCGTCTCGGTCTCTGCAGTCGGGTCGTTGAAGGATGAACACAGGCCGCTCGATTTCGTAATCCCCGATCAATTCTTCGATCGCACGCGTCATCGCGTGGATACTTTTTTCGGCGAAGGCATCGTGGCGCATATTAGTTTTGCCGATCCGGTGTGCCCGGAGCTCGCTAAGGCCGTCGAGGCCGCATGCAAGAAATCAGGAGTAACCAGCAAGCACGGCGGAACCTACCTGTGCATGGAAGGCCCGCAGTTTTCCACCAAGGCGGAATCTAACGCGTATCGCAGTTGGGGCATGGACGTGATCGGCATGACCAACCTGCAAGAGGCGAAACTCGCGCGCGAAGCCGAGATTTGTTACGTGACCTTGGCGATGGTGACCGACTACGATTGCTGGCATCCGCATCATGACTCGGTCACCGTCGATCAAATCATCGCCATACTGTTGAAGAATGCCGAGAACGCGTCCCGAGTCGTGCGCCAGACTGTGGCGTCCATGCCTACGAAGCGAAGCTGCAAGTGTGGCGCGGCGTTGGCTCATGCCATCCTCACCGATCGCGACAAAATTCCTGCTGCCACTCGTGAGAAACTCAAACTCATCCTGGAAAAATATCTGGAGACCCAAACCGCATAATGAGCATTCTTGCCGTAGGTTCGATTGCCTTCGACTCCATTGCCACGCCTTCTGGGCGCGTGGAAAATGTATTGGGCGGCTCCTGTACATTTTTTTCTCTCGCAGCCAGCTATTTCACCGATGTGCGTATTGTCGCGGTGGTGGGCGAAGACTTTACCGCCGAGCATGAGAGCGTTCTCAAGAAACGAAAGATCGATACCCGGGGCATCGAGCACGCCAAGGGGAAAACTTTTCGCTGGGGTGGACAGTATCTCGACAACCTGAATGAAGCCAAAACCGATTTCACCGAGTTGAACGTGTTCGAGCGCTTCCAGCCGCGCATTCCGCCCGAATACGCGGATTCTCAATTCCTGTTCCTGGGCAACATTCATCCCACTCTGCAAACCGCAGTTCGGCAGAAAATGGACAGAGTTCGCCTCACCGGCGGCGACACCATGAATTACTGGATCAATGGTTTTCGCTCCGATTTGCTGGAGACTCTGAAGTTGGTCAACGTGCTGCTGATCAATGATACCGAAGCCAAAGTGCTCGCCGGAGAACCCAACCTGCTTCGCGCAGCCCAGAAAGTTCTTGCTATGGGACCGCAGGCGCTGGTTATTAAGCATGGGGAATACGGTGCGACAATTTTCTTCAGGGAAGGCGCATTCGGGATTGGCCGCCATCCATTTCGAGCGCCTGCTTTGCCGATCGAGGAAGTCAAAGATCCTACCGGTGCGGGCGACTCGTTTGCCGGCGGATTCATGGGATACATCGCCTCGCAAGAACAGTTGAACCGTGAGGTCCTGAAGCGCGGACTCTTCTACGGTGGTGTGATGGGATCGTTTGCCGTCGAGCGTTTTGGCACTGAACGCCTGCAATCCCTTACTCGCGAAGAGATCGATGCCCGCTTCCAGGTTTTTCGTGAATTGACCCATCTGGAATGAGTCCCCGGCGAATGAAGCCTCAACCCACTCATCACTGGGATCGTGAAACCGCGCTCGTGGCCCAGTTTGCTGCCTGCGTCTCATTCATATCGTTCGCCTACTATTTTCAGCATGGCGGCTTGCTCCTTTATGGGGACGCCGTCGCGCACATCAACATTGCCCGCCGCGTATTCGACTCCCGCACGCCCGGCTTACTGCAACTTGGTACCGTGTGGCTGCCGTTGCCGCATCTGCTGCTGATTCCGTTGCTGCTTTCCGATTCGGCGTGGCAATCGGGAATTGGTGGGTCGGTCCCGTCGATGGTCGCGTATGCACTAGGCGCGGCAGGCGTCTTCCGTCTGGTGCGTAGCGCCTTGAGTGGCAATTCACAACCTGACCCGGCCGCTAGAACGGCGGCGTGGCTGGGTGCGATCGTCTATGCGGCGAATCCAAGTCTGATTTATCTGCAGACGACGGCCATGACTGAGTCGTTGTACCTCGCTCTGTTCATTTGGGTGGTAGTGTATTTCAGCGAGTTCGTGCGCGCATCATCTCGGAACGATGGCCCACCCCGCGAAGCGTACTCATCATTGATGAAGTGTGGCCTGTGTCTTGCTGCGGCTTGCCTCACGCGCTACGACGGATGGTTTCTCGCGGTTGCGATGTGCGTCGGCGCCCTCGCCGTCGTGGTGAAGTCGAATAATCACAATCTCCGTGGCAGCTTCGCGAAGTTCGTTTTGCTTGCAGCAGCGAGTCCCGCGCTCTGGCTCGCGTATAACGCGGCCATCTACAGAAATCCGCTAGAGTTTGCCAATGGACCTTACTCCGCCCGCGCCATCGAACAAAAAAACGCTACTCCGGGATTCCCGGCTCATCCTGGCTCTCATGATTTATCTGTCGCTTTCAGTTATTTCCTGAAGTCGGCGGAACTCAATATGGCGGAGGGAAATTGGCACAGACTGTGGGTGCTACTGCTGTTGGCCGGAACCACCGTGGTCCTGATGTTCAACCGACGGCTGTGGCCCCTGCTTTTGCTGTGGACGCCGCTTCCGTTCTACATGCTTTCGATTGCGTACGCCGGCGTCCCAATTTTCCTGCCTGTATGGTGGCCATTTTCTTTTTACAACCTACGATATGGTCTGCAGCTTCTTCCATTATTCTCCGTTACAAGCGCGCTGACTGTGTATTTTCTGCTGGGGCTTGCGCGCAACAAAACAGCGAAGACAGCTGTTGTCTCGACCGCTCTGATCCTCCTCGTAGCGAGCTATGCCTCGGTCTGGCACGCGCAGCCGGTTTGCTTTCGTGAAGCCTGGGTAAATTCACGAACCCGCATTGCTCTGGAAACTGAACTCGCGACCAATTTGAAAAAGTTGCCCCACAATTCAACCCTGCTGATGTATCTCGGCGACCACGTAGGCGCTCTCCAGCAAGCCGGAATCCCGCTGCGTCGTACGATTAACGAAGGCAACCATCGCCCCTGGAAATCGCCGGCGGATAGTGAAGGTCTCTGGGAAAGGGCATTGGCGAACCCCCAGCAATACGTGGACTTCGTGGTTGCGCTGGATGGCGATCCGGTCGCGCGTGACGCGCAAAAGCAAGCTCTTGCTTCCTTGGTCGTGATTCGTACCATCGGACAGCCCGCAGCCACAATTTATTGGACGCACGGCCGTTCTTCCGACGGCCATCCCCGGTAATCACGCCCGTTAACCGTGCAGGTCAGGAACGCGTTGGGGCAGCGTTTTCCAGTGATAAAATCCAGCCAACTCAGGTTCGCATGCCCACGATGCAGCACGCTTACGACGTTCTTCAGAATGAGATGACCACGGTCGTTGGGGTGTCGATCGCACGACTGGTGCTGGCGGCCATTCTGGGTGGGCTGATCGGGTTGGAGCGGCAACTCAAGCATCGGCCAGCGGGGTTGCGCACGAATCTCTTTATCTGCCTGGGCGCGGCCATGTACACACTGCTCTCGGACACGCTCGCCGTCGAGCACATTGGAGACCACACCCGCATTGCGGCCCAGATCATTCCTGGGATCGGCTTTATCGGAGCCGGTTCCATCCTTCATGCGCGCGACAAACTTGTGACCGGGCTAACCACGGCGGCGACTCTCTTCGTTGTAGCCTCGGTCGGCATGGCGGTGGGTGGGGGACTTTATCTCACATCCATTTTTGAGACGGGACTGATTTTGCTTTGTCTTTTCTTACTGGGTTATGCGGAGGAGCGATTTGGCTTGAAAGCGGCAGTCCACGGTTACGAAGTTGCCGGTCACAGCGCCGACGAAGTTACGCTTGAGATCAACCGCGTTCTGGAAAGTGTCCACGGCATGACCGACAATCTCCAGGTTGCGGCGACTCCGCAACACGTGCGAGTGCAGTTTGAACTCGAAGCGACGCGCAAGGCTCAGCGCCAGGTTCTGCAGTTGCTGAAACAATCTTCTGTTTTTGAGAGTGCGACCTCGCTCGGCCCGGTAAGCACGGAATGAGCTCACCCGCCTTAGCCGTTCCGTTCGTGAAGGCGAGCGCCTGCGGAAACGATTTCCTTATCATTGACGGCATACATGCCCCAGTCGACATGGCCGCATTCAGCCAGCGTATTTGTGAACGCCATCAAGGAGTAGGCGCGGACGGGGTCGAGTGGCTGTTTCCCGCGCCGGATGCCGATGTGCAAGCCCGCCTGTTCAACGCGGACGGATCAGAAGCAGAGATATCTGGCAACGGCACGCGTTGCGTGGCCGCATACATTTGCTCCGAGCAGGCGAAGGAAAAAGTTGTGATACGCACCGGCGCAGGCCTGAAGACCTGCACGTTCATCTCCCGCAACGATACCCAGTACGAGTTCGAGATCGCCATGGGCGAACCCCAGGTTGGAGATGAGTTGTCGATCAAGCTAGCCTCTTGCGAGGTGCGAGGCATTCCGGTTTCGATGGGCAATCCGCATTATGTGATTTTTGTGAGTGAATTTGTCACGGGCTGGCAGGCGGAGGCAGCCGAGATCGGCCGCCACCATTATTTCAAGCAGGGGGTTAACATCGAACTGGTAAAAATAGAGGACGGAAGAAATATCGCTGCCAGGTTCTTTGAGCGCGGAGTTGGCGAGACCCAGTCCTCTGGGACCGGTTCGTGTGCGGCAGCCGTCGCGGCCATTGTGGCGAAAAAGGCCGAGTCACCACTCCGAGTTCACACTCCGGGCGGAGCGCAGACAGTACGCTGGGAGCGGCAGGTTTTTCTTCGAGGCACGGCACAAATTGTCTGTCGCGGCGAATTTTTCGCCTAACACGCGCAATACATGTAGACCCGGACGCCTCGTCCGAGCAAAGCGAGGCGGGATTCGAATCAAAACATAAAACAAGTCACTGAAGTAACAAATCGACTCATTCTGCAGGCTGCTAAGATTAATCGTTCGAAGACGTTGATGCGATGCCGACGACGCCATCCATCCCGCGAATCAAGCCGCCCGCACTTCAGCCCGGGGACACAGTTGGAATCATTGCGCCCGCCAGCAACATCAAGCGCGAGCTACTCGAAGCCGGATGCGACGCCCTGCGGAAATTCGGATACAAGCCTTTTTATCTCGAATCCATTCTCGAAAAGGATCTTTATTTTGCCGGCTCGGTCGAACGCAGAGCCCGCGAGCT
>Ga0116219_10000686_pt1 | contig 34479 bp, 34 predicted proteins | sample Sb_taG_4_FD_91019 | JGI IMG/M metagenome (GOLD analysis project Ga0116219, IMG submission 91019) | Peat soil microbial communities from Weissenstadt, Germany - Sb_50d_6_BS metaG | ecosystem: Environmental > Terrestrial > Soil > Wetlands > Peat | place: Germany: Weissenstadt | collected 2010-09-21 | reverse complement strand
TGAGCTTCACACCCCGCTCGAACGCCTGGTGGTAGGGCCGGGCGCCGGCGAACGACGGCAAGAAGCTGTGGTGGATGTTGATGATGCGTCCGGGGTAGCGGCTACAGACATCGGGCGGCAGGATCTGCATGTAGCGGGCCAGGACCATCACGTCGGCCCGAGTGGCGTCGAACCGTGACACCACCTCGGCGAAGGCTTCGTCCCGGTGTCCGGGGGGGACCGGCACGTGGAGGAACTCGATCCCGTGCCACTCGACGAGCGGACGGAGGTCCGGGTGGTTCGAGACCACGAGGGGGATGTCACAGGCGAGGTCACCGCTGCGCCAGCGATGGAGGAGGTCCGCCAGGCAGTGGTCCTCTCGACTGACCAGCACCACGACCCGCTTGGGCATGTCGGTGTCGTTCAGGCGCCAGTCGAGGTCAAACTCCCGGGCCACGTCGCCGAAGCGGTGACCGAACTCCTCGGGGCCGAAGGGAAGGCTCTCGGCCAGTATCTCGATCCGCTGGAAGAACCGCCCGGTCGCCAAGTCGCCGTGCTGGGCCGCCTCCACCACCCAACCGCCGTGGGAGGCGATGAAGCCGGTGACGGCGGCCACGATGCCGGTCCGGTCCGGGCAGGTGACGGTGAGCACGTAGCGGCGCACGCACCCATCATGGCCGGTCCTCGCACCGCCCACAGCCGGCCCCGGTCAGCGCCGGGCCGATCGCCAGAGGCACCCCGATCCGAACCACGTGAGGACACGCTCCCCCACTCGGTACGGTGACCTCAGCCGTCCTGGACCCGAGCCCACTCCTGGCGTTCCGTTTGCGGCGTCAATCTCGCCAGGCCGGCCATGGCAAGCCTGAGTGCCATCGAGGGGGCAATAGGCTTCACTCTTGGTTGGTGGCCCTCGTCCCGGGCGTGGGCGGCTGCGGCTGCGACGACTTCGACCAAGCGCGCGGCAGGCACCGGCTTGCGCAGGCAGTCGAAGACCAACGGACCGAACGCCTTCCGAATTTCAGGTTCTTCGAAGAACCCAAAGGCCGAGAAGATCACCACCGTCGACGACGCCTCCAAGGATTCCAGCACAGCGGGGCCATCCAGTAGCCGCAACTGCAGATCAAGGAGAAGCATGTCGATGTTCTGGCTCGCCAACATCCATGTCGCCATCGCTCCATCCCCGGCTTCGAGGACATCGAAGCCGGCGTAACGCAGGATGGCGGCCGTCGATTCACGCACCGATTCCTCGTCGTCGACGACGAGGACGGTGGCGGCGCCCTTGGGCCCCGCTGCCGGGTCGACCCAAGATGCGGTCGTGCGAGGTGCTATCGCGTCGGGAGGCTGCAATCTCCTGGTCGCGTCCATGGGGTTCTCTCGGTCGATGAAAACGGCACGGGCTTAGTCTCTGTGTATCGGCACGGCGCCGAGAAATCCTGAGGGCAAAAACCCCCAAAATGGCCGGCGGCCGGCAGTGCCGACGCGTCCAGCACCCTGGAACGAAGTCCCTGGCTACGAGGGTGATCTCGAACGCAGCATGTGCGGACGCAAGGGGGTTTTTGGGATCAGCGCAACGCATGCACGGCCACGGCCAGGGAGTCCTCTTGGACCCAGTTGGTCTGGAAATGGAGGTTGGGCACGATCATCTGGTCGTAGTACCACCAGAAGAGGTAGATGCCCAACGAGAAGACCGTGGCGACGATGCGGCCGACATAGTTGTTCTGTCCCTTGACACGGGCCTGGTCCGGTGCCGACACGGTTTGGCCGAAGCGCCCGAACATCACCGCCAACTCGTACTCGACCCCGACCTCTGAGCGGTCGTGCTTGACCAGGTCCTGGTCCAAGAGGATGAAGGCGATGAACTCGACGATGCCACGTGCCACGACGGCCAGCACCACAAAGATGACGGGGTCTCGAAAGTCCCTGGTCATACGGCGCAGCACGTCCATGTGCGCGCTGGCCCGCTGGAATGACGGCGTCAGCTCGGCCTGCAGCCCTCGCCGACCGGCCTCTTCCCATGCAAATGCCAGAGCGGCGTCGAAGAGCTCGACCCGCCGCTCGTTGTGATCGCGCAGGCGGCGCACCAACTGGTAGAAGACATAGAAGCTGTAGATCCCTAGGGTCAGGACCGTCCAGCCCAGGGCCGTCCAGTAGTCGAAGATGTAATCGGTTTCGACTCGGCGCTGCCAGGCGGCATGCACCCGGTCGGCAGCCGGCATCGGAGGCGGGCCGGGCATCGGGCTGGCCCAGGGTGGTCCCGCGATGGATTGGGGAGGGTATTGCGGGGGGAGTGGCGGCTCACCCTGTGCCGGTCCACCAGCCGGGGTGGGTTCCCCTTCCTGCTCGTCGTCGGCCATCTCGCCTCCGAGGTCCGTGCTCTGGTCCGATCCTACGGGCACGCTTTCACACGGTGATGACGACCTTGCCGCGAGCGTGACCCTCCTGGAAGTACCGGATGGCGGCGGCGGCCTCGCCGAGCGGGTACGTGCGGTCGACGGCCGGCCTGACGGTCCCCGCTTCGAGGAGTTCCCGGAGAACCGACAGGTCGGCGGAGTTCTCCGACGCGGCGAGCATGCCGAGCTTCTGGCTCACCAGCGGCGACAGCAGGGTCGCCCGGAGCTGGCGGTCGAATCCACCGAGCCACCGTCCGCCGGTCTCGCCTCCGACGATGACGAGCCTCCCACCTGGCGTGAGAGCCCGACGGAGGCGTGCCAACCGGCTGTTGCCGCCGGTGTCGATGATGGCGTCGTAGCGGTGGCCCCCGGCCGCGAAGTCGTCGCAGGCGTAGTCCAGGACGTGGTCGGCCCCCAGAGCCCTGACCAGCTCCACTTTGCGGGCGCTGCACACCCCGGTCACCTCGGCTCCGAAGCCCTTGGCGATCTGCACGGCGAAGCTGCCCACTCCCCCGGAGGCCCCGATGACCAGCACCCTCTGCCCGGCTTGGACGCGGGCGCCGTCACGCACGGCCTGCAAGGCGGTCATTCCCGAGATGGGGACCGCCGCCGCTTGTTCGAAGGAGAGATCCGCCGGCTTGCGGGCGATCCGTCCCGCCCGGGCCCGGGCGAACTGGGCGAAAGAGCCCTCGCCCGCGCCGTACACCTCGTCGCCGGGCTCGAACCCCGTCACGTCGGTGCCGACTGCCTCCACGATGCCGGCCACACTCCGGCCCGGGTTGGGTGCCTTGGGCCGGCGGAACCCGAAGCCCATGATCCGCATGAGGTTCGGCAGACCGGTCATCAGGTGCCACGTGCCCCGATCCACACTGGCGGCGCGCACCCGTAGCAGGACCTCGCCGGGGCCGATCGTGGGCCGGTCGATCTCGGCCAGGCGGAGGACGTCCTCGGGTGCGGCGCCGTATTCGCCCTGGACGATGGCCTTCATCGTCTCCGCGCCTGCCGGCGAGGTCTGCGTCGTCGCGTTGAGCGTTGCTTTCTTCATGGGGTCTCCGATGGTTGTGTGCTGCGGTGTTCCGAGAAACGAGGGCATGGCAATCGCCCGGGGCGTGTGGCGCCGGCCGTCACCTCAAGCCGCCAGGCTGGAGGGCGGGTATTGGTCGGTGAGGAACCCGACGTAGGCCTCCACGCGGAGGGCGTAGCGGTAGGCGCTGACGAGGAAGTTCCTGATGCCCTCGGGGTACTCCCCGGTGAAGAGCACGGCGAAGAAGCCGGCGAGGACGCCCAGACACGACACGATGCACAGCCCGGCCACGACGAAGTACTGGGGAATGGCCAGGAACCACTTGTACAGGGGCTTCCACCGCTCGAGGTTCTCGGGATAAGTCAGGGCGAGCGACGTGTGGGGCTCCACCCCGTCGTCCTCGGAGGCGAGGTCGAAGTCGAAGGGGGGATAGTCCTCGTGCATGAAGCAGGCGTAGCTCGTGGCCCGCCACTCGTAGCGGTAGGTCATGACGACGACGTTGAAGAGCGGTCGCGGGATGCGCGCGGTGAAGAGCACGGTGAAGAGGCTGATCAGGGTCACGACCTGCCGGAGGCTGCGCAGGGCCCAGGCGATCATCAGGTGCGGGATGGCCAGGGCCCACTGCACGACGGGGCGCCACTGGGTGATGTGGCGGTCGGCGTGGAACTCCAGCTGGAGCGGATAGGGGGCGGACACGGACACGACGGCTCCTTCGGGTTGTGATGGTACTTACGTCGTAAGTAGAGTATGCTTACGACGTAAGGTTGTCAAGCCCCCGGCAGGAGAGGAGAGGAGAAACGGAAATGGCGCCTCCCCCCAAGACCGCCACGAAGCCCCGGAAGCCTCTGAGCAGAGACCGGGTGCTGCATGCCGGCGTCGCCTTCGCCGACGAGAGCGGGATCGCCTCGCTCAGCATGCGCCGGCTCGGCGAGGCCCTCGGCGTCGAGGCCATGTCGCTCTACAACCACGTGGCCAACAAAGACGAGCTCCTCGACGGCATGGTGGACCTGGTGTTCGGCGAGATCGACCTGCCTGCGGGCGGAACCGACTGGAAGACGGCCATGGGTGAGCGGGCCCGGTCCGCCCGCCAGGCGCTGGGACGCCATCCCTGGGCGATCGCGCTCATGTCGACGCGGACCTCGCCCGGCCCCGCCACGCTGCGACACCACGACGCCGTCATCGGAGCCCTCCGGCAGGCGGGGTTCTCGCTGCCGATGGCCGCCCATGCGTTCTCCCTCCTCGACAGCTACATCTACGGCTTCGCCCTGCAAGAGGCCACCCTCCCCTTGGGCGAGACCGCGGAGGAGACGGCCGAGGTGGCGAAGATGATGTTGGCGCAGCTGCCCACCGATGCGTACCCCCACCTCACCGAGTTCAGCGTCGGGCACGTCCTCCAGCCGGGCTACAACTTCGGCGACGAGTTCGCATTCGGGCTCGACCTGATCCTCGACGGCCTCGAGCGGGCCCGCGACGGGACCTGACCGTCGCACCGGGCGGACTCACGCCGGGGAGGGCATCGGCCTTCCCTGATCAAGGGTCAGCTGCCGTCTCCGGTCAGCTCCACCGCAGCCATGTTCCACCGTCCGCTCCGGGGTGCCGGGGCCTTGACCATGACCACCGTTCCGGCTTCGCCCGTCGGCTGGTTGGTGTACTGGCCCCAGTCGGTCGAGTGGCTGCCCCGGTCGATCCACTGGCCCAGGCGGACCCACCCGGGCGGCACGGTGCGCGCCGTCGTGCCGCCTCCCTCGCCCACCGCGAACACCAGCGACGTCTCGCTCGTCGTCCTGAGGATGAGGCTGGGCGCCCCGCCGACGCCCGAGGCAGCCGAGGACGCACCGGCGCCGTCGATGCCCTCCATGGCGATGACCGTGAGCTGTTGGTCGGCGCCCGGTCTCGCCAGGGTGGAAGTGACGGTCGCCCCGGTGAGGACACTCCGGGCCGTGGCGGCCCAGATCTCCGCGTCGCCCTGCCCCCTGTCAGCCCGCTTCAGCAACTTCCAGGTGAGTCCGGAACCGGACACGGCCGCGGTCTCCTTGCTGGCTCCCCGAGGTCCGGCGCTGGCCACGAAGGCGAGCACGGTCTCCCCCGCGGCGGCGGTATGGAACGAGGGGGACGTCACGGTCCCCCGTCCACGGGCTCCCACCTGGACCTGGAGGACGAAGCACGTCATGGGAGGAGCAGGGTTCGCCACCGTCACGGGCACGTCGGTGGTCGCGCCCTTCGCTCCGCTCGCATTCGTGGCCCGAGCCGACAACGTGTGCGGTCCGTCGGGGACTGCTTTGGTGTCCCACTGGACCGCATAGGGCGCGACGGTGACCGGAGCACCGAGGGGCCGCCCGTCCACCATGAACTGGACCGATTTCACGGCCACGTTGTCATGGGCGATGGCGGCCACCGGGATCGTGCCCGAGACCGTCTGTTGGGAAGCCGGATTGATCAGCGTCACGTCGGGTGCGGGATCGCTCGAGCTCAGAAGACGGGCCGGAGCCGAGCTCACCACGTCCACGGTCTTCACGGCCGCGGTTGCCACATGTCCCTCGGAGTCCGTGGCGCGGGCACTGAGCGTGTGGCTCCCCGGCGACGTGCTCCCGACCGTCCACGAGTACGCGTAGGGCGGGGACTTCGTCGGCGGTCCCAGGGGCTGGCCGTCGAGGAGGAACTGCACGGAGGCGATCGTGGCCGGTGAGACGGCCTTGGCGGGCGCCCGCAGGTCCACCGAGCCCGAGACCTTCGCCCCACGGTCCGGGCTCGAGAGCATCACCGCGGGGACTGCGGTGAAGGGAGTCGTCTGGTCGACCACAGCCACGTCGCCTCCGCTGATCTGGAGCTCTGTGTCCACGACGTTGTTGTGGCGGTCGCTCTCGGCGAACAGGTGATCCGGGTCCACCGTGGCTTGCAAGACGTAGGTGCCATCGGGCACCCCGGTCAGGTCGATGGGCTGGCCGTTGTCGGTTTGGTCGTACTCGTCACCCCATCCGACGCTGAGGCCGAGTGGTTTGTTCGGTTTGGTGCAGTTTGATTGGGGTGGCGACGTGTTGTTGGGCGCATTGGGCACCCCTCCCACGAAGGCGTCAGCCGTGATGCAGTAATCGGTCTTCGGGCTGGTGGCCACCACCGCGCCGGGCGAACCGTCGCCGTTCATGAGGTTCAGGGTGAAGCGGGTCAACGGGTATCGGTAATCGCTGGGCGGGTCGAACACGCCCGTCGCGGCCAAATGCACCGTGTAGTCGGGCCTCCACGTGCTGCCGGTGCGGCTCTTGTAGATCGTCTGGACGAAGGTGGCGGTACCGGTGCGATGGTCGTACCTCGGCTTGATCTGGAACGGACCGGTTCCTGCGTCCCATGTGATGTGGGTGAACTGGAGCTGTCGATCACCGGTGTCTGGGTTGTCGCCGATGGAGATGTCGCCTGTCGGCACCTGGATCTGCAGGTCGGGCAATGTCGCGTGGTACGCGCCACGCGACGCACCGGCGGACGTCGCCAGGATGATCGGTGCAGCCACCACCGCCACCGCCACGATCAGCAAGGCTGCGGGACGCGGCATAGGCGAGGAACGTGAACGAACGTGCTCACCTGGTGCAGTGATCAACCGAACCACCTCCCTCCCCCCGGGGGGTGGGGGCAGCCTAGCGATCGGCTCCGGTGGCTGCTACCGAGGTGAGGCCCACCTTCGCCGTCGCCACCTTGGCCCTCATGCGGTCGCTCGCACTCTGCCCCGACGGCCAGTCGTGGGCCCGACTTGCCAGTGCGTCCGTAGCAGGTCCCGCCAACGGAAGGCGTCGCAAGGGATCATCCACAGCTTTCTGCGTAGCCGGTGGTGCCCGGTTGGTAGGCCTGTCCCGAATTCGCGTTCACCATCAGACACGACTCGTCGACGGCGACGAAGGCGTTGGCCGGAACCTGCTTCAGCTGGTCCACCTCGGTCTCCGTCCACCTGGTGTCGGCCGTGCCCTGGAAGAACCAGTTACTGCCGTTGTCGGCCAGAATCAATCCGTAGGTCTTCATGGTGGTGATCACGGTCTGGCACATGGCCGAGCACTGCGATGCGGGGAGACCGAAGCCGGCTGCCAGCCTGAAGCGCGCCCCCATCGGAGGACAATTGGCGTCGTTCTGACCGGCCTCATGGCGCGCCGGCCAGAGGTAGGCCTGTTGCGTGCACTGGGCCGTGAAGCGGATGGCGTGATTCATCGACCCTGACAACACCTCGTCGTAGTTGACGAGACCGGGGAGGATCGGCAGGCCCGCGGCGTCGGCGGAAGTCCAGCCTGCCGGGCGAAGAGCGTCCGATCGCAGGGCCCAAATGGCGCCTGATCCGGCTCTCGAACCCTTCTTGCCGTGGTAGTGGGTGGCGAAGAGCTCGTAGAGCGTGCACGTCGAGGGGTTCACCATGATGGCGTGACGGTCAGAGCCCCCTTCGATCGGCGTCGACCTGGACAGCGGGTACGGGCCCGGGTCGCTCTCAGACGCATACGTGAACCGCACGGAGACACGAGACTGTGAGGGAGCGACGATCTGCCACGGCAGGCCGTATGGCTTCTTCACCTTCCCGGAGGGGCCGTAGTCGGGGTGAAGAAACGCCGTCGATGCACCCATCGATGCAAGCCACCTGGCGCTGTTGGCGTTCACGGGGAGGCCCGTGATCGGCGTGTTCCACACGTTGTCGGCGGGGAATGCCGGGCACTGCGTTCCGGGAAGCACGGTTGCCCCGGTTTGTGCGCCCGCCGGTGCCGGAGCGGCCGCAACCACCATCCCGACCATGATCGCCATGCCGAGCGCGGCTCGCGCCATGGCTGAAGGCCGTCGCAGGAATTCACTCATCGCCGATCCCCTCGCCGCGCCGATCGTACATTGATCCGGGATCGTGGGGCTCAGGGACAGGGATTGCCGGCGCAAGGACGGTCCGCCGCCTTCAACAGCCGTCCAGGTCCTCCTCGATTCGGAGTCGCAGCCGGGCGAGGAGGTCGGAGGTCGACACGCCCGGGGAGTAGGGAACGGTCCGGAAGATCCCCATTTCCATTGGAACGCCGTAGAGCTTCGTCGCCATTTCGGCATCGAAATCGTCCCCGTGCACGACTAGGTCGATTCGGTGGGTCTTCAACCACGCCTCGTGGACCACGAGGGGAGCATCGGGGACCACCTCGTCGACGTAGCGACATCCAGCCACCACTGCCATCCGCTCGGCCATGGTCATGAGCGGACGACGCTTGTAGGACGCGACGGTGCCGTCGGAGTGGATGCCCACCACGAGCGCGTCCCCGAAGGCACTCGCCTTGCGCAGGAACTCAACGTGACCGGGGTGGAAGAGGTCCGCCACCATGTCCACATAGACCCGGATCATGATGCGAGAATCGTGAACAGATCCTCGATCACCTCCTCGTTCATGTCGGCCCCCATGTTTGCCACCCGGAAGATCTCGGAGCGGAGCTCGTTCTGGCCGTGGTAGATCACGTAGCCGTGCTCGAGCGCCCTGGAGAACAGGGCATCGGGGTCGCGTCCCGCCAGCCTGAACGACGTCAGGACCCAGGATCGGTGGGGTTCTTCGAGCAGCGGCTCGAAATGACGGGATCCCGCCGCCCAGACGGCGCCCGACAGCCGGCGATAGCGAGCTGGCCTGTCTTCGGATTCCAAGATGTCAAGGGCGATGTCGAGGGCGACCATGGCCTGGACGTTCGGTGTGCTCGGTGTGCTCTCGGCGTACGCGGGCACATCGAGTACCGGGACCGTGGGATGGGAGGGAACGTCCCGCTTCCAGAGGACCGCAGCAACGCCCGGGAGTGACTCCAGGCACTTGCTGCTGTTGAAGCAGACGACATCGGCGACCCGGTCGACTTCGTGCACACCGAGCGAGCTCACCGCGTCGACGAACAGACGTGCACCGTGGCGCCGGCAGAGCTGTGCCACGGCGTGCAGTGGATTGAGGATCCCGGTAGTCGTTTCGTGATGGACCATGGCGACCCATTCGGGTCCCTGAGCCTCGATTACGCCCTCGAGGGCCTCGAGGTCCAAGGGTGCTCCAATTGCAGAGGAGCACATTGCCACCTTGGTGCCGTCCAAGCCGGAGAGGGTCCGTTCCAAGCGCCGGCAATAAAGGCCGTTGTCCGCCACCACCACGTTGCCTCGCACGAACGACGTGAGGGCAGCGTCGACCGCGAGGGTGCCCGAACCATGCATCAGGCTGAGCGCGAACTGACCCGAATCGAATCCCAGGTGGGCCAGGATCCGTGCACGCACCCGCGCCTGGAGCTCTTCGAACTCGGGTTGGCGGTGGCAGAGCTCGACGTTGAACAGGTTCTCCTTGATGCGAGGGTCGAGATTGACGGGGCCCGGGTTGAAGAGGACCTGTCGGCGCGGCGTGAACGGCACAGAGTCCTCAGCGACCCACCGCAGCCCGGCCGCCGCCACCGCTTCGGCTCAACGCATCCCTGATCCGTTGGCTGTTGGCCTGTGCGGTCAGACCCACCCGGGGCGCCTTTCCGTCCCTCGAGATCTTGACGATCTCCGTCACGCCGGGATAGGAGCCCTCCAAGGCTGCGCAGGGTTGGCTGCCCACGGACTCGTGACATCCGTTGTCAAGGACGTAGTGATAGAGATTTGAAGGTCCATGGTCTCGCAAGGTGTGGGTCGTCCCCAGGCTCATGAGCAGAGAGCCGTCGCCGTTGATCACGACGACATCACAGGTGGCGTTGAGTGCCATCCCCAAGCCGATGGCGGGAGCCAAGCCCATGCTGCCTTGCATGTAGAACACGTCGTAGTCGTCACCAGCCTCCGCGAACACCGCCCGGCTGATGTAGCCGGTGGATGCCACGTACACTGAACCTCGCCCGTGACGATCCAGGATCTCTCGGATCGCCTGAGCCCTGGTCTTCACCTCGGCGCCTCCTCCCGAGGACCGCTGTTGGCGGCGGGCAGCAAGGTAGCACGGGCTGATTCATCCCTCATTGTTCTCCCCGGCCACGAGGATGAAGTCGTCCCAACCCAGCAACTCGAGCAGGGAGCGGTCGATCTCCCCCATGACGCGGTGTTGCGTGAGGGTATGGCGGTGGCCCACGACCAAGAGCACATCGATCCCGTACGGGATGCACAGCGACGCCAGGGGGTTGACGGCGTGGCCCAAACCCGCGTTCTGAAGGTAGACGCACGGTTTCGCCCCGGCCAACGAGGCCCCGGCGGCGATCCCTATCGCTTCGGCCTCCCAGGTCGCCGTCACGTGGCGGTCGGCGGGGAGACGAGACAGATCGGAGATGAACCCCTTGAGGCCGCTGTCGGGCACCCCGGTGAAGAAGTCATACCCCTGGCCCAGCAGGCTGTCGAGGAGCCCGCTATCGGACGTAACGAGCCTCATTTTCCTTCAGCTCGTCCACGTAGATGATCCGGAAGATCTCGTCCATGCTGACGACATGATCGTTGCCGTCGGACAGCCGCTTGTTCTTCATCAGCACGCCGAACGTCTCATGAAGAGCTTTGACGACGGCTCGGATCCCGTAATTGGCGAAGATGATCAACTTGAAGCCGGCACTGTCGAGTGTCTCGTAACTCGTGGTGTTGTATGTGGTCGGAACGCACACCAGGGGAACGGTCTCGGATCGGTGCCAGGTCTCGGCAAACTCGAGGACGGGCGCAGGATCCTTCTCCTTGTGATGGATCAGGATGCCTTCGGCTCCTTCTGCCGCATACTCTCTGGCTCTGTCCAATGCCACTTTCATGCCGAGGCCCTTGATCAGGGCCTCGGTACGTGCGATCACAGCGAAACCGGGGTCCGTTCGCTGTTCCAGCATGGCACTGATCTTCCCGCAGAACGTGCTTGATCTTTCGAGCTCCTCCTGCATGCCGGCGTAGAACGAGCATCGCTTGGGGAAGATGTTGTCTTCGATGCACATTGCACTCGCGCCCGCCTTTTCGAACTCCCTCACGAGGCGGATCGTGTTGATCGCGTTCCCACCGCCGGCATTGCCGTCGACGAGGACCGGGATCCTGACGCGGTCGACGATCTTGGAGATGACGTCGACATAGTCCTCGGTGCCGAGTATGTCCGCGTCCGGCAATCGTGCGGCCGCGTGGACCTCGAAGCTCGAGATCCAGAGCCCGTCCGCCCCCGCTTCCTCGGCGATCTTGGCCCCCATGGCGTTGTGCACGCCCATGAACACTGCGGCATGATCTCCATGCAGGAGCTCGAGAACTGTCTTGTCAGGGAAGATCATGGGATCGAAAACTCCGCTGTCGCCAAGTGAATGTTGGGAGCCGGCCTCACCTGCATTTGTCGGCGCGGGCGATCGCCGTCGCCCTAGCGATGCTCTGCATCAGCCTGATGCATCTCCAGCCGTCGAGTCCGTCAGAACTGCACCTCGCTCGACGAGTCCAGGCCGTCTCTTGCCTCCTCAGACCTCGGTCGAACCGGTGTCCTCATCCAGAGTCACGCTACGGATGCGCTGGGCGGCTGTCTACGCCACGGGCGTTGGTTTCTCTCAACGCCGGGCCCGTCAGGTCTTCTAGGATCGGGCGATGTCGCCCTCGACGGTCCGCAGCTCGCTTGCCGCCGCCTTGGGCCTTGGGATCACGATCGTGGTGGCCGCCGCTCCTTCCGCCGTGCTCGACCATCGCGCCCCGGTCCTTCGAGCCATCCTCGAGACGGCGGTGGCGCTTGTCGGGACCCTCGTCGCCCTCCTCGCGTTCGGCCGACTCCGCCGCTCCGGCAGTGTGGGGGACCTCGCGATCGTGTGCGCAGTCGCCTTGTTGGCCTGGGTGCACACGCTTTTCGGTGTGATGCCCGACCTGATCTCGCCCTATTCCGTCGGGAACGGAGTGAGCGAGAGGTTCGAGGTCTGGGGAACGATCGTCGTGAGGATCGTGGCCGGCGGGTTCCTGGTCGTCGCCGCCAACGCCTACAGACGAAGAACCACACCTGCCTCCCGGTCACGCATTCGGAAGAGCAGGCTGCTCGTGACGGCCGCCGTCAGTGTGGCGGCAATCCTGATGCTCGTCTGGTTGTCCCCCATCAACCGACGCGCTCCCACCCGACAGATCTCCTGGTCGCCGTCGCTCTCGTTGGTTCTCCAGCTTGCCGGTGCCCTGCTCTTCTTCCTCGCATTCTTCGGACTCTCGAAACAGGCGGGGGCCCGATCGGACCGGTTTGTAGGTTGGATCGCGGCAGGGTGCGTCTTCGGGGGATTCTCCATGATCTGCTATGCGCTGCTCCCATCGGCGGGACCGGACTGGCTTCGCTCCGGCGACTTCCTCCGAGCCGCCGCCGTGGTCACCTGGTCGATGGGAGCCGTCTCGGAGATCCGCTCGTACTGGTCCAAGATCGCCGATTGGGCGCGACAGGAGACTCGCCGCGGCGTCGCTCTCGACCTCCACGACGGGCTCGCCCAGGAGCTTGCCCTTCTCACCACGTACACCTACGCGCCGTCCGAAGCGCGGGCCCAGCCAGAATGGCATGAGCAGCTGCAGATGACGGCCGAACGGGCGTTGGCGGAGGCTCGTCGTGCGATCGCGGCGTTGGCCACTGGTGAACCGGTGCCCTTCGAGGTCGACCTCGAACGGGCCGCAGAGTCGATCTCCGGCACCGACGTCGACATCCGGGTCGCAGTCGACACCGGTACCGGAGCCGCCACAACGGACCCCTTGCAACGAGAGTCGATCGTGAGGATCGTCCGAGAGGCAGTCACGAACGCCGTCCGACACGGGGGTGCCAGTCGCATCGACGTCCTCTTCGCCGCAGGCGGTTCACCCGCACTGCAGGTCTTCGACAACGGGGTGGGATTCGACCCCACCCGCGTAGCCAGTTCCGAGCGGTTCGGGCTCGTCAGCATGAAGGAGCGGGCCCAGGCGATCGGGGCATCGGTGGAGGTTCGGTCCGCGCCCGGGCAGGGAACCATGGTGGAGGTACGGTGGCCGTGACGCCCGGGCCGAGCGTTCTCATCGCCGATGACCATGCGCCGACCCGGGCCCTGGTCCGCCGGGCACTCGAGAACGGGGGCTTCTTCGTTTGCGCTGAGGTTCCGGACGCCGACAGGGCGATCAGCGCGGCACGCCAGACCAGTCCCGACGTTGCCCTTCTCGACGTCCGCATGCCCGGAAGCGGAATCCGCGCCGCGGAGGTGATCGGAACCGAGCAACCGGGGACTTCGGTCGTGATGCTTACCGTCTCGGCCGAGGACGGCGATCTCTTCTCGGCACTCTCAGCCGGCGCGTCGGGTTACCTACTGAAGGGGCAGGACCCGACCAGGTTCCCCGAACTGCTTCGCAAAGTGCTTTCCGGCGAGGCTGCCCTGTCGGGCACACTCGTCAAGCGGTTGGTCCAGGAGTACCGGGTCCGGGACGTGCGCCAGAGGTTCCGGGCTCGACTTCCGCGTGGCGCCCGGCTGACACCGAAGGAGTGGGAGGTGCTCGAGCTCTTGAACGACGGCCTGGGCACCGCCGACATAGCCAGGCGGCTGTTTGTGGCCGACGTCACCGTCCGCACTCACCTCGCCGCCATCATCCGCAAGCTCAATGTGAAGGACCGCGCTGCAGCGTTGCGGCTGGTTCGAGGTGACACCAGCACCAGCTCGGTTGCTCAATCGTAGGCACCATCGGGTCGGGTAGGTTCCAGCATGGGCGCCGGCACCTGGATCGAAGGCGCCTCGGTACCGCCGTCGATCTCGAACACCTTGCCCGTGACCCACGACGACGCATCCGATGCGAGATACAACACCGCGCAGGCGATGTCCTCGGGCTCACCGGGGCGGCGCATGGGGGTGCCGTCGACGAATTGCCGGCGTAAGGCTTCGTCGGTGAGCACGATTTCGAGCGACCGGGTGGCCACCCCGCCCACGTCGATGGCGTTCACCCGCACACGCGGGGCCAGCTCGGGTGCGATGTTGCGGGTCACACGGTCGAGCGCGGCCTTGGCGGCGCCGTAGGCGACGAACATCGTTTGCGTCATGCTGGCGGAGCGGGACGAGATGTTGACCACCGCCCCCGTCCCGACGCTGTCGACCATGTGGCGGGCGGCCAGCTTGGTCAGCGTCAACGGGGCCGTGACGTTGAAGGCGAAGGTGCGGGCCATGAAGCCTTCGCTCGTGTCCATGGCCGCCCGGGGCATGGCCCCTCCTGCGTTGTTGACCAGAATGTCGAGCCGCCCGAGCTCTTCGACGGTGCGGGTCACGAGGTGTTCACAGGCGGCCGCGTCGGTGACGTCGGTGGGCACGACCAACGCCCGCCGACCGAGGGACCGGATGTGCTGGGCCACCTCCTCCAGGTCAGATTGGGTGCGGGCCGCCACGGCCACGTCGGCCCCGGCTTCGGCCAGTCCGATGGCGATCCCCCGGCCGATCCCCAGCCCGGCCCCGGTGACGATCGCCACCCGACCTGAGACGCCGAACCGGTCCAGGATCACCTCCGGCTCCGACCCTCGACGCCGGGCCCGCTCCGGCCCAGGCGGCGGGCGGCCCGTCCCGCCACCAAGGGCAGGTCGAGGTAGGTGAGCAGACCGGGCTCGGCCCGACACACATAGGGAATGGCGTTCACGCAGTGCAAGGCGGTGGCGACGACCCCGGGGTTGCGGACGAGGCCCGCCGCCACCGTCTCGGGGTGCAGCTTCTTGAAGGTGGTGAGGCAGCTGGGATCGCCGGTGATCTCGACTTCGAAGCGCTCACCCGGTCGACCAAAGTCCCAGGCGGGGTCGAGATGCTCCTCGCCCATGAGCCAATTCACCGCCGCGGTGACGACCGGCTCGCCGCCCACCACGGCCTCCCACTGGAATCGTTGGGCGGCCACGGTCCCCGGCTGGATGGGTCCGATGGGCGAGTCGATGGGCGCGGTGGCCACCGCCATCTCATGGGTGGTGCGCAACTGGGGCTCGACATCGAAGCCCAGCTCGTCGGCGACCATGAAGATCGACTGGCGGAAGCCGGCTCCGAGTGCGTCGATCATGATGCTGGTGCGAGCCTCCTCCGGGGTCTTGCCGAACAGCATCCAATCGCGCACGACATCCGGCGCCCCGTAGGTGCGGATGTCGGAGAACTCCTCGGCCCGCACGTGGGTGATCGACCCTGACAACGCCGAGATCATGAGCGGGAACCTCTCGGTGATACCCCCGGGATTGATGCCGGTCCCGTGCAGTGTGACCCCGGCGCCCTTGGCGATGGCATCCATGCGGGCCCGCTCCTCCTCCGGCGGGTAGAACCAGCCGAGCGGGGTGACGACGTTCTTGCCCGACTCCAAGATGGCGGTCACCACGTTGGGGTCGGCCATGAACGGGCTGTACAGGACGCAGTCGGCCTCGGTGGCCAACAGGGCGGCGATGTCGCCGGTGGCGGTGACCCCCAGGGGCTGGCGGCCGACGAGGGTGCCGAGGTCGACGCCCTCCTTGGCGGGGCTATGGACCCACGCGCCCGCCAGCTCGAGATCGGGGTGCTCCAGCACGCCTTCCATCGCAGCACGCCCCACCCCTCCTGTGGCCCACTGAATGACCCGAAACCCCATGGCTTCATCCCTTGCTGGCTGGAACCCGGCACGTTGAGCGGAATGATGCCATGGAGGGCGGGCCCATCGTCCGAACGACGACGCCTCAGTGCCTCCGACAACCGAATTCGAGCGGTTGGGTATCGGTGTGCTCCATCCGACCGCCACGGTTGCCGTCGTGTCTGCGGTCGGGCTGTTGCCCGACCGTGCACGACGGGCGTTGCGGTGGCGCGTCCGACCCCTTGACGCTCGCGCTTCGAGTGGGTCGCCATCGGGGTGCGTGGGACGCGCCCGGTGTGTTCAGATGTGGCGGTGCCCACGAGGTTGGTCGGCCTGCTGTTGCTCTCGTGGCTCCTGGCGGCTTGTTCTTCTGGGTCTTCGACTGCACCCCTTCGCCCTCCCCCCGCTGCCACTCACCCACTCGGGGTCGCGCTCTCTGACATCGAACACTTCTTCGCCGGTCTCGGGGCGCCACAGACGGGCTGGTCACAGGGGGGATCCGAGAATGCCTCGGGGCCCCTGCACGGAATGGACACGTACACCGGTGGCGCTGGCCTCTTGAAGATCGACGTGATCGGGGACCCAAACGATGAGACCGAGATCTCCGTCGTGTACACCATTGTCAACGCCGCGGATTCCCCCAAGGCCAACGCCGTCATGACGGCGACGATCCGACGATTCGCCCCCGGAGCCGCTCCCTGGATCCGGGGTGCGCTTGGGGCTGCCGACGGGTCCGCCGGGTACTTCGGAGGGTCTTCGGCAAACGACACCACTGGGAAGATCGCCCTTTCCTTCAGCACCGGCAACACCGAGCACCATGACCTTGTCCTGGTGCTCGCCGGGGGCAGGATCGCCAGATGAACCCCGAGGCCTGGGAGGAGACGGGTCTTTTCGACCCCGACGCGCCCCGGGCGGAGGATCGCAGGGCACTGCTCGAGTACCTGAGCACGCGGGGCGCGACCCTCGACCAGATGGTGGAGGCGCACCACCTCGGGATCCTCCCGGCGGTTGCCGGCGACCTGGTCATGGGGACGGACCGAGCCACGCTGTCGGTCGAAGAGGTGGCGGCCCGGTGCGATGTGTCGGTGGAGCGGGTGCAGCGGGTGCTGCTGGCCATGGGACTGCCGGTGACCGCCGAAAGCAGGCTGCCCGAGGACCTCGGGACACTCATGTCGGCCTTCGAACAGGCGGCCGCCCTCATGGGTGAGGACGCCATCCTGGCCTTCACCCGGGTGCTGGGGGCAGCGGCCGCCAACATCGCCGAGGCCGCGGTGGCTCTCTTCTACGCCGAATTGGGCCCCGGGTCCGGACGCGAGGGATCCGACGAAGTGGCGCGCGCCAAGACGGCGGAGACGGCCACGCTCGCCTTCACCTCCGTCCCCGGCGTGTTGTCGCGCCTGCTGCTGGCTCAGTTCGACCGGGCCTCCCACCGCGTGGCGGTGACCCGGGGCTGGTCCGTGCCCGCGGGGACAGAGGGCGAGGAGGAAGCGCCTGCGGGGCCGAGCGAGGTCGTCGCCCTCGGCTTCGTCGACCTCGTGGGCTCCACGGCGTGGGCCGAGGGGCTGAGCCTGAGAGAGGGCAGCCTGGCTCTTTCCCGATTCGAGTCGGCCGCCTGGACGAGCGCCGTCCTGGCCGGGGGGCGGGTGGTCAAGATGATCGGTGACGAGGTGTTCTTCGCCGCCCCGTCGGTGGACGTGGCCTGCCGGATCGGGACCGAGGTGTGCCGGGCGGCGGCGGCCGACCCGTTGTTGCCCCCGGCTCGGGGGGCAGTGGGATATGGCCCGGTGACGCCGAGAGAGGGTGACTACTTCGGCCCCCTCGTGAACGTGGTCTCGCGCCTGGTGAAGGCGGCGGAGCCCGACACGTTGGTGATCACCGAGGATGCGGCGGCGGCCCTGCCCGCTGACCGTTGGCACCTCCGAGAGCTGGTCCCGTTTCCGCTGCCGGGTCTGAAGCGAAGCATCAGGGTGTTCGCCGTCGCCAACGGCCGCCACGACTGACGGTTGTGCTCTGCGTCTCGCTTCTCGAGGCACATGGCTTGCCTGGCGGCGTCCCCGCTGTGCGGTTGACCCGGACGTCCGCCCTTGTGAGAGCATCGCGGCGAGGGCGGGCGGGAGGAGGGCAGCATGAAGACGCTGCGGGGCAAGGTGGCGGTCATCACGGGCGGTGCCAGCGGCATCGGCCGGTCGGTGGCGGAACGGGCGGCCGCCGAGGGCATGAAGCTGGTGCTGGCCGACATCGAAGAGGGCGCGCTGAAGCTGACCGCTGACGCACTGACGTCGTCGGGTGCCGAGGTGGAAGCCGTCGTCACCGACGTGTCCGAGGGGTCCGACGTCGAGGCGCTACGCGATCGGGCGCTCGAGCGCTTCGGGGCGGTTCACCTGGTGCACAACAACGCCGGTGTCGGCGTGGGCGGGCCGCTTTGGACGGTGTCCGAAGCGGACTGGAAATGGATCCTGGGCGTCAACTTGTGGGGGGTCGTCCATGGCATCCGGACGTTCGTGCCGCTTCTGGTCGAACAGGACGAGGGCCACGTCGTGAACACGGCGTCGATGGCCGGCTTGACGTCGCCCGCGTTCCTGGGGCCGTACAACGCCACCAAGCACGCCGTCACCACGATCTCAGAGACCCTCTACCGCGACCTGCGGTCCACCGGCTCGTCGGTCGGAGTGTCAGTCCTGTGCCCTGGCTTTGTCCGAACGGGAATCGCCGAGTCCGAGCGCAACCGCCCTCAATGGGCACCAGGGCCCGGAGACGACCCGGCCGCCGGCGTTCTCCGGGATGCGATCCACCAGTTGGTGGCGGGGGGGATCGAACCAGGCGTGGTGGCCGATCGCGTACTCGACGCGGTGCGTACCGACACCTTCTACATCCTGACCCACGATGACTCCAGGTCGATGGTCGAGACGCGCATGGACGACATCCTCGAAGGACGCTCCCCCAGCGACATGCCCATCGTCTGAGGGCCGCCGGACGGACGTGCCTGCCCGATCACATCCTCCAGCGACCACCGGCCAGGTAGTTGTGAATCTCCAGGAACCGGATCTCAGGTGGGTGGGGAATGCCGACCTCTGCATAGATCGGACTGAGCTTGTCCCGCTCGAACGTCTCGAATGCCTCCTGTGACTCCCACACGTCGACCACGCGAAAGCCGTCATCGGTCTTCGCCACCCAGTGAAAGAGTTCCTGAGGCGAGGGGGGTCCCCCGGGGAGGAGCCCGATCCTCTCGTTGATGTCGTCGTACTGTTCGAGCGTGGCGCCCTGGAAATCGAGTTGCACTGCGACTGCCACCGGAACCTCCATGGCGTTGCTTGTAGCTGCTTCAACCGTAATCCGCGCCAGGCCGGTCGTCCTGCCCGGCGCGACGCCCGCTGAACATTGACGGCCGATCTGCCACGGTGACAGTCACGACGGTTACGGCGACAGACAAGGGTGCTCATCATTCTTGAGGATGGCACCGCCAGCGGTGACGGAGCATCGTTGAGAAGTTGGGAGCCTTGCCCTGCGTGCCATCCGGAGCGGAGCGGAGCGACGTGGGAATCGCCAGGCCCTGCCCCCACGGTCTGGCGGTTCCCACACCCACGTCGAGTGTCTGCGCCCGGCCCGAGGGTGACCCGCCGCTCGGAGTGCTCACGGTCCTACGGACATCGCTTCTCTCGGTGCGACATCGTCCCGTTCATGGCGAGATGCTTCGTCAGGATCGGGTGGGTCGGGCCCTCCGAGGTGACGACTCGGTCGCCACGACGAAGGGGACGTCGAGGCCATCGCCGATTCTCGGTGGCTTCGGACGTGGCAAGGATCCTTCGAGACACCTGGATCGGGAACGGGCCGGCTCAGGCCACGAAGCGGAGTCCCGGAGGGAGCGGACTCTGGCCGATCCGAGATGCACCACCGCAGAGAATGTCGGTGAGCGGCAGTCCCCTCTTGCCATCAGCTCAAGAATCACGTCAGCCACCTGAGCCACAGTGCCAACACGCGTTCTCGCCGACACCAGTTGACGCTGCGGAAGACGGGTTTGTCTCGGTTCTTCTGCGTTCCGCTCCCCTACGCTCGGCATATCTCGCGCATTGGCTCCACACACGCCTGCTGAGACTCGAACTCTCCAACACTGTAAATGACATACTTCTCACAGAGCGTGTTCTCACCCCTGTGGTTGGGGCTGCCGGGCGCTGTTGACACGCCGGCGTGCCCCAAGCATCCTGTGTAACCACCACATGAGGTGAGTGTTGTTTACTGCGAGTGGTGCAGTGGCGAGACCCGTCGGAACATGCGGCGAAGGAGTATTCGCATGGCACGGCACGTATGGATGGTGCAGCTCAGTGGGTCGACGGATCCCTCCGAGAGCGAGACGAAGCGCGCCACGGCGAAGCCGGCTCAGGGAGTGGGGACTGCCGGGCCGCGATTCGGACGCCTGAGGCCGAAGGGAAAGAGGCGGCAACAACGAGACTTGCCGTCACTCTCGTACCCGCCGGTTCCCGATGCGGAGGGTATGAGCGCAGCTCCCGACCATCCACATGGTGCGGTCGATCGGTTGTCCGAACGGCACCAGAGCTCGAACGGCTTTCGGTTCGCCCTACCTTTGCCCGGAAGACGAGGTAGGCACTCGGCTCGTGACGAGAACACGCCGTATCGCCCCGTGTGAGCCACCCTGCTCGAAGGTGGCCGCGGAAACACTCAGGGAGCCAGGCTCCCCTCCGCCCGAGTGACCAGCGGCGTGGCATAGCTGTCCGATACCTGCGCGGAGCGTGCCCTCCACCGCTGTCGTTCCGTGTGGATGGTGCGTAGTACTCGGAAACCGTCCGAAAAGGCGTTCAGGTTGCTGGTGCCGTGTACCCGATCGCGCTCGAAGCTCGGGACCTCTGCCACGCTGAGGCCGGCCTTGGCGATCCTAACGTTGATCAGGGTCTCAACCTCGAAGCCATCTCCCCATTGCATCGTTGCTCCGGGTCCGCTCAATACCGACGTGTCGAGGTCGAAGACCTCGAGGCAGTCTCGCCAGAAGGCGTTGTAGCCGTAGCAGAGATCGCTATAGCACGTGCCGTAGAGGATGTTGACGAGCTTGTTCAACCAGTAGTTCCCGATCCGGCGAAGGCGGCTGATGTCGGTGCTTCCGCCTCCCTTCATGAATCGGGACCCCTTGGCAAAGTCGGCACCTCGGCGCAGGGCGTCGATGAACCGGGGGATCTCGGCGGGGTTCGCCGATCCGTCGGCGTCGAGCATTACAATGATGTCGCCGGTCGCGGCCGCAAAGCCGCAAGCCAGGGCATTTCCCTTGCCCTTCCGAGTTTGGTGGACGATCTTGACGTCTTTCCGGAGTTGGCGGGCGATGGACACCGTGTTGTCCGTCGATCGGCCGTCGACCAGGATCACTTGGTGGAGATCAGGAGGGAGTTCTGCGAAGACATGGGGGAGGTTGCTCCCTTCGTTCATGGCCGGGATCACGACCGAGACGGTCGGCTCCTGGGGCACCGTCATCCTTTCGCTGACGGGTGACTTGGGGGATGCCTCGAAGGCCATGACCTACGCTCCTCTTCGGTCGTCGATACACCCTGAAACCCACTTGAGTTCTGGGGCGAAGCTGCCGATCGTGGTTTCGTGGGGAGTACGTGCGGACCTCGATCCTCCGGCACTCCTCGTGTACCCCCGAGCCTGGGTGCCCGGAAGGTGAAGGGACGCCTGGGTACCTGCCACCGGTGCGGCTGGCGCAGAGAGGTCTCTCGTGTCACCCACGGCGACCGGCGCCGCTTGGGCGTCGCCCGCCTGTACCGACTTCTGTGTGACGAGTGCCGGAATGATCTCGCCGCCGGCGGGGATCGCCGAGACGGTGACCCACGGCACGGACCTCAGTCGAATCCCGGTGAGTGACGGGCCAACGCCGACAGCCCCTCGGCCGACTCCCGTGTCAGCGCCAGGCAACTCGGGCGCCCTTCTGAGGGCGGGCCAGATTGTCAACGTGGACCGACCGCAGTCCGCGCCACGTCGGATCCCCGGTCAGCGCCGCATATGCGGCTGTCCACGGGTCAGGCCCCGCCACGGTGGGAATCACTTTGCCCTTCCCTCTCGTCCCTGCGCATCGCCCCGACGAGCACCGTTTTGATGGTGGTCGTCACACCCGCCACAGGAGTCACTCAACGTAGTAAATAGCCACAAAGCGCAGTCGGCTGCGCCTTTTTTACATGGGTGCACCGCTCAAGGCAATAGCAAGAGTGACGTTTTCGTCGCCGTCAGTACCGGACAACCATTCTGCGTGACCAAGCAAGACGAGCCGTGACGAATTTGTGCAACCTTGAGTGGTCGGGCCTCCGCTCCGCGTCACGTAACACGCGTGGAAGTTTCCGTGCGTTGGCTACTTACCCACGGCTTACCCACGGCGCGTCGTCGTTCCGCCGCCCACGGCACACTTCAGCCCTACACTGTTCTCGCGCCAAGAACTGACGGAGAGAGGTCTTATAACCTCGTTGAGCGAAGAGGGGGAAAACTGTTGCCCCCGACAATGAGCCCCGCCACACCGGGAAGACCGCCGGAACGGGGACGTTGCCGACCCCGTCCCGCCCACCATTCGCTCAGTCAGGACCGACGCTTCGTGCTGGCGGGTTGAGGGCTCGCCACGAGACCGCACTCCCGGTTGATGACCGAGTTGGTGTTCAGGAGCTGCAGCGCCACATTGCGATCCTTCTGGTCCAGCGAGGCCAACAGGTTCTCATAGCTGTGACAGAGCGCCGCGGCATGGGCAGAGATCACGGACGTGTCAGGGGGAGGTACTTGGATCTCCACGGCGACGATCGTCGTCCCTACGCCAACCAGGACGCACACCAGCGGGATCAGCATGCGGACCAGCATTCTCAGTCGACCCGGCTTGGATCTGGCGAAAGCACGGTCTGCTTCGATTCGCACGCGTCGTGGCATTACAGCAATTCCTCGCTCGAGAGGGAGCGCTTGAGATCGCGGACCCGCCTGCGAAGGCGATCGGGATTCTCGGCTACTCCCAGGCGCTGCAGGGCATCGGCGAGCTCTCGGATGCGCTCCAGGACCTCTCCGCGCGACAGCGTCTCCGCGAACCAGGGAATGGCTTCCTCGGGAGACGGCGCCGAGTCGGAGTCCTTCGTCTCGGGGGACTTGTGATCGTCCTGCCACTCTTCCCCGTCGGGAGCGACGCCCCACTCACGATCCAGCCGGGTCACGAGGGCGACCAGGTCATAGGCGTCGTTCCGGGTCAGGTAGATCATGTCCCGTCGCCTGCGGGCCTCGAGCATCAGCAAGACTGCGCCCAGTGTCTCGAAGAAGAATGCCAAACCGTACAGACTCTCCCCCACCGATGAGAGCCGGGGCGAAAGGAAGAAGAAAGCCAGGGAAACCGGCACGGCGATCGCCAGGAGACCGGCCAGGACGACAAGCGCCGTGGCGGAAAGCGATGTGGTCGATCGAAGTTTCATAGCCCGAAATTGAGTCGCGGGTTCATCAATGCCTACCCACGTCGCTTCGCCGACACGATCCACAGTCCCCCCCCGACCACGGCCGTCGCCATTGTATCGAAGCGGATGTCACAATGACGACGGTCCAGCCTGTTTTGCAGATGGACGCTCCTCTCGTCATGGAAGGGGCCCGACGGGATCGCCGCCCGCCCTCGGGACCATCCGGCCGGCATGTGTCGCATGAGGTCGGGTATGTGAGAGAAGGCTCGGCAGGACGCCGATGGCAGCCACGGTTTGGCCGATGAGATAGATCACGCCGATGACGGTGATGCTGTGACGGACGTTGAGTGCGATCGCAGACGCCCCAACGGTCACCGCCGCCAGGGTCGCCTGGAGTGCGAGAATGCGTCCCACCCTTCGGTGAACCCTGTTGATGCTCATCCACAGGGTGATGACGATCCGGGGCGCGATGGCCAGGGCGAGCAATCGCAACAGCGCGGTGGAGTGGGACGAATACTCTGCCCCCAGGATGCGGAGGAACAGGGGTGCGCCGATGATGAGGATGGCCATGATGGGCGCCAGCAGCTTGACGAGATGCCGGCTGAGCGCACGAGTGAGGGACGCCAAGCGATCGGGTTGTCGGGCCGCCTCTGCCACCAGAGAAGACCCGACGTTCAAAAGGGCGAGGTCGAATGCGCTCGTCGTCACCCACACGACATAGAAGTAGGCGTTATCGGTCGCGCCCAAACGCGTCAACACCAGTAGCTGGATGGCCGTGGATGCCGCCACGCCCACGAGGCCGGTGAAGTACTCGAATGTGACGAACTCCCGGAGGTGTCGTCGCGACACCGTCTCGGTCAGACCCCCGATCTGCTGTTGGGCGGGCAGAAGGGAACCGAAGATGATCACGTTCATGGCAGGGATGGTCAGCATCATCGGGATCGTCCAGGATGCGAAGATGCCCAGCTTCGGGGCAGTGGCGGCCAAGGCGACGAGAGCACCCAGCTTCATCACGCCGTAGGCGCTGTTCTCTGCTGCCACCCACCGGGAACCGCGTAATGCGATGGCGACGGCATCCTGGAGTGCGAAGAGGCACCAGACACCGACAGCCACCGCGAACCAGAGCGCTCCGCCGGGACCGAGCGCCAGCAATCGGTGGACCACCGTGAGGTGCCGGAGTAACGGGAGGGAGGCCGCGCCGATGAGGGCGCCGAGACACGCCACGGTTGCATATGAGCGAATGATGAACGCATTCCGTCGGTGCCCGGCCGTCGGCAGGAAGCGGACCATCGCACTCGTCAGGTTGAGCTCTGCCAGGTTGGCCAGCAGGAGCATCACCGAGATGACCGCCGAGGATCCACCGACGACGTCGGGGGAATACCGGCGCGCCGCCAGTACCCAGAACGCCATCCCCAGGAGCGAGGTGCCAGCCGTGTTGACGAGCAACGCGGTCGGGCCCCGGTACAGCGGCTCGCGTCGACGCACGTGCCGTCCGTGCGATCCGCTCATGACGGTCGGCTCCGGGGGCCGGACGGCCCTGCTTTCTCGTTCACAGGTCATCGCCACGGCCCAACCACAGGGGTCACCCAGGCTGGCGCGGCGTCGGCGGCGGGGTCGGCGAGGGCGATGTCGGTGCTCATGGCCTCCACCACCCCCGGATGGGACTGGACCCGCCGCGTTCTTGTGAAGAGGGCACGGTGGTGGTGCAACGGCGACTACGGGAAATTCGACAGAACCAGACCTGTGTCTGCACGGGTCTCGGCTCCGACGAGGCGGCCCCGATCGTCGGTATAGGCCCAAGCAGCGTCGCGGCCGTCATCCACCGGTCCACTCCTCACGGCCAACAATGCCTCCTTGTTCGAGGTTGTCCCACGATGGATCCGGCGTGTGCCAGTCTCCGTAGGCCAGGGAGAGTTCCTGATCGTGATCGAGCGGCTTCAGCCATTTCCGGTCAACGAAGTCGAATGGCGCCAGCGGCTGGCGCGGCAAACGGGCCGTTAGCTGGACTTGGAGATGCCGATCGACGCAATAGAGCTGGTACTCCCATTCGGATGCAACTGGTGACATGCGGAAGAATTCGAATCGGGCGCCGTGGCGGATCACCGTGTGCTCTGTGAACTGGCCGGCGTTGTTCCGCAGACTGAACCCACGCCGAAAGCCTGCCCGGACGAGCGCCTCGATGCCATCGAGGATCAATGGTTCGTCTTCCTCGGCGTAGGCAAAGTCTGCATCCCTGAGGTCGTGGGGCAGTACCCGGCCCTCGCGCGCCCAGCCGAGAAGCAGGCCAGACCAGACCCAGTAGCGATCGAAACAGGGCGTCAGGCTCAAGACGTCGTTCAGCAGCTGGAGATCCCGGACGAACACTCGTGTCCTGACGACCCGGTCGACCGAAGCCAAACCGGGAACACGACTCGGGATGCTCCCGACAAACGGTGACACGGCATGGCGCCGTCGTACCAGAGAGTTCTCCGGAGCGCGTCGCACCATTCGGTAGAACGCATACCGGCGTTTGAGATCGACCAGGGTTGCGCTCCTGGGAGGTACCCACACACCGCTCGCGGCGGGGATCTCCGGCTCTGCCGAGCACCCCTCAGCCACGACCGACCCGTGGTTCCCGTTCGGGACCGGGGCGATGATCGGCTGGGGGCCCTCTCCCTCGTAGCGCGCCGGGGCCACCACCGAGATGATTGGCGTCCCGGTCAGGGCCCGATCAGGTCGCGAGAACAGGTGTTCGTCCGGCGTCGCCAGCAACGCCAAGGGGTCTTCGACGGAACCGGCTGCGGCCCTTTCGCCGGCGGCATCGGGTTGCAGGCTCATGTCGAGCCCGAACCGTTGAGGGCGACGTGACGGGGCGAAGGAATGCGTGCGCACACAAGCATGACGGGTGATCCGGTGCAGGTCACCACCTGCGGGGCGATAACACCCTCGGGGGCTAGCGGCCACTCACCGTAGTGCGGCCTCGGAGGGGCGCCTCCCGCCCCCGAATGGCTGATGAGGTGCTGGTTCTCACGGGTGTGATGAGTCAACTTCGAGTCCTCGTTCCTCCCGCTAAAACCACTCGATGTGGTCCCCACCCACGTCGGGTGGCAGTGTAGACGCTTCCTTCTCCTCGTGTCAGTTGCGAAACCCCGGGGTGGACACGGAGCTCCCTTTCTTTCCACATAGAGAGGCCGGTCTGTCACTATGTGTCCAAATGAGCCCGACCTCAGGTCTCGTCGGTCCGCCAAGCAACGCGCTCGGGCCAGGCCAGCGGTTAGTTTGAGGATCGTGGGCCCTGGGGGGGGATCGATGCGGGAGCCGATGTCGGTGTCCGTCGTCATCTGCGCGTACACCGAGGATCGCTGGGAGCTCCTGACAAAGGCCGTTGAATCGGTCCAAAAGCAGAATCGGCGGCCACTGGAGCTCGTGATCTGTATCGACCACAACGACGCGCTCTTCTCCCGGGCGCGCATGTTCTGGTCCGGGGACCACGACGATCCCGACCTTCCCATCACCGTCGTGGCCAACAAGTACGGCGGCCATCTGGGGTCGGCGCGCAACACTGCCGCCGAGCTCGCCCGGGGCGACATCCTTGCCTTTCTCGACGACGACGCCGCTGCCGACGACGACTGGCTCGAGACGCTCCTGCCCGTCTACGAGGACGAGACGGTCGTGGCGGTCGGCGGGGCGCCTCACCCCGTCTACGCGACGCGACGCCCCCGATGGTTCCCCTTCGAGTTCGACTGGGTGTTCGGATGCACCTACCGCGGCCTGCCCGAGACGCTGGGTCCACTTGCCCACCTGATCGGAGCCAACATGTCCGTCCGGCGCCTGGCGTTGGCTGAGATCGGCGGGTTCCACTCCGACGACCACGACGACATGGACATGTGCCATCGGCTGGCCCACCACAGGCCGAACGACCAGGTGCTGTTCGAGCCGAACGCCATCGTGCGGCACGTCGTGCCGGCGGGGCGCGTGACCTGGCGGTACTTCTGGCGGCGCTGCTTCTGGGTCAACCGTTCCAAGGTCGGGGCGTTGCAGCACATGGAGGGGGCCGCCAATCTGTCGGCCGAACGCGCCTTTGTCCTCCGGGCGATCTCGCGGGGCACGAGCGACGGTTGTCGTGACGCGCTGCACGGAGACCCGTGGGGCATCGCACGCGCCCTCGCCATCATCATCGGGGTGTCCCTCGCCGCCGCCGGGCACGTTGTCGGCCGAGTGGAGCTCTTGGTCCGGGGATCAGGCGCTATCGGCGCCTAGCCCCGGGATGGACGTGTCAGCCCCGTCGGGCCGTGGCGGCGGTGCGAGGTCGAAGGGCCGAAGATGAATCCCCAGGGCGTGGACCTGGTCCGTGTTCGGGACGAACGGCGCCGAGTGGACCAGGCCCAGGAGCGACTCGGCCCGGAACGGCAGTGGCAGGCCGAGCACCTCGCCGACGCGGAGGCCGCCATAGAGCAGCTGCCACGGGAACGGCACGAAACGCGGCGCCGCCCCGGCAGCGCCGGCGATGCCTTCGAGCAGGGCCCGGAACGACACAGGATCCGGATGGGCGATGCCCAAGGGAACGGAGGGCACCGCCGCAGCGGCGGCCACACGGGCCACCGCCTCCACCACGTCATCTTCATGCACGGTGAACTGGCGCGACGAAGCACCCACAAGAGGAGTCACCGGCAGCTCGACCATCTTCTTCAGCGATCCCGCCATACCTCCCCAACCCTGTCCGTACACGAGACCCAGACGGAGAACCGCGGCGCCGTTGTCGAATGCGGCACGCTCGGCCGCCAGCTTGGTGCGGCCGTAGAGCTGCCTGGTCCCGTCGAAGGCCGACATGGACGAGATGAAGACGACCCGTTCGAGGCCGCTGCGCCGGGCCAGGTCGAGCAGGCGCTCGGTCCCGACCACGTTGACCGACCACGCCGCATCCCGGTCGACCAGTGACAGGTCCCATCCGCAGTGGACCAGCACGTCGACCCCGGCGAGGAGGTCGGAGGGGGGAGGCTCGGCCATGTCGTAGTGCCGCCGGGCCGAGCTCGTGATGCCCCGGGACCGAACCAACGCCACCACTGTCGCCCCTTGGTCTTCGAAGCGCCGTAGGAGCAGCGAACCGATGTAGCCCGAGGCGCCGGAGATGGCGATACGGGGCCGGTCACCGGTCATCGGCGAGCTCCATCGACTCCTGTGCGATGCGGTGCGCATTGGCCATGATCGTCAAGGTGAACGTGGTGGCGGGAACCGACGGGAAGACCGAGGCATCGACCAGATGGACCCGCTTCCATTCCGCCAGCCGGCCCAGTCGATCCGTCGTCGGGGCCGGACCCGGTCGCGCCCCGACCTGCCGGTGAGGGAAGCTGCCTCCGAAGTGGTAGCTCTTGGCTCCCCCCGACACGATCAGCCGGGGGGTCACGGGCCACAGATCCAGACGGGGAGCAGCTCTCCAGATCCTGCGGAGCACCTCGCCGAGCATGGGGGGCCGTGGCCAGTCGTCCTGCGAGACGACCAGGCCCGGGAGATCCGTTCCCGTCGGCCGGGTCACAGCGAGCCGGACCCTGGGCGAAGCCCATGAGGGCAGGTAGCCGAGTCCGACCGTCAAGCGCCGGAGCAACTGCGAGGTCACGGGCTGGGCGGGCCGTGTGGCGAGGAGGGCGGGCAGTGCCTGGAGGTAAGCGGGGTTGAAGGGGTAGAAGTGCACCTGGGTTACGTCGAGGCCCCGGTCGTCGAGGCTCACGATCATGTTGAACTGGTTGAGGGTGAATTCGTTGCGGTTCCGGGGATCGGGGGTTGGCCGCCGCGACACCGTGGGCAGCACGAATTGGACCGATTCCGCCAGCGTCACCGTGGCAGGCGGTCGATCCATCGACCCCAGCACGAGCCGTGTCGTGCCGACGGCCCCGCAGGCGACGAAGACCCGGTCGGCCCGAAAGCAATGCTGTTCCCGGTTCGTCCGACCCCTGGCCAACACGAAGGGCCCGTCGACGTCTTCGCCGACGCGGAAGGCGACCACGTCCCCGTGGTAGTCGACCCGGCTCTGCCGACGAAGGTCGTCGAATGTCTGGGACGCCGAATAGATGAGCGAGTAGGGACACCCGGTCATGCACATGCCGCACCGGACGCAACGAAGCGGGTCGAAAGCCAGCCGGGCCCTCCCCATCGTGATCCCCAGTCGCCGGATGTGGTCGCGATTGGAGGCGTACGCGTCGAGCACCATGGCTGACCGCGGCGCCAGCGTCGGCAGCGGGGACGCGTCAGCGAGGAGGGGGAACAGGGCGGCCAGGTCGTCGTCCTGGGCCGCGAAGGGCATGTGCGACAGCACGCTCCGGTAGTGCGGCTCCATGTGGGACCAGCTGACGGGCCATGTGTCGAAGGAGGCTGACGTGAAGGGCATGACCTGGGCACCCCACACGTTGCTGAACCCGCCGTACGCCCCCGAGATCACAGCGCCGTTCGCTCTGCCGTGCGCCGTCACACCGGTCAGCTGGCCGACGTCGCGGAACGGGAAATCCGACCCGTAGGTCCGTTTCTGCGGTAGCGCATCGGTTGGATGTTGCGGGTGGACATCGATCGTCGGAACGACGGGCTGGGCGCTGATCGCTTCGATCGCTGTCTGGGCCCAGGACTGCCGCGGAGCGGCGGGCAGATCGTCGACCATTGCCTGCTTGTCGGCCTCGAGACGCACACCGACATCGAGGACGGTGATCTTCACGCCGTCCTTCGCCGACAACGCCAGAGCTGCGCCGGCAGCTGCGGGTCCCGAACCGAGGATCAGAGCCGACTGCATCACCCGGGCCCTCGAAGGGGGTCCCGAGCCCCCGGCGCCCTCGGAGCTGACCAGATGCGCGCCAAGGGAGGAATCAGCACGTCCGCGACTTGGCAGTGGGCCGACGAGGCACGTTCACCGCAGCAGGAATCGGGTCGTCACCACCAGGGCGAACAATACGACAAGCACCGCGCTCGAACCGGTCAGCCACAAGCGCAACCGGGAGAAGCTCGACGAGTCGGGCGAGACCGCCTGGAGCCCGAGGAGTCCGGTCACGACCAGCAGGAGGGGGACCACGACCACAATCCCCACCGCCGCGTTGTCGAGGAACGCCCTCATGGCCGGGGCTCGCGGGTGAAATCGCGGTAGCTGAGGCCGCCGTTGCTCAGTGCCGCCCCCACCGACAGGACTCCGACCACGATCACCGGGTGCCACCACCCGAGCTCGACGGCGATCGTGCTGATCAAGATGATCAGGGCGATCCCGGCTGCGACCGTCATGGAGGCTGCGTACGCGGCGTCCCGGGTATCGAGCCACCCCGTCATCGCCCAGCCGCACCCGAGCACCGCGCCCGCCAAGACGATGTACGGAGCGATCGGGCCGCGGACGTCGGCGAACGCGACCACGGAGCCCGCCAAGCACACGATGGCGGCCGAAACGTCGACGACGAAGCGGATCGAAGGTCGATGGTTCATCGTGCCGCCTGGGTGCGGGGAGTCGGACCGACCACGTGGAGGACGTAGGCGGTGGAGGTTTGGTAGGCGATCCTCACCAGCTTCGTACCGATGAGCCAGAAGACGAAGTCTTGGATCCAGTTACCCGGGAAGTCGCCTTGGAATACGATCCCGTACTCTCCCTCGCTCCGGCTGAGGTAGATCCAGTCACCGTGTGACACGCTGTGGATCGCCTTTTCGTACGCTGCTTCGGATGTGAAGGTGGGCCCGGGCAGGAGGGCAAAGTGGTAACGCCCGATTCCTGCCGAGTCGAGGGGGCTGTCGCCGTTGACCACCCAGACTGTTTGACCCACGGGAACGTGGTGGTGGATCCAGGTGGCGGCCTTCACGTCGCCGGGCGCGATGGCCTCGAAGACCTCGTTCCCGTACCTGGTCAGGGGAAAGAGCGCCAGGAGCAGGCCCACCACCAAGATGCAGGCGACGGCAGCGGGCCACCGGAGAGGGGACGCGTCCAGCAGCCCGGCGATCAGGATCGAGCAAGGAGCCAAGCTGAAGAGCAAGAGGCGCAACGAGATCTCGCCGCCGTAATTGACCCCGCCGGCGACGATCACCGGAAACACGAGCAAGATGGCGAGCGTCCATTGGGTCCGACCGCGTCGCCACAGCACCCAAAGCCCCAGGAATCCCCCGAGCCAGGTGACGAACGAGGCGCCCAATCGGGCCCACTGGACCTCGAGCCGGGCGCTCGACACGTGGGCCAGGCGGGTGGTGACACTCGAACCCAGCAATGTGCCGAAGTTGCCCACTCCCCCGAAGACGACGTCGAGATGTCCCGCCCAGTAGATCTCGGCCTCCCACGACAGCCAGGCGAAGACCAGGATGAGGACGAGCAACCACAGTGACTTGAGCCGGGTTCGGCCCGCGACCGCGAGCCCCACCAACACCAGGCACAGCGCCAAGGGGGTGAACTGGTGCGAGACGACCACCGCCACCGTCAGCAGCAGCACCAGACCGAACGACGCAGCCCGTCGAGCGGTGGTCGTGTCGTCGACCATCAGCTCACCCGGCTGTGCATCGGAGGGAAGCCCGACCAAGCGAGGGAGCGCGGACCTCACGGCCTGGTACGGCGGGGTCGCCATCAGCATCCGCACCACCTTGAGCTGCTCGCCCCGTGCTCCGAACGTGCGGATCGCGATAGCCACGATGGTCAGGAACAGCAGGAGGTCGACGGCCTGCGGAGAGAAGTAGTCCTGGTCGATCCAGTTGCTCACCAGGAAGATCGGGAGGGCCGCCCACCGGGCCCTCGACGTCCGGAGGCTCACGTTGGCGATGGCCTTCACGGGCAGCAGATAGGCGAGGTTCATGAAGAGCGGCGCCCACCGTACGAACCAGAGGGTTGGCACGTGCATGGCCTGCGCGAGCATCCCGGTCCCCGAAAGGACTCCGGGCCAGGACATGCGGGCGTCGAGGTACGGCAACGTCCGACCGTGCTGGCCGATGTACTGGGCGAATCCCGCCACGTCGTAGGCGGCGTCGAACCGGGGTGTCGTCTCCGACGCCGAGAGCGTGCCGTGGAGCACGAGTGCCAGGGAAACGACGGTGATCAGCATCGCCGGCAGTCGGGGGGTGTCGCGGGCGAGTTCGAGCACCACCGCCACCAGCGCGAGAACGAGCCCCAGCCACCACAGCACCGGGAGCTGCGAGACCAGCCCGATGATGCCGGTCGAGTACGGGTGGATCTGTCCGATCGAGGCGTGCCAGCACACGACACCGATCGCCGCCAGTACCGGACTCGCCCAGGTCCGCATGTGAGCGGTCACCGGACCCGATACGCCTCCGCCCCCGTCGAGCGCATTCTCCGCCGGGGTCTCGACGTTCTGGGCGACCGCGTCAAGAAGTTGCCGGTTCAAGCGGCCCGCGCCTCTCGTCCGTCGGGTGTGGCACCTTCGAATCAACCGGCAACGACGTCACCGTGTAGGCCGCGCGAGCATACTCCCTGAGTGGGCAGCGGCCACTGGGGGCGGTCGTGCGGCCGAGCCCAGATGGCCCATTCAACCACGCCAAGTGTTAGTCATGCCACTTAATGTCCCGGGAATTGGCGTGACTAGGTCGGGCGCACGCTATCGTGACCTGCCGACCCGCGGCCCCGGGGCTCACCCGGCGTGGCATTGGAGATCGCTGTGGAGTCTTCGGCCCGCATCGTCACGATCCCCGCCGACCGACAGTGGGCGGCCCAACGCCGCCGCTTCCTCGCCGGGGTGAGGGCGCGGGTGTCCTCGTTGCCTGTCGCGGTGCCGCCCCGACCTCGGCCCACCGATCCCGCGGGCACCCGATGACCTCCGGGAACGGTTCGCCCACGGTGACGAGCCCGGTTCCCCGGGCGGTGTGGGAGTCACTCCTGGGTGCCGACGAGGGTGCGGTGGTGACGCAGTCGCTGGCCTGGCGAGATGCCGTCTTCGCGGGCGGCCGGTACCAGGACGTGAGCCTCCTGTATGAATTCCCCTCCGGGCGGCAGGTGGTCCTGCCCATGGCTCGACGCCGTGGGCAGCCGCACCAGGTCGCCATGATGGCGTCGTGGCCCCGGGCCTGGGGGGTGGGCGGGCCCCTCACCACGGGCGGAGGCATCACCGCGGCCGAGGCGGCGGCAGTGCTCGACGACGTGGCCGGGCGCGCCTCGCGGGTGGAGCTCAGGCTCAGGCACGATGCCGACGAGGCGTGGGTGAAAGAGGCACGCCGGTACCGGATCGAGAGGATCGGCCGCTACGTCCTCGACCTCGCCGGCGGCTTCGACGAGGTCTGGAAGCACAGGTTTCGGGGCACCGCCCGCACCGCGGTACGCAAGGCCGAACGTTCCGGCCTCGAGGTCGAGGTCGACCGGTCCGGACAGCTGCTCGGCGTGTTCTACGACCTGTACGAGAAGTCCATGCCCCGTTGGGGAGCAGGACACGAGCCCCTGTGGCTCACGCGCCGCCGGGTGAACTGGGTCAATCCCACGTCTCCCAGCCACCTCGCACTGATCGCAGGGCATTTCGGCGAGGGTTGTGCCACGTGGGTGGCCAGCGCCAAGGGCGAGCCCGTGGCGGCCATCATCGTCTTGAGCACCGGTGCCCAGGTGCAGTATCGGTGGGGCGCCATGGACAAGGAGGGCGCCAACCCCGTGCGAGCCAACGAGCTCCTGCACCGGCTCGCCATCGAGGAGGCCTGCCGGGAGGGTTATCGCTGCTACGACATGGGAGGCGCGCATCCCGGGTCCTCGCTCGCCGGGTTCAAGGAGAAGCTGGGGGCGACACTGCATTACAACCATTTCCTCCTGGCCGCACGGCCTGCGGTCCACGCCGCGCGCCGCCTCTCGCGGGACATCGCCAAGAAGGTGACAGGCTGGGGATGACTCCCGGACCTCTCCGGGAGCCGACGTCGAGGTCTTCCTCACAGCCAGCAGCCGTTTCAAGAGCCTCTGACTTCACTTCTTCCTCAGTCTGTTCTTTGCGCTCGCGTTGCACATGCACACCATCCGTTTCATCGCTCGGTGTCGCCCCCGTGCGCGCCGATCACCGCATCTCGAGAGGAGGCTCTGCGCGGGAAACGGCGACTTGAACCGGCGCCAGGGCCTATTACGATGACGATGCACGATGACGAAATCGGTTCGCGGCGCGGCGTGTTTCCAGCTTTCCGCATTGGCGTTGGCCGTCGTCACCTCGTTCCTGGTGGTGTGCACCCCTGCCGATGCGGCCCCGACCGACCCTTCGGGTCAACCCATACCCTCCCAAGCACCGCTCGGGTACAACACCGTCGTCACCCAGGATTTCACCGGTACAGCCGTGCC
>Ga0116219_10000682_pt1 | contig 34521 bp, 26 predicted proteins | sample Sb_taG_4_FD_91019 | JGI IMG/M metagenome (GOLD analysis project Ga0116219, IMG submission 91019) | Peat soil microbial communities from Weissenstadt, Germany - Sb_50d_6_BS metaG | ecosystem: Environmental > Terrestrial > Soil > Wetlands > Peat | place: Germany: Weissenstadt | collected 2010-09-21 | reverse complement strand
TTGTGAACCCAAACGCCGGCCCAAATAGCTATGTGGACCATGTCACGCTGTATCAGATTCGTGGCGTAGGGTTGCTGGTCGAGAACAATGCAGACGGTTCGGGTCCCTACTCGAATATTACGTTCAACACCGGCAGTTACGGGGGCACTACTGCGACGGCGTGTGCGCAAATTTGAGCTCACCGCAGAGGAACGAAGGAATGGTGCCATTCCCAAATTGGGAACTGATTCCCATGCCGACGCTTTCCTCTTGACCTCGTCCATACACTTACGATAATATAGCCGTATACACATTATCTATAAGATAATCATGATCCCTGCCGAACAGTGCGTCAAGAAGCAGTGCCAAAGCGGCACCGCGGCCCAACGGCCCTGCGCTAAGTCCAATGTCCGCAATATTTTGCCTCTAACTGCCTTAAGAACCATAGATCTACGAGGTACGAAAAATTCCGACAGTTTGTTTTCTAGATTTTGCGCGGAAATGAGCGTTTTTTTGAGAGAAATCATGCACCAGAATTTGTGCATTACGAACTCGTTGGCCGCGCGGAGTTGGAGAAACGCGAGAGAAAGACGAGTCGTTTCTCCCCGCAGTCAGGGTTGCGTTTGCGGCGTCTGAGCCGATGGGGAACTTGTAGTTGAGCCTGGCGGTTGCGTGGTCGCCGGCGGAGTTGGCTTCGGAGGTTTCGGCACTACCTTTTTCTTCACGGGCTTCTTGGGCGGCTCGGTGTCGTCCACGACGATTTTCTTGGACGGCGTTGTGGGCGGGGGCGCTGCTGCAGCCTGCAAGTCTTTGACTTGGGTTCGCAGTTGGGTTAGTTCGCCTTCTTTCGCGCCGGCCAGAGTCTCCATGCGTTCGGCCAGGGAGCGCCGCGAGCGCTCGAGCGCGCTGAGATCGTTCTGTACCGACTGGAATTCGTCCTTCGAGCCGAAAGCTCCCGCCGACTCGACGACGGGTCCGAACACGTCGTAAAGCGCGTCAAGATTGCGGTAGAGCTTGAAAGTTCCGGCGATGTTCTCCGGCGAAGCTCGCAGTTGGCCGATGATTTCCGGAAGCGCCATTTGCAGATTGCGCTGAAGGGATTCGACGTCCGATTGAGTGCCGCGTTTGGTGTTCGAATCGGTCTTCCATTTGTCGATTCTCAGCTTGGCCAGATCCACCTGCGCGGATTGCGCCACCTGCTCCAACTGCGAGAGCAGCAGATTCAGTTGGCTGACCGAGGCGTAAGGAACCGGCGGCGCCGAATTCGCCGTCGCCGAAGCAGGCGCGACCTGGGCCGCCGCCGTAGCGATTAGAAAAGGCAATGCCAAGCACCGCCAGCCGCAAGTAGGAAGAAGTTTCATGAGGTCGTCACTCAGCATACCCATTTTCGTGGCTTTCGTAAATTGGCGAGGCGCGCACTAAAACCAAAACTTGATCGGTCGATGGCGCGCGGGGTTTGACTAACCTTACCGGGTAAGCGAGAATTGGTTCATCTGATCTGGATTTCTTCGCCGGATCATCAGGTTCTTCCTCAGTGGGCCTGTGGCGCAGTTGGGAGCGCGCTTCCATGGCATGGAAGAGGTCGTCGGTTCGAACCCGACCAGGTCCACCAAAGTCCTTCAGATAACTCAAAAGGAAGTAGGACACGAGTCGTTGGCGCCAATCATCAATGCACAAGGCATTTCGAAAGCATTTGGATCGACCGTGCTTTTTCAGGATGTTTCGTTCACGGTTTCGGAGGGAGACCGCATCGGGCTCATCGGTCCCAATGGTTCGGGGAAGTCTACGCTGCTACGAATTCTGGCCGGCAACGAAGATCTGGACAGCGGAGAGATCGCGGTTCGCAAACGCATCCGGCTGACCTGCGTGCTGCAAGACTCGAAATTCAAGCCGGGAAATACAGTGCGTTCGGTGGTGGAGAACGCGTTGGATCGCGCCAAGGTGTCCTCGACCGAGCGCGGAACCCGCTTCGCCGAAACTCTTGGCCGAGCCGGCTTTGACCAACTCGAAGCTGAAGCGACCGCCTTGTCGGGAGGCTGGCAGAAACGCCTGGCGATCGTCGAAGCGCTGGTGCAAGGCCCGGATATTTTGCTGCTCGACGAACCTACCAACCATCTGGACCTGGCGGGAATCGAGTGGCTTGAAGCGCTTCTCCAAGCGGCGGCGTTCGCTTGCGTGGTGGTGAGCCACGACCGTTACTTTCTGGAAAATGTCGCCACCGAGATGGCTGAACTCAATCGCACCTATTCCGATGGATTGCTGCGCGTGCGCGGAAATTACAGTACGTTTCTCGAAAAGAAGGAGGAGTTTCTGCACTCGCAGTCGAAGCGGCAGGAAGCGCTGGAAAACCTGGTACACAATGAAATCGCGTGGCTGCGTCGCGGGGCCAAAGCGCGGACGCGGAAGTCGAAAGCCCGAATCGACAAGGCCGGCGATTTGATGAACGAACTCGCAGACCTGAATCGTAGAACGCAGAGCGCAACCGCGAACATCGATTTTTCCGCGACCGACCGAAAAACCAAACGGCTGATCGAACTGGAAGATGTTGCCTGTGAGATTGGCGAGCGTGCACTTTTCAACCGGCTGAACTTCGTGATCACGGCTGGAATGCGGGTTGGACTGGTCGGGCCAAATGGCAGTGGAAAGACTACGTTGCTTCGTCTGTTGCGCGGAGATCTGGCGCCGACCGCCGGAGATATTCGTCGAGCTGAATGGTTGCGAATTGTGTACTTCGATCAAACTCGGCAACTCGATCCCGACGTCACTCTGCGCCGGGCCCTGGCTCCAGACAGCGATTCCGTGATCTATCAGGAGCGCGTGATTCACGTGGCATCGTGGGCGGCGAGATTCCTGTTCACCGGCGAACAACTCAACCAGCCCATCGGACGGCTGTCCGGCGGCGAGCGGGCGCGGGTGCTGATTGCGCAACTCATGCTTCAGCCGGCCGATGTGCTTCTACTCGACGAGCCCACCAACGATCTCGATATTCCGACGCTCGACATCCTGGAAGAAAGCTTGCTCGAATATCGCGGCGCGCTGGTGCTGGTCACGCACGACCGGTACATGCTCGATCGCGTTTCCACCATCGTGCTCGGACTCGATGGGCAGGGCGGCGCCGAGAGTTTTGCGGATTACTCGCAATGGGAATCGTGGCAAGCGGAGCGGAAGCAACCGGCGAAGATGGTTCGTTCCAGCGGTAATCAGGCTCGACGGGCGGCCGTCGTCGCGGAGACACCGGCGTCGAAGAAGAAGCTGTCGTATCTGGAAGCGCGGGAGTATGCAACCATCGAGGAGCGCGTTGCCGGCGCAGAGCAAGCGCTGCAGGAGAAGCGCGAGCAACTGGAAGACCCTACGATCGCCAGCGATGGAGCGCGTCTGGTGCGAGCGCAGGCTGAGATGGAGGAAGCGCAAAAGTTGGCGGATGAACTGTATTCACGCTGGGCCGAGCTCGAACAGAAAAAAGGATGAGGCACGCTTTCGGCGTGGATGCTGATTTCCCGAGAAACGTAGCAAGCTGCGTTTCCACGACGGCGAGTCTTGTCGAAGTGTTGCTTGCAACGTCTAGGCCCGTGCGAAGTCGATAAACCCGTGCTGGACATCAGTGCGAATCAGCTTGACCCGCAACTTGTCTCCGACGTCCAATCCCTGATCTCCCTGTGCCAGCAATCCTTCCACGCGCGGTTGCAGCACCCGAACGAAAGTTCCCTTCGGAGTTGCGCCGGTAACGAGCGCATCGAATATCTGGCCGATTCTGTGGCTCATAGCGATGGCAGCCAGCCGCTTTGACATTTGCCGTTCAACCTTGCGGGCGGCATCTTCTTTCAGCGTGCAGTTGTTCGCGATGGCTGCCAGTTCGTCATCAGAATAAGGAGAAGATTGGCCGGCAAGCATGGCCTTGATCAGCCGCTGCGTAACCATGTCGGGGAAGCGGCGGTTGGGTGCAGTGGAATGCGTGTAATCCTGGACCGCAAGGCCAAAGTGCCCGGCAACTGGATCTCCAGGGCGTTCCAGAACATATTCGCCCGGTCCGATTAGCTTGATGACGGCCAACGACACGTCGGCAAAGTGATCGGGATCGGCCGCCTTGCGCATCAGCAGAAAATCATTCAGCGCCTTAGAATCGGGATCTGGGGGAAGGTGTCCGCCGTGCGCATTGGCAAGTTGCACGATCCGGTCCCAGCGCTCGGGAGTTTTCACGATGCGGCGCAAAGACGACACTTTCTCGAGCATGCGAGCTACGACGCCGTTGGCCGCGATCATGAAATCCTCAATCAGATCGGTGGCGGGGTTCTTCTGCTGGGTGTCAACATCCACGATCTGTTGATTGAGGATCACAGGGATTATCTCGCTGGTTTCGAGATTGAGAGCGCCATGCTGGTAGCGCTGCTTCTTGAGCGCTTGCGCGGCTCCATCCTGCAGTTTGAGTTGGGTTTGCAGTTCAGTCGACGCGGCCACTTTTGCTGGAGCCGGGCCGGTGCCATCCAGCCATCCTCCCACAGCCTTGTAGGCAAGCTGGGCCTTGTTGTGAACGACTGCCCGATAAACATTGCTCGAACTGACGGAGCCCGCCGCGTCGACAGTGAACTCGACTACGACGCTCAGCTTGTCTCCGCTCTCGAGAAGTGAGGTCAGGCCGGTGGAAAGTTCTTCCGGCAACATGGGAAAAATCCTGACGCCGGTGTAAATCGACGTGGTTTCTTTCGCAGCGTGTTCGTCAATGGGAGAATGTTTGGGCACGAAGGCATCTACATCCGCGATGCCTACCAGCACTTTGATGTCTCCGTTCGGCAATCGCTCGGCCACTTCAATCTGATCAAGATCGCGCGAAGTGTCGTTATCGATCGAAGACCAGAGCAGATTTCGCAGATCACGGATATCGCCACCCGGCTTGATTTGGGGCGGACGAGCTTTCAGGTCGGCAAGCTGCCGCGGAACCTCAGGCGGGAAGTCCGGTTCAAAGCCATATTCCAACATGATTCGTTTGGCGGTCGATTGAAGATCAACAGGAGAAGGGCGAATGTCGTTCATGAATTCCTCAAAGCAGAAATGTCGAGCCCAGAAAAGGCTAACACGTGAACTGCGTTTGCGGCTGAGTCGAGCGATTGATGGGCTGCGCCCACTCTGGCAACCAGGCTTCTTCGAAAGTCTGTTTTGCACAGATGGAGATGGGCCGTCCATCACTGACAGGTGCTGGGTTTGTGGCAGATGATCAGCTGTCGTCCCTAAACTTGACCTTATGAGCGCGATCCGCTTTGAGAGCAGGCACTCGAAGCGGTGATTCGGGAATGATTCGCGTAGGCGGGTTGCCCGATCGTTCGCCTGCAGATAGGAGTAAGTTTATGGGCCAGCCTTTACGTTTGCTGATTGTCGAGGACTCCGAAGATGATGCCGATCTGCTACTGCGCGTTCTGCGTCCTGCTGGTTACGAGCCTTCGTATGAAATCGTGGACACTCTGCCCGCGATGCGTACGGCCTTGGAAGACAAAGATTGGGATGTAATCACCTCGGACCATGCCATGCCGCAATTCAGCGCTCCAGCCGCTCTGGCGCTGGCCAAGGAACTGCGCCCGAACTCACCCTTCATCGTGGTATCCGGTGAAAATGACCTCGATCTTGCCGTATCCCTAATGAAAAGCGGGGCGCACGACTATATCAGAAAGGAAGAATTGCCCCGTCTTGTCCCAACCATCAAAGAGGTAATGCACGAGGTGGAGGTGGGGCGCGAGCAACAACGGGCGGCGCACTCGCTGCAAGTTTCGGAAGCCCGTTACCGGCGGCTTTTTGAAACCGCGCAGGATGGCATTCTGATTCTGGATGCGAACACAGGCCAGATTACGGACGTGAACCCATACCTGATCAAGATGATGGGATACTCTCAAGAGTACTTTGTAGGCAAGAAACTATGGGAAATCGGCACCTTTAAAGACAGCGAGGCGTCCAAGTCTACTTTCCTGGAATTGCAGACCCAGGGCTATGTCCGATACGAAGATCTGCCGCTCGAGGCCAGCGATGAACGGCGCGTCGACGTGGAGTTTGTGAGCAACGTGTACACGGTGGGCGACAAGAAAGTGATCCAATGCAACATTCGCAACATAACCCGGCGCAAGCAGGCCGAAGCCAGAGTCCGGCTGCTCAATGAAGAACTCGAACAACGATTGCAGGATCGGACTGTCCAACTGCAAGTCCTCAGTAGAGAGGCGGAAAATTTCAGCTATTCGATCGCCCATGATTTGCGCGCGCCTTTGCGCTGGATTGGCGGTTTTGCCCAAGCCCTGGAGGAAGGCCACGCCAGCAAACTGGATGCGGAGGGCCTGCATTTCCTTCAGAAGATTCGCGATTCCACCGAACACATGGGCGACTTGCTTGACGGCCTTATTGAAGTGGCCCGCTTCTCACGCACCGACCTCAGACGAACGGAGGTAGACCTGACGGCCACGGTCCGCCAGGTGGCTGCTGAACTGCAGCAGGATGATCCTAAGCGCAAAGTTGAATTAGTGGTTGCTGAAGGCATCACCGCCAACGGCGATCCCCGACTGCTGCAAAGGGTATTAGGGAACCTGCTCAATAACGCCTACAAGTTCACTGCCAAACGCGTTCCCGCCCGCATTGAATTCGGGGTCGCGCCGCAAGCGGACGGAAGGGTGGCCTATTTTGTGCGGGATAACGGCATCGGTTTTGACATGGCCTGCGCGGACCAGTTGTTTGGCGCTTTCCAGCGCCTGAATGGCGCCAAGGAATACCCGGGCACCGGTATCGGCTTGGCGACCGTGGAACGCATCATCCATCGCCACGGTGGCCAGGTGTGGGCGGAGGGTGCGGAGAACACCAGCGCCACGTTCTATTTCACGCTCTAGCCAAGTGCGTGCGCCGCTGGATGTCCTGAAACCGCCCCGTTGACTACCCCGCAGAACGATTTCCGGGAGGCTTCTGACCGAGTCGGATTCCGCATTTTATTGTGATACTGATTCAGTCAAACATTGTGATTCCGAGCGCCGCTTTTTGGCGTGAGGAATCTGCATTTTCGCGATCCCAAGCGGCTGGCAGATTCCTCGCTACGCTCGGAATGACAATCGCGTTCGGAAGGGCCGAGCTCGGGAAAAGCCTAACGCGTGACCTTCGTTTGGGGTTGAAGAACGTACCGAGCTTGTCGTCGTGATATCCTGATCACAGCAGCTGCGTCCCCGCCTTTGGGCAAATTTTATTCCGCAGTTTCCTTGAGAAATCATGATTTCAGTTAGCAATGTTTCGATGCGCTACGGCGCCAAAGTTCTGTTTGAAGAAGTATCGACCGCCTTCACGCCGGGCAAACGCTATGGCCTCACCGGACCGAACGGCGCGGGCAAGACCACGTTCATGCGGTTGCTGACCGGCGAACTCGACCCCCAGAAGGGAACAGTCGTGCGTCCCCGGAAGTTCGGCGTGCTCAGCCAGGACCAATTTGCCTTCGACGCCTATCGCGTCATCGATACCGTGATGATGGGCAACAAGCGCCTGTGGGCGGCGATGGAAGAGCGCGACCGCATCCATGCCAAGCCCGAACTCACGGATGAAGACGGAATGAAGCTCGGTGAGTTGGAAGGCATCGTCGGCGAAGAAGACGGCTACACCGCCGAGACCGACGCCGCAATTCTGCTGCAAGGACTCGACATTCCCGACGAACTGCACGAGCGGAAAATGGGTGAACTGCAGGGCGGACAAAAAGTTCGTGTGCTGCTGGCTCAAGCCTTGTTCGGACATCCGCTGGCGTTGCTGCTCGACGAACCCACCAACCACTTGGACTTGGACTCGATCCACTGGCTGCAAGGTTTCCTGAATAACTATGACGGCGTGCTGATCGCAATCTCGCACGATCGCCATTTTCTCAACAGCATTTGCACTCACATCGCTGACATCGATTACCAGACGATCATCACTTATACGGGCACATACGACGACATGGTCGTGGCGAAGACGCAGATCCGCTCGCAGATCGAAGGGCAGAACGCGCAGCGTGAAAAGAAGATTGCGCAGCTGAACGAATTCATCGCGCGTTTCTCGGCCGGCACACGCTCCAGCCAGGTGCAGTCGCGGCGCAAGGAAGTCGAGCGCCTGCAGGTAACGGAGCTTGCGAAGTCGAACATTCAGCGTCCATTTTTGAAGTTCGAACAGAAGAGACCCTCCGGAAAACACATTCTTGAACTTGAAGGCGTTACGAAGTCTTATGGTGACACCAAAGTCATCCGAAGCTTCACCGCCAGCGTAACCCGCGGCGAGAAGATCGCATTGATGGGCCGCAACGGCGCGGGAAAGACCACTTTGCTCAATGCGCTGCTGGCAAGCTCGCCCACTGTTCCCGACGCCGAGTTGCGCAAGACCAGCGGCTACGACGGAGACTTCCTTACTAGTGGAAAAGTGATTTGGGGGCACGAGGCTGCGGTCGGATATTTCGCCCAGGACCACCGGGCTTTGATTCAGGGAGATATGACGGCGTTCGAATGGCTGCATCAGTGGGATCCGTCAGCCGCGCATGAAGAGATTCGCGGCCTGCTGGGGCAGATGCTGTTCCCGCGCGAAGACGCTCTGAAGCGCACTGACGTTCTATCGGGCGGCGAAGCGGCTCGGCTGCTTTTCTGCAAGCTCATGCTGCAAAAGCCGAACGTGCTTGTGTTCGATGAACCGACCAACCACCTGGATCTGGAATCGATCAACGCTCTCAACATCGCGCTGCAGCGGTATCACGGAACTGTGCTGCTGGTAACGCATGACCACGATCTGATTGATGAAGTGGCAACCAGAATCTGGCACTTCGAAGCGGACCACAAACTTACCGACTTCAAAGGTGCATACGAGGAGTATCAGGCGGTTCTGGCTTAATTTCTCCTGACGACGATACACGGGCGAAGACATCCGCGCCTACATTGCTCGGCCGGCGCAGGCGCCCGACGCCCATGCCCATTGAAAATTGAACCCGCCCAGGTGGCCGGTCACATCGACTACCTCACCGATGAAAAATAAGCCATGCACTTTTCGGCTTTCCATTGTCTTCGCCGAAAGTTCGTCGGTGTCCACGCCGCCCGCAGTCACTTCAGCCTTGTCGTAACCCTCGGTGCCTGCTGGCGTCACCGGCCAGTCATGCGCGGCGCGCTCCAGTTCCGCAAGTGCAGTGTTCGTCCACGCGGTTGGTGAATGCATATCTAGCCATCGGTTGGCAAAGCGATGCGGCAAGAAATTGCGCAAGGCTGATCTCATCGCTGCGATGTCTCTTGGAGCCGTGGGTTCACGAAGAGACGCAGTCACATCGCCGCCGGGTGCCAAGTCGAGAGCAACCGCTTGTCCCGGTTTCCAGTAGGACGAAATTTGCAGAATCGCCGGTCCGCTGAGGCCTCGATGCGTAATCAGCATCTTCCCCCGGAATTGCTGATGGTTGCAGGAGACGGCAACATCGGCTGAGACTCCGGCAAGATCACAGTAGTGGCCGCGGTCTTTGGGGTCGAACACAAACGGTACCAGCGCAGGCCGAGGTTCGCGAATAGCGAGGCCGAATTGCCGCGCCAGATCGTAGCCAAGGCCGGTCGCCCCCATTTTCGGAATCGATAATCCTCCAGTAGCGACGACGAGAACCGGAGCGTGAAATTCCATTTCTCCAGCGCGAACCACAAACTCTGTCGTCCTCAACACTTCTTGAATTGGAGTTTTCACGAAAAGGCGAACTCCGGCCTCGCGACATTCGCTCTCGAGCATTTCCATAATGTCGTGGGCAGAGCGATCACAGAAAAGTTGGCCGAGCGTCTTCTCGTGGTAGGGGATGTGATGCTTCTCGACGAGTGCAATAAAATCCGAGGGCGTGTAGCGGGCCAGCGCCGATTTCCCAAAATGCGGATTCGCCGAGATGAAGTTTTCGGGTCGGCAGTGAACGTTGGTGAAGTTACAGCGTCCGCCGCCGGATATCAGGATTTTCTTTCCTGCGCGTTCAGCGCGCTCGATGATGGCCACGCGGCGTCCCCGCTTGCCCGCTTCCAGAGCGCACATCAAGCCGGCGGCACCTGCGCCGAGGACGACTGCGTCAAATTGCTGCGTCATTGGGTTTGCGGAGCCATCCGAGCGGGTGACGATTGAATTGTTTCAACGATGGAATCAAGATGCTAAACAGAATGCCACAATCGTTTGACCGCGCGCGCCCGTAGCTTTTTCCAGTTCCTCAACCAGTGTGGATTCCAAATCTTCAGGGTCTGCATTCATTTCGCACGCCGCAATTTCCTCGTCGGTGGCGCCCTGAAAACAAAGTTCGCAAACGCCGATGCCATCTTCGGAACGAACTGGCGGCCCGAAGACGCGGCAAGTCATGGGGCGAGCTTCATAGAGCTCACAAAGTCCAGTTTCCGGATCGAGCGCCGGGCAAGGCTCATCATTGGCGAACTCAGCGAAGCGCCGTTCCGCCTCCTCGCCTTCGTGCAGCAAGCCTGTATTCGGATCGCCAGGGAAATCCTTCGACAGGCGGGAAACCGCGTCCCGAGCGCGTTGCCGCACGCGAGTGGCGCGCTCCGGAGCAGACTCTTCCAGAATTCCAAGGCCTTGCCGGAGTCGTTCAGCGTCAAGTTGATTGATTGCAAACACTCCGACGCAGCATTGCGTGCACCCAGGACGACAGGCGAGCCACTTGCCACTTCGACGCGCAGCATCTGCCAGCGCCAAGTCCACGATCTGAACCAGCGCCTGATCTCGCTGCGGTGAAAAAGAATGCACTCTACGAGAATACCGCAGCACGAGGGTTTCTTTCTCAAGCGATATCAGAAGATTCGCGATGCCGGCAGATCGAAGGAGACAGCTCTTTCGGCAATCTGCTCAGCTACGTAAACCAGCCCCAGCCAGCCACTGGCGGCCAATTCAGCCGTTCGCGGATCATTAAACGGGTGTATGATCGCTCGATAGATAACGGGTTCGAAGACTCCGTGCCCGCTATGAATCCCCTTTTGCGAGAGGTCCCTCCGCCAATGGCCGCGGTCGCCACTCCCGGTACGAGCCAGCGATTTACTCTCGACCACCTCTCGTTTGAGAAATTCTTGGCAGCGGCCTGGGTTCTCCAGTGCCTGCATGACCAACTGCACGATCGCCCGGCTCCATCCGAATCGATTGCCGAACCCGTCAGAACGCAAGAGGAAATAGAGCCGGCTAGCTTGCGTCTGCCCGCGGCCATGGAACCTGCCGTTCAACCGTTGTTGGAAGTCGATCACAAGCAGGAAGTGCTCAGCAATCGGCTCGCCGATGATGAAACTCTGGCCGAACTGGTCGAGGCTCAACAGGCAATCGAGACTGGAGCCTTGGACTTGGACGCCGCGATGAGGCGGGTAGTCGATCTTTCGCTGAAGCTCACCCATGCCGACGGTTCCGCAGTCTGGTTGTTCGCAAGAAAGGAGTTTTCCTACCGAGCCGGCGCGGGTGCGGCCACCAACAATGAGAAATTGCGCCTGGCTGTCCTCTCTAGTTTGGCAGGCGCTTGGCCGGGCAAGAGCACGCCGGTTGACGGAGCCGCGGAAGCATCCGAGTTAAGGCAGTCCTCGGTTGCGGATCTCGACGCAGGCGCGACAGCCTTATTAATCGCGCCAATCTACCACGGGCTTGAAGTTGCAGGAGCTCTGGCCGCATTTACCAGACGTTCGGACACTTTTTCCGGATACGACACCACCAGACTGCGTTTCATGTCCGGACTGCTGTCACACGCTTTGAGGAAGGACGCCGAGGTCGAACTCAAAACCGTCGAATTTAAATCGGAGGCAGTCCAACAGGATCATCGTCCGGAAGCCGCAGCCAGGGTACAAATCGCTAAACCAATTCCCCACGTTTTACCGAAGCCCGCCGACACCGATCGGTCCGTGCGCCACGACGAGTCACGGTTCAACCTTCGCCCCGTTTTCAAGGGCTTTGCAGCCGCATTGGGCAATCTTAGGCCGGCACTCCGCGTCAATCTACCTCTGCGCGCACTCCGCGCTGTGGCGATTGCCACGCCGGTCTTGCTGCTTGCGGTCGTCGCCGCCTTGTTGATCTACGAATCGTGGCATCACGAGTCTCTTCGCAGCGCACAGGCGTTTACCACAGCAAACCCGCCAGTCGAGGAAGTAAGCAACCCCTCGAAAGCGCCTGACAAAGCACCTCGAGGTCTCTCCGCGGACACTAGATCCGGTAACACACGGAAGATCGACAACGAGACATGGCAGCCGGGACCTGCCACGCCGCGTGAAGTCAGTCACAAGCTTGTAACCGACCTGGCAACCTTGTCCGTAGTGCAGCAATTGAGCCGCTATGAAATGCGCGTATTGCGCCGCCAGGCGAAGTATGGAGACGGCTCTGCCGCTTTTACTTTAGGGATGGCTTACGAAATTGGACATTTTGTTCCTCAGAATTGTGTGGAAGCAGCGCGCTGGGTTACAACTGCGGCCGAATCAGGCAATGCGGCTGCTCAATACAATCTTGGGTTGCGCTACCGGGACGGGGATGGAGTGTCCGCCAATCGAACGGTGTCCGAAAGATGGCTGCGCAAAGCGGCTCAAAGAAATGGGAAAGCCAAAGTCGCTCTGAAAATGATGGCGTCGGCTCAGCTCCACCCCTAGCCTTTTACTCTTTCCGAAAAAACAAAGCGTCCCAGACTCTTTCGAGTCACGGGACGCTTCGTCCGAACAGCCCTCCCCAGAACTGCTCGCAGCAAGAGTAGATTGCATCGAACGCCGCGTAAATGGCCCTGCTGGGCCAGTCTGCCTACACGAGTGGGCTACTCGCGTTGTTGAAGTGTCTAGTCATGAAATCGGTCAATGTCGAAGAGATGCAGTCTCGGCTCGAGTCTGCGCTACTCGTGCGCAGCCCTCCGAAACAATTATTCAAAACGACACAAATTATCCGTCGGTGACACCAAAGGACAAATCGCGGCTCAACAAGAAGATTTGTCGTTTGAAGCGGTCGAAATTTCCTACTCGCGAGCCTGCGCGAGTCATGCAACTCCATAAAACACAAGGCTTTTGAGGAAGTGGCACGCTTCTTGCTTCAGTTCATAGTGCCACGCCGTTAGGGTTTCGTGGCATTGGTTTGCGAGAGGTCACCATGAAGCTCGAGACTGGCGCACCCTCAATGTTGGCATTCGCGGTCGCACTTTCGCCGACGGATTTCAGCCAACGACTCCCAAACCAATCAACCGGGTTCTTGCGTCGCGGCTGTACGTGAATCGCCGGCGATGGCGTGGTCCGAGATGCAAATGCCGAAGGCAAGGAGGTTACTGTGAAAAAAGCAATTCGAAGATTACATCCGGCACTGTGGGTTCTGTTTTTGCTTTCTACTTTACTTCTGATGCCCGCAATGTACGGTGAAAACCAGATTATGGGTGAGCTCCAATTTGAAGGAAAAACTCACGTCGAAAAGACTTCTGGTGTCTGGATAGACGGCGAGTACGTGGGCTATCTGAAAGAGCTCAAGGGATCGAAGAAGGTTTTGCTTTTGCCGGGCGAGCACCTAATCACCGTGCGCCAGGACGGCTACCAGGACTTCACCGAACACGTCGTTCTTCAACCGGGGCAGAAAGAGATTGTTCTGGTGACGATGGCGAAGGCCGCAACGGGACCGATTCCGAGAGTAACTGCCCAGGTCAAAATCGCCGTCAACCCGTCGCGCGCGGCGGTTTTCCTCGATGGCCTTTTCGTCGGCCACGTAGGCGAGTTTGAAGGCATGGGCCGAGGAATGCTGGTTGCTCCGGGGCAACATCAAATCAGGATCGCCCTGCCCGGTTACCAGACCTTTGAAACGGCGATTAATCCGATTGCCGATCAGAAGGTTGAGATTAAGACTGACTTGATCAAGAATGGCGCTCCTCTGGCAGAGCCACTTTCAAACACGGGAGCGAACGATGGCGCGTCGTCTGGCATACGTGATGGGGCCGCGGCCCCATCGCGTTAAGCACGTTTTAAACAACCGTTCGCCGCTGGCCACTACATCGCAAAGCTAGCGGCGAAGACTTTTGGGACTGAGCGCCAGTCCCGATTAACTCTGCATTTGCACTTGCAGGACTTCGCCCGGGAGCCGCACCATCCGGGCTCGGGGAGTTGATTCAACGCGATCCGATCGCTTGCGGTCGCTGCTGCCTCGCTGCTCGCCCGCGGAACTCATTCTCTCCATCCGAATTCCAAGCGTGCGCTCCAGTTGATACAGATCGGAACGCTGCTCTCTGCCAAAAAGAGTGGAAGCCACTCCGTGTTCACCTGCACGCCCGGTGCGGCCGACGCGATGGATAAAATTCTCTGCTATTTCAGGAAGGTCATAGTTGATGACGTGGGCGATGTCTTGCACGTGAATGCCCCGCGAAGCCAGGTCGGTTGCTACCAAAATGCGGTAGCGTCCCTGCTGGAATCCGGTAAGCGCGGCCGTGCGCTGGGACTGTGAGCGGTCGCCGTGAATCATGGCTGCGGCGAAGCCCTCACGATTCAGGTTCTTGGCGAGCCGCTCGGTTCCTCGCTTGGTGCGTGCGAAAACCAAACAGCGGCCAGTTTCTTTTGCTAACAAGCGATGCAGCATTTCCTGTTTGTGATCGGCATCGACCTCGAACGCCTGCACCCGCACATTTTCGGACGGCTTTAGCGTCGACCCAAGCGCAACGCGCACCGGGTTTCTCATGTAGTCGTTGACCAAGTGAACCACGGAGGCCTCGAGCGTCGCCGAAAAACACATGGTCTGGCGATCTTTGGGTACGACGGCCACAATCCTTCGAATCGCAGGAAGAAATCCCATGTCGAGCATGCGATCTGCCTCGTCGAGTACCAGCACCCGCAGTTCGCGGAAGTTCACCAGTTTGCGATCCAGGAAATCTTCTAACCGGCCCGGTGTAGCGACGACCACGCGAGCTCCTTTGCGGATGGCGCGGAGTTGCTGTCCTTCGGACAAGCCTCCGACGACCAGCGCGGCGGGCGGCAATTGCTTGCCTCGCAAAGCATCGTATTGATCGGCCACCTGCATTGCCAGTTCACGTGTGGGAACCAGCACCAGCGCCGCAATCCCTGCCGTGTTTTGCTTGAGCAGTTGCTCCATGATCGGAATCAGGAAGGCGAGCGTTTTGCCTGTGCCGGTCTGTGCGGTTGCGAGCACATCTTTGCCTGCAAGCGCCTGCGGGATGGCCGCAGCCTGAACTGGAGTGGGTACGGAAAAATGAGCCAACGACAAACGATCTTGGACGTACGGGGAAATCGGGAGTTCTGAAAAATTCTGCATTTTGCTTTCTCTGGCTTAAGCGGCGGCACACACACCAACTTCCGGGCGCGCACGCCAACTTATATTGCCAGTCTTTAGGTTTTGATTACGCTGAAGACGTACGGAGGGGAAACTGACGGCGGGAGTTCTCAGATCAAGTACTGCACCAGAGCAATCGCACCATACAACCGCGGTATTAAGCGTGACTACAGTATAGCACGTCCTTACCAGATTGCCAGGCGAAGTACCTGAAAGCTAAACGTTACGAAAGTTCCACAATGCAGGCGCGGGCATCAGCGCCCGTGCGGTCCCACATTGGTTACAATAAAGAATGTTCTACGATGCCGGCGCGTACGCGCACCGAACGCACCGGCATCGTCATCGCAGCCAATTTTCCGGCTGGCGAACTGCTTCAGCAACCTCATTCAGGAAAACCGCTGCCCGCGCGCCATCTACCACACGGTGATCGCACGAGAGGGTGAACGTCATCATCGGACGGATCGCTGGCCGCCCATCGATGGGCACGACCCGCTCGGTAATGCTTCCAACCGCGAGAATCGCCGCTTGTGGTGGACTGATAATCGCGCTGAAAGCATCGACGTGGTACATGCCGAGGTTGCTGATAGTGAAAGTCGCTCCTGCAATATCGGACGGACGTAAGCGGCCCGCGCGAGCCCGCTCCGTCAATTCACGGCGCTGAACAGCAATTTCGCCGAGATCCGCTTTGTTGGCGTTATGTATTACGGTGGCAACGACGCCGTCATCAACCGCCATGGCGACGCCGATGTTTACTTCCTGATTCAGACGAATTGCTGCGCCGCTCCAACTCGCATTCATGCGCGGATGCTTGACCAGAATGCGTGCCACCAGCGCCACCAGGAAATCTGTATGCGTGACTTTGATTCCTTGTGCCTGCTGAATCGCCGATCCCATGCGCTCGCGTACTTCGATCAGCGCGCCCGCGTCGATCTCGCGCACCACGAAGAAGTGGGGCACGGTGGTCCAGCTCTGGGTCGTTCGCTCGGCCATCAGCCGCCCGATCGAGCTGGGCGTTTCAACATCTTTGGGCGCAGGCGAAGGCAAACCTTTCGATTCAGTTGCGGCCAAAACGTCAGATGCGAGGATCTCCCCGCCCGGCCCTGATCCCCGCAAACTGGCAATGTCAACTCCGTGCTCCTTCGCCAGCCGCCGAGCTTTGGGTGACATTTGTGCGCCTGGTCCCGCCGTCGGCGCAGGAATCACTGGGGCCACGGCGTGTATGGATTCATCCGCAGTCTGCATTCGAGCTGGCGACGCGACCTCTGACGGAGGGGTTTCACCGGGACGGACGATCCACGCAATGATTTTCCCTACGGCCACGACGGCGCCCGCCTGCGCTTTTACGTCCGCAAGGATCCCGTCCGCCGGAGATTCAACCTCGAGCACCGCTTTGTCAGTCTCTATTTCCAAGAGTGGCTCACCCTTAATCACACGATCGCCCTCAGCCTTCCGCCAAGCCACAAGCTTGCCAGTCTCCTGCGCCATTTCGAGAGCGGGCATAACAACGCTGAAAGCCATAATTTCCGTCGCATCCGACACCACGTCATCCTGAGCGCAGCCAGCGATTCGTTCGCGAATTGTTGGCGTAGTCGAAGGACCCCTGCAAAGCAATTCTGCTATCGCTGCTTCAGGGAATTCTCACCATGCCTTCCGGTCCCCCGCCGGACATCTCAATCCGAAACGCCAACCCGCTCCGACCGCGAACTCTCTTCGATCATCTCGACCACGCGCCGGCTTGGCGCAGACTCATTCTCGCGAGTGGTCGGCAACGGCCCGTTGACGGTCACATAGTGCGCCCCAGCCACCAGCAGTTCTTCCGCGGGGAAGCGCGTGATGACTTCGTGCCCGGTCGGCGTGACCACGATTTCCTCTTCGATGCGCGCCGCGCTCCAGCCGTCAGTCGAAGGCCAAAATGTTTCGAGTGCAAAAACCATTCCCGGCTTGATCTCATGCGGATGGTCGAAAGAAACCAACCGGCTGATCACCGGCTTTTCCCAGATAGCCAGGCCAATTCCGTGGCCGTATTGCAGCGCAAAGCAAGCTTCTTCGTTGGGAAAACCGAATTCCTTCGCCTTCGGCCACACCGCGGCAATCTCCGCCGTGGTCCGGCCCGGACGCACCAACTCGATCGCCGCATCCAGATATTCCCGGCAGCGTTTATACGCGTCCACCATGGCATGCGATCCGTAGCCGATGGTGAAGCACCGGTAATAGCACGTGCGGTATCCCATGAACGAATGCAGAATGTCGTAATAGACGGGATCGCCCGGTCGAAGCACGCGATCCGAAAACACGTGCGGATGCGGATTGCAGCGTTCCCCGGAAATCGCATTCACCGCCTCGACATATTCAGAACCCAGGTCGTAGAGAACTTTGCTGACCAAGCCAACCGCTTCGTTTTCGCGCATGCCCGGTTTCATCGCGCGATACAGCTCGTCGTACGCCGCATCGACCATCATCGCGGACGTGTTCAGCAGAGCAATTTCGTCTTGCGTCTTAATGACGCGCGCGTCCGACATCAACTGTTGTCCGTCGACGACCGTGATTCCCTCGCGCTGCAAAGCAAAAAGAACTGGCAACTCAATGATGTCAATGCCAACTGGCTCTTTGTGCAGGCCGCGCATCTCCAGTTCGATGCGAATCTTCTTTGCCACATCCTCGGCCCGCCCCATCTCCGGCGACATCGCGCCACGCAGCATCGAGATGCCCGGCCGCGAGCGCTCGCCCAACCACGGGCAGTGGAGTTGATGATGTTTGGCCGCCGATCCGAAATCCCACAAAATCGGCTCATCATTTTGCGGCAGCAAAGTAAAGCGATTGCATTTGTCCTGCGCCCAACTGCCAATATGCGTGGAGGTGAGATAGCGCACATTATTCATATCAAAGCACAGCAGCGAACCCATCTCCGATTTGGCGAGCAACTCCTTCGCGCGCGCCAGGCGCTCTTTGCGCAAGCGATCAAAATCCACCCGCTGTTCCCAATCAACCGCCATCGTTCCATGCGTCGGTAATGCCACGATGCACCTCCCGTCGATCTTTGTAGCGCCGCCGTCGCGGCGCTAACTTTTAGGTCCGTCCGCAAAGCTTGCGGGCCACTTCGAACACGGATTTCTCCGTGGGCACGGTCGCATCTTCGAGCGGTGGAGAAAATGGAATCGGTATATGCATCGCCCCCATTCGTTTGACCGGCGCGTCCAGGTTATAAAACGCGCCTTCCGCAATCACCGCTGCGATTTCCGCCGTCACCCCGTACCGTTCGTAGCCCTCGTCGATCACGATCACTCGCGATGTCTTTTTTGCCGAGTCGATCAGCGCCTTTTCGTCGAGCGGCCACATGGTTCGCGGATCGACTACTTCCGCGCTTACTCCGATTTCTTCGAGCAGACTCGCCGCGCCCAGCGCCACTTGCACCATGCTGCTTGTGCCCACCAGCGTAATGTCGCGGCCCACGCGCTTCACATCCGCCACGCCAAAGGGAATGGTGTACTCCTCCGCCGGTACCGGGCCTTTTAACTTCGTGTACATCATCTTGTCTTCGAAAAAAACGACAGGATTCTCATCCCGAATCGCAGTCTTCAGCAATCCCTTGGCGTCGTACGGAGTTGACGGCATCACCACTTTTAATCCCGGCACATGACTGAACCATGCGTGCAATGACTGCGAATGCTGCGCGCCCGACCGTCGAGTGGCTCCAAGCGTGGTTCGCATCACCATCGGAACTTTCCACGCGCCGCCCGACATGTAATGGACCTTGGCCGCCTGGTTCACCATCTGGTCCATCGTGAGCGTAATGAAATCGCCAAACATAATGTCGACGACGGGGCGCAAGCCCGTCATCGCTGCGCCGACCGCGATTCCCGTGAAGCCCGCTTCGGAAATTGGCGTGTCCAACACTCGCTCAGTTCCAAATTCCTCCACCAGTCCCGAAAGCACTTTGAACGGCGTGCCGGCCTCGGCGACGTCTTCACCGAAGATGCACACTCGCGAATCACGGCGCATTTCTTCCGCCAGCGCTTCTCGTACCGCCTGCCCGAAACTCAGTTCCCGAGTGATGGCATCAGGCATAAACGTCCTGCTCCACTTCCGCTACGCCGGGATACGGAGCGGCCACGGCAAATTCGACCGCCTTTTTCATCTCTGATTCAACTTCTGACTGAATCGTGCTGAACTGAGCGGAGTCCGCAAAGCCCTGTTCAACAAGCCAATCGGCCAGCAGTTTGATGGGATCGCGCTCCGTCTTCCAAAGCTTTTCTTCTTCCTTGGACCGGTAGTATTCGCGATTGATATCGCCCACGTGGTGCCCGGTGTAGCGATACGTATTGCATACCAAAAATGATGGGCCACCCCCGCGACGCGCACGGTCGACGAGCCGGCTTGCAGTTGCATAAACAGCCCGCACGTCCTGCCCGTCCGCGGCTTCCGCTTGCAATCCGAACGCAGCCGCCCGCGCCGGAATATCGCCCGCGGTGGTTTCCGTGTAATGCGTGTACTCGGTGTAGAGGTTGTTCTCGCAGACATAGATGACGGGCAGTTTCCACAGTGATGCCACATTCATCACTTCATACAAAACGCCCTGGCCAAGCGCACCTTCTCCGAAAAAACAAACTGCCACGCGATCGGTCCCCAGACGCTTAGCCGACAACGCCGCCCCTGTGGCGATTCCCACGCTGCCGGCAACAATCGCGTTCGCTCCCAGGTTGCCAGTCGCCGGATCGGCAATGTGCATGGAGCCGCCCTTGCCTTTGCAATAGCCAGCTTTTTTCCCCAGCAACTCGGCGAACATGCGATCGGGCGACGCCCCTTTTGCCAGACAGTGCCCGTGACCGCGATGCGTGCTGGTAATGTAATCGTCGGCTCGCAGCGTTTCGCAAATACCCACTGCGACGGCTTCTTCTCCGATGTAAAGGTGGGCCAGCCCCGGCATCAACGCGCGCGTGTAGAGTTCGTTGACTTGCTCCTCGAACATGCGGATCGATACCATCTGCCGGTACGCCCGCATCCACTGGCCAGCTTGGGTACCTGAACTCGCCGTCGATTTGTCAGTGGCAATCGTCATTTTGAAATGCCCGACATTTGCGCCAGTACATCAAACATTACGGCGAAATCGAGCTTCGCCATCCCCATGCCGCGCGCCGCCGTAAGAAATTCGTTGCTCACCGCGGTGGTCGGCAGCGGCACATCCAGTTGCCGGCCCAACTCGAGCGCCAGCAGCATGTCTTTTTGCATCATGTTCACATCGAACCAGGCTTCTTCGGGTTGTTGCAGAACGAATGGCCCGCGGTATTGAATCATCGGCGAAGCCACCGCGCTATGAGTGAGGACGTCCACCGCCGTCGCTCGCGCGATGCCGCTCTTCTCCGCCAGCAACACGCCTTCCGAGAAAGCCATCATCTGGACCGCCAGGCTCAGGTTGATCGCGATCTTCATCGCCAGCGCCAGCCCGTTGTCGCCAACGTAGGTCACCTTCGGCCCAATATCCAACAGCAGCGGCATAACTCGCTCGAAGGTTTCGCGCCGCCCGCCCACCATGACGGACAACCTGCCTTCCTGCAAAGTGATCACGCTCCCAGACACGGGCGAGTCCACCATGTCCGCACCTTTTTCTCGAACCTTCGCCGCCAGGGCGCGGCTCACGCTCGGACTCACCGTGCTGATGTCTACAAAGATTTTGCCTTTGCTCAACCCCGCCAATATTCCGTCAGGGCCTTCCGTGATCGATGCAATCGCGGCAGAGTTCGTGACCATGGCGAATGTCACGTCGGCAGCCGCAGAAACGGCGCAGGGCGAATCCGCCCACTTCATCCCTTTGTCGATCAGCCACTGCGCTTTCGATCGGGTCCGGTTGTATCCGGTGACGGTGTGCCCTTTACTCAGCAGACGGCTCACCATCTGACTGCCCATGACGCCGAGACCGACAAAACCAAGATTCGCCATTCCTCACAAGCTCCCAATTACGAGATAGGTTTCGACAGCGCCGGATGTGCCTCACTGGCTTTGGAATCCTCGCGCACCTGCAGCAAGTGAGCTCGCATTGCCTCACGCGCTTTTTCGGGGTTGCGCCGCTCCACCGCTTCCAGAATGCGTTTGTGGTGATACTGTCCCCGGCTCGGACCACCCTCAACCTGGAAAATTCGCATGCGCTGTTCGCGCAACAACCCCACAATTGAATCAAGCAGCGACAAGATCAGAGGATTTTCCGCCGCCTCGGCCAATGCCAAGTGAAAATCGAGGTCAGCCTCGATAAAGCCATCCGGATCATCCTGCGCAACGTCCATCAGCGCGACCGCTTCACGCATCAGGGCGAGATGCTGTTCCTGAATCCGCGTGGCCGCGAGCGCCGCAATCTCCGGCTCGAGAATCGCGCGAACCTCCGCCAGATGGAGCGATCCTGTAGGCTGACCAATCTTGACCATCAGCCCCAGCGATTGCCGAATTGCCTGCGAGGTTCCATCCGTGATGAAAGTTCCGCGACCCGAATACGCCTCCACCAGCCCTTTTTCGCGCAGTGCCTTCACCGCCTCGCGAACGGCTGTTCGGCTCACGCCAAATCGCTGCGCCAATTCCCGTTCCGCGGGCAACTGATCTCCGGCTTTGAGCGCGCCCTTCAGAATCGATTCCTCGATCTGCTGAACGATCTGCTCGTACAGTCGTGATGTGCGAACCGTCTTGTACATACGCTAGCAAAGTTCCGGCAAAGGCCCGATTGTCAGCTACGACCTTCCTGAATCCACACTGTCTTGGTATTCGTGAACTCCCGAATCCCATACGGCCCAAGCTCGCGCCCGTGGCCGGAAGACTTGACTCCACCAAACGGCAGCCGCGGATCCGACGCCACCATGCGATTGATGAACACCATCCCTGCGTCAATTTCGTTGATCAAGCGTTCGCGCTCGTTCTTGTCATTGGTCCACGCGCTCGCCCCCAGTCCGAACCGGCTGTCATTCGCGATCGCGATTGCATCGTCCAGGCTCTTGGCGCGGAAGATCGACGCCACCGGACCAAACAGCTCATCGCGATAGGCCGGCGACTCTTTGGGAATATCTGTCAGAACAGTCGGCGCATAAAAGTTGCCGGGACGATCTATCGGCTTGCCGCCAGTAAGAACCCGAGCCCCGGCCGCGACCGTTTTGCGGACATCCGCGTCCAGACTTGCCACTCCATCTGGCGACGCAAGCGGCCCCAACTCCGTGCTCTCATCGAATGGATCGCCCACCTTAAGCGCTTCCATCTTGCTCACAAACTTCCGTTCAAATTCGTCGGCAATCGATTCGGCAACAATAAAGCGCTTAGCCGCAATGCAAGACTGCCCATTGTTCACGATCCTGGCCTTGACCGCGGTTGCGACCGCCTCGTCCATGTCCGCGCTCGGCATGACAATAAAAGGATCGCTCCCACCCAACTCCAAAACCACTTTCTTGATTCTTTTCGCAGCCGCAGTTCCTACCTGTACTCCGGCTTCTTCGCTGCCGGTAAGCGTCGCAGCCACAACCCGCCGGTCGTTCAGAATTCCGTCCACCTTCTGCGCGCCGATCAGCAGCGTCTGAAACACTCCCTCAGGAAAGCCCGCGCGGTGAAACAAGTCTTCAATTTCCAGCGCACATTGCGGCACATTCGACGCGTGCTTGAGCAGCGCAACATTTCCCGCCATCAAAGCCGGGGCCGCAAAGCGTATGACCTGCCAAAAGGGAAAATTCCACGGCATCACCGCCAGAATCGGTCCCAGCGGCTGATAGCGAATGTAGCTCCGGCTGGCCGCCGTCTCAATCACTTCGTCCGCCAGAAGGCGCTCCGCATTCTCGGCGTAGTAGCGGCACGCCGAAATGCACTTGACCGCCTCATCAACCGCCGCCCGAAATGGCTTGCCCATTTCGGTGGTCATGGTCCGCGCGAACTTCTCTTTGTCGCTTTCGAGAATCTCCGCCGCTTTCACCATCATGCGCGCCCGTTCCGCAAACGTGGTGCGACGATACCTGAAGAAAGCCTCGGCCGCGCGCTTTAGCTTGTCCTCGATCTGCGAATCGGTCAGCGGTTCAAACGATTTAAGAAGCTGTCCTGTGGCCGGGTTGATGCTTGCAATCGCCATGAGTGTCCAAGAGCCAGACCGTTGGTCTGACCACTATACCACAAACCATCTATCTATTAGTTTTGGAAGTTTGTGCACTCTGCTGGGGCGGGTTCGGACGCTCAGGCGCGAGAGGCCGATGACGTTGCAAGCCACGCCTCTACAGTTCGGTGCAGACGTAGCTTGCTATGTCTCGGGGCACGTCAAGCCAGCGATTCGTTACGAGAAGTCATCGCCGCGTCAACGTTTCGCGTACGCCATTGACCGGCACGGGCTGATTTGTGACCAGCCAATACAGCCCCACCGTCTTAACCGTCTCCCGAAACTGGTCGAAGTCGACCGGCTTCTGGATAAAGCTGTTGGCCCCTAGGCTGTAACTGGACACTAGATCCCTCTCCTCTTTGGAGGAGGTCAGCATGACTACTGGGATGGTCTTGGTCCGCGGATCGCCCTTGAGCTGCTTGAGCACCTCCATCCCATCTACTTTAGGCAGCTTCAGATCCAGCAACACCAGTTTGGGAGGATGATCAAACGATCTGTCCGCGAACGTTCCCCGGCAGAAGAGAAAGTCCAGAGCTTCCTCGCCATCGCGGGCCACGAAAATGTGGTTTGCCAGCTTCTCCCGCCGCAGCGCGTGCAGGGCAAGATCCATATCGTCCTGATTGTCTTCCACCAGCAGTATGTCGAGTTCCTCTGAGTTCATAATCCTCCTCCAGCCGTAGCTCCGTTGTTTTTCGATTCCCCTTGTTTCGCCGTGCCGAGGGTGAAAGAGAAAGCTGCGCCCTTGCCCACCTCGGCCTCCGCCCACACTCGCCCTCCGTGCTTTTGCACGATGCGTTGCACCGTCGCCAGGCCGATGCCCGTGCCTTCGAAGTCCTCCGCGCGATGCAGGCGCTGGAAGACTCCGAACAATTTGTCGACATACTTCATGTCGAAGCCGATGCCATTGTCCCGAACCATGAACACCGGTTGCCCATCTTCTTTTGCACAACTGACTTCAATGACTGCCGGTGGAAGCGCGGGTTTCTCCCCCCGCACATTTTCGTGGCTGACTCCAACATCGGCGCGGGGACGGGTGAACTTGAGAGCGTTCGCCAACAAATTCTGAAATACCTGCCTGATCAAAATGGGATCACACTCCACTGCAGGCAGATCAGCCACAACCCATTCCACCTGCCGCCCTTCACTCTCCGGCTGAAGAATGGCGATCACCTCCGCGAGAATCGTGTTCAAGTTCGTGGCTTGCCGATTGAGCGCAGAGCGCCCAACCCGCGCCAGATTCAGCAACTCATCTACCAGCAGGCCCATTTTCTGTGTTCCCGATTGAATCCGATCGAGGTAGTGCTGCGCGGTAGGATCAAGGGTCGAACCGAATTCCTCCATCAACATCTTGGAAAAGCCCCCGATATGCCGCAAAGGCGCCCGCAGATCGTGCGACACCGAGTAACTGAAAGCTTCCAGCTCTTTGTTGGCCGTTTCCAATTGCGCCGTCCGTTCTATGACTCGCTGTTCGAGTTCGTCGTTCAGTTTGCGGATCTCCCGTTCATCGGCTCGTCGCTGCGTAGTGTCGCGGAAAGCTGCCACCCCACCACGCACTATCCCGTTCTTGTCTTTGAGGGGACCGGCGCTGACCTCGATCCAGTTGCCCTCGCCCAGCTGGGAATTACGCACAAACATCTCAGTCGTGCACACTTCTCCGCGAATAGCGCGAAGCACTGGGAGTTGCTCGGTCGGGAAAGGTGTCACCGTGTCGGCCAGAAACAGGCCATAATGCCCGGTCCATTCCGGGTTGGGCAGGTCCGTCGCACCCATGCCCAGGATTCTTTCCGCGGCAGCGTTCCAGATCACGAACTTTCCCTGCTCGTCAACTGCTGCCAACCCCTCGGTCATGCTGTCCAGCACCGACTGAAGCATGAGTGTCTGGGCTTCCAAGGCTTTCGATTTCTCATGCAAAGACTCCTCCGCCTGCTTGCGTTCCGTGATGTCACGCGCAATCTTAGAGAAACCGCTGAGCGTTCCAGAATCGTCGTACATGGGAGTGATTACGACGTTGGCCCAAAAAGCAGAGCCATCCTTCCGGACTCGCTGCGCCTGCACTTCGAAGCGCCCTTTGGAGAGAGCCTCCCGCAGTTCGCGCGAGGGCTTATCGGCTTCACGGTCCTCCAGAACGTAGAAACAAGAAAAATGCTTCCCCAGAATTTCTTCACTCTCATAGCCCTTGATGCGAGCCGCGCCCGCATTCCAACTGATCACGTGGCCCCCGGGATCTAGCATGTATATCGCGTAGTCCTTGACCCCATCCAGCAGCAGCCGAAACCGTTCCTGACTCTCGTGCAGCGCTCCTTCCGCTCGCTTGCGCTCGGTGATGTCGGCACGGATGGCCACGTACTGGCGCGGTTTACCTTCAGGGCTTATGGTCGGGACGACGGTCGTATCCACCCAGTAGATTGAGCCATCCTTGGCGCGGTTCCGGATCTCGCCGTGCCAAACTTGGCCATTCGCGATGGCATGGTACATCTGCTGGAAAAACTCCTTCGAATGGTGGCCGGAGTTGAGGATGCGGTGATTCTGGCCGATCAGTTCTTCTCTGGAATATTGACTGATGGCGCAGAACTTGTCGTTCACGTAAGTAATGGTGCCCTGGACGTCGGTCACCGCCACAATGCCATGTTGATCCAGAGCGAACTTTTGATCGGCCAGTTCCTTCAGTGCCGCCTCGCTGGCGGCGAGGCTTTCCTTCACCGCTTGCTCAGCCCGCTTGCGCTCGGTGATGTCGCGCGCGATATTTGAAGCCCCGACAATCGCGCCGCTGCTGTCCCGAACCGGCGAAATCGTCGCCGAAACGTCAATCTTCTTGCCATCCTTTCGGACCCGTACGGTATCGAAATGCTCAACGCTCTCACCCCGCCCGATTCGCGCCAGAATGTCGGATTCCTCATTCGCCCGCTCCGCCGGCAAGAGCATCCCCATCGGTTTGCCCATGGCCTCGGATGACGAATAGCCGAACAACCTCTCGGCGCCGGAATTCCAGGCAGTGATCGTCCCGTCCAGTGTTTTGCTGATAATGGCATCATCGGATGACTCGACCACGGCCGCTAGACGTTCGCGCGCTTCCTCCACCCGCTTGCGTTCGGTGATATCGGCACGGATGGCCACGTACTGGCGCGGTTTACCCTCCGCGCTCAAGGTCGGGACGATAGTTGTATCCACCCAGTAAATCGACCCGTCCTTGGCGCGGTTCTTGATATCGCCGTGCCAAACCTGGCCATTCGCGATGGTGTGGTACATCTGCTGGAAAAACTCCCTGCAGTGGTGGCCGGAGTTGAGGATGCGGTGATTCTGGCCGATCAGCTCATCCTTGGAATATTGACTGATGGCGCAGAACTTGTCGTTGACATAGGTGATTGTGCCCTGGATATTCGTCACTGCCACGATAGCGTGCTGATCCAGAGCGAACTTTTGATCGGCCAGTTCCTTAAGCGCTGCCGTTCTGGCGGCGAGGCTCTCTTTCGCCGCCTCCTCAGCTCGAGTCCGCTCCGTAATCTCGGATTGCAGAGCCGCCGTCCGCTGCTCTACCCGCTGCTCCAACTCCTCGTTCAGGGAGATGATTTGCGCTCGTCCCCTTGCGCTGACGTCGATCTCGCGGTTGACGGCGAGCCTGGCCAGCACCAACAAAGCTGCGCCGACGAAAATGCCGACGAAAATGATGAAACTCGTCAACCGCCTTCCCGTCGTGGTTCTCTGAGTGCGCTGGCTCAACAGCTGAATCTCTTCAGCCTTCATCTCTTGGGCCGTGGCGCCCGCTGCATTCATGAGTCTTTCCGTCTCTGAAATCTCGCCGGAGCCGGGAAACCGTTGCATCTGTCGATGTTTGGCGATCATGCTCTCGGCGAATTCGAGCGCGGCATGGATCTGCGGCTCAAGCACGTCCAGTCGTCGTTGCTGATCGGGATTGTCCGCTGTCAAGCGGCGCAGCGCATCCTCGTCCTTTGCGACGGCGCCCTTCGCAGTCTCGTAGTGCGCCAGCAGCACCTCTTGCCCGCTCAAGGAAAAAGCCCGCGCGCTGGTTTCCACCTCAATCACATCTTTGGTCGTAAGCTCCAGCGTCTCCATCACGGCGTGTGTGTGGACTACCCAGTCGGCATCGTCCGCCGCCTGGCGTGCGCCGCGCCAGGACGAAAAGCCGATGAAGACAGTCAGGAGCACAGCCACTATGAAACCGACCGTCACCGTGCGCCGAAGTTTGGCTTCGATCGGCGCATCGAATTGTTTGGAGAATTTCACAATCCCGGCATTGCCTTACTGGAGTCTTATCGGCAAGTCGGTTACCGTCACCAGCGAGGCGGATGGTTACGTAGGGTGCGGGAAACGCCGCCACTGCCCATGATTCCGAGAAGCGATTCAGAACCGGATCGATCTGATCGTGCAGCCGCGGGCGTCCCCGCCCGTGCTTCTGCGGGCACGAACTGGTCTACCTCTTAGCGAGTCTTCGTGTTCGTTCGCAAGCTTCTGAAGCCACGTCGACCGGCACGCAGCCCATTGCACAAAGCACGGGCGGCGACGCCCGCGCCCTCGTTCCCGCCATTTACGAGGGCATGGCCGTTCCCGGCCAGGCATTCGGCAGCGTCGCCCGAATCACATCCAGCAGTTCGTTATTGTCCGCTGGCTTCTGAAAAAAAGCGGTCGCCCCCGCTTGCAGGGTTTTCTGTTCGTTCGATTGCGGATCACGCGCGGTCAGCACAATGACGGGAATGCTTGACAGGGAGTCACTGTTTTGCAGCCGCTCCAGGACCACGTACCCGTCTCCGGCCGGCAGGCCGAGGTCGAGAATGATCAGGTTGGGGCTTTCCTTCTGCGCCACAGAGATGGCAGAGTAACCGTCGGAGGCCTGCACCGTGTCGTAATGGTTGGCCCGCAAACGAATTTTCAGCGCCCGCCGCAGGTCGGGGTCATCGTCGACGATCAGGATTTTTGGCTTCTCCATGGTTGAATCCTCCATTAGTTCGATTTAATTTCATTTCCCGCTTGATACTCCCCTGCACTTGCATGTCCGTTTGCATTTTCGGGAACCGGTTTTGACGCCAGTGCCAATGTGCCCATTTCGGTGATCCGCTCCGCCACCGCCTGCACCAGATCTTTCATTGGCGTGCCGTCCTGCGCAGAAGGCAACTGCACCGCACTCGCCGACACCTTCAAACTGCCGGTACTCTTGAAACCCGCGCCCGCCTCCAGTTGCTCGCGAATGCGCTTCATCATGATCTCGGCGCGTTCCATATCGGTCGATGCGGCCACCAAGAAAGTCTCACCGACTCCCGCGTTTCCGGTAATTGGAAGAACCACATCCTTGTCGAGATAAACGCAACGTCGCAACCTCTCCAGGCTTCGCTGGCAGACTTCCTTCCACACGCCCCGAGAAGCGCTGGGCAGCGGAGTCAATTCAACCTTGACCAGTACAATCGCATCCCGTAAATGGCCCTCATATACGATGACGGGAGAAAGAAGCTTTGCCAGCGAGTAGATCGGCAAGGTAAACGAAAATGTGCTGCCATTGCCGACTTCACTGGCCACCCAGATTCGTCCCCCGTGAAGTTCGACCAGTTCCTTGGCAATAAACAGTCCCAACCCTAGACCGGAACGGCTGTTATCAATGGAATTCGGGTCCTGATACAGGCGTTCAAAAATCAGCGCCTTGGCTTCCGGACCGATGCCGCGTCCAGTATCGGCCACCGAGAGGTAAACCATGTTCGGGTCGGCCTCGACTATGCAAGCTTTGACCATGATCGATCCGTCGGGCGGTGTGAACTTGATGCCATTGTCGATCAGATTGATGAGCACTTGCAGGATGCGATCGGGATCGGCGTACACGAGCTGAATTCTCGCGTCCAATCCCACTTCGAGGCCAACCCGCTTTTCCTTGGCGGTCTGCGACATCATGGAAATTGCCTGCTGCACGAGATCCCCAATCGTGATGCAGCGCGGCTCGATGCGTATTTTTCCCGACTCGGCCCGCGTGGCCTCAAGCAGGTCACGGATCATGGCCCGCAACTGGTGCACGCTGGTTAGCACGGTGTCCAGGTGATAACGCTGCTCGGGGTTGACCTCGCCCGCTAGGCCGTCCAACAGGATGGTCACGAATTGATGAATGCAGGTCAGGGGCGTACGCAGTTCGTGGGAAACGTGCGACAAGAATTGATTCTTGAATTCCAGTTGCTGTTTTCGGCTCATTTCCAGAGTGCGAATCAGCGCCTGCCGTTCAATGGCATAGCGCATAACGCGCTCCAGTTGATTGCTGGTGATGTCGCCCTTCACCAGATAGTCCTGCACGCCCTGGTGCAGCGCCTTCATGGCCAGCGCTTCGTCATCCTGGCCGGAGAGAATCACGACCGGCACGCCGGGCGCCCTATCCAGCACCCTGCGGAAGGTGTCTGCGCCGTGGCTGTCAGGAAGATTCAGATCCAGCAGCACCACCGAAGGCGGTTCCTTGGCCATGGACGCGAGCCCGTCCGAAAGCCGGTTCACGCAGTTCACGTTGACCGCGGAATCGCCCTCGACCAGTCGCAGGCGAACCAAGTCGGCGTCCCCGGGGTTGTCTTCAATCAATAAAACATGAGTGTGGCCGTTGTTCATCGTTCCTCCTCGCGCGGAAGGCGCACCAAACCAAACCAGAATTCTCCAATCGATGTCACCGCGGAAATGAAGTCGCGCAAGTTGCCGGGTTTGCTCACATAGCAATTCGCTCCCAGCTCGTAGCTGCGCACAATGTCCTGCCGCGCTTCGGAGGTGCTGAAGATGGCAATCGGAATCTTCATCAACACCGGATCGGCTTTCACATCAGACAGCACAGCGCGGCCGTCCTTGCGGGGAAGATTCAAATCCAGAATCACGAAGTCGGGAATAATCTCGTGAGCATACTTGCCTTCGCGGCGCAGGAATGCAATCGCCTCAACCCCATCGATCACCGCGTGGATGTGACTCGGACAGCCATTGCGCGCCAGCACCTCGCTGGTCAAGTCGCTGTCCGCCGGATTGTCGTCTACCAGTAAAACCTCAGTTGTCTTCATGCGTGTGCCGCCTGGACTGCCGCGGTGATGGGTTCCGCGGGCAAAGTGAACTTGAAACAGCTACCTGGCTGGGCTTGCGCTTCGATCCAGATCTTGCCCCCGTGGCGTTCGATGATCTTCTTGCAGATCGACAGGCCGATTCCGTTGCCGGCGTATTCTGCGCGCGTATGCAGCCGCCGAAAAATGACAAAAATGTCTTGCCAGTTCTCCGTTGGAATGCCGATTCCGTTGTCGGAAAATGTGAACACCCACTCCTGGTTTTTCTCTTCTGCGCCAATCTGAATCACCGGCGCTTCCGTTCCGTGAAACTTGATGGCGTTTGCAATCAGATTCTGAAACACCTGCGCCAACTGCGACGAATCGACCTTGAGCACGGGCAAGCCATTCCAATTCACCGCGGCCTTGCTCTCCTGCACCGCCGCCTGCAAGTTCTTGAGAGCTTGTTCCACGACCGCGCGGCAGTCGGTGGTCCGGCGCTCAATTTCCTGTCTGCCGACGCGCGAGAACTTCAGCAAGTCCTGAATCAGGGTTTGCATGCGCGTAGCGCCATCCACCGAGTAAGCGATGTATTTGTCGGCCTGCTCGTCGAGCTTGCCGCGATATCGTTCCGCCAACAGCTGGGTGTAGTTGGCAATCATGCGCAACGGTTCCTGCAAGTCGTGCGAGGCCACGTACGCAAACTGCTCAAGTTCCGCGTTGGAGCGGGCCAGTTCAGCAACTTTCTGAGCTAACTCTTCTTCTGCCCGGCGACGCTGATCCCGAAGCCGCTTTTCCTCCTGCGCTCGGCGTACCGCGGCCGGCAACCGGGCCAGATGGTCTTTCAGCACACAATCAGTTGCGCCCTGCTTGATGTAATCCACCGCCTTCTCCTCGCCCAGATAACCCGTCACCACGATTAACGGCACGTCCTGGTTTTCTCGGCAAAGGATTTCGAGCGCTTCAGTTCCTTTCCATTGCGGCAGGCTGTAGTCGGCCAGAATGACATCGTATTGAGTCGTCCGGATGCGCAAGGTAAACTCTTCGGCGGTTTGAGCGACATCGCCAGATACGTCAAACCCATCTTTCCGCAAGGTGAGTAATTCCAGTTCGACGTCGGCGGGATTGTCCTCGACCAGCAGGACACGCAGTTTGGTATCGGCTCTGGGCGAAGCGTCCGGCGCGGTAGAACGACGAGCCTCCGCCAGGGGATCGCGCAGCAGCATCGGAACAGCTTCGCGGGGCGCCGTTCCCGCTTGCATTGATCCAGCAATAGAGGGAAGGGAACGACGAACCGTGGATAAACTTTCAGTCGTGGAGACCTCCATAATCTTTCGCAACCGCTTGTGCAGCCGACTCCGGCCAGCCGTCAGAAGAGTATGGCCAGCAACGGCACTACGACCTTTTCGTCACTTAACATTGCAAATCGGCGGGGCAGGCAAAAGCTTGAGACCTGAAACCGTTCCGCTCTAGCCCAAACGACTGAGTGCCGGAGCAGCTTTCTCCTCCGGCGAGCAGGAGACTGGCCCTGTCCCTTCGAGATCGTTGTCGCGGAACGTGGGCGGAACGCTCTCACGCGTGTGATGGGTCAGCTTGCCTTATATTCTAAAGGGCGTCATCCCGAGCAAGCGTTCTTTGCGCAGCGAAGGATCTGGGCGAGCCGCGCGATGCGTCGCGTTCTTTGCGACGCAATAATCGCGCGGTTGGCTCGCTTCCTTATCAAACTGACCCGCTACCCACGCTCGACGTTGCTTGATTACCGCTGGATGCCACCATACAATCTCCCGATGACTGTGGAGCCGTTAACCATCGAGCGATTGAGCGCCGGGCAAGGGCCACGAGTGCTCTGCCTGAGCGGTCCGCTTACGGTGGAGAATTTGCCTTTGTTTCAGAATGCCATCAGGCGGGAAGAAAATATTCAAACCGTGATTCTTGATCTGACAGACGTTCCGTACATCGATTCTTCAGGGCTGGGATCGCTGGTCAGCGCCTATGTTACACGCCAGAAGGCAACGCGACGGATCGCGTTGAGCGGCGTCAACGAGCGAGTGCTGAAGTTGTTTGAAACCACCAAAGTGGAACCGCTCTTTCTGATTTTCCCCACATTGGACGATGCCATAACCGCCCTCACTACTGCCGCCGAAGCCTAAACGCGATAAGGGCGCCCGGTTCTGTTACGTAGATTCGCGGATCGAGAAAATCATTCTCGCTTAGCCGCCGATGGAACTCGATACGCTCGAAAACACGTTATTCGCGTTACCACCAATCAAGCGAACCGTTCCCACGACGATCACCAGAATCACTGCTAGCATTACTGCGTACTCGGCAATGTCCTGGCCCTCTTCTTCTGACCAGAGTCTGCGAAGCTTGTTAGTCACGTTGTTATCCTCCAACCCTTTCGGGACTTGTTGACGACTGGCACCAGATTGAGCCCTCGGGAGCCATCCGGCAATGGCCCGTTCGGGCGCATGGGGTTCACGACTGTAACCAGAGGGTGATTACTCGAGTCACCTGCCGTGCTGAAAGCGCCACCGGCCTGGGTTTGCCGCCATAGAACCTGCGACCGATGAATCCAACACCTTTGTGCTATGGCGCAAACCTCGAAAATGACTGATGATGCAAACAGTCAGCAACCGGCCCGCTCCCCTCTAGTTGCTCATCTGAAGATCGAATAAGGAAATGGCATTGAATTCTCCTGATAAGACTCTGGCAGCGATGGCGGCACATGCAGGATCTTCGGTGGGCAATCAACGGCGTATCGACCGGTCTCGAGCCGTGTTGCCCGTGAGAATTTCCGGCAACGACAGCTCCGGCGAAGCCTATTCTGAACTCGTCCACACGCTCGACGTCAGCCGAAGCGGAGTGCGCCTTGGCGCCGTGCGCCGTCACCTCGAAATCGGGAGCGCAGTCGTTCTTCAGTATCGACAGCACAAGGCGGAGTTTCGTGTCATTTGGGTCAAGCCGCTCGGTTCGGGCGCCGAACAACAGGTTGGGCTGGAAGCGGGAGCACAGAAAGATCTGTGGGGACTGGACTCGAACGCTCCCAGTCGATCACAGACCGCGACACCAGCGTCCACCAGCAGCGCACGCGCGGCAGTATAAGGTCAGAACTATTCGTACCGCAGCGCCAACATGGGATCAACCTTCATCGCGTTTCTCGCAGGAACGTAGCAAGCCAATAACGCCACCGCGATTAGAAGGCCGCCAACGCTGGCGAAGGTAGCCGGATCACTCGGACTGGTGCCAAATAACAGGCTGGTTAGAAGTCGCGTGGCCGCCAGCGCCGCCATCACACCGATGGCAACGCCGAATCCTGCGAGAACCAAACCCTGCCGCAGAACCATCCGCAGAACATCAGTACGTTGCGCACCGAGCGCCACTCGAATTCCGATTTCCCGGGTTCGTTCCGCAACGCCGTACGAAACTACGCCGTAGATTCCAGTGATGGCGAGCAACAGCGCCATGCCCGAAAACACTCCCAGCATCACCGTGCTGAACCGCGCCCGCGCCAGAGATACCCAGAGCAGATCCTCCATCGAACTGACGTCAACCAGCGGTTGATCTTTGTCCAGGCTCCAAACCGCTTGCCGGACCGCAGGCGCCAGCGCCAGTGGATCCCGATCAGTACGAATCACCAGCGTCATAAAGTTATAGGCAAGTTCGGGAAGCGGCCAGTACGCCGTGGCATGAGTCTCCGAATCGAGGCCGGTATGTTTTACATCACCGACCACGCCGATCACTTGACTGGGCACGTCCTGATCTTTCATGTGAATGGTGGCGCGCTTGCCGATAGGGTCTTCATTCGGCCACAGTTTCCTGGCCATGGATTGGCTGATGATGACGGTGTGGCTGACTTCCCGGGCTTCGCGATCCGTAAACGATCTTCCACTCAGCAATGGGATTCCAAGGGTCTCGAAGAAGTGCGGTTCGACGACGGCTACATCCACTTCGGTCTGTTCCGCAGCCGGAAGCGCCGGACGGCCTTCCACCTCTACGCCCGTACTCGCAATGATTCCAGTGAATGGTAGGTACGCATCGGCGCTGGCCGAACGCACCCCCGGCAGTTGTCGGATGCGCTCCAACAGTTGCGCGTAGAACTCCGAGACTTTCGCGTCATCGTTATACTTGGAACTCGGAAGTTCCACGCGTGCCGTCAAAATTCCTTTGGACTGGAATCCAGGATCGACCGCCAGCAAGCGGCTGAAG
>Ga0116219_10000681_pt1 | contig 34548 bp, 27 predicted proteins | sample Sb_taG_4_FD_91019 | JGI IMG/M metagenome (GOLD analysis project Ga0116219, IMG submission 91019) | Peat soil microbial communities from Weissenstadt, Germany - Sb_50d_6_BS metaG | ecosystem: Environmental > Terrestrial > Soil > Wetlands > Peat | place: Germany: Weissenstadt | collected 2010-09-21 | reverse complement strand
AGCAGGACGCGCTCGGTGAGCCGGCCGACGACGTCCTGCCCCATCTTCCGCCGCGCCAGCACCTCCTCGGCGAGAACGGCGTCCTCCGTCAGCACCAGGCAGACGCGCCGGTGCAGCTTCACCGGAATGCGGGCGCCGGGGTTGGGTCGCGTGCCATCCATCGATAGATCCACGTCGTTTAGCCGCCGCCTGGCCGCTTGCGGCTTAGCGCGAACGCTAAGCCGCAAGCGGCTCACCCGGTCATCTTCATCTCGCCGCTGACCTCCGAGGCGTCGGCGATACTGTAGCTGTAGCCCTGCTCGGTCAGGAACAGTTGCCGGTGGTGGGCGAAGTCCAGCTCGCGCGTGTCGCGTGTCACCAGCGTGTAGAAGTGGGCGATCTCGCCGCCTGCCTTGGGCCGCAGGATGCGCCCCAGCCGCTGCGCCTCCTCCTGCCGCGACCCGAACGTCCCCGACACCTGGATCAGCACGTTGGCGTCCGGCAGGTCGATGGCGAAGTTGCCCACCTTCGACAGGATCAGCTGGCGGACCTCCCCCTTGCGGAACTGGTCGTACAGCTGGTCGCGCTCGTTCTGCGCCGTCTGGCCGGTGATGAGCGGGATGTCGAAGCGCTTCTGCATGGCGCGGAGCTGCTTGAGGTACTGGCCGATGATGAGCACCCGGCCGCCGGGGTAGCGGGCCAGCAGTTGTTCGACGAGCTCTTCCTTGGCGGGGTTCTCGCTGGCGATGCGGTACTTGTTTCGCCACTCGGCGACGGCGTACTCCATCCGCAGCGGCTCGGGCAGGGCGACGCGGACCTCGGTGCAGTTGGCCTCGGCAATCCAGCCGCGCGTCTCCAGCTCGCGCCACGGCACGTCGTACTTCTTCGGGCCGATCAGGCTGAAGACGTCGCCCTCCTTGCCGTCCTCGCGGATCAGCGTGGCGGTGAGGCCGAGGCGGCGCCGGGCCTGGATCTGGGCCGTCACGCGGAAGATCGGCGCCGGCAGCAGGTGGACCTCGTCGTAGATCACCAGCCCCCAGTCGAGCTGGTCGAACAGCTTGAAGTGCGGGAAGTCGTCCTTCTTGTCATTGCGGTGCGAGAGGATCTGGTACGTCGCCAGTGTCACCGGGGCGATGCTCTTGCTCTCGCCGGTGTACTCGGCGATCTGGTCCTCGGTCAGGTCGGTGCGTTCGAGGATCTCGCGCTTCCACTGCTTGACGGCGGTGATGCCGGTGGTCAGCACCAGGGTCGAGCGCTGGATGAGGGCCATCGCGGCGATGCCGACGATGGTCTTGCCCGCGCCGCAGGGCAGCACGATGACGCCACTGCCGCCGCGCACGTCGCCGCCGGCGTAGAAGATGGCGGCGGCGTCGCGCTGGTAGTCGCGGACGTGGAAGGGGAGGCCGCCGCGGGTGACGCTGCGCAGGTGGGTCGGCAGGCCTGCCCCCTCTGTGTAGCCGGCCAGGTCCTCGGCCGGATAGCCGACGGCGACCAGCGCCTGCTTGAGAACGCCGCGGAAGGCCTGCTCGACGCGGAAGCTGGTCGGCCCGAGGCGCTCGCCGAGGTAGTCGCGCACCTTCGGCTGGCGGGCCAACTCTTCCAGCAGGGGGCGGTCGTCGCAGACGAGGCGGAGGTGCTCGCCGTCGCGCTCCAGGCGGACGCGGCCGTAGCGCGACACGACCTCGGCCAGGTCGGCGGCGATGTTGGTCGGCAAGGGAAACTTGCTGTACTTGCCGAGGACGTCGATCATCTCGGCGGCGGACATGCCGGCGGCGGCGGCGTTCCACAGCGACAGCGGCGTCAGCCGGTAGGTGTGGATGTGCTCGGGGCTCTTCTCCAGTTCGGCGAACGGGGCGAGGACGTCGCGGGCCTCGGCATACAGCGGGTTGTCCACCTCGACGAGGATGGTGCGGTCGCCCTGGACGATGAAGGGGTTCGCGGGATTGTAATTCATTATGCGACGGACTCTCAAGGTCGAAGCCGCCCGGGCCTCCTTGCTCCCAAAGCGCAAGTGTAGTGCTCCCGGCGACGACCCGCAAGGCGAAGTCGCGCTGCGCCTTGTTTCGCCGCGCATCGGCTCCAGTCCGCCCGCTGTCTCAACGCCCCTCGCGCAGACGGTTGCCGAGGAAGTTGTCCAACTCCGGCTCGTCGTAGATCTTCTGGACCGTCGCTTCCAGGTCGTACTCGACCCGTCGATAATAGAGCGTGCCGTCGTTGTCGAGGAGCACGTAGCAGGCGCGCCAGTCGGCGTCGCGCGGCTGGCCGACCGAGCCGACGTTGACGAAGGTCTTGCGACCGTCGAGCCGCCAGCAGTAATCGAGCTCGTCCGGGGCGTGGAACTGCAAGGACTCGGTGATGATGCCGGGGACGTGCGTGTGGCCGTGGAAACAGTAGCGGTCGATGAGGCGGAACAGGCGCTCCATCTTCGCCTGGTGGTAGACGTCCTCGGGGAAGATGTAATCGTTGATGGGGTGGCGCGGCGAGGCGTGCAGGTAGAGGAAGTCCTCCTCCTTGTGCGTGCGCGGACATTCGCCGAGGAATTCCCAGCGCCGGTCCGAGGCCGGCCGCGACGGGATGGGGGCTTCGAGCTGCGCCCGCGTCCAGAAGATGGCTCGCTCGGCGGCACCGTTGAAGCCCTTGGGGTCGAAGATGGCCCCCTGGTCGTGGTTGCCGAGGACGACGACCTGGCACCATTCCATGACGAGGTCGAGGCACTCGCGCGGGTTGGGGCCGTAGCCGACCACGTCACCCAGGCAGTAGATCGTTTCGACGTCGTACTGCCTGATGTCTTCGAGGACCGCCTGGAGCGCCTCGAGGTTACTATGGATGTCGCTGATGATGGCCTTCATGCGGGGTCGCCGACGGAAGGAGGGCTTCGGCCCGATACTGTGCAAAAAGATAGGGGGCGAACGTCAGAGACGTGTCACCCCCTATCTCACAAGGAGAGGCTCCTATCGCCAAATAGGAGTCCGGCTGCGGCGATCCACCCCGATTTCAATCCTTGTTTTCGTGGAATCCGCCTTCTAGAGGGATAACGGATCGGACGACCGCGGAGCCTCTCCGAAAAACCATCATTATCTTACCCGCGCCACCCCGCCGGGGGAAATGGAATTCTCCAATTTCGCGCGACAAACCCAGGAGCGGCAACCGCCGGCCTGACGGCCTAGCCCGGTTCCGGCCGCGGATGCTACAATCCGAGCCGTCGCACCATTCGAGGAGAGACGCCGCCGATGCTCACCGTCGCCGAGGCACAAGCGATTGTCCTGCGGACCACCCGGCCGCTGCCGCCGGCGACCGCCGCGCTCACCCCCGCTCCGCTCGGCGCCGTGCTGGCGGAGGACGTCGTCAGCGACCTCGACATGCCGCCCTTTGACAAGGCGATGATGGACGGCTACGCGGTGCGCTGCGCCGACCTGCCCGACGGGCGAGGGGCGCTGGCCGTCGTCGAGGAAGTGACGGCCGGACGGACGCCGCGGCACGCCCTCGGGCCGGGGCAGGCGACGCGCATCATGACCGGGGCGCCGATCCCCGATGGGTCAGACGCCGTGGTCATGGTCGAGCGTACACGGATCGAGGGCGATCGGGTCGTCATCGAGGACCGTCCGCCGCGGGCGGGGCAGAATGTCATGCCGCGCGGGCGGGAGATGCGATCCGGGGAGACGGTCCTGGCGGCGGGGTCGGAGCTGCGGCCGCAGGAACTCGGGTTGCTGGCGACGGTCGGCCGCACACGGGCGGTGCTCCAGCCGGCGCCGCGCGTGGCGGTGCTGTCCACCGGCGATGAGGTGGTCGAGGCGAGCGAGAGGCCGGGGCCGGGACAGATCCGTAACGGCAACGGCCCGATGCTGTGCGCCCAGGTGGCGCGGGCCGGCGGGGTTCCGCACTACCTTGGCATCGCCCGCGACAGCCTGGAGAGCCTGCGGCCGCTGATCGCGGAAGGGCTGCGCGCCGACGTGCTGGTGCTGTCGGGCGGCATCTCGGCCGGCGTGGTCGATCTCGTGCCGGGCGTGCTGCAAGAGGCCGACGTGCGGCCGCACTTCCACAAGGTGGAGATGAAGCCGGGCAAGCCGGTCTTCTTCGGGACGCGCGGCGACACCTTGGTTTTCGGGCTGCCCGGCAACCCGGTGAGCGCCCTGGTGTGTTTCGAGTTGTTCGTGCGGCCGGCGCTGCGGCGGCTGGCCGGCCACGCCGAGCCGGGGCCGTCGGTCGTCCGGGCGGCGCTGGCCGAGGAGTTCGCCTACCGCACCGACCGGCCGACGTACCACCCGGCGGCGCTCGAAGAGGGTGAATCCGGCTGGCGCGTGCGGGTGGTGCCGTGGCACGGGTCGCCGGACCTGCGGGGGTTGACGAAAGCCAACGCCTTTGTCATCTTTCCGCCCGGCGATCATTGCCACCGCGCGGGGCAGGTGTTCGAGGTGCTGCGGGTCGAGTAGGGCAGGCTCCGCCTGCCAACCAGGCGGCGGCAGGCGGAGCCTGCCCTACGAAGGCGCGTAGCGGGTGCGAATCGAGGGAGGGCAGGGGACGATGCAGGAAACGAACGCGGGGACTTCGCCGGCACTCGGTACTCCGTACTCCGTACTCCGGACTCAGCACCCTTCAGCCCCTCGCCCCCTCACCTGGCCCTGGCCCCGCCTCCTCCCCGCGCTGCTGACGGGCGGGTTGCTGTTCGTCTGCTATTTCCCCCTGAATTGCGGTTGGCTGGCGTGGGTGGCGCTGGTGCCGCTGCTCTGCCTGGTGCGCGGCGGCGCCTCGAACAAGCGCGTCTTCCTCTGCGCCTGGGCCGGGGGGCTGGCCTTCTTTTGGCCGGTGCTACAATGGATGCGCGTCGCCGATACGGCCATGTACGCCACGTGGGCGGTGCTGGCGACCTACTGTGCCCTGTACGTGCCGGCCGGCATCCTGCTGGCACGCCTGCTCGACCGCAGCACCCGGCTGCCACTGGTCGTGACGTTGCCGGTCGTCTGGACGGCGCTGGAGTTCTTGCGCTCGCACCTGGCGACCGGCTTCACCTGGTATCTGCTCGGCCATTCGCAGCACGCCTTCCTGCCCGTCATCCAGGTCACGGACCTCGGCGGCGTCTACGCCGTCAGTGTGCTCGTCGCCGCAGTCAACGCCCTGCTTTTCGAGGTGCTGTACGCCCGGCCGTGGTTCCGCAGGTTCCTCGCGCTGCCCGAACCGGTTCAGCCGACGACTCGGCGCTCGCTGCTGGCGCAGGGAGTCGCCGTGGCCGTGCTGCTGGCCGGGAGTCTCGGCTACGGCGAATGGCGACTTCACCGGGATGATTTCGAGGTGGGGCCGAAGGTGGCCCTGGTGCAAAGCAACCTCGACCTGCGGCTGAAGAACGAGGCCTGGTCGGGCGAACCGGGGGCCGACAAGGCGAGCGAGGCCATGCGCAGCCAGCAGATTCGGCTGACCGACCTGGCCGCACCGCCACGCCCGGACCTCGTCGTCTGGCCCGAGACGAGTTGGCCGGACGAGTGGGTTGAAAGGCAGGACGCGGGGGCAGAGCGACTGGTGCCGGCTGATTTCAGTCTCAAGTTGGCCGAGGGAACCTCACAGCGCTGGCACACCGACCTGCTTCTGGGTCTTAACACGCTCGTGGTCGCGCCGGATGATCGCATCCTCCGCCGCTACAACTCCGCGGTGCTCGTCACCTCCGACGGCCAACCCGGCGGCCGCTACGACAAGATCCACTGCGTCCCTTTCGGCGAGTACGTCCCGCTGCGCGATTGGTTGCCGTTCATGAAGTGGTTTTCTCCCTACAACTTCGATTACAGCATCCGCCCCGGCGAAAACCTGACCCGCTTCCGACTCGGCCAGTACCACTACGGTGTCCTCATCTGCTACGAGGACTCGGTCAGCGACCTGGCCCGCAAGTACGCCCTGCCGGACGGCGACCGGCCGGCCGCGGACTTCCTGCTCAACACGTCCAACGACGGCTGGTTCGACGGCACTGCCGAGCACCCGCAGCACCTGGCCGTCTGCCGTTTCCGCGCCATCGAGGCGCGGCGCAGCGTGGCACGCTGCGTCAACATGGGCATCTCGGCGGTGGTCGATCCGAACGGCCGCGTGCTGGCCCCGCAGACGACGCGGCAGGTCGGCGACGCCTATCTCTGGGAATTGTCCCCTGGCGCGGCGGACCTGCCGGTCAGCCGCTGGGGCGAATTCAAGAAGGTACACGGCGTGCTTATCGCGTCGGTCCCCATCGATCACCGCGTCAGCCTGTACGCGCGGCTGGGCGACTGGCTGCCGTGGGGCTGCTGGCTGGTCCTCGGCGCCGGCGTGGTTCTGGGACTCCTGCGCGGCCGGGGGAAGGCGGCGGTCGCGGCGAATTGATCTGGAGTCCACGGGTTCCCTCTGCTATACGCGGACTCGTTTAGCCGCCGCCCTCGGGGCGGCGCGGATTCATCGATTCGCGAATCGATAAATCGAGGGCGGCCGCTCAACGGATGCAAGGAGGGGACCCATGCTGCGCACAGTCATTTCGGCGATGGTAGTTGTCCTGGGCGCACACACGGCGGCGCCGGCGCAGACGGCCGGCTTGCGCTTTCGCTGGGAGAAGGACCAGGTACACACTTATCGCGTCGAGCACGTCAGTTCGGTGACGGAGGTCGCCGGCGGCCAGACCAACGGCTTCTCCTCGAAGCTGTCGGTCACGAAGCGCTGGCAGGTCAAGGAGGTCGATGCCGAGGGCGTCGCGACCCTGGAACTGTCACTGACGGCGATGCGCCACGAGATCACTCGCCCCGACGGCAAGACGCTGCTCTTCGACTCGGCCGACGCCGACAAGAGCGACCCGCAGATGAAGGAAAACCTGTCGAAGTACGTCGGCCCAGTCCTGGCGGTTTTGCGCGTGGACAGCGCCGGGCGCGTCGTCGAGGTGAAGGAGTCGAAGCACAGCCCCGCGAGCCGGTTCGAGAGCGACCTGCCATTCAAGCTGGTACTCCCCGCCGCCGAGGTCAAGGAAGGCACGGCCTGGGAGCGCAAGTACCAGATCACGCTGGAGCCGCCGCAGGGCACCGGCGAGAAGTACGACGCCAAGCAGACCTGCACCTGCACGTCATTCAAGGACGGGGCCGTCGTGGTGGCGTTCACGACGGCCATCGCCAACCTGCCGGAGAGTCTCGCCGACCAGAGGCCGCTGCTGCCGATGCAGACGGAAGGCGAGGTCGTCTTCGACGTCAAGGCCGGGATCATGACAAGCGCCAAACTGCGCATCGAGAAGGAGCTGAAGGGGCACCAGGGCGAGGGAAGCAGCTACCGGCTGCAGAGCCGCTACACGGAGGAGCACGTGGGGGAGAAGTAACCCTCGGGCCGCTTGCGGCTTGGCACGTGTGCGAAGCCGCAAGCGACTCTTGTGCGGGCCGGCGACCCCCGGCAGAATGAATGTTGCCCTTGTCCCCCAAAGGAATTCCTCATGTCCACCGGCGTCGCCTTCCACTTCGAGACCGTCGGCGAGCTGCTCAAGCGCCTGGGCAACGTGCCGCCGCACCGGATCCGCATGCAACCCGCGCCGGGGACCGCCACCGAGTGCGACGTGATCGCGCTGCACGACCGGCACAATCGTTTATTCGAGTTAGTGGACGGCACGCTGGTGGAGAAGACGATGGGCCTTCGAGAATCGATGCTCGCGGCGTGGATCGTGTATCTGCTTCAGGCCAACCTCCAAAACAGCAAACTCGGGCTCATCGCCGGTGCCGACGGGATGGTTCGGCTGCTCGGGAAGCAAGTTCGGATCCCCGACGTGTCCTTCATCTCCTGGGACAAGTTGCCGGGGCGCAAACTGCCGCGCGAACCCATCCCCGATCTCGTCCCCGACCTCGCCGTGGAAGTGCTGAGTGAGTCGAACACCAAAGCGGAAATGGAACGCAAGCTCAAGGAATACTTCCTGGCCGGCGTTCGGCTCGTCTGGCTCGTGGATCCGAACAAACAGACAGTGGAAGTCTTCACCGCTCCCGACGAATCGCGAGTGCTGGCCGAGGCTGACCTGCTGACTGCCAACGGTGTGCTGCCCGGCTTGATGGTGACGGTGCGATCTATCTTTGAGGACGTCCCCGGGGAAGAGGAGGGGCCGCCGCCGGCGCGGCCCGCGAAGAGCAGGTCGCGAAAGCGCGGCCGGAAGAAGTGAATTGAAGCCGCTTGCGGCTTCGCACGTCTTGCGAAGCCGCAAGCGGCTCATCGACTACCCCTTTAGCAGGTCCGCCACCATCCCCCGCTCCTCTTCCAGTTCCTTCAGCGTCGTCTGGAACTTCCCCTGTCCGAAGGCGTCGAGCTTCACCCCCTCGACGACGGTGTAGTTCCCCTTGCCGTCGCTGCGGCACGGGTAGCTGAACACCAGCCCCGCCGGCACGCCGTACTGCCCCTTCGACACCACGGCCATGCTCACCCAGTCGTTGGCCGCCGTCGGCCGCAGCAGGCCCTTGACGTGATCGACCGCCCCGTTGGCCGCCGACAGCGCCGACGACAGGCCGCGCGCCTTGATGATCGCCGCCCCGCGGTTCTGGCACCCGGGCAAAAACGTCTCCTCCAGCCATTTGCGGTCCGTGATGACCTCCGTGGCGGGCCGGCCGTTGACCTTCGCGTTGGTGAAGTCGGGATACTGCGTGTTGCTGTGGTTGCCCCAGATGGTCATGCAGGTCACGTCGCCGTTGCCGACGCGCGCCTTCTGGGCCAGCGCCGATACGGCCCGGTTGTGGTCCAGGCGCGTCATCGCCGTCCAGCGCTCCGGCGGGATGTCACGGCCGTTGCTGTAGGCCACCAGGCAATTCGTGTTGCACGGGTTGCCGACGATCAGGACGCGTACGTCGCTCGCGGCGTTCTTCGCCAGCGCCTTGCCCTGGCCGACGAAGATCTTGCCGTTGATGCCGAGCAGGTCCTTGCGCTCCATGCCGGGCCCGCGCGGGAAGGCGCCGACGAGGATCGCCCAGCTGACGCCGGCGAAGGCCTTGTTGGCGTCGTCGGTGACGATCGCGTCGGCCAGGGTCGGGAAGCCGCAGTCGAGCAGCTCCATCGCGTTGCCCTCGGCGATGTCCAGCGGCTGGCGGGCGGTCGGCGACGGCGGCTGCCAGTCAGGCTTTTTGGGGATGTCCAGCAGTTGCAGGACCACTTTTTTGTCCGCCCCGAACACCTCGCCGGAGGCCAGCCGGGCCAGCATGGCGTACGCCACCTGACCGCCCGCACCCGTCACCGCCACCCGAATTGGATCGCTCATCGCACCCACCCTCCCTCTGATGAAAGGCTCTCGACGTCCCGCAGGAAAGCCATAGGTTATACGGTACGGAGCAGAAGCAAACCCGGCTATCAGCGCCGCAGGGGCGCTCCGGATCCAGCGACAAGGAGTAGCAACAATGGCCGCGATTCGCGTCGGCATCAACGGCTTCGGCCGCATCGGCCGCCTGGTCTTCCGCGCCCTCGTCGAGCAGGGCCTGCTCGGCAAGTCGCTCGACGTTGTCGCGCTGAACGACATCGTCCCCGCCGACAACCTCGCCTACCTGCTCAAGTACGACTCGACCCAGGGCCGTTTCAACGGCAGCGTCGTCAGCGAGAAGTCCTCTTCCTCGGTCGCCGAGGACGACACCCTGGTCGTCAACGGCCACAAGATCAAGTGCCTCGCCGTCAAGGAAGGGCCGACCGCGCTGCCGTGGAAGTCGCTCGGTGTCGAATACGTCATCGAGTCCACCGGCCTGTTCACCGAGGCCGAGAAGGCCAAAGGTCACCTCGCCGCCGGCGCCAAGAAGGTCATCATTTCCGCCCCGGCCAAGGGCGAGGACATCACCGTGGTCATGGGCGTCAACCACGAGAAGTACGACCCCGCCAAGCACAACATCATCTCCAACGCCAGCTGCACCACCAACTGCCTCGCCCCGGTCGTCCACGTCCTCCTCAAGGAAGGCTTCGGCATCGACGAGGGGCTGATGACCACGATCCACAGCTACACGGCCACGCAGAAGACCGTGGACGGCCCGTCGAAGAAGGACTGGAAGGGCGGGCGGGCCGCCGCCGTCAACATCATCCCGTCCACCACCGGCGCCGCGCGGGCCGTCGGCCTTGTCATTCCGGAGGTCAAGGGCAAGCTCACCGGCATGGCCTTCCGCGTGCCGACGGCGACCGTCTCCGTCGTGGACCTGACCGTGAAGACGGTCAAGGAAACCAGCTACAAGGACATCTGCGCCGCCATGAAGAAGGCCAGCGAGACGTACCTCAAGAACATCCTCGCCTACACCGGCGACGAGGTGGTCTCCAGCGACTTCATCCACGACGCGCACTCGAGCATCTTCGACGCCGGCTCGGGCATCGAGCTGAACAGCCGCTTCTTCAAGCTGGTCAGCTGGTACGACAACGAGTGGGGCTACTCCTACCGCTGCGTCGATCTGCTGAGATACATGATCTCCCGGGTGCAGTAAAGCGCCGCGCCCTGCAACCCGTTTAGCCGCCGCCCTCGGGGCGGCGCTCCAGAGAGCGCCGCCCCGAGGGCGGCGGCTAAACGCTTGGAGTAATCACCGATGGCCAAGAAGACCCTCGCCGACCTGCCGTTCGTCCCGGGAGAGCGCGTCCTGGTCCGCGTCGATTTCAACGTGCCGCTCGACAAGAAGACCGGCGCCGTCACAAACGACCGCCGCATCCGCGCCGCCCTACCGACGATCAAGCACCTGCTCGACCGCGGCGCCGCCGTCATCGCCATGAGCCACCTCGGCCGGCCGTCGGGCGACCCCGCGAAGGATGTCCCCCTCAAGATGGACCGCGTCGCCGCCCGCTTCGCCGAGCTGCTCGGCCGGCCGGTCAAGAAGGCGGCCGACGTGGTCGTCGGGCCAGCGGTCGTCGCCGCGGCGCAGGCGCTGAAGCCGGGCGAAGTCCTGCTGCTGGAGAACCTTCGCTTCGACCCACGCGAGCAAAAGAACGACCCGGAGTTCGCCGCCCAGCTCGCCGCCCTCGGCGACGCCTACGTCAACGACGCCTTCGGCACCTGCCACAATGACAAGGACGCCTCGATGGTCGCCGTCCCAGCCGCGATGAAAGCCCAGGGCAAGCCGCGCGCCGTCGGCTACCTGGTCGCGAAGGAGCTGGAAGTCATCGACGGACTGATGGCGCAGCCGAAGCGACCGCTCCTTGGGGTCATGGGTGGCGCCAAGGTGTCCGACAAGATCAACTTCATCAACGCCCTGCTCGGCAAGGTCGATCACCTCCTCATTGGCGGTAAAATGGGGTACACCTTCCTCAAGGCAAAGGGGGTGGACGTCGGCGGCTCGCAGGTGGCCCCGGAAGAGCTGGCCGCGGCCCAGAAACTGCTGCCCCACGTCGGCGCGGAGATCACGCTGCCGGTCGATTCCCTGGTGGCCAAATCGGACGACCTCGGGCAGACTCGGGTGGCCGAGGGCGCCCTCCCGGCCGGTTACGAGGGGGTGGACATCGGCCCGAAGACGCTGGCCCTCTACGCCGACAAGATCAAGCAGGCCGGCACGGTGATCTGGAACGGCCCGGTCGGCTGGTTCGAGAAGCCGGCCTTCAGCAAGGGGACGCGCGGCATCGCCGAGGCGATGGCGAACAGCTCGGCCGTGACCGTCGTCGGCGGCGGCGAGACGGCCGAGGCCGTGGAGCAATTCGGCCTCGACACGAAGATCACTCACGTCTCCACCGGCGGCGGGGCTTTCCTCGCCTACGTCGAGGGGAAGAAGTTCGCCTCACTGGCCCAGATCGACGAGAAGGTTTAGCGGCGACCCGTAGGGGAGCGAGGCCAGCGCTCCCCTACGGGCCGCCGCTAAGCAGCGGTTTCAGGGCGTGGGGCAGGCCGCCGGCCTGCCGGAGGAGCCGGCGGACCGGCTGGCGGCGAAGGAACTCGAGGGCCTCAAGGGCCGTGTCGGCCCGCAACCCAATTCTCCCCCTTGACGGGGTGCCGGCCCGAGGCTAGCATCCCGCCCCGACCCGGGCCGAGTGTCGGGCGGAAGGAGAAAGAATATGGGCAAACTGCGATTAGCCGGGGCGATGACCGTGTTGCTGCTGGCCGTGGCCTCCCCGGCGCGTGCCGGGGACCGCGAGCTGAAGACGGTCGAGTCGGCCACCGAGGCGGTGCGGGGCTTGGCCGCCATCCCGCTCAAGGGCATCCCGCAGTCGCTGCTGCAAGACGCCGCGGGCGTGGCCGTCATCCCTCACGTCGTCAAGGCGGCGCTGGTGGTCGATCGCGAATTCGGCCGTGGGGTCATCCTGGCGCACCAGCCCGACGGCCAGTGGAGCAACCCGGTTTTCGTCACCCTGAAGGGCCACGGCGTCGGCGGGGAGGCCGGCATCGAAGCGACGGAGCTGGTCCTCGTCTTCAAGACGAAAAAGAGTCTCGACCGAGCCCTTCGCGGCAAGCTAACCCTGGGCAGCGACGTGGCGGTCGCGGCCGGGCCGGTCGGCCGGGACACCGAGGTCGCCAGGGACAGGCGGCTGAAGGCGGAGGTCTTCTCCTACTCGCGGAGCCGCGGCCTGTTCGTCGGCGTGTCGCTGGAGGGGAACAAGCTGCACGTGGACGAGGGAGCCAACGAGGACTTCTACCATGTCCGCGGCGGGCGCGCGGCGGACGTCCTGGGCCTGACGGGTGTCCCGATTCCCGCCGCGGTGCTCCCGCTGCAAGAGCAGCTGACCAGGCTGAGTATGCCCTCGGCCCCACCCGCCCCAGTCGTCCCCGCGCCGGTGGTCCCCGCGCCCCCGCCGGTGATCCTCGTTCCCGCTCCGCCCCCCATTCCGCGCTAACGCGGAGGGTGGGCCCGGCCCACCCTACGTCAGGAACGGATTCGTCGTCTTCTCGTACCCCACCTTGGTGACCGGCCCATGCCCCGGGTAGACGACGGTGTCGGGGGGCAGCATGAACAGTTTCTCACGGATGCCTTGCAGCAGCAGCGCGTGGCTGCCGCCGGGGAAGTCGGTGCGGCCGATGCTGCCGCGAAACAACACGTCGCCGCCGAAGACGAGAATGGGACAGGAACGGTAGACATAGACGACGTGTCCCGGCGAGTGCCCCGGGACGTCGTGTACCTCGAAGGCGAGGCCGGCGACCTCGACGGTGTCGCCCTCGGCGACGGTGCGGTCGGCCGGCGGGCTGGTGACGGGGAAGCCGAAGGGGGCGCTCAGGTTGGCCTCCGCGTCGGTGAGCATGACGGCGTCGTTGGTCCCGATGATGACGGGCGCCCGCGGGAAGGCGTCCTTGAGCGCCGCGTTGCCGCCGATGTGGTCGGCGTGGCCGTGTGTGTTGACGATGGCCGCGACCTCCAACCCCTGCTCGCGCAGCAGGTCGAGGATCAGGTCGGGCTGCAAGCCGGGGTCGAACACGACCGCGTCTGTCCGGCCCGGCAGCCAAACGACGTAAGTGTTTTCCTCGAAGGGCTCCGACACCACGGTCTGAAGCTGGAGCGGCGCGGTCATGAGTTGTTCCTCCCTCCCCCGCCGCTTGCGGCTTAGCGTTCGCTCGATGGCGCGAACGCTAAGCCGCAAGCGGCGAATCTCTTACGGCGCCGCGGCGCCGTTGGTCTGCGGCACCTCGACCGTCGCCTGCTGCATCGACTCCATCGCCTGGCGCGTCATGCGGTCGGCGAACTCCTTGAGGCTGCCCAGGCCGGCGTCCTCGCTCGGCTGGAAGCCCGACTTCTCCGCCACCATCAGGCTGATGAGCAGGCCGAGCAGTCCCTGGCTGGGCGCGGCGTGGCCGGCCTCGCCGTTGGCCCCGGCCATGAAGACGCGCTCCGGCACCAGCGGCTGACTGCTGTGCGACAGGTGCTCGGCCACCAGCGACAGGGCGTACAGGCGCGGGTCGCCGAACGAACTGATCTTGCGCAGCAGCACCGCCGCCTCCGATAAACCGACTTGCAGGGTGCGTGAGCCCTCGCCGCGGCCGGCCAGCACGCGCTGCTGCGCCTCGGCCTGCGCCGTCACCACCAGCTGCTCGGCTTGCTTGCGCGCCCGTGCCAGGTCGGCCTCGCCGTTGTTCTCGGCGATGCGCACCTGGACGAGCGAGTTGGTCAGCTGCGTCTGCATGGCGGCGTGGGCCTCGGCCTCCTTGAGGGTCCGCTGCGTCTCGGCCGCCGCCCGCTGGCGCTGGTAGGTCTCGATCTGCTCGATCGATAGCTGCCGCAGCCGCAGCTGTTCCAGCAGCGTCTCGATCTTGCCGCCGGCCTCGGCCGTGTCCGGCTTGCCGATGAGCACGTCCACGCACTCGATGTCGAAGTCGCGGAACTTGCGGCGCAGCTCCTCGCGCGACTCCTGCTGGATCACGTCGCGCTGGTGCAGCAGCTCCAGCATCGTCTTCTTGTGGGCCACGTCGCGGAAGTAGGCCGACAGCATCGGGTCGAGCGTCTGCGTGATCAGCTTTTTCACGTCGCCGAAGCGCTGGATGACGCCGGGCGCCTTCTGGTAGTCGAGGTGGACGACGACCGACAGCGGCAGCATCGGCTCGTAGGCGTCCTTGGTGACCAGGTCGATGGAGCGCAGGCTCTCGTCGTAGCGGTGCGCCTCGCTCTTGCCGGTGATCCAGTGCAGGACGAAGTTGGTCGTCGGCACCATGATGATGCTGCCGGCGTAGGTGTTGAAGGGGTACTTGCCGGGGCCCAGCGGCCGCTCCCAGACGCCGCGCTCGCCCTCGGCCACGCGCTCGCCGTGGCGGAACGACTCGCCGGAGGTGTCGCGGCCGACGCGGCCGTAGTAGCTGACGACGACGCCGACGTAGCCGATGGGGACGACCGTCTTCGGGATCATCTCGACGGTGGCGAACCAGCGGTTGATGAAGTAGGTGCCGTCGGTGAGCGGCACGTACTGCCGGCCGCGGCGGCCGCCGGCGCGCAGGAAGGCCTCGGGGTCCTGGTAGTTGTTGTGGTAGTTGGCGGCGTCGCCGGCGTCATTACCGACGGCGGGGGCAATGATCTCGCCGGGCGCCAGCGACGGGCCGTCCTGGACGGTAACGATGGCGATGCTGTCCACCGAGCGCTGGCTCTCGACGTCAAGCGGGGCGGGCGCCTCGGGGATGTAGGCGCCGAAGACCTTGACCTGCTGGCCGCACTTGGGGCAGCTGACGACGCGCCCCGCCCCCTCCGCGACCGAGAACGTCTCGTGGCAGCCGGGGCACTTGACGGTGCGGGCCCCGCTCTCCGTGGCCGGGCGGGCGCGGCGAGGGGTGACGTCGTCGGCCGGCTCGAGGACGGGGATCGGGGCGCCGACGACGACGGGGCTGAAGCCGTCGATCTGCCGGAGCTGCTTCTGCCAGCTGACGAGGGTTTCCAGCTCGTTGACGCCCTGGAGGCTCAGCCGGTAGACGATGTCCTCGGTGATGACCACGTACAGGGCCAGGTTGATGGCGTAGACGCCCTCGCGGAGGATGGCGCGCTGCCGGCCGCGCTGGCCGATCTCGCCCTCGACCTCGCCGAGGAAGGCGCGGGCGTCCTGGAAATTGTTGCAGGGGACGATCCGGGCGAGCGTCTGGCTCGGCTGCAGCGGCTGGCCATCGCGGGCGTAGACGTAGCCGATCTTCCCTTGCGGCACGGTGACGAGGGTGACTTTATGGATGCGGTATTGCCAGCGCCAGAGCCCGAAGTGGAGGCCGCCGCGGAGCAGGTCGGCCTGGAAGCCGGCCTCGCCGCCCAGCGCGATCAGGCGCCCCTCGGTGACGGAGCCCTTCGACGACCAGAGCTTTTCAACGACGCCGACCCGGGTGTTGGGGATGTAGCGCATCCCCAACCCCTCGGTACACAGCAGCAGGAGCGCCAGGAGGCCAAGGACGACGACGGCGACCCAGGCTTCGGGCGACAACAGATCGGCGAACAGGACAACGGTCGAGAGAAGATGCGGTGTCATAGGGGTGACACTCCGAAAGGGCAGAAGCCGTGCGGGACCTCGCGGCGCCCAGGGAGCGCCGGCCGCCGGCCGCCACGATGAAGTCGGGGCCGCGGTTCTGCCAGTCGCAATCTTATTCGTCGGGCCGGGCTGTGGATTGCGCGGCTGGGGATGGGCCGACGTGAACGGACACAGGAGCCGCGTTCGGCTTCGCAAGTTGCGAAGCCGAACGCGGCCGCTGGTTACTTCGTGCGCGGCACCGCCCCGTTCGACCGGTCGCCGAAGCCCTGGCGGGCGCCGTAGAAGATGAGGTTGTAGACCGGCCGAGCCTGCGGGTTGGCCGGGTCATCGACGATCGGCGACGAGTAGATGCGCGGTGCCACCGAGTAGGCCCCGAAGGCGGAGACGCCCGTGGTCAGGTAGGGCACGCTGACGTCGGGCCGCGAGCCGCTGCTCTTCTGGCCTTCGCTGCGGGTCATCGGCACGCGCTCCGCCGACGCCACCCCGGTCATTGCCGCCACCACACCGATCGCGAGAACTCCGGCCAACCAGCGCCAACGATTCATCACTCTTCTCCTGTTCGGAAGGACAGCATTACGCCATGAGGGGAGTTGTGCAATTGTACCATGCGGGGCGCCGGGAATCAGTTATCCGCTGGTCCGCGCTGCGGTTCCCGTCTAGGAATAGAGGGCGGCGTAGGTCGTGTTGCGCTCGCCCCGCGGCCCCTCGGGAGTCAGCCCCATGCGCGTGTTCGTCACCGGCGGCACCGGCCTGATCGGCAACCGGGTCATCCGGCGCCTGCGCGAGCGCGGCGACGAGGTCAAGTTGCTCACGCGTCGCGCCGGCGCCGTCCGGGACAAGTTTGCGGGTTGTACTCTCGTCGAGGGGGATCCGATGGTCGCCGGCCCGTGGATGGACGCGCTGGGCGACTGCGACGCGGTCGTCAACCTCGCCGGCGAGAACATCTTCGGCCGGCGCTGGAGCGAGGACTTCAAGCGCCTTTTGCTGGAGAGCCGCGTGAAGAGCACCGAGAACGTGGCGGCGGCCCTGGCGCGGCAGCCGCGCACCGAGGCCGGGGCAACCAAGGTGCTCGTCAACGCCTCGGCGGTCGGTTACTACGGGCCGCACGGGGACGAGGAACTGGACGAGAGTTCGCCGCCCGGCAACGACTACCTGGCGCAGGTCTGTGTCGCCTGGGAGAAGTCGGCGCTGGTGGCGCAAGCGGCCGGCGTGCGCGTCGCGCTGGTGCGCATTGGCGTCGTATTGGACAAGGAAGGGGGCGCGCTGTCGGCACTGTTGACGCCGTTCAAGGTCGGCGCCGGCGGCCCGGCGGGTTCCGGCCGGCAGTGGATGCCGTGGATTCATCACGCGGACCTGGTCGGCCTCATCCTGCTGGGTTTGGATCGCGCGGAGGCGCAGGGGCCGATCAACGGGACGGCTCCGAACCCCGTGACGAACAAGGAGTTCGGCAAGGCCCTCGGCCGAGCCTTGCACCGGCCGGCGTTCCTGCCGACGCCGGGCTTCGTGCTGCGCCTGGGGCTCGGCGAGGTCGCGGGGGTGATCCTCACCGGGCAGCGCGTGTTGCCGAGGCAGGCCCTCAAGGTGGGGTATCTGTTCCAGTACCCCACCATCGACGGTGCGTTCGCAGACATCTTCAAGTAGCCCGGCGTGCGAGTGGGGGTTGCCCTTGACCGAGGAAGCGCAACGCCCTATCTTCAGTTCGTCAGGGGCGCTTAGCTCAGTTGGCTAGAGCACCAGCTCGACACGCTGGGGGTCACAGGTTCAAGTCCTGTAGCGCCCACTTGATGACACCCGCTGACAGGAATTGTCGGCGGGTGCTTTCTCTTGTCCCCGCAAGCAGTTACGGCGAGCGATCCTCCATCCGTTCCCCGCCGGCCGTCGTCTGCCGAAATGACAGGGAATGCCACCGGTTGCACAAGATTGTCAGGAGTTGGTGCAACCGTTGGTGCAACCAAACAGACACCTTGTCTGAAATCCCCCTCCGTTCCGGTCGCCTGCAGCGCGTCCCCTTCGGCGTGCCCGCCTCCCAACGGCAACAGCGGCAGCGCGTCGAGGGCGCCCCGCACGTCGAGCAAGGCAGGGTCGGTGTACACGTTCATGGTCAGGTCGATCTTGCTGTGACGCATCGCGGCCTGAGCGGTCCGCGGCATCACCCCGCCCTTGCTGAGCAACGTCCCGAAGGTGTGACGCAAGGCGTGAACGTCGAGGGTCCGGCCGCGGTCGTCGCGCTTCGGGATGCCGGCGAGCTTCAGGTCGCGGTTGAGAATCTTGCAGAGCTTGTCCGGCACGTCGAAGAGCGGGGTATCGGGAGGAAGCCGGGCCGGGATCGGGGCGCCGGCCCGGCGGGCTTCCTCTTGCAGCCGGCGAAGCTTATCGGCGAGCCAGCCGCGCAGGTCCGCGGCGAGGTCGTCCCTCAGTGGGATGTCGTTCCCCTCCCGGTTCTTCTCATCGGCGGCGTCGAGGGCGACGAACGGCACGGCGTCATCAAGGCGCAGATGTGCCACGGTGAGGGACGCCAGCTCGCCCTTGCGGAGCCCGGTCAGCACCAGCGTCTTGTAGATCAGCGCCCGTTCCCGCCCGAGCCACTCCAGACGTTCCCGCACTTCGGGGCGCACGTTGGCGTAGCGCTCGCCCTTGCGCGGCCCCTTGCGGACCGTCAGGGCTTCGAGCAACGGCCGTTCCCTGGCGACGGTGAGCAACTTGACCAGTTCGGGCTCGGCCATCGCCCGGCGTTGCCGGCGCGGGTCCGCCTTCTCGTTCGCCTTCGGCACGGGGTCGAACGGGTTCGAGGTCAGGCGGCTCGTCTCGACGGCCCAGTTGGAGAACGCCAGAAGGGAGCAGAGGTAACTGTTGCGAGTGCGGGCTCCCATGCCGGCCCGCGTTTGAGTGTTGAGCCAGCGTTCGAGGGCTTCGCGGCGCAGGTCGGCGAGGGCAACGAAAGAACAGTCGGCAGCGAGCCGGCGCAGCTGCCGCGCTCGTTCCGAGCGGTGTTCCTTGCAAGCGCCCTTGGCTTCGAGATATGCCAGGTAGGCGTCAAGGTGCCCCGTGAACGGCGTTCCCTGGTGGTCCCCGACCGCGGCTTCGGCGGCAGTCATGACTTTGGAGCGCACCAGTTCGGCGCGGCGCTCGAGGTCGGCCAGCACTTGCCGGGCGGCGGTTTCGTCGCGGCAGCCGGTCGAAACGGTCCGCACCACTCCGGCGCCGTCGCGGTACTTGGCGACGAAGTAGGGCGATTCGGTGACGATGCGCTCGGTGCCGTCCTCCCCCACGGTAAGCGGCGCGGTGCGGGTCTTGCCCGTGCGATCCTTCCATCGGGCGAAGCGCTCGCCCTTGCGGACGATGGTTTCCACCCCGGTCGGTAGCGGCCTTGTCACGGTCTTCTTGAACACGGTTCCCACGGATCACCTACCCTTCGGTGGCGTTGTCGGTTGCCTTCTTGCTGGTCGTGCCCCGGCGCACTCGCTTCGGACGGTCCGGGATCGTGGAAGCGCCGCCCTTCACCCGCTTGATCGTCACCGCGCAGCCCAACGCGGCGATCAGTTTATCGGCCGTCTCAACGGTGATGGATCGCTCGCCCCGGAGGAACCGGGTGATGATCCCCTTATCGACGCCGGAAGAGGCGGCGAGCTGTCCCGCGCTCTTGCCTGATGCGCGGATGGCTTCACGGAGGGCTTCAGCGAGGTTGGCTTGCATGGTGTTGTCAGTTTACTCCCCAGGGTCCTCGATGTCAATTGGCAACGGCGTCGATCCTGGCGCTGAGCGTCGCCTGTCCACAGGGGGCTGTCGTTCTCGTTCCGTTCCGGGAAGGAAGGTCGCCAGCGTCCCCAGCCCGGTGCTGGAGATGTTGCGGACGCGCCAGGCGCAGGAAGCCCGGGACGGCGGCGCGGAGTAAGGCGAGCGCATCCCACCCGCGGGAGGCTTCAAGGTCGTGATCGCGAACGTAGGCTTCGCAGACCTCGACGCCGATTTGAAGCACGTTCGCCTTGACCGGAGGAAATTTTCCTCCCGGCCAGGTGCGCTCAAGGCGGGCCAGCCTGTCGCGCAACTCAGCCAGCAGGCGCTCGGCTTCGGCCTGGTCCCAGGCCAAGGCAGTGTCCGGCTCCTCCCGCCCCTCCAGCAGGGCCAGTAGCTCCGCCTTGTGTGTTTTGATGGCTTCCCGCAGTTCCGCCGTCAGGCGGCTCGCAGGTGTCACGCGGATGCCGTCGCCGTCGGGGGTGAGGCTGAAGCCCTGGCAGGCCAATTCGGCAAGCAGCTCGGTGGTAGTCACAGAACCTCCGAGTCGTCACTGGCCGCGCCGCACAAGGCGCGGCCGTTGGCTGAAAAAGACTCACCGGACTCACAAGACTCACCCGGTTGACCCTCTCTCGTCGCACCAGGCGGCGGTGAGTCTTGTGAGTGTGGTGAGTCTTCTCCAGCCGGTCGGCGAAACTCCGCCGCCGGGCACACGACCCAGCGGGCGGCGCGGTGCTCCGTCCCGGCCTGGTCGATGAACCGCCCGTGGAAGATGCGCCGGCGGTAGGACCGCAGCTTGTTGCCCAGGGCGCGGGAGTCGCCACGTCCGACCAGTGACTCGACCGCCGCTCGCATCTCTGCGTGCCACGCCGGCGGCGACTCCGGGGGACGCCGGAAGAGCCGATCGGTGACTTCGGCTGCCGTCAACCCCTGGCGGTCGGGGTCCATTTGCTCCCAGCAGCAGAGCAGCAGGCTCATCGCCTCTGCGCTGACGTCGGCCTGTTCTTGCAACAGGTAGCGGGTCTCACCCGGGTCAGCGAGCCCAACCCACACCACGGCGCCGCGGACCAGCCGCGACCAGCCGTCGAAACTTCCCCAAGGGCGCAGCTCCCGTTGCGGCCGGCCGGCCGCGCAATAGGCCCCGAGGATCGTGAGGGCCGCCCCGAGGAGCCGGGGGCGGTTCTCCGCCACGTGCCCCAGCAAGTCGGGGTGGCGGAAGCCGCCGCGCTCCTCGGGCCTCTCCTCGGGGGACTCCAGGCGGACATGGCAGACGCGCCGGGCGGTGTCGGCGCCCACGGCCACGTTATTACCGGTGGCGAACCACGTCACGAACAGCGGCGCCCGCGCCATCCGGTTGACGCCAAGAATACGGTCCTCCCAACTCGTGGCGGTCAGCGCCGCGTCGAGGGTGGCGTTGCCGAAGCGGCCTTCGAGGTTGTCGAACAGCACCAGGCGATCACCGCCCAGGGCCAGCGACGTGATGCGCTTGCGCAGTTCGTCCTCATCGCTCGTGTAGGTCGCGACCGTGAACCTCTCCCCGGTGATGATGCGCGAGACGCAGTCGAGGAGCAGCCCCTTACCGGCCGCGCGCACATTGGCGTCCACGAGGAAGAGCGGGGCCGGTCCCGTGAAGGCAAACCGCGCCAGTGGGGTGAGCAGCGCGGCCAGCCAGGCGGCGCGGTGGCAGTCCGCCGCGAAGGGAAAATCGGCAACCACCTCAAGGATGGCGTCGCGGGCGGCCAGCGCCTCGCGGTACGACGGCGCCGGCGGTACAACGGGGGGCACTCCCTCAAAGTCGAGCAGGAGGCCGGTGGCGGTGTCGTAGCCGGTGCGGTCGAGGATGGTGCCGTCCGGCCGTAGCACGGGGTAGTCAACCACGGCCTCCAGGTGGCGCAGGCCAGGCCAGTCGCCGCGGGCGTGGACCGCCGCCACGGACCAGGGCGGCGGATGCGCCGGGAGCTGCACCGCCCCTTCCTTCGTCTTGCGGATCGCAACCCAACAAGCGTTGGCCGCGAGGCGCTCGCGGAGGAGCGGCGACGGCAAGGGCTCGATGCGCGGGGCGAAGGGACGGCGGATTCCCCCCGCGGCCGGGCTGGTGTCGCGCACGACGCGGATCAGCATGCCGCCGCGCTGGTAGAGGGAGCGGTCGCGCGCCAGCACCTCAACGGCCAGCGCGTTGACCTCATGTTCCTCTGTCGTGATGACGATTTGAGGTCGCCCGGGAACACACACCCTGGACTCCTCACACTCACGGCCGCCGGGCTCGTCGGGCGGCATTCGGCTCGCCGTCGCGGCGCTCAGGGTCTGGCGGATCGCGGCCAGCGCCGCTTCACCTGCCAGGACCTCGGGCGCCTTGCCGGCGGCGAGGACGTCGTCAATGCCCTTGCCGTCCGCCTTGTCCCAGCGCTCCAGCTCCACGGCCAGGCCAAGGGCGGCCGCGGCGTCGCAGCAGTCCGAGAGGGCACGGGCGACGTGCGCGTTGTCGAGGGCGTCGGCGTCGAACGCCAGGCGCACCGTCTTGCAGCCCAGCGACTGTAGCGTGTCGAGTGCCGGCCGCCACCCCACCCCGGCGGCGCCGACCGTCGGCATGCCGGACAGAGCGAAGGCAATGTCAGCCTTGAGCGCACCTTCGGTCAGGCGACAGGTCGAGCAGGGGACCGTCACTTTCAGCGGGACGTGGGGCGGCGCGCCGGGGCCGGGGCCATCGTGTTTCGCACTCGACAGGTAGGAGTATTTGCCGCCGCCGTCCTTCCCGTCGTCGCGCCGGGCGAGCAGGGCCACGACGCGCCCCTCCGCATCGCGGACGGGCACCAGGAGCCCCGCGGCGCCGGCGATGGTGACGTAGGGCCGCCCGCCTTCGCCCGGCTTGACGTAGAAGCCGGGGACAGACAGCAGCACGTCGCCCAGCTGCTCGCGCAGGTCGCGGGCGAGAGCGGCGCGGCCGCGCACGGGCAGGGTGCGGTAGCCGCGGCGGTCGATCTCTTCATCGCTCAGCCCGCGGCCCCGGAGCGCTTCCCGGTGCGCCTTGGACAGCTGCAAGCGGGCCAGCAGAGCGGAGTTCGCGCGGCCTAACAGGTCGGCGTTCGCCCGTGGAGTTTCAGGGCCAGCCGGCCGCAGGGGCGGCGCCGGGTCGGGCCGGGCGCCGCCCGCGAGGCGGTGCAAGTAGTAGCGGGCGCCGTCCTTCTGCTCACCCGTCTTGAAGTTGCCGGCCTCGATCTTCATGCACTTGGCCAGCGTGTCGTCGGCGGTGACGGAACACCAACTCTGCGCCTTGCAGATCGGGCAGGGGTGCGCCTGAGTGACGCGCCGCCAGGTGTGGTGAGATCGTCCGTTCGCGGTAGTCATGGTGCTTCTCACCCCCTCCCCGCTGTCGTGCCGGCGAGCCAGGAATCGACGGCCGCCTTGGAGAAGCGCACCAAGCGACCGAGCCCCGTGATTCGACCGGGGATGCGCCTCAGGTCGTTGAGGCGATGAATGTGCCTCTCGCTGCTCTGCGTCAGCCGAGCGATGTCGGCGATGGTGTAAGCAGCGACGGCGGACGGCTCGGCTGCCGTCGCTGTCGGTGTGTCAGTCACAGGAAGACTCCGAAACGATGCTGGTTGGCGGCGAACACAGCGTTCGCCGGACACCCGAATTTGAACCGACGGAACGGAAGGCGAAGTGTTTCGGCGCAATTGTTCCGGCGCGATGCCCCGCAGAGCCTGGAATTGTCAAGCGAAGAAAGGTGTGTACTTTCGCGACGGAATAATTGAATGGGCTTGACAGGGGGGCGCAGCGGGAATTATTCCGGCGCCTGAGCATGCCTTCGGCGCTTGCCAGATGGGCGGTGCCGATGCCGGTCAATCGCCTTCTTGACTTGCTGCTTGCTCATCCGGAGTGCGTTTCCGCACTCCTCGTAGGTTCGATAGTGACCGGTGTCCCAGGCTTCGGCGATGCGCTTGTCTTCCTTGGGGTCGGTGCGCGGTTTGGAGCCGCGGCGACGTTTCCCGTTCGCTACCTCGACGGTCATCGGTTGCTTCGAGTTGACCGCGGCCGGCGGCGTCTCGACAGACAGGGGGGCCGCCGCGACCGGCTGGGGCAGCCGAGCTTTCAGCCAGGCCAGGCCAAGAACGCAAACTTGAGGGTACTGGTCGATCTCGACCACGACTTCACCCTCGCCAAGGTGATCGACGGCACAGGGTCTTGTGCCTTCCGGCGCCTGTGCCCCGCAGTATTGCATCGTGGGGCGCGCGTGCAGCAAGTACGCGAGCCAAGGCTGGACGGGGTCATTGAACTGCCAGGTGAAGAGTTCCGGGGGCAAGAGGTTGGCGATGCACGTCCCGGCCTGACGCATTCCCCACAACAGCCCACCGGCGCGTACCGTCAGCAGCACCAGTTCCCGCACAACGGGGGAAAGAAGGGTCTCAACACCGCCATCGTCCCCCTGGCGATGGAACTCGCACCTGCCGATCCTGCGTACCCCCACGGTGAAGACTGCTCGCACCCAGGGAGCGCGGTCGGCGATGCGTTGGAAGTCGTTTTGAAGCTCTCTGAGCTGTGCGGCGAGATCGGTCACGACGCCACTCCCTGGAGAGCCGCCCGCCCACGGCATGAGGGTAGCGATGAAGTACCGGGCAACTCTACCACACGGCCCCGGCCCGAATCTCACGCCGCTGAAGGGTTTTCCATCTTACCTGAAGTCCGGCCCCGCAGACCTTGCGCCGCTGGCTTGCCCGCACCCGGCGGCGCAAGCTCTGCGGGCTCGGATGTCCGCAGGTGGCGGCGACGGTGGAGGCCCTGCTCGCCGACGCGGGCGTCCCGCTTCCCGCCTACGCCCTGGCGCACGCCGCCAAGGCCCGCAAGGGGAACACACGCAGCCTGATCGCCTTGAAGTGTCTCGATTGCTGCTGGGAGAAGTCCGAGGTCGCGGCCTGCTCCGTGACGAGCTGCCCCTTGTACCCGCTACGGCCGTACCGGAGGTGAACTGATCCGACGGCCAACACCGCCGGCAAGGTTCGGCCTGAAGGGTCGGGAGGCAGGCTTTCGACGCGCAGGGCCCCCGCTGACCGCTACTTCGGGGTGGGCGCCTTCAGCGCCTGCGCCCGCCGGCGGGCGGCTACCAAGGCGAGGCGCTCCGCCCGGCGGCGCCGCGCGCACTCCACGCGCCACCAGAGCTTGTACTCGTCGTCGTCCTCGTCCTCGTCGTCGTCCTCGTCCTCGTCCTCGTCCTCGTCCTTGTACACGCTCGTCCGGGCCAACAGCCGGTCCTGGTTGGCCTTCTTGAGGAAGAGCCGGCCGGCCTGCCACGGATCAGGGGTCGCCCAGGCGCGGGTCGCGCTGCCGTCCAACGGTTGCAGACGCTTCACCAACTCCTCCTGGGCCTCACGCCGGGACAGGCCGGACGCCAACAGCTCCACCCGCAGCCGGTCCGCCGTGGCACGCCGCCCTTCCCGTTCGACCCGCTGCTCGAACTCCTTTTTCTTCTCTCGTCGGGCCTGCGCCTTGGCCGCCCGCTCGGCCGCCAACTGGTCGTAGAGGGCCAGAGCTTTCGACAGCAGCCCCGCCCGCTCCACACGCGTCCAGAATGGCTCCGCGGGTTCGTACTCTCCCTTCTTCGCGGGGGGCAGGTTGAGTCGCTCCGCCACCTTGCAGCGGATCTCCCAGACCTCGTCGTGTTCATACCACTTGTACATAGCGCAGCACCTCGGGCACGTTCACTGTGACAACCTCGAACTACCTAATTGTACCCAGGCCGTTCCCGGATCAAGTCCAGGCGCCACCGTAACCATTGCCAGGCCGGCCCGATTCGCACCAAAGCGCCGAGCCCGTCCCCGGCCCATAGGAACGCCGTAACTCCTTATGCAACATGGCTTAACAGCGTAGGAAGCCGGGGTCAACGCGCGATTGCGACCGCGAGGAGGGGGCAGGGCGGGCTACGCGCTGCCCCTTTTGACGCCATCCTGTCACTGTACCGCCGATAGCCGGCTGTGCGTACCATGCCTCGAAAGGAGGCCGCCATGCCGCGCTCCGACCGCCTCGCCCTCCGCCTCACGGCCGCCGAGAAAGCCCTCTGGGACGCCGCCGTCGTCCACGTCGGCCTGTCGCTCTCGAAGTACATGCGCCCGCGTCAACGAAGGGATCACCGCCCCGGCTGAGCGGCTTTCTGAGGCGACCGTCGTACTCACGCCGCCCGTCCTCCCGGGCCCTGCGGTGGCCCCTGTGGCCACGAAGCCCCTGCGCACCTTCTGCCCCTGACTCATGCACGCTGCGCGCACGCGCGAGCCTGTGAACCCGAGACAGCCAACTCGCGGTCCCGCCAGTTCCGGCCGATGTCAGGATCAGATACACAAGTCCTTGCAAAGAAACGATTTGATGCGGCGGGCGGGCGCGCCGAGCGGTGCTTCGGCGGTTCGCTCGCCGACGGTCTGCAAGCTGAGGAAGGGCGGAAGAGGGGGGTAAGCGCTGGACACGGCGACCGGACGGCCGGCGTGCGGGCCATCATGTGTTGGGCGAAGTTGTGCAAAGTTGGAGGGCGTCACTCGCGAATGCTGGCAAAGTGGGGTTGACAAGAATCGCAATTAGGGTAAAGGGGATGGGAACCTATTACCCTCGCTGCCGACTCGACTTGCGTGCGGAGCGAGGAATGGGCAAAATCGAAACAGACCCAAGAAGCCGAGCGGCCGCGTTCCCCTGGCAAGAGAGTCGCGGCCGTCGGGTGGAGGCAGACGGTCTTGGTGACCGCCTTAGCTCAAGCGGGCAGGCGCATCTGCCGCGTGAGCATTTCACTATCTGATAGCCGCTCCTGGGTCAAGGCGAATTGCGTCCGCGGTGCGGCTCAATTCAGCGTACACCCTCCGCACCTGCGCCGCAAGGGTTTAGATCGGCCCGGCAGACGAAGTCCCAAGTGGCTCCTGCCCTGGTTTCCAGGGTATCAATCCGAACGTTCTGTCGGACCTCGGCAAGGAGGTATGGAGAGTCGTGCGCACAATCGGATTCCGTGCAGAGCCCAATGCCCTGAACTACGCCGTGATCGAGGGGACGGTTCGCGCGCCCTGCCTGATAGCGCATGCGAAGATCAGCGCGGCTAGGAACTTCGGCGAGGCTGAATCGCTTGTCTGGTACCGTAAGCGCGTCGAAATCGTGATCGAAGAGTTTAAGCCCACCTACGCCGTCGTCCGCTGCCCCGAGCCGTTCGCGAAAGTTGGCAAGCCGACCAGCATCTACCAGCGTGTCCGTATCGAGGGGGTGGTGGCGGAGGTGGCGCACAAGATGGGCTTGCAGGTGGAGGTGGAGGCACTTGTAACCATGTCCGCCCGCATCGGCTCTGAGTCGGCAAAGAGCTACCTCTCGCAAGACGACCTGCGCGGACTTGACTGGTCGAGCCTCAACGTGAATGTCAGAGAAGCGGTCTTGGCGGCGACTGCGGGCTTGGAGGGACGAAATGGACGTTCGAGCTGAATTGACCTACATCCGCGGGCAACAGATCGGCGTGGGACACGGGATGAATTCCGAGGTTTTCCTCGCCACTGACCCGCAACTCGCCGGCACCATCGTGGTGAAGGAGATTCCGAAAGCCAGCCTGTGCATCAATCCTGCAGATTACTACCGCGAGGCACAGGCCATGTTCGCGAGTAGCCACGACCATGTGGTGCGCATCCACTACGCCTGTGAAACCTCCGACAGAATCTGCTTGGCCATGCCGTACTACGCGCGCGGCTCTCTCGCAGATCGCCTAGCGTCCGGGCCGCTGCGCCTCTCCGAGGTGATCCGCATCGGCGACGGCATCTTGACTGGCCTGGCCCGCATCCATGTGGCCGGCTTCCTCCACCTCGACCTCAAGCCGACGAACGTGCTCTTCTCGGATGCCGACGTCCCGATGGTTGCCGACTTGGGCCAAGCGTGCGCCATCGGGTCGCACGGCGTGACCATCGCCGGGCCGATGTACTGCTTCGGCATGCCCCCTGAGTACTTTCTGCATTCGCGCGCGGTGTCGGTGGAGTCGGACGTCTACCAAACCGGCCTCACGCTCTACCGTATGGCGAACGGCGACGAGGCATTCGACGCCCAGAAGCCTTCGGGCCCTTGGCCGATGATCGCGGACGCTATTACCCAGGGGCGGTTCCCCGATCGAGACGCCTTCCTTCCGCATGTGCCGCGGGCGGCGCGCACCGTCATCAAGAAGGCGCTCAGCGTGGACCCCTGCGACCGCTACCACTCCGCAACTGAACTCGCAGCTGCCCTGGGCAAAGTATCGGTGGACACGGATTGGGACACGTACTTGGCGCCGACGGGGGACATCCGCTGGAGGGCTCGGCCGCCGAACCGCACGGAAATCGTTGTCGATCTACGAGGGCACGGGTCACACCACGCAGTGGAAAGCTTCACTGTGTCCGCTGGCAGGATGCGCGCAAGAAAGAAGGCGCTCTGGAAAAGTGGACTAACGCGCTCGCAAGCAATGGCGCACCTACAGAGGGTATTTCCATCACTGGGATAGGATGCACGTAGTCACCAATCACTTGCCACTGCACGGCTCCTGCTGCCGCGCCCGCTCGTTCAAGTCGCTCGCAAAGGCAGGCTTGGCAGAGGGGGTTTTCCACCGCTTCCGCCGACGATTTGTCAATCTTGCGGTGGCAATAAGGGCATCTTCGGGTTCGTTCAAGCATGGGAAGATGTCCTCTTGATGTCGCGATCCGGCATGCAACCGTACCAGCGCAACCATCGTGCGTCAAGGTTGGCCTACGGGGTAGTAACCCGGTAGTAACGCTAAACCAAACTGAGCGACGTTGGGCCACGATGACTCTTGATGAGCGACTCGCGGACCATCGCTCGCCCCCTGGCTTTTCTGTCGCCGCACCGTGCGCGGCGCGGGACGATCGGCCCTACGCCTATTCCCTTCTCGAAGGGCGTGGGGTGAGTAATGACGTCGCGAGCTACGATCTGCGCCCTGGCAGCGGTCGCCCTGCTGGGCTGGGCTTGGTCCCTGTCGCCCCGTGCCGGGGCCGGCGCAGCCGCCAACAAGAAGGCCGTCACGGCGACCCTGCGCCAGTCTTGCACCGAACGAACCGTAACCGTCCCAGCGTTCTCGCGAGTTGTTCTTCGTCTCTCCCGTAAACAATTTCAAGCAACCGCTTGGCGCACGGCTTCGGCAGGGCGATAATCGACCCCTACCTGAACAGCTTCGTTCGTTCGTTCCGACGCCAAGCCCGGAGAGACGATGCCCCCCGCCGCACCGCCCCCTCGACGAGGTGAGATCGTCCGCGTCCGCCAGCGCCGCTACCTCGTCGAAGACGTCGTCGATGCTCCATCGGCGACGGAATGTACTCTCGTCCGTCTCGCGTGCCTCGACGACGACGCGCAGGGGCAGCCCCTCGAAGCGCTCTGGGAGATGGAGGTCGATGCCGAGGTGCTGGGCGGGGAGTCCTGGGGCAGCATCGCCATCCGCGGCTTCGACCCGCCGCGGCAGTTCTCGGCCTACCTGCACACGCTCCGCTGGAACTGCGTCACCGCCACCGACCCGAAACTCTTCCAGGCCCCGTACCGGGCCGGCATCAACATCTTCGCCTATCAGCTCGAACCGCTGCGCAAGGCCCTGCTCTTGCCCAGCGTCAACCTCTTCATCGCTGACGACGTCGGCCTCGGCAAGACGATTGAAGCCGGCCTCATCGCCCGCGAGCTGCTCCTGAGGAAGAAGGTCCGCGACATCGTTGTCGCCTGCCCGCCCTCCGTCCTGCCGCAGTGGCAGGAGGAGCTGGAGAATCGTTTCGGCCTGACCTTCGAGGTCCTCGACCGCGACTACATCGCCCGCGTCCGCAGGGAACGCGGCTACGGCGTCAACCCGTGGACCACCCACAGCCGCTTCCTCGTCTCGCACCGCCTGCTCATTGACGAAGCCTACGCCGGCACCCTGCGCGATTGGCTCACGCGCTTCCGCCCTGGCTCGCTGCTCATCCTCGATGAGGCACACCACGCAGCCCCGTCCAGCGGCCAGAAGTACGCCATCGACTCACGGATCACGTCGGCCATCCGCGACCTGGCCCCGCGCTTCGAGCACCGGCTGTTCCTGTCGGCCACGCCGCACAACGGCCACTCCAACAGCTTCTCCGCCCTTCTGGAGATCCTCGACCCCCAACGCTTCTGCCGCGGCGTGCCGGTCAAGGAGAAGAAGCTGCTCGAAGACGTCATGGTGCGCCGGCTCAAGGATGACATCCGTTCCATCGACGGGGGCCTTCCCCTGCGGATCGTCCGGCAGATCGACCTCGACGGCTTGCCCGAAGATGCCCCCGAGTTGCGGCTATCGGTGCTGCTGGACCGCTACCGCGGGCTGCGTGAGGAGCGGCTCAGCGGCGAGACGAAACGCAAGCGGGCGGCCGCGGCCCTCCTGGTCTGTGGCCTCCAGCAGCGCCTGCTCTCCTCCATCGAGGCGTTCGCACGCACCCTCCGCGTACACCGCCGCACGATCGAGCGGCAGCAGGCCGAAGCAGCAGGAAAGGCCGCCCCGGAGCCGGCACCGGGTCTGTATGACCGACTCGGCGAGTCCCCCGGCAGCGACGACGACCGTGCCACCCTCCCGGAAGAGGAACTGGCGAAGGAGGAGGACTCCCAGGTCGAAGCGGCCACGCTCGCCGCCGGCAGCGTTTCCTCGAAGGAGCTGGCCCTTCTGGACGAGATGGAGCGGATCGCCCAGCAAGCGCGCAGCCAGCCCGACGCCCGGGTCCGCCACCTTATCGGTTGGATACGCGAACACATGTGCCCCGCTCTGCCTGAACTTGGCGAGGCCCCATCTGGCGCGCCGCCAGCGTGGAATGACCTGCGCGTCTTGATCTTCACCGAATACGAGGACACGCTGCGCTACCTCCGCCGGCGGCTGGAGGAGGCCATAGCGGAGACCGATCGTGCCGAGGAACGCATCGAGGTGTATCACGGTCCAACCCCCACCGCGAAACGCGCGGAGATCAAGCAGGCGTTCAATACCGACCCGCAGAAGCATCCCCTGCGCATCCTCCTGGCCACGGACGCGGCTCGTGAGGGCCTCAACTTGCAGTTCTACTGCTGGAACCTGTTCCACTTCGACGTCCCCTGGAACCCCGCCCGCCTGGAGCAACGCAACGGCCGCATCGACCGCAAATTGCAGCCGAACGACAAGGTCTCCTGCCATTACTTCGTCTACAGCCAGCGAGTCGAGGACCGCGTGCTCAAGGCGATCGTGCAGAAGACCGAAACGATCAAGAGCGAGTTGGGCAGCCTGTCCCCGGTCGTCGAGGAAAAGTTGGCAGACACGATGCGCCAGGGCATCCGCCACGACCGGGCGGACGAAACGGCTCGGTCCATCGCGGGCGCCGATGTTGACGCCGCGATCAAAACAACCGTCACGGAGGAGTTGGAACCCGCACGCGAGCCCCCGAAGAAGCTGCTCGAACAGCTCGACACACTGCGGAAGCTGCTCGACGCCTCCAAGAAGTGGACCGGCCTTGACACCGGCCACTTCCGCGAGGCGCTCTCCTGCTCCCTGGAGCTGATGCAGGCCGGCTCGCTCCAGCCGATGCAAGCCGACTCATCGCACTTCCAGATGCCGGCTCTGCACGAGCGGTTTGGGGCCGATGCGACCTGGGCCGATACGCTCGACACGCTCCGCGCGCCCCGCCAGAAGGAGCAAACCTTCTGGGAGTGGCGACGGCAGGCCCCGCTGCGGCCGGTGGTTTTCGACGCCCCCAAGACCATGACGGACAAGGTCGTCCACCTGCACCTGGAGCACCGCCTGGTGCAGCGCCTCCTCGGGCGGTTCACCGCCCAGGGCTTCGTCTATAACGACCTGTCGCGGGCCTGCCTGGCCAGCACGGCCGACACGCGGCCGCGAGTCCTGCTACTGGGTCGCCTGTGCCTGTACGGCACCGGGGCCGCCCGACTCCACGAGGAACTGATCGCGGTAACGGCGTACTGGTATCCGCCTTCCCAAAGTGCCCAGCGTCCCCTCGACGTCTTCGGGCGGGAGGGCGAGGGGACAACGCTCGACCTGCTGGAGAAGGCGTTGCTGCCTTCGGGAGAACACGCGATCCCCCGCGAGCAAGCGCAGCGGTTCCAGGCGGCAGCCCCGCAGGACGTGAGCGAACTGCTGCCGCACTTGCAGGAGCGCGGCGAGAGATTGGCTGCGGAGGCCGAGGGACTGCTGAAGAAGCGAGGCGACAAGGAGGCGGACGACATGCGCGGCATCCTGGAGAGGCAGCGCAAGGCCATCGTCGTCACGGAGGAGAAAACCCGGGACATCCAGCTGAGTCTGTTCGAGGAGGAGAGGCGGCAGATGGAGGCCAACCGCCGGCACTGGAGAATTCGCCTGGAAGCGCTGGAGAACGAGTTGAAGACCGAGCCGGAGCGCGTCCGCGAGGTCTACCGAGTCAAGGCGCGGCGCATCGAGCCGGTCGGCCTGGTCTATCTCTGGCCGGTGACGGGGTGACACGCATGGCGAAGGACCCGGAAGTGCTGGCGCATCAGGAATGGCTCGGCTACCTCCAGCCGGTCGGCCTCGTCGTCTCTCCGGCCGCCCTGGTCGATGCCGGGGCCTACGTCGATCGCGACGTGATTGACGTGCAGAATCGCTTCAAGGAGTGGGTCGGGGAGGTGCCCGTCGGCGAGAGCGAGCCGGTCGCGTCCGTCGAGGACCTGCGCGGTTTGCTCTGTGGCGTCTTCGGCTGGCGGCCGTCCGACTTCCTCGGCACTCCGGAGGCGGAGCCGGTTCCCGACTCGCTCGAAGTCCCCCTGACCGACTACCACGAGCCGCCACTGCGGCCGACCTACGCCGTCCGGGGGCCCGCCCCACAGAACCCGGCAGCGGATGCGCCCACTGCGCCCCCGTGGCTGATGCTGATTCAGATCCTACCGACCGGGTTGGCGCTCGACGAGGAACACCCTGCCGACGACCGCCACTGGAAGGCCAGCCCGCAGGCGCGCTTCGAGCGGCTCTTGCGTGAGACACAGGTGCCGCTCGGCCTTCTGGTCAACGGCATCCAGCTTCGGCTCGCCTACGCGCCGCGCGGGGAGTCGGCGGGACACTTGACCTTCCCGGTGCGGGCAATGGCCGAGGTGCCAGGCCGGCCGATCCTCGCCGCCCTGCACATGCTCCTGCGATCCGAGCGTCTCTTCACGAATCCGGAGAAGCAACGACTGCCCGCCATCCTCGCCGCCAGTCGCAAGTACCAAAACACCGTCTCGACGCGCCTGGCCGGGCAGGTGCTGGCCGCCCTCTTCGATCTGCTGCGCGGCTTCCAGGCCGCCGACGACCAGCGCAAGGGGAACCTGCTCCGCCAGGTGCTCACCGAGAACCCGGACGATGTCTATGCCGGCCTGCTGACGGTCCTGCTGCGGCTGGTCTTCGTACTCTACGCCGAAGACCGCGGCCTGATGTCCGGTGACGCGGTCTACGTCAACTACTACGCCGTCACCGGCCTATTCGAGCGGCTGCGCGCTGACGCCGGCCGCTACCCCGACACGATGGACCAGCGGTATGGGGCCTGGGCGCAGCTGCTGGCCCTGTTCCGAATCGTCCACGACGGGGCGAAGCACAAGGGACTGGTCCTGCCGCCGCGCAAGGGCTACCTCTTCGATCCGGATCGCTACCCGTTCCTCGAAGGCCGGCCGCCGCGCTCCCAGCGCGTTGCGGGTGAGCGCCTCGATGTCCCGATGGTCCCCGACGGCGTGGTCTACCGCGTCCTCGACAACCTGCTGATCCTCGACGGCGAGCGACTGTCTTACCGCGCGCTGGACGTGGAGCAGATCGGTTCCGTCTACGAAGCCATGATGGGCTTCCGGCTGGAGAAGGCCGTGGGGCCGTCCGTCGCGGTCAAGGCCCACGGCGCGCCGGTTACGGTCAACCTGGCCGACCTGCTGGCGTTGGCGCCCGAGCAGCGCGGCAAACGCCTCAAGGAGCTGACGGACCAGTCGCTGTCCCCCGCATCTCTCAACGCGCTGAAGGCTGCGAAGACGCCGGGGGACGCGGTCGCGGCCCTGGAACGCAAGGTGGCGCGGGAGGTGACGCCGAACATCGTCGCGGCCGGCAGCATGATCCTTCAGCCCAGCGACGAGCGCCGCCGCTCCGGCTCGCACTACACGCCGCGCAGCCTCACCGAGCCGATCGTCCGCAAGGCGCTGGAGCCGGTGTTGAAGCAACTCGGCGAACAGCCAAAGCCGGAGCAGATTTTCGGCCTGAAGGTGTGCGACCCGGCGATGGGCTCCGGGGCGTTCCTGGTGGAAGCGTGCCGGCAGCTGGGGGCCGCGCTCCTGAGGGCCTGGAACTTCCACGGCAAAATGCCCCGGGTGCCCGCCGACGAGACGCCCGAACTGTTCGCCCAGCGGATGATCGCTCAGCGCTCCCTGTACGGCGTGGACAAGAACCCGATGGCGGTCGATCTCGCCAAGCTATCGCTGTGGCTGGTGACGCTGGCGAAAGGTCACCCGTTCACCTTCCTCGACCACGCCCTGCGCTGCGGCGATTCGTTGGTGGGGCTGACGAAGCAGCAGATCGTTCGCTTCCACTGGAAGGACGGGCCGCAGCAGAACATCCTCGGGCAGGACCGCGTCACGGAAGCGCTGCTCGTCGCCACCCGCACCCGACAAGAGATCATCAACGCCGGTGACGAGGTGCCCTTCCATCTCAAGCAGCAGAAGCTCGCGTCGGCGGACGGAACGCTGAACCTGGTGCGCTTCGCCGGGAACCTCGTCGTGGCGGCGTTCTTCGGGGCCGACAACGACCGCAAGCGCCAGGAACGGCGCAACGACCTGCTCGCCCAGATCACCGAATACCTGCGCACGGGCAACATGAACCTGCGCCCGACCGCGGCGGAGAAGGCGCTGCGCGACGAGCCGAAGGGCATCACGCCGTTCCATTGGGAAATCGAGTTCCCCGAGGTGTTCGGCCGAGAGAATCCAGGCTTCGACTATAGTGGACCCCGAAAACTGGACAGCCGACTAAGCTACTGTAGGCAGTCCAGGGAAGGGGAAAGCAATGGCACGTAAGCGGAAGGCTCACGCAGCGGCGTTCAAGGCCCAGGTGGCCTT
>Ga0116219_10000669_pt1 | contig 34955 bp, 29 predicted proteins | sample Sb_taG_4_FD_91019 | JGI IMG/M metagenome (GOLD analysis project Ga0116219, IMG submission 91019) | Peat soil microbial communities from Weissenstadt, Germany - Sb_50d_6_BS metaG | ecosystem: Environmental > Terrestrial > Soil > Wetlands > Peat | place: Germany: Weissenstadt | collected 2010-09-21 | reverse complement strand
CGGATGGCTATAGATGATGAAAACCGCCAGGCCTTGCTGTAACGTCCAGAGGCGTAATGATTTACGCTGCTTACTGCCCCAATGCCCGTTTGAGCGACCGTCAAAGTCTGCGTTGACCCTGGTACCCCTGCCGATCGCGCCAGCTCCGCCTGGGTAACCTTCGCCACAGTTTCACGAACCTCTCGCAACCACGCGCCCCAGTCTTCCCGGCGCCGCCACGCACGCTCCGCCTTGATATCGCACTCGGCCGATCGCCGTACCCACCAAGCCAACTCCTCGTCATCATCCGGGTCATCTCTGGCAATCCACCCCCAATTGCCCTTCTTGTGCAGCGCGTCGTGACACACGTCGCAGAGGGTGACGCACACCCCCGACTTCACCGCGTAATCGCTGTTTTTCACAAAGCGATGAACGTCGAGTATCTTGCCGTAGCGCTTCTCGTAGATGTCGTTGCCGATGCCGCAAACAACGCAACGGTGGCAGTCCCTCGCGCGGACTCGCTCTTTGATGGCCAATTTTTCAGAGGGTGATTGCCAGCCCATTGACCACCGTTTTTAGATCAATACCGTTCAGGCCTACCGGGGTGTTAGCGCATTCCGGTTACAACCTCGCTCTTTGAGATCACGGTTGGTTGCGACGTCAGGCCGGTCGCAGGATGGCGTCGCGCGTTGGGTCAATCAGATGAACGATGGGTCATGTTCGTCCGCATTGTCCCATTCGTCAATTGCCTGAAGAATCTCTTCCGGACTTCGGCTTGCCTTGACGGAAATGGTTTCACCATCCTGAGCATGCGCCGTTGCTTGGTATTTCACCTCGATGGTCAGGCAAGAGCCCGCAAATGGCTTTGACGCCTCAACAAGCGCCTGTAGGTCTTTCTTGAACGTCTGTCTTTCGCTCGGCGGCTGCGAATAGTACCATTGCCGCACGTTTGCAAGATCCTCCTCCACCATGCGAAGCCGTTTCACCATGATTCGTCGGAAGTCGTCGTTCATGTAGTGACTCCAAGAGAGCAAGAAACCGCCGAGCGGTTATTGTAGGGGACCGATTTTTTCCAGCAACCGTTAGCGTTCAACGGATCGCTCGCGGGCTTATCTGTTGCAGGTGCTTCTGACATTGTCTTGAGCCCGAAACAGCTGATTAGCCTGACCGACCGGACAGCATAACACCGCGCCGGTCAGCAGAACGCCGCCGTGGTCCGCCGACGCCAGCCCGGCCGTCCCTTCCTTTAGAACACCGCTTGCGCCCTCTGTCAAGCACCGTGGCGACATTCGTGCGTTTTCTTCTCTTGACGGGCCGCCTTCTTTACTGTACATCAGTTAACTGATCGGCCATTCAGATTCTCACCCTGGAGGACACCCATAAGCAGCGACCCCATCCCCCAACCCGCACCGGCCCGTCCCTTCGACCGCCGACTCCGCCGCGGTTGCTCGATCAACTGCGGGAGGTAGCAGAGGAAGAAAACAAAAAAGACCAATGGGGTCGGCTTCTATACCGTTGCGTTTTTTCGCCAACCGCGGCCTCCGCGTGCGGAAAACGCGGAGTGTATGCGACCCCGCCGCGGACGGGGCCGCGCGCAGCTATGGGCGACACAACACATTGATCCGTCACAAGTTACGGCCAATTCTCCCGGAAAACTGCAACGGCATAGAACCTGCTCCCGTTATCCGGCACGGCGGAGCCCGCGTCAAGGTTTTTTGCCCCTGCGGGACTGTCTGATAAAACGCCCGTCGGAAGAGGTCTGCGGGGGAAGCGACATCTGCATGTTCCCGCGGGAGCCTTCCTGTCTCTGGACGGACGCCGCCCGCGCGATAGGATCGAGGCAGCCCGAGTCCCCGCAGAGGCGCCAAGCACCATGACCCGCCATCCCGGCCTCGCCGTGGCCCTCCTCACCGTCGTGATCGCGACGGCCGCCGTCTCACGAGCCGAGGACGAGCCCGACTCCTCCCAAGTGGCCGAAACGCTCCGCAAGCTCGACGTGCGCGTGGTGCCGGCCGACTCGGAGCGCGCGAAGGAATTGCCCCGGATGCTCGGCCGCGACGCCCGCGCCCGCATCGACGCCGCCAACCGGCGCGAAACCGAAGCGTGGCACAAGATCACCAACCGCGACGAATGGGAGCGCTACCGCGACCAGCGGATCGAGGCGCTGCGCCGGTCCCTCGGACAGTTCCCCGACCCGCCGAAGGACCTGAAGATGCGCGTGACGCGCACCCTCGACGGCGACGGCTACCAGATCCAAAACGTCGTCTTCGAGAGCCGGCCGGGCGTACACGTCACCGCGAACCTGTACGTCCCCGCGAAGCCGACGAAGGCGATGCCCGGCATCCTCATTGTCCACAGCCACCACAACCCCAAGACGCAGGGCGAATTGCAGGACATGGGCATGACCTGGGCGCGGCAGGGCTGCCTCGTCCTTGTGATGGACCAGCTCGGCCACGGCGAGCGGCGGCAGCACCCCTTCGTCACCGAGAAGGATTATGCCGGCACCTTCCGGCCGAGCCGCCAGGATTATTACTTCCGCTATAACGTCGGCATGCAGTTGCACCTGCTCGGCGACGGCCTCATCGGCTGGATGGTGTGGGACCTGCGGCGCGGCATCGATCTCTTGCTGGCTCAACCCGGCATCGACAAGGAGAAGATCATCCTGCTCGGCAGCGTGGCCGCCGGCGGCGAGCCGGTCGCGGTGACGGCGGCGCTGGACCGGCGCGTCGCCGCGGTGGCGCCGTTCAACTTCGGCGGGCCGCAGCCGGAATCGACCTTCCCGCTGCCGGAGGACGAGAACCGATTCAACTACGCCGGCAGCGGCAGTTGGGAATCGACGCGCAACCTGCGGCTGTCGGCGCGCGACAGCTTCCTGCCGTGGGTGATCGTCGGCTCCGCGGCGCCACGGGGGCTGATCTACGCTCACGAGTTCGCCTGGGACCGCGACCACGATCCGGTCTGGAAGCGGCTCGAAACGATCTGCAGCTTCTACGACGCGAAGGATCGCCTGGCCTTCACCAAGGGCCGGGGAGCCGTGACGGGGAAGGCCGGGTCGGAAAACACCCACTGCAACAACATCGGCCCGGTGCATCGCCAGGGCATCTATCCGGCGCTGAAGAAGTGGTTCGACATGCCCATCCCGGAGAAGGAGTATCAGGAGAGACACAAGGCGGATGAATTGCTGTGCCTGACGCCGGAGGTGCTGAAGGAGGTGAAGCCGCGGCCGCTTTACCAGGTCGCGGGGGAGATCGGCGAAGCGCGGGCGGCGGCGGCGCGGAAGAAACTCGCCGACCTGAAGCCGGACGAGCGGAGGAAGCGGCTGCGCGAGGAGTGGGCGAAGTTGCTCGGCGACGTGGAGCCGCGGGAGCCGAAGCGGCTGTCCGTTGCGGGCGGGGGAGGGCTTGGCAGGGGAATGAAATTCCAGATCCTGCTCGAAGTCGAGCCCCAGGTGGTCCTGCCGCTCTTCCTGTGGATCGCGCCGGAGATCAAGGTGAAGGACAGGCCGCGCTCGCTTGTAGTCTTTGTCTGCCAGGAGGGAAAGGCGGAGTTCTTGAAGAGTCGTGCCGATGCCGTCGCCACCCTTCTGGAAGGCGGGGTGACGGTGTGCCTCGTCGATGTCCGTGGCACCGGCGAGACGCGCCCCGGCGACGGTCGCGGCCGGCAGAGCACCGCCACGTCGATCTCGTCCACCGAATTGATGCTGGGGCAGACGCTTCTCGGCTCTCGGCTACGCGACCTGCGCACCGTTCTCAAGTACCTGCGCGGCCGCGAGGACATCGGCGCGAAGTGCATCGCCCTCTGGGGTGACTCGCTGGCGCCGGCCAACCCCGCCGACCGCGACCTCAAGGTGCCGCTCGACGCCGACAAGCAGCCGGACCTTGCCGAGCCGCTCGGCGGGCTGCTGGCACTGTTCGGGGCGCTCTACGAGGACGACGTGAAAGCGGTCTACGTCCGCGGCGGCCTGGACGGGTATCAATCGGTGTTGAAGAGTCAATTCGTCTACGTCCCGCACGATATCATCATCCCCGGGGCGCTGACGGCGGGCGACCTGTGCGACGTGGCGGCGGCGCTCGCTCCGCGACCGTTGCGGCTGGAAGGGCTGGTCGATGGCTTGAACCGCCGGGTGAAGACCGAGGCGCTGGCCAAGACCTACGAGCCGGCGACGACGGCCTACCGCGAGGCCAAGGCGGAAGGGAAACTGCAACTGGCGGACGAAACGTCATCAGCCGCCGCGGCGGCGAAGTGGCTGCTCGACAACCTGAAAAAATGAGTGCGACATCATGATTCGCTGCATCCTCACACCGCTCCTTCTCCTGGCGTTTGCCATGACCGCCCGCGCCGCCGAGGAAGCGAGAGGCCCCGCCGACCTGATCGTGCATCACGCCAAGGTCGTCACCGTCGATGCGAAGTTCAGCGTCGCGCAGGCGGTCGCCGTCAAGGCCGGCCGTATCCTCGCGGTAGGCGATGACGAGGCCGTCCTCAAACTCAAGGGATTTAAGACGCGCCTGATCGACGCTGGCGGCCGCACCGTGTTGCCGGGACTCTACGACAGCCACGTCCATTCCGTCGATGCCGCCGTCAGCGAGCTGCGTCATCCGCTGCCGGTCCTCCGGTCGCTCAAGGACGTGTTCGCCTACGTCCGCAAGGAGGCCGCCAGGATCCCGGAAGGCGAGTGGATTGTCATCCGCTTCGCCTTCCCGACGCGCCTGGACGAGGGCCGCTTTCCGACGAAGGCGGAGCTGGACGAGGCGGCGCCGAAGCATCCCGTGCTGTACAACGCGGGGCCGGCCGCCATCGTCAACAGCATGGCGCTGAAGGTGTCCGGCGTGACGAAGGACACGCCCAACCCGAAGGGCGGAGTCATCGTCAAAGACGCCGACGGCGAGCCGACCGGGATGCTGCGCAGCGCCCAGAACGTCCTCAAGGGGCTGCCGAAGGAGGATGGCGGGGTGTCGCGGGCCGAGAAGTTGGCGGCAGTGAAGAAGCTATTTGCGATGTACAATGCGCGCGGTCTGACGAGCGTCGCCGACCGCGACGCCGGGCGCGGCCAGCTCGACACCTACCTGGCCCTGCGCGACAAGGATGAGTTAACGCTGCGCGTCAACGTGGCCCGCGACTTCAACCCGCACGGGACCCGCGAGGAGGTCGTGCGCCACTTCGAGGAGCTGTCCGGCAAGGACGGCAAGGGCGGGCCGACCGGCGTGGGCGACGAGTGGGTGCGGATCGGCCCCATCAAGATGTACATGGACGGCGGCATGCTCAACGGTACGGCCTACATGCGCCAGGCGTGGCCGAAGGGAGAGACGTATCAGATCACCGAAGACGGCTATCGCGGCCTGCTGTTCATCCCGCAGGAGCAGCTGCGTATGGTGGTCGAGGAGGCGGCGAAGCACAAGTGGCAGGTGACGGCCCACACCGCCGGTGAGGGGGCGATGGACGAGTTGCTCGACGCCTACGAGTTCGTCAACCGCACTCTACCGATCAAGGACATGCGCTTTTGCATCACGCACGCCAACTTCCCGTCGCAGCGCAACCTGGAGCGCTGCAAGCAGCTCGGCGTCTGCGCCGACGTGCAGCCGGTCTGGCTGTACAAGGACGGCACGACGCTGTTGAAGGTACTGGGCAAGGAGCGCATGCGCTGGTTCCACCCGTACAAATCGTGGCTGGAATACACGACGATCGGCGGGGGCAGCGACCACATGATCAAGATGGACGCGCTGGAGGCGACGAACCCGTGGGACCCGTGGCTGGGGATCGCGACGACGCTGACGCGGACGACGGAGCGCGGGACCGACCTTGGGTCGGACGAGTGCCTGACGCGCGAGCAGGCGGTGCGGCTGTACACGATCAACAATGCGTATCTCAATCGCGAAGAGAAGGAGAAGGGGAGCCTGGAGGCGGGCAAGCTCGGCGACCTGATCGTGATCGACCGCGACGTGCTGACCTGCCCGGCGAAGGACGTGGCGAAGACGAAGGTGCTGTACACTGTGGTCAGCGGCAAGGTGGTGTACGAGGGAAAGGAGTAGGAGCCGCAAGCGATCCCATCCCTTGCTGAGCCCACTGCCGCCCTCCGCGGTGGTCACGTTCGAGGGCGCCTACAACTGAAGAATCGCCCGAAGGGCGTCATCGACCTCGGTCATTCGTGGGGTAGGAAGATCGCCGAGGCGGGCCAACAGCCGGCTGTTGTCGATCACCCGGATCTGCTCGCACAGGGCGACCGAGTCCTGCGTCAGGCCCCCTTCGCCCGCGGGAACGAGGACATGGCTCGGCAGCACCTTCTGCCGAATCTTCGTGGTGAACGGGACGATGATAGTGTGAGGGCTGTGCGGGTTGGCGCGGTCGGTCTGCACGACCAGCACCGGCCTCACCCCCGACTGCTCGCTGCCCCGCGTCGGGGAAAGGTCAGCCCGCCACCCCTCGCCGCGCGTTACTGCCACCGAATTTCCCCCCGGGCGAGGCGCTCTTCATAGTCGGTGAGCTGCTCCAGATAATCGCCAGGTTCCGCGAGCGCCGTGTCGTCGTCCGCTTCGAGCAGAGTGACCATCACGCGCACCGGATGGTCCGGGAGTACCTCAGGGGGCAGTGTTACGCGGCCGTCGGGGTACAACACTCCTTCAAGGGTTTTGTGAGTCATTGCTGTCGCCTCCTTGTTTCACGATCCGCGGCGAACGCGAGACAGGCCCGGATGTCCTCCGCCGTCAGGTCCGGAAAGTCGGTGAGGATCTCATCGGTTGACATGCCGGATGCCAGATACTCCAGAACATCCTGCACGGTCATGCGCAGCCCGCGGATGCACGGCTGCCCGCTACGTTTATCCGGCTCAATCGTAATCAGTTTCGTGTAGTGCATGATGTCACCGTACACCGCCGTCCCGAGCCCGTCAACGAGCGCCCCGCATCACTCTGCCCTTGCCTCGATTCCCCGGGACGTGATATAGGGTGAATCGAGGAGGTTCCCCGTCGGCCTTCCTGCTCTGCCACCTCCGACTGTTCTTCCAGGCGCTCGCCTGCGCTACGCCTTTTGCATCGAAAGCTCTCCCCCGGCGGAAAAGGAGGGTGACATGATCGGTCTGACACTCACGACGGCCCTACTGCTTGCGGTTGCCGAGGCCCGGCAGAACGAGTTGTTCCGGTGCTGGGAGAAGGCCAAGGCTGACACGCGCTCCCTCGTCGTCGAGTTCACGCTGGAGAAGAACAACGGGGTCCGGACCGAGAAGGAGCGGTTCGAGGGCACCGTCAAGCTGCTCCGCACCGCGAAGGGCGACCTCCTTGCCTCGTACACCCTGACGAAGGCGGAGAAGCCTGGTGCCGCGGCAAACCCGCCATTCGTCGGGTTGCTGAACGGAGGGAATCTCTACCTGCTCCAACCGGACCTGAAATCGGCGATCCGTTTTGCTCCCGCGGGTGGCGACGTTCGTCTGTGGCTGGAAGAGAAGTTCAACCCCTTCGCCCTCCTGCTCGACGAGAAGCACGCCCGACAGAATTACCAACTGAAGGTGGTCAAGCAGGACGAGTGGTACACCTACCTGGACGTCAAGCCGAAGCCGCGGAAGTCGTCAGGCTGGTGCGGAGACTGGTCGGGGGGCTTCACGCGGGGACGTGCAGTGTTCCTGAACCAGAAGTCCCAGAGGGTGCCGAAGGACATGCCGCGGCAGCTGTGGTATGAGGACGCGGCGGGGAACTCCTATACCTTCGACATCCGCCGCTGGAAGGCCAACGGCGCGCACAGCCCAAAGGCCGACGAATTCACCAGGCCCGAAGACCGACCCGGTTGGGAGGTAAACGAATCCCTGCCCTTCCTGTTCGGGGAAAAGCGAGGTGAGATGCGAGGGGGACCGCCTCGCAAGGTGGGCACGATCTACATAGTCGGCAACGACGTCACCTACGACGGCGCTTTCCTCGACAGGCTTGGCCTCCACCCCGGTCAACCGCTGACCGAGTCGGACCTGCGCGCCGCCGAGTGGAGGTTGATCCCTCTTTGGCTGCTGGGCATCGGCTGCTCCGTTACCACGGTCGATCGCGACGGCGACGAGGAGTACGCAGACATCCTCGTGACAGCGAAAGAAAGCCTCATCACCCAGGTCGGCGGCCGCGGTTACAACGCCGCCTACTCGCTTCTGGGGATCATTGCCCGGTACAGATACCGGCTCCTGAATCCGCAACAGGACCGGGCAATTCCTCGGGGCAGTTCCCCTCGGCAATGACCCGCCGCAACGACCCGCTGTCTGGAAGCACACGCATTACCTGGGAGCGTGTAAGCGTGCGCGGGAGGCGGTGTTGCACGCGCCCCAACCCCGTGAGTCATCGTCCCAAGAGGTCGTTCAGTTCCTTCTCGGTAAAGGCGATGTTCGTCGTCGGGCCCTCGTCGCGGACGACCTTGGCGGCAATCACTTTCGTCAGCGGGGCCAGGATGCTGAAATGGTCGGCCCCCTTCACCGGGTGAAAGTGCGTCAGCGGGTTGCGCGACGCCCGCGACAGTTCCTTCAGGGAGTCGAGGTTGCCGCGCCCTCCCGCCCCTTCAAAGACAAACGTCGGGCTCTGAACTGAGTTGATCCAGCGTTCCGGCGAGCGCAGCTCGAGTTCCCGTCTGTCGGAAAGATCGAATGGGATGTTCTCCGAGCCGTAGCCGGCCACGTCGCTCACTGGCCCGAAGGAGAACACCCCGCGGAAGCGGTCGGTGCAGGCGGCCACGAGCAGAACCAGGGTGCCGCCGGTGCTATGCCCGCCGAGGTAGACGCGCTGAGGATCGACGAAATCCTGACGGGCGAGATACTCGGTGGCGGCGAGAAGGTCGTCCACCTCGCCAAAGAAGCCTTCCTTGAAGCCCGGGTTGTCGTTGCCGCCGCGGAGCGAGGGGTACATCATCATGATGCCGGCCTTGCGGAAAGCGCTGGCCGACTGGTCGTTCTTCGCGGGCGCCGGTTCCCACGCGGTTTCGCCGATGCTGTTCGCAAAGCCGCCGAAGACCCAGATGATGGCGGGGTGCTTCTTCCCGTCCGACGGCGACGGACTCAGGTAGGCGGCCAGCCGACCCGCCGGGGACTCGTAGTGAACTGTGCGGAACAATTGCGGCGGAGGGTCGGGAACGGGTTCGTTCTCCGCCTGCTTGCGAATGAGTTTGGTCTGAAAACCGCGGCGCTCCTCGAGCAAGGACCGCTTCTTGTCCGGCGTCCCGTCGCCCGGCGCCGGGGCACTTGAGGCTTGCGGCTGAGCCTGCTGAGGGCCGCAGCCTCCGAGAAAGAGTGGCGGAACAAACAGGAGAAGAAACAATCGTCTCATGATGGGACCGGGGTGGACTTTCTGAGGGATACCAGGTACGGATTCGTTATTCATCTCCCGGACGATCGTCCACTCCGGGGCCGAGACGGTCCGCCGCCCGTTTCGATGACGGCGGCGCATGAAGGCAAGGAGTAGAAGCCGCTGCGTGTTCCGTCCGAGGGGGTGAGATAGTAGGATAGTGGCTCGCCCACCTTCGGAGACGACCATGAGCCCTTCGCTCGCACAATTGAAAGCCTCAATCTCCAGTCTCCCCGCTCCCGAGCGCGCGGAGTTAGCGCAGTACCTCCTCCGCTCCCTGGACCCGGAAGAGCCGGGGGCCAAGGAGGAGTGGCTCGCCTTGGCACAGGAGCGCATGGCCGAAGTCCGCGCGGGTAAAGTCGTCGGCATCTCGGCGGCGGAGGTCCTGCGGGGCTTGCCGGGGGCGGGACAGTGAAGCTGTCACGACTCATTTCCCAGCCGCCGGCGCCACCTTCAGCAGCACCGATGTCGCCGCGTGCTCGGTCCCCTTGCGCTCGCTGCGCGCCAGCACCACGCACGGGTGCGCCGCCGGCTCCACCCACGGCTCGGCGTAAATCACGATGGTCCGCGTCGTCTCCTTCTCCGTGATGAGGATCCCGTTGAGTCCGATGTCCAGCACGCGCACCCCGTGCGGCAAGCCGCGCACGTCCAGCGGGATGCGGCCCGCGAAGCCGTTGTGCCGTTCCACCTTCACCGTCAGCCGCGTCTCGCCCCCCGGTCGCACGGTCACCTCGGACTGCTCCGTCGTGATCGTGACGTCGCCGCCATCGATCACCTGCGGCCGGCCTCCCGTCGCCTCGCGCAGCACCTCCTTGCCGTCGATCACCGCCCGCGCCACGATCTTCAGCGGCGCGGCGTTCGCGGCTGGATTGGCCGCGGTCGGCTCGGCGGAGAGGGCGACGGCCGTGCTGCTGTCCTCGCCGAGGATGTTCGACGCGGGGGCACTGAAGCCGGGCGGCACGTTCTCCAGGTTCACGTCCACGCGGCCGTCGAAATCGTCGAGGCGCTCGACGTTGACGCTGACCGGCACGGCACCGCCCTTCCACACGGCCGGGGCGGTCGGGCTGAAGCTGACGCGGAAGTCCGGCCGCGGCGGCCGCACCGTCAGCCGGTAGCCGTAACCACTGCCGCCCTGGCCGCGGGCGTCGCTCACTCGCACCCGGTACTCGCCGTCGGCCGGCGGGTCGAACACCAGCCGCGAATCCTTGCCGTAGCCCGGCCCGCCGTCGTCGTTGCGGTACGGCAGCGTGATCACCGGGAAGCCGTTCGGCGGAAACGTCGTCCCCGGCGCGTGCATCGTCACCTTGTACATCGCCTCGCCGAGCGGGTGGTGCGTCGGCGTCGTGTCCAGCCAGCCGAGGCGCTGGCCGGCCGCGCTCCAGAACTGGCAGTCGTCGTCGGGGTTCTTCGGCAGCTCGCGGATGCGCAGCAGTTCGCCGCCGACGTAGAGGTAATCGTTGATGCGCAGCTCGCTCCAGGTTTCGATGCGGATGCCGCTGCCGGCCGAGTCGTGGTCGCGGAAGACGATGTTCGTCTTGGCCACGCAGCGCAGCACGGCCCGCGGGACCGGTTGGCCCTTCGCGTCGAGGATCTCGATGACCGAATCCAGCGGCGAGCCGAGACGGCGGGCGTTGACTTCGAGGACCAGGCGCTGCCCCTTCTTTGCGGCGAAGGCCCACGTTTCGCTCGCCCCCGGCTCGACGATGGACCCGTTGGCGGTGAAGGGAGGCGTCAAGCCCGCGGGTTGCGACCCCTGGACCTCGGGAAACTCTCCCACCACCACCGCCGGATTTCCCAGCGGTACGCCCCGGGGGGGGGTGATGCTCACGGGGAGGCGCGTCCCCGGGGTGGCGTCGGCCGGCGCCTTGACTCGGGCCGACTTCACGCCGCCGAGGTTCACGCCGCTCACTACGACGTCTTTCTCCGTCCCGCGCTGGAGACCGAGCGGGAACACCGACGTCACAATGGGGAGGTCGCCGACGTGCAGCCGATAGGGCATGTCGGGGCCGCCGCGGTAGTCCCGGTCGCGGATGCCCAGGGCGTAGGTGGCGGCGCGCGGACAGGTGTAGCCGAGCAGGCCGTTCGTGCTCTCGACCAGGACCTTGCCCGTCGCGTCGGTCAGCAGCAGCACCGGCTCCAGCTTCGAGCCGATGGCCGCGGTCAGCGCCTGCACGCCGACCTCCTGCCCGGCCTTCGCCTCGAAGCGGAAATAGTCCACGTCGCCGGCCTTCCCAATGCTCCCGTGAATGCTGACCGGGAGCGTCACCGGCTGGGCCGTCGTCGGCGTGTCGTTCGGCTCGGCCTCGTTCATCTGGGGGAAGGGGTCGGCCGGGCCGGGCGCCGGCGCCTCCTTCTTCGGCTCCGGCGGCTTCGGCTTGACCGGCAGCGGCTCGGACTGCACCTTGCCGGTTGCCTCGTCGAGCAGGACCACGGCCCCGTCGTAGCGGCCCAGCGCGAGCTGCTTGCCGTCGCCGCGCACGGCCAGGTCCAGCGCCGTGTCCGGCTGCTTCGGGTAGACGGTGCGCTCTTGCATCTTCGCCGTGGTCCACGCCTTGGCGGTGCGGTCCTCGCTGAGCGAGTAGAGGGTCGATCCGTCGGCACTGTAGGCGAGGCGCGTCACGGCGCCGGCGTGGGCGAAGACCGACTGCACGACCTTGCCGCCCGCCGCCGACGCCTCCCAGACGCGGATGCTCTTATCGACGCCGCCGGCCGCCAGGTGCTTGCCGTCCGGGTGCCAGGCGATGGCGTACACCCAGTCGGTCGATTCGCCCAGGGTGTACAGCCGCGTGCCGGTCGTCACGTCCCACACCTTCACGGCCCGGTCGGCGCCGCCGGAGGCGAGCAGCTTGCCGTCGGGACTGAAGGCCACCGAATAAACGGAGTCGCTGTGGTCCTTGAGGGTGCGGCGCTCCTTGCCGGTGCCGGCGTCCCACAACTTGATGAGCCGGTCGTAGCCGCAGGTCGCCAGAGTGTTGCCGTCGGGGCTGAACGCCAGGCCGAGGATGACGTCCTTGTGGGCGCTGATGACGACTTCCGGCTTGTTGATCGGGATGCCGCTCGGCGGGAAGAAGTAGACGCGCACCACGCCGGAGGCGCCCGGTGTGCCGCTGGCCACGGCGAGGTTGCCGCCGTCGCGACTGAAGGCCAGGGCCGTCACCTTGCCGTCCTGGCCGGTCAACCGGCCGGTCACCTCACCCGTCGCCGGGTCGATGAGGACCACCTCGTTCTGGCCGCCGGCCGCGAGCGGTTTGGCCCCGGGACGGTACGCCAGCGCGGCGACGGGAGCCGGCTTCGCCTCGTGCGGTTTGGTCTCCGGCAGGGCGACGCTCGTCGTGCCGGTGTCGTCTTTCGCCCCGGCCGCGACCCAGGCGCGCAGGATCGCGACGTCAGCGGCCGCCGGCTGCGCCTTGGCGGTCTTCGGCGGCATCTTCGGGTTGTCCTTCCCTTCCGCCAGGGTAACGAGGTAGCTCTCGTCGGGCTTGCCGGGGATGAACGACGCTCCGCTCTTCCCGCCCGCGATCAGCGCCTTGACCGTGGAGACGTCGAGGTCGCCGCGCAGCTTGTCGGGGTTGTGGCACTCGACGCAGAACTTCCCCAGGAATGGCTTGACCTGCTTGACGTAGCTCGGCGGTTGCTGAGCGGGCGCAGGCAGCGCGGCGAACAGAAGGGCGAGCCCGGCGAGGAAGGAAGGACACACGGTCATGGTTGGTGATCCGATGAGCAGGGAATAGCGAACCGGCCCGCGGCACGGGTGAAGGATTATCCTATTCCCCGGCGCGGCGACCGGCCGACGATGCACTGACCATCAATCGAACCGATCGTGTTCCGGGGTCGTGGCGCGGGCTTCCGGGAGCAGCGCAGCTCGGCTATAATCACTATCAGTGAGCGCTCGGTCGGGGCCGGTAAAGCAGGAGCAGGAGCATGACCGCCCCTGGATCGCCGAATGTGATCGAGCCGGACCAGGCCACGATGATCTTCGCGGAATTCGCTGGCGACGAGGATCTGGCGCTACGATTCCCTGCGGACGGGTGCTATGCCCGAGCCCATCTCATGGTTCACCGGCTGCTCGACCGAGGTCTGGCCCCCTCGAAGGTGTGGGCCTTCGCCGCCAGCGCCACCGACCGTCTCTGGATGCAAACGCCCGACCACCCGGAGGAGCGAGTATACTGGTGGTGTCACGTCGCGCCGGTGCTTGTGGTCCGTGGGCCGCAGGACGATGTGCGGGAGATGGTTTTTGATCCCATCCTCTTCGACGCTCCGGTTCCTGTCGATGAGTGGCGAGACGCGCTGCACGATACGCCAACCCTGGTGCGAACCGCTCTCGGCCAGCCGCCGCTGCCCGCGAACGGGGGCTCCGGTTATTGGCCTGGTCCCGACCCCCTTGAAGGGCTCGATGCCAATGCGCGGGAGACACTGGAAGCGTTTCGAGAGGAGAACGGTTGAGAATTCGCCCAACGGAGGAGCATCATGGCCGAAACACTGACAACGCTCAGCAAACTCGCGATCGTTCAGGACATTCAAGAAGATGCGAGCGGTGCGGCCCTCCATTTTCACGACGGGGGCCACGGGCGCCTCTCCCTGCCTGATACCAACTACACCTACCATCTGCAATTGGCTCGGCGCAGTCAAGAGCGACAACATCCCGTTGGGGTCAGATTCGGCGAGGGATCGGCCATCATGGCACTTGCGCGCGCGGATAATGATGTGCCTATGCACATCGGGGAAGAGGAGGCCGATCGCGTGGTGGTGCTGTTCCAGGGTCACGACGGCGTTTTCCACCTCAAACGCGATCATCCGGAGTTCGATCGGTTGCGCGCTCTGCTCGACGAGGCGCAGCGGCAGAAAGGCCGGGTCTGGTTCATCGCGCAGAAGCCGGACCTCGCGCTGCTCGACGCGCTTCCAGCCCGATGACACAGGGAGACGTGAGGGGCGAAAGGGCGGGAGTCGAATCGATAATGAACCGACAGCAGATAACAGCGATGGTGGAGGTGGGGTGAGTATGAGCGCACCAATGACCGTGGGACCGGCCGCACCGTCACCGCGGCGGTTTACGCGAGCTGAGTATTACGAAATGGAACGGCTCGGCTGGTTCATCGGCCAGCGCGTCGAACTGATCGCGGGGGAGGTCGTGGTGATGCCAGCGTTCAACCCTCCTCACTCAGCTGCGACATCGCTTACGGAGAAGGCGCTTGAGGCGGCCTTTGGGTCGGGATTTTGGGTCCGCACAGGGGCACCGATCAGTCTCCCTGGGGATTCCGAGCCCGAGCCGGATGTCTCTGTCGTCCCCGGGGGACCACGCGATTACCTCGCCGCTCATCCCACGACCGCCTTGCTCGTCGTTGAAGTGTGCGAATCCACGCTCCGAGAGGATCGGAACCTGAAGGGCAGCCTGTACGCCGCGGCGGGCCTTCAGGACTACTGGATCGTCAATCTCGTGGATCGGCAGCTGGAGGTTTACCGCAAGCCGATCCCGGACGCGAACGAGCCGCACGGTTTCGTCTACGATGAAGTGACCTTTTTCGGCCCGGCCGATTTCGTGACGCCGCTCGCTCTGCCGCACGCAAAGATCGCGGTGGCCGACTTGCTGCCGTGACGGGATGGATGCGGCCACGCCGAGCGCTTACGCGCGGCGAAGAGACCGCAAGTCGAATCGATACGTCACCCGACCCCTCTGCTCATTGCTTGCCGGCACGCCGCGAGCGGGGAATGGCAGGAGTACAACGAGCCTACGGCTTGGCGTCGCCGGGCTTCTTCTTGTCGTCGGTCGCGGCCGGCGTGTCGTCCTTGGCGCCGGACTTGATCCAATCGCGCACCTTGGCGATCTCGTCGGCCTTCGGCTGCGGCTTGTTCCGCGGCGGCATCGCACGCCGCGTCTTGCCGGTCACCGACAGGATCAGGTGGCTGTCGTCGGGCTTCTCGGGGACGACGAGTGGTCCGCCCCGGCCCTTCTTCATCAGGCTGTCGAAGGTCTCGACGCTGTAGCCGGCTTTCGCCCGGGCGCCGCTGTGGCAATCCATGCAGTAGGTCCTCAGGAACGGCTTGACGTCCTTGGTGTAACTCGGCGAGTCATCGTCCGCCATCACGAAGCCCGCCCCGCCCAGGAGGGCCAGGAAGGCCACGGCCCAGGTCCGCACGAATCGCATCCGGGTCTCCTTCGTCGTTGAATTGGAGAAGAGGTTACAGGAATCGGAAAACATTCACTATCTCGTCGGCTGTGGTCGTGTTCAGCAACTGAAGGCATCGCTGAAGCAACTGCCCCAAAGCCCGCCGGCTCACCTGCGGGGTGACCACGATGCCGGGGTGGGTGCGCCCGGCCAGCGCCCACGTCTTGGCGAGGACGGCGAAGTCGCCGATGTTGAAGCTCATCAGGCACCGCCCCTGTGCCGTCGCGTGCTCCAGTTGCTCCTCATCTGACTTCCCGAGCATGGCGTCTTCAACTGCGCTGCGGCAATCAAAACCGTGCTGCCGCAACAGGTCGGCGAGGTCAGGATGGAAGTCCTCGTCGAGGTAGAGACGGATGAAGAGGGGGCCGCTAGCCATCGGAAGGGTTCCCGTTCGGGAAGCGGACCACACCCTTCTCGTCCATCACGCCGCCGGTGCGCGCGAGAACGTTCTCGATCGTGTTCTCCTCGATCTCGCGCTCGATCTCCGGCTGGTGGTCGAGGTAGTAACTGATGGCGTCGTAGACCCACGACGGCTGGAGGTGTGGAAAGGTGCGGACAATCTCTTCCGCGGCCTCACCGCCCTTCCAAAGGACGGCAACGTGTCGGACGGTGATTCGTGTCCCGCGAATGACCGGCGCTCCCCCGCAAACGCCCGGCTGCCTCACAACATGGGGGTGCTCTGTCGGTGTCGCTGTTCCCATGACGTCCTCCTCTCCTGGCATTGTACCGGTTGAACAGGAATTCTCGCCCCGTCAGCAGTGCCGATCATTCCTCGAAGTAGGAGTAATGATAGTTGGCCGCCGGCACGGTCTCCTTCGCAACTCGCCAGCCGTGTGCCGCCGCGTGCCGCAGGAACTCTGCCGGAAGGCGCACGTTGTACTTCTCGACGAAGTGGATCAGCCCGGCAAACCAGAACCATTCACCGTCGGTCATCTCCGTCGTACCGCCCACGGCACGGCCGTCGATGATCGGGTTGGCCTTGTTCGGGTAATCGAACCGGTCGCTAAGGTCGGCCCCCATCGTCACACCGAGAATGACGCCCGACCACAGGTACGCGAGAACCTGGGCCTGGTTCTCACGGGGTGAGGGCGCCATGAATTCGCGCATGCTCGGGTCACTCGCCGTGCCGAAAGGAAACTCCCGGAAGCGAACGACCGGCTTGAGGTGAATGGTCGGAATGACAGGCACAGTTTGCCCTTCAATTTATCCGACGATCACGGGACGACTTTCTCCCACGGCCCAGAGGGCATTCTAGCGATTGAAGAGGAACTCCCGCCCCGTCAGCACCGCCCAGAACAGGTCCTCCAGCGCCTCGCGGCGCGTCGCTCCCTTGTCGCGCGCCGCCTCGGCCATCAGCCCGGTAAACTTCGTTAGCTCCTCGGCCGTCGGCTCCCGACAGAGTGCCATCACGTACAGACGTTTCACCGCCTCCTCGTCGCTCACTTTCTCATTGAACCACCGTTCGACGCGAGAGTCCCGCGCCCGCAGCTTGTCGTTGAGCGTTTGTCCGTTGTTGAGGTGCAGCGCTTGCCCGACGGAGGAGTCCTGCTGCCGCTCGCAGGAGCAGGTCTGGCCGCGCTCCGGCCGGCCGAACGAGTCGAGGAAGCGCGACACCACCAGCGTGTCGGGCAGCTGCAGCGCCCGCGTCCCCAGCGGGTACGCAGTCGTCCCCGACGTGCCGCCGCTCGTGCCGATGGTCACCTCCTTGAACGGCGTCGGCACTCCCGTCAGCTGGGCGTAGGCGTCGAGGATGACCTCGGCCGGCAGCCGCCGGATCAGGTAGTGCGAGTAGAAACGATCGTCCTTCTCGTTCCCCGGCAGCGGCCGCGCCGAGCGCTGGTACGTCGCCGAGTTCATGACCGTGCGAATCAGATACTTGATGTCGTATTTGTGGGCGATGAAGTCCTTCTCCAGGGCCGCGAGCAATTCCTCGTTGGTGGGGGGGTTGGTCTGGCGCAGGTCGTCCTCGGCCTCGACGAGTCCGCGGCCCAGGAAGTTCCGCCAGACGCGGTTGACCAGCGCCCGGGCGAAGTACGGATTCTCCGGCGCCGTCAGCCAGTCGGCGAAGTAGGCCCGGCGGTCACTGGTGCCATCCAGCGGCAGCGGCTTGCCGTCGAGGGGAGTCGGCGGCATGGCGATGCCCCGGCGCAGGTGCGGCACGTCGCCGAACGGCAGCGCCTGTACCGTCACCTCGCCGCCGCGGTCGCCATTCTTCAGCGCCACCCGGCTGAACAGGTTGGCCAGGCTCCAGTACTGGTCCTGCGTCCATTTCTCCAGCGGATGGTTGTGGCAGCGGCAGCACGTCACCGACATCCCGAGGAAAGTGACCGCGGTGGCTTCCGTCAGATCGCTGACGTCCTTGTGGATGACAAAGTAGCCGGCCGCCCCGTTGTCGAGGTCGCTGCCGCTCGCGGTGAGGACGTCGCGGGCGAAGCGGTCCCACGGCTTGTTGTCGGCGACCGCCTGGCGGATGTACTGGTGGAACGCCCACACCGCCGGCTGCGGCAGCTTGCGCGTCGAGACGAGCAGCAGATCGGACCATTTGTAGGTCCAGTAATCGATGAACTCCGGCCGCTTCAGCAAGTCGTCGATCAGCCGGGCCCGCTTGTCTTTGGCCGGATCGGCGACGAACTTGCTCACCTCCTCCGGCGTGGGCAGGGTGCCGGCGGCGTCGAGGGAGGCGCGGCGGATGAACTCGGCGTCGGTGCAGGCCGGCGACGGGGGGATGCGCAGCGCCTGCAGCTTCTTCAGCACCAGGTCGTCGATGAAGTTGCTGCGCGGCGCGTTGGCGAAGACCTTCGGATCGACGGCGTTGGGCAGCGGCGAGGCAACGCGGGCGAAGGCGACGACGTTCGAGTACCAGACGGTGACGGCCGCCTCGCCGTAGCCGGCGACCCTGACGCGGCCCTCGGCATCGACCGTGGCGACCAGCTCCTCGGTGCTGTTGAACTTCGCCCCGTGGGTGACGTCCTGCGTGTGGCCGTCACTGTAGCGGGCGCGGACGATGAGTTGCAGCCGATCCTTCGGCTTGAGGACGGCTTCCGTCGGGAAGACTTCGAGGCGCTGGATGCGCGGCTCGTCGGCGCGCGGCCCCGGGGCGGCGGAGGCGATCCAGTCTGCCAGCATGCGATAATCGTCGGAATCGACGTCGATCCTCAGTCCGCCCCCGTGCGGCACGGCTGTCGTCGGCTTGAGGAGGGCCAGGCTCTTCGACGGCTCCTGCCGGTCGATGCGCCGGCCGAGCGCCTGCCGTGTCAGGACGAAGTGATCCGCGTCGGGGTCGTAGCCGCGCAGCGATAGCTTCATCCCGCCCTTGCCGGCCAGTGCCCCGTGACAGGCGCCCGAGTTGCAACCGACCTTCGTCAGCAGGGGGATGACGTCATTGGTGAAGCTAAACGGGGTGGGCTCCTTCGCCTTCGTCACCTTGACCTTGGCCGTCGCCTCCTTGTCGCGGTGCGTCGCGGTGATGACCGCCTCGCCGTCGGCCACCGGGCGCACGACGCCACGCTCATCGACGGTGGCGACGGCCGGTTGCGACGAGGCGAACTTGGCGTCCGGCGTGCGGTCGGCGACGACCTTGCCGTCCTCCTCCGCCACGAGGATGAGGCGTTGGCTGGCGTGCGGCCCGGTGAGCATCACGTCGGCGGGGAGGAGTTTCAACTCCGCCGCCGAGGCAGGGACACAGGCCAGCAAACACAGGGGCACCAGGATGGGGTATGTCATTCTCATGAGAGGTCGAGCCTTGAAATTGAGAGGCCAGCCGCGCGGTTACTCTCCGGAGCGAGGTTCCTCGCGATCGGGCGGCCTCGTGCCGGCATCCTCCTGCCGCATCATCTCCTCCAACTGCCGATCCTGGCGCTCCTCGTACTCATCTTCGCGCCGCTTCTCTGCCAGGCATTCGATGAAATCGCGATGGACCGACTGATGCAGGCGGGTCTGGAACGACTCGTCGAGGTTGTGGGTGCGGATCAAGTTGACGACGTCGGCGAAGTCCTGATGTCTGCGCGCGGCGAGCTTCAGCTGAATGAGCGTCGGTAAGTCGATGACGCGTACCGCTTCGATCACCTGTCCTGCCGTCGTCGGGTCCGGGAACGCCACGGGGCCTGGCCGACCGCTCCCTGGATAGGCCCCCGCCAGCAGCACGTCGAACGTGACGCCGTTCGCCTTGTCCACGAACCGCCGCGGGCGCCGCGGCAGGCGCTCGAAGTCAGCAGGGACGAAACGCCGCATGAAGTCCGCGAACCCCTCCGGCGTGAGGAGGAAGTCCACGTCGCCGGTTGTCCTCCGGTGGCCGTGGGCATTCACCGCCATGCCACCCATCACCGCATAGGCGATGCGCGCCTGTTCCAGCCTTTCCGCGACCCGCCTCATGGTCTGATGAACTGGGTCGCTCCCCTGGAAGAACATGTCGATCTCCTTCAGCCGGTCCATAAAGGCGATCGGCCTGTCACGCCAGAGTCTAACGGCCATGTTCTCTTCTCCAGCGACTGCGTACCGAGGGGAGCATGTGACCGTACCGTGCGAGCCGTCAGAACAATTCCCTGATCGCCGACAGACTGTATTCCACCAACGGGATTGGCCGATTCTGCGGCCCCGGCAGCTCGTGGTGGATGTCCAACCCGAGCCCCTGGAAAATCGTCCCGGCAACCTCGCCGGACGTGACCGGCCGCGTCTTGGGGATGTAGCCCAGCTCGTCCGACTCGCCGACGACCCGGCCGCCCTTGATCGGCCCGCCGCCCAGGATGATCGTCCACACGCCGGGGTGGTGATCGCGCCCGCCCGCCGGGTTGATCTTCGGCGTCCGCCCGAACTCGCCCAGCCCCAGCACCATCGTCGTGTCGTACAGGCCGCGCTCCTTCAGGTCCTCCAGGAGCGCCGTGTACGCCTGGTCGAAGTTCGGCGCCACCTGCTTCGACATCTCGTTGATGTCGGTGAACGGCCGCGAGCCGTGGATGTCCCAGGTGATCTCGTCGAAGACCGTCTCGAACATGTTGACCGTCACGAAGCGCACGCCCGCCTCGATTAGTCGCCGGGCCATCAGGCAGCTCTGGCCGAAGCGCGTCCGGCCGTAGCGGTCGCGCGCCTTCTCCGGCTCCTTGTCCAGGGCGAACGCCTCGCGCGCCGCCTTGCTCGACATGAGGCGGTAAGCGAGGTTGAAGGTATCGTCCAGCTGCTTCGCCTGGGGGCTCTTCTCGAACGACGACAGGGCACCATCGACGGCGTCGCGCATCTTCTGGCGGCGCTCGGCGCGGATGCTGGAGATGTACTCGGGCGGCAGCAGGTCGGGCACCTTGAATTTCGGATCGGACGGGTCGGCGTTGAGGATGAAGGGGTCGTACTGCTTGCCGAGGTAGCCGGCGGTGTTGGCGTGCGGCAGGTTGCCGCCGGTGCGGCCGATGGGGCGCGGGATCATGACATGGGCCGGCAATTCGCCGCGCTGCCCCTTGAGGTAGCCCAGGGTGCAGCCCGCGTGCGGGTGCTCGACGCCGCCGCTGAACAGCCGACCGGTCTGCATCATCTGGTAGCCGGTGTCGTGGACGGCCGTGGCCGTGTGGTACACCGAGCGCACCAGCGAGAACTGGTCGGCGTGCTTGGCCATCTTCGGAAAGATCTCGCTGATTTGCATGCCGGGGACGCTGGTCGCAATGGGCTTGAACGGCCCCCGGACCTCGGCAGGGGCGAGCGGCTTGGGGTCCCAGGTGTCGTGCTGCGGCGGGCCGCCGACGAGCATCAGCATGATGCAGTTGACGTCCTTCTCTTTGGCGGCGCCGGCGGCCCGTGCGGCCATCCAACCGGGCAGGGTCAGACCGAGGGCGGCCAGGGAGCCGGCGTGAAGGAAATCGCGGCGCGTGACGCCGTTGCAAAAGGTAGCGGGGCGCTCGGCATCGAGTCGGAGCATGGTGTGAGGTCTCCGCGAGGAACAGCGCAGGCGGGAAGCGGTGCAGCGAACAAGGCTAGACTATTGAACTTATCGCCGATCGTGAGGAGAGTCAACGAACCACCGGCTCGTTGCCGTTGCGATTCCCGGCCCAAGCGATAGAGTTGCGGATATAAGCGTCGTTTGCAATCTCCGCTGGCTCCCGCGCACTCAGCCGATGATCGCTCAACCCGGCAGCGGTGCCCTGCCCGCGCTTGATGAGGACCGTCAATGGCAACCGCCCCCTCGAAACTCTCTTCTGCTCGTGGCCACCTTGAGGTCCTGGCCGCCTCGTGGAAGGCCGATCGTGACGCCGCCCCGAGTCGCTGGGACTACGAGAAGAGCCTGGCGGAAGCCGTGATGGTGTTTGGCTTCCTGGAGGACTTGGTGCGTGTGCGGCGGAAGTGCGTCTTCCACGGTCTTCAGGAGCCCAACCCCAAACTGGACGAGGAAGAACGCGAATTGTACATGCAGTGGTTGGCTCTGATCGAGGGAGATACGCCGCGGCTCGATGCGTTCGCCGAGAGGTACGGCCCCATCGAAGGAGTTGGTCGGCTGCACGATTGTCAGGAGAGGGCTCGCACGTTCCTCGCGACGTGGGCGCCCGCTCGGCCTGCGATGGCCCCCGCCAGCCGGATAGTCAAGTTCAAACGGGAAGACACCGAGTTGATCCAGGCGCTGCTGCACTCGCCTGCCGGCTCGCCCGGTCACCCGACCCGACCGCCGCGGTCCGTGCCTCCGGCCGACACCGGGTCAGGAATCGCGCCTGCCGCCGATAGGCAAGCCGGGTTGCCGAGGCCGTACCCTCACCACCCCGAGGGTGACCCCGGAGAAAAGGCGTCAAGATGAACGCCGCTCCCCGTGGCCGTGGAAACTTTTTTCTCTTGACTTCGAGAGCCTTATGAGGGTTCGGCGTCCTCGTCCCAGTCGGCGAGTGCGCCGTCCAAGTCCCAGCCGCACTGCTCCGGGAATGCTGTTCGTGCCAGCCCTGTCTCCGCTGCTGCTTGCTTGCGGGCGTCCGCGTAGGCGTCGGCGAACACAGCGGTGGCATGGTTCCGGAGGGTGCCGCTTTCCAGGAGTTGCCGCAACTCCCGTTGTTGCTCCAGGATGGTGCCGCGCCACGACCCCGAGCGGCGGTCCGGCTGATACTCCCACTTCAAAAGGTGGGACAATAACACGACCAGCCGACTGAACACCTCACGGCGGTCCCGTTTGGCCATATCTGTCAAATACTCCGCCAAGGTGTTGAGTTCGACCTCACTGAGCCGCCCGTTGCGGATAAGCTCGGCCGTTGCCTCTAGCCAGGCCGTTTCATCGGCCTCGTACAAAGCGGCGGTCGCTATCGGGGTCCGTTGCACCATTCGGATTGCTCCTTGCTCAAGGCCCCGTCACTCGCGCGGAGCCACAACACTTCTCTACTGCCAATGCTGAGAGTTAACCTCTCTCCATCATGGGATGAACAGACGGCGACTGAGTCATTACAGCAGGTCCGGGTCATTGGTAGTGCAAGCGAGAGGGAGAGGTCTACCCGGCCGGTCACCCCGACGCAAGGGCCGGGCTGGTCGCGGCGGCTATCGCCCCGGACCATAACTCCGGAAGTCCTTTGTTATCAAAGACTTATATAAACTGTCCCCTTGGCCTGCCCCCCTTGGCCTGCCCCATCTTCTACAGCATCTCACATTCAACCCAGAGCCAAGTAAACGACCCACACCGGCAGCACTCGATATCCACGCCGAACCAAACAAAGGCGTCCTCACGCTGAGCGTCGGGGCACTTGGGACGAATGTCAACATCGAAGTCCTCTGGGCAGTGGAGTGTGTACCGCGCTACTGCCGCATGTTCTTCTCCGCCACACTGGACACACCCCCACGGGGTCAGTGGAGGCCGTGGGGCAGCTTGCTGTTCTGGGTTACGACTTACAATGGCAGTTCGGCCGTGGAAATCGATGTCGAACAGAAGCCAGCTGCCTGCGCATTCCGCGCATACCGCCTGGATCAAGAAGAATGTCCTCCCGCCAAGGATGGCTCCGGTCGGATACCCCACCAGCCGCTCTCGCTTGGGAGGCTGCCAGCTGTACTGTACACCGCCGGGATGCAGCAGCCAGAAGCGTCCGCTACCACAGGGACAGCGCAGGCGCACCTGGAAAATAAAGCCGTCGGTCGGGATGACTTCGGGAACGGTCCATCCGACCAAATGCGAGGGGATATCCGTCACGAGCCACCCTCTCGACTTTCGTCGCCGAACCAGTTATAGTTTGCGCAGCCCATCCCGACGGATCGCGCGCCCGCGCAACCTATCACCGGTAACTCGCGCGCCCGGCGCATCCTATCCCTGCCGTCCCGGCTCCTCAGTTAGGGCACAACTCCCTTCCCCCCAAACAGTTGACAATCCGCCCAAGGCAAGACGCTGGCATCCGCCCCAGCATCGGGAATGACTCGATCCGGGAACGCTCCGGGGGAAGCGCTGGCCTGGCGAAATTCGACGCTGATCAAGGGCAAGGCTTCGCCGGGGTAACCGGAATCGTACGGGAAGGTCACACGACGGATGCGGCACGGCTCTTCTTCCCTTCCAACGCAGATGAAGAAAGGATGTAGCCCCGTCGCCTCGGCCGCGTGAAACACGGTGACGGGACTGGTGCCCGACGCGATCACCCTGCCGTCGGCGAAGCCGATCCACTGGCCTCGGTACTGATCGAGGAGTTGGTCGCGGGCAGCCCAGTACGCCGCCTCGTTCTTGCGCCGGTCGGGATGGATTTGCCGGGCGATTTCAGGGGGCAGCTGGTCGGCAATGCTCTTCATGGATGACCTCGGTTGCATCCTTGGCCCTCTCGGCATTCTACTGCGATTCGCTGCGCCAGTCGAGCGCCGCGAGCAGGTGCCGCGCCTCGCCTGGGGGTGAGGGCCCTTGCCCGTCGCATGGTCGCATGCGGACCGTCTCCCGGGGGAAAAATCCTCGCCACGACGGCTTTTTTCATTGACGGCCGAGAGGGTCATCAGCCGATTTTCCTTCCAGTCTGACTCGCTCCTTGTCGATGATGAGCGTGGGCGCCTGGGTGGCGCCCTCCGAGCATCCCCGGTGGGCGGCCTCGGTCCGCCCGCCGGGGTTTTCCCTGCGCTCAGGCCATCGGCAGCACGCGCAGATCCCCCGCGCGCTTCGTGACCCCCGCCCGGTCCAGGTATTCGCACAGCGGCACCGCGAACTTGCGCGTCGTCCCCAGCAGGTCGCGAATCTCCGCGACCGTCATCCCCGGCCCGTCCGACAACTTCTCCGTCACCAGGCGGCGCATCTCCGCCTCGGCCTCGCCGTGCAGGTAGAGGTCGCCGGCGACGTGGACGAGGTAGCCCTCGGCGACGCACACGTCGAACAGGTCGCGCAGGTTGGCGGCGTTGCCGCCCGCGGCGCCGGCGAAGCTGGACGGCTCCGGCGGGGTGAAGCGCGCCTGCTGGTACTCGGCGACAACCTTGTCCTTGAGCTTGCGCAGGTTGGCGCTCAGCTTCGGCTTGAAGTCGGTCCGGGCCACGCGGCGCAGGTCGCCGGCGAGGCGCTTCTGAGCGATGAGCCGGTCCACCGCGGCATGCACCAGCGTATCATCGCCGACGTAGTCGAGCTGCGATTGCACCTTCTGGCGGTCGTGCGTCGTCATCAGCGGGAACTGCTCGTGCAGTCGGCCCAGCGCGGTCAGGATGCGCTCGTCCAGTTCCTTGATCATGTCGGCGTGCAGCAGCAGGTGCCGCCCCGACCCGAGGGCCACGTCCACCAGCGCCTTCTGCCCCTTCAAGCGCTCGATCACCGCGGGTGCCTGGTCTGGGCCGACGTTGGCGCCGCGCACGAGGTCGGCCGCGGTGAAGCCGGAGAAGCCGCCGAACCAGGCCACCGCCAGGGCGCGCTCGTCGGCGCCGCCCGACCACAGCTTCTCGATGCGCTCCTGCATCTCGAGGTGGCGGCGGCGCACCTTCTTGGCCACGGGCTGCAACACCTGCCCGCCGCCGAGCGTCTGCGTCGCCGACGAACCGCGGATGACGAACGGCTGCCCCCAGACTGCCGTCACCGGCTCGTCGAGGAAGACCTGCGCCAGCGCCCACGCCCCAGGCTGCACGGCGTCGCTGTCGAGGAGGGAAACGGTGCCCATCACCTCGGCCGTGCCGACGTGGAAGCGGACGGGGGCGCGGTGCTTGATCGGCCGCTTGACGTCGGCGAGGCAGTGCAGCCGCACCGTCAGCGTCCGGGACGGCACCAGGTAGCCCGGCGTCGCCACCTCCTGCCCGCGCACCACGTCCTCGTTATGGACGCCAGCCAGGTTGATCGCTGCCCGCATGCCGCGGTGGACTTCCTCGACGCCCTGGTCGTGGTTCTGCAGCGAGCGCACGCGGACCCGTTCGCCGCGCGGCTGCCACTCGACCTCGTCGCCGACGCGCAGGCGCCCCGACGTGACCGACCCGGTGACGACGGTGCCGTGTCCCTGCACGATGAAGGAGCGGTCGATGCTCATGCGGAACCACTCTTCCCCGGTGCGCTCCTCGACGTGGCGGCAGAGGTCCGCGAGGGCCGCCTTCAGTTCCGGGATGCCTTCGCCGGTGTGGGCGGAGGTCCGCAGCAGCGGCGCGTTCTCCAGGAAGGTCCCTTGCACCAGCTCGCGCACTTCCAACTCGACGACCTCGCGCGTCGTCTCGTCCACGAGGTCGCACTTGGTCAGGGCGATGAGGCCGTGGCGCAGCCCAAGGAGGCGGAGGATTTCCAGGTGCTCGCGCGTCTGCGGCATGACGGAGTCGTCGGTGGCAACGATGAGGACCACGAGGTCGATCCCGGTGGCGCCGGCGAGCATGTTCTTGATGAAGCGCTCGTGGCCGGGCACGTCCACGATGCCGAGGCGGAAGTCGCCGAGATCGAGGCGGGCGAAGCCGATGTCGATGGTGATGCCGCGGGCCTTCTCCTCGGGAAGGCGGTCGCAGTCGATGCCGGTGAGGGCCTTGACCAGCGAGGTCTTGCCGTGGTCGATGTGGCCGGCGGTGCCCAGGATCAGGTCGCGTGGCATGGCGGTCGTCCCTCGCGGTGGCGGTCTGGGGTCATTGTACCGCCGCCGCGCCCGACGAGCCGCCCCTTGTCGTGGGTGATTCGACAGGCCGGACGATTGTTCAGTCGTCCAACCGATGGAACGAGACGAGGTGGCCGCCGCGCATGGCGAGATAGTTCTCCACGCGGATGTCGGGATACCAGCGGCGGAGGGTCGCCTTCGCGATCCGGACGTCCTCCGCCTGGGCCGGCAGGCACTCCCTGGCGCCTTTCTGCAGCCGGTGACTGTAGTAGGCGCAGCCGAAATGCGTGATCAGCACGATCTGCTGCAGTTCGTGGACGCGCACCAGGAAATCGAGCTGTTCGCGCGCCGTCTGGTAGAAGTCTTCCCTGTCGTCGGGTGCCGCCAGCCAGGCGGGGCCGCCGGGGACGGCCCAGCGGTCGTAGCGCGGGATTTGCAGATGCTTGTGGCAGAACTCGTCGAACGCCTCGCCCCAGCGGCCGTCGCTGCAGTACAGTGCCAGCGCGCCGATGCGCTCGCCGTGCCAGCGCTCCATGCTCGTGAAGACGCTCAACGGCAGGTCGGGGGCCAACTCGAGCGTGTCCCAGATGATGGCGTCCGAGGGGCCTGAGGAGGCGGTATTCATGGTGATGTCTCCCGAGGTAATTCGCCTTTGGGCCAACAATCTTTTCAACCCCGCTCGTCGAAGCTCGGCTCACGCGGTCCGCTCTCCCCGGAAGCGTGACCCGCGACGAGTGCTTTTTTCTGGAATCCGTCCGCTCCCCTCCTTATATTGGGGCGTATTGATCGAGTCCCCAGTTCCCCTCCGGAGACGGCCTCATGCCCGCCGCGAACGCTGCCAGTTGGGTCGGGGTCCTGCTCGCACAGGGGCGCTACCAGGTCGTCGCCCCCATCGGGTCCGGCGGCATGGGCCACGTCTATCGAGCGCGCGACCGCAACCTGGGCTGCGACGTCGTCATCAAGGTGCCGCGTGCCCCCCTGCTCGCCGACGACCCCGAGTTCGCCGGCCGCTTCGCCCGCGAAGTCCGCACCCTGGTGCAACTGGCCCACCCGCACATCGTCAAGATCTCCGACGTCGGCGAGCACGACGGGCTGCCCTTTGCCGTCATGCAGTTCCTCACCGGCGGCAGCCTGCGCGACCGGCAGCGCTCCGCCACGGGCGGGGCGCAGCGCTCGTCCCGACCTGTCGGCCTGCACGACTGGCTGCCGGCAGTGGCCGCGGCGCTGGACTACATGCACGGCCAGGGCTACCTGCACCGCGACGTCAAGCCGGACAACATCCTCTTCGACGCCCACGACACCGCCCACCTGAGTGACTTCGGCATCGCCAAGGCGCTGGGCGACGGCCGAAAGGACCGCCGCGCGACGGTGCTGACCTGCACGGGGATGGTGCTGGGCACGCCGACGTACATGGCGCCGGAGTTGGTCCTGGGCGAGCCCTGCGACGGCCGCGCCGACCAGTACGCGCTGGCCGTGACCGTTTACGAACTGCTGAGCGGTGGACCTCCCTTCGTCGGGGCGACGCCCGCCGCCGTCATCCTGGCGCAAACGACGCAGCCGCCGCCGCCGCTGGGCGCCATCGTGCCCGGGCTGCCCCAGGGGTTGGTCGCGGCGGTCGAACGGGGGTTGCGCCGCGACCCGCGCGAACGCTTCGAGAGCTGCGGCGCCTTCGCCCGGGCGGTGCTCGACTCCTTGCCGCGAGGGGTGGTGGCCGCCCCGGCCGCTCGCGCCCGCCCGGTGGTCCCGGCGGAAACGGCCGCCCGAGGGGCGTCCGCCTGCCCGGGGTGCCACAAACGGTTCTACCTCCCAGCCACGTCGCAGGGAAAGAAGGTCCGCTGTCCATCGTGTGGGACGGTTTTCCTCGCCGAACTCGTTTCGAGGGAAGGGGCGACCGGCGTCCGCCCCGTCCCGGCACCGCCCCCCGTCTCCGCGCGGCCGGCGGCGTCAGCGGCCCCGCCGGTCCAACCCCCCGCGCCAGCCCACAAGAAGCTGGCCCGGCCGCCGGCCTCCCTCACCGCGGCGACGATTCTCGTCCCGGCCGCCGCAGCCCGCCCTCGCCCCCGAAGGACGGCCGTCTGGCTCCTGGCGGCCATCGTGCCCGTGCTTGCGATCACTGCAGGGGTCTGGTGGTTCGTCGCGCGGACTCCCGAGACCTCGAAGGACCCGACACCAGACGCCGTGGCCGACGTGGCTCGGCCGGCGTTTGGCCGCCCTCTGGTCGTCCTCGTCGGCGTGAACGAATGCGCTGACAGGACGATCCACAAGCGGGCCCACCCCGAGGAAGACGCGAAGGCCCTCCACGACCTGTTCACCAGCCGCGAGCGACTCGGCGCTGTCCCGAGCCGCACCCGCCTCTTGCTCGGCACGCCGGACTCGGCGCGCAACAGCCGGCCGGCCACCAAGGATAACATCCTCGGCGCTCTGAAATGGCTGAGCGCGGAGGCCGGCCCGGACGACCTGGTCGTCTTCGCGTTCTTCGGCCCGGGGGCGCCGTTCCGCGCGGGCGCCGGCCGGCACTGCTACTTCGCCTCGGACTCGACGTCCCAGGGCCGAGCCAGGGATGCCGTCCTGGCGTCGGAGGTCGCCGAATCGCTCCTGGCCCTGCGCAGTCAGCGGTTTTGCGCCCTTCTCGACGTGGATTTCGAGTCGGCCGACGATCAAGGGGGGGCCGAAAGCCCGTTCGACAGCGACGCCTGGAGCCACTTCCTGGGCAGCGGCGACCCGGGCGCCGACGCCCGCTGGCCGGGCCGCTCTCTCTTCGTCGCCGCGGACGGCTTGTCGCGCTCGCCGGCCGCCGGCAACCAGGGGGTGTTCGCCCGCGTCGTCCTCGACGCCCTCGGCGGCAAGGCCGACAACGACGGCGAACCCGACGGCGTCGTCACCAACCGCGAGCTGGCCAATTACCTCGGCAAGGAACTGCCAGCGCTGGCCAGCAGACACGCCTCCGACGGAGAGCCACCGGCGCCGCACGCGGTCTTCCTTGGCGATAGCCCGGCCTTCGCGCTGACCGAAAACCCGGCGGTCGCGCCCGCGGCGACGGGGCGCGTGGAGAAGTTCACCCGGCTGGCCGCGGGCGAGACGAGGCTGACATCCGAGATCGCCGAGGAAGGCAAGGCGTACCTGTCGCGGATGCCGCGGCTCGATTCGCAGCGCAAGCTCCGCAAGGACTATCAGGCCCTGGCCGACGGGCAGCTGACCGTCACCGACTTCCTCGACCGCCGGGCCCAGGTACACGCGGCGGCCCGGCTCCCCGACGAGGCCGCACGCGACTTCGCCAAGACGGTCCTCGACGCCACGCGGCTCACCCGCGAGAACTACGCCCGGGAAGTCCACCAGGGCGACCTGGCCGGCTGGGCCGTCCGCGGCCTGTACCGCGCCGCCGAGGAACAACTCCCCGATTCCCTGAGCGGCAGGCTCGCCCAGCTCCAGCAGATGCCTGAACAGGAGCTGTCCGATTTCCTCGCCGACGCCCGCCGGCGACTGGGCGACCGCGAAGACCTCCGCGGGCACAAGGCGGTGGACATCGCCCTGGCCTGGATGGCTTACCGGCTGGACCCGCACTGTCAGTTCTACGGGCCCGACGACCTGAAGCTCGCCGACGGGGGCCTCTCGGGCCAGGTCACCGGTGTCGGCGTCTTCATCAACAAGGACCGCGCCACCGACTACCTGCGGGTCATCAGCCCGACCTTCGGCGGCCCCGCTCACCAGGGCGGCGTCCAGGCCGGCGACCTGATCACGACCATAACGCGCTCGACCGACGACCAGGGCCAGCCGCTGGGGAGTCCGGAGGTGACCACGACCAGGGGGCTCAGCGTGGCCGACGCCTCGAAGAAGATCCTCGGCGCGCCGGGCACGACGGTGAAGCTGACGGTGCGGCGGCCGGGCGTCGAAAGCCCCATCGAATTCGACCTGGTGCGGCGGAGCGTGCCGCTCGAGTCGGTGCTCGGCGCCCGGCGAACGGCCGACGCCACCTGGGACTACTGGATCGATCCCGACAGCAAGATCGCCTACCTCCGCCTGACTCAGTTCCAGCGCAACTCGACGCACGACATGGCCCGGGCGATGGCCGCGCTGCAGGCGCAGGGGTTGAAGGCGCTGGTCCTCGATTTGCGCTTCAACGGCGGGGGATACCTCGACGTGGCGCGCGACGTCACCGACCTGTTCATCGACGACGAGGTCATCGTCACCTACCAGCCGCGCGGCGGCGACCGGGTCGTCACCCACGGTTACCGAGACGGGTCGTATGTCCACGACGGTGTTTCGTACGCCCTGCCGAGCTACACCGACTTTCCGATGGCCTGTCTGGTCAACGGGACGACGGCGAGCGGCAGCGAAATCCTCGCCGCCTGCCTCCAGGACCACCACCGCGCCCTGGTCCTCGGCGAGCGGACCTTCGGCAAGGGGAGTATTCAGACCGTCCTCGACTTCGAGAAGCAGAACGACAAGGTGACCAGTCAGCTCAAGCTCACCACGTCGCTCTACTACCGGCCCAACGGCAAGAACATCGAGAAGAGCCAAACCCCCGGCGGTCCCGCGGACGAGTGGGGCGTCACCCCCGACCTGGCCGTGGCCCTCGCCTGGGCGGAGCGCGAGAAGCTGCAAACCTATTTGGAGGATGCGACGGTCATCCGGCCTCCGGGGAACCCGGCTCCGCGCGGCGAGTTCAAGGACCGCCAACTCGCCCTGGCCCTGGACTACCTGCGCTCGCAGGTGAAGCTCGCGGATCGCGGGAAGGGGAAGAAGCCATGACGGCCGGGGATGCGATGCAGGGCCTTTACCCGGCCCCGGAGAGCGCAAACAGGCATTCCCCATCGGCCGGCGCGGGACGATAATACCTATCGAGAATGCCTCCCCGCTCCGGCCGAGGCACTCCCGTCCGCTCGCGAGGACCGGCAACCATGGCCCAGCACAAGCGCGACGAGGACAAGAAACGGCGGCGCAAGAAGCGGCTCGAAAAGCGCGCCCGCGCCGCCGGGGCACGGAGCGAGTCGGCGCTCGATGAACTTGGCCAGATCATCGGAACGCTCCAACGGCACCTTGCCGTCCCCGAGCCGGAGCGCTGGCCAGGCGGGTGCGACCCGAGCCTGGCACGTCCGGACCTGGTGAAGTTGGACCTGGCCCAGTTCGCCACGGAGCGCTCGCCCGGGCGCGAGAAGGCCAAGCAATTTGAAGACGGCTGCTGCAAGGGGCTCGTTCACCTCTTGTCGGCGGTGGATCACTGGAGCTGGGAGGAATTCATCTACCACGGGCTGCCGGGCGACTCGTGGCACCCCATCGATGCCTACCTGGCGCAGGCCGCCGCCCGCTACCCGCCCGCGGCCGCCGCGCAGCTCCGGCGCTGGAAGGACGCGCGCCTCGGCCTGTATGAGATCGGCGAAGTGACGGACGACACGGTCGCCCTGCGCGAGTGGGACGGCGTGCGGCGTGTCCCGGCCGGTCCTCCGCTGTGGGCCATCACGCTCAACATCGGCGGCGTCGATATTCTCCGCGGGCAGGAGGGAATGATCCTCCTCACCTACCTGGCGCCGTGGCTGCCCGAAGCCAACCTGTACTGCGGCATGGGCTACAGCCGCACCGCCGACAAGGGGTCCTGCGATTACTTCCTGCTGCACCTCGGGCTGCGTCATCCCGACGTGGTCGGCCGGCCGTTGCCCTGGAATGAGGACCGGGGCGCGGAAGAGCGCTACATGAGTGAGTGGCTGAGCCGCGAATGGCTCGGGTGGCTGGAGGAGCGCCTGGTCTTCCCCTTCCCGGCCCTGATCGGGGTGCCGCCCAGGAGCGAGCCTCGCCTCCTCGAGGTGCCGGGCCTACTCCCCTCCACGGCGGAGGATGCTCGTCTCTACGGCATTTACTTCGACGTGCCGTGGGAGGAAATGAAGATGTCCCTGGCCGCAGGGGGGACCGTTGTCATCCCGCTCGACGTGACCTCGCGCAACCGCCTGGCGCTGGCGGAATACCACGCCTTCCGCAAGCGGGTCGGAAAACCCCCGGGTGTGCAGGGGAAACCGGCATACCTGGAGATGTGAGAGAACCTTCCGGCCGGCGTGTGGGGCCCCGCTCATGGCTGCCGGACGCCGATGCCGATCCAGGTCGGTTTCCTGTGCGGGAAGTCGGCTTTCGGGGCGTAGTGCTCAACGAACAGGCGCCCGTCCTCGCCCGGGGTCAACCGCTCCACCTTGTCGTCCCCGTCGAAGGTCAGCAGCAGCATGCCCCCCTCGTCGCGGACTCGCCCCCAGAGCATCGGGTCGCGGGACATCACCGTGCCGTCCGGTTGGATGGTGTAGAACCGGACGGCGTCGTTGGTGTAGGTGATGGTCCATTCCCCCGCCAGGGCCGCCACCCCCTCCGAGCGGGTGGTCGGCCGGAGCAGGAAGCTGGCGCCCAGCGTGCCGAGGGCGCCGACGGCGAGGCCAGCGACGACGATGGCGACGGCCAGCAGCACCAGGACGCCCGGGCCGGGCCCGCGCTTGAGGAATCGCTCGTCCACGGCCACCCTCCCCGCAAAGGCCTGAGCCACGGCCGATTGTCTCCAACCCGGGCGAGTCTACCCGCGGGCGCCAGGGCACGCCAACGAAAAAAGGCGGCAGTTACAAGTCGCGCCACGGATCGCCTTACTAGCCTACACGACCTCGACCGGATTCTTCTCGACGTGGCGGGTGGCCTCGCTTACCCTGCCGATAATCGCACAAACGCCCCAGTCCCGGCCCTCGGAGGAATGGACCGTGTCCCGGCCCCATAGTTTGCTGCCCTTGCTGGTCGTGCTCGCCCTGGCCGTCGGCCCCTTGGCGCGAGCCCAGGCGCCGCCGGCGCCGGGAAAGGCGGCACGCCCTGACGCTTACGGCGACCCACTGCCGACGGGGGCGGCCTTCCGCGTCGGCACCGTGCGTCTACGGCACGCCGACCGCCTTTCCGGCATCGCTCTCACGCCGGACAGTAAGACCGTCGTTTCCGCGAGCCGATTCGAGGTGCGCCTCTGGGACCGGGCCACGGGCCGTCTCCTGCGGACCCTCCCCGCCGTCTGGCGCGGCGACGCCTTTGTCCTTTCTGCCGACGGAAAAACCATCTTCGCCCAGGAGAAAGAGGAGGGCCTCGCCCTCTATGAGACGGCGACCGGGAAGCCGCTCGTCAAGCTGCCGAACGACCTGTCCTGGTCCCTGGCCAGCAGCGACAACAAGGGCTTCGTCGTTTTCCTTGGGCTGTCCGACAAGATGACGCAGTCGGACGTCCTGACCGGCAAGAAACTCGGAGAGTGGAGCATCGACGAGAAGGAATGGCCGCGGGCGGTCGCGCCAGATCGGAGCCTGCTGGTCACGGGCGTCAGTCCGGATTCCCGCAAAGACCGCGCTGACACCCTGCGCCTGCGGGACGTCGCGGCCGGCAAGATGGTGCGCGAGTTGAAGGTGCCCTGCAAAGACTTCCTCTTCGGCGTTGCCTTCGCCCCGAGGGACCAGGCGCTGGTGACATTCGGCGACGACGGCCTCATTCGCGTGTTCGACTCCGCCACCGGAAAGGAGGTCCGCAAATGGGAGGCGGCAGCGGCGGGCTCGGGCCACTCCTCACTGCGTGATGGCGTCGCCCCGACGGGACAAGGTCTGTTCTTCTCACCTGACGGGAAAATGCTGGCCACGGTCGGCGGTGACGCGACGCTGCGGCTGTGGGACTGGGCGACCGGCAAGGAACTGCGCCACTTCCGCAAGGTGTCCGGCCCGGTCGCCTTCTCCGCGGACGGCAAGGTGATCGCCGCGGGGGGCGACGACGACTCCGTCCGCCTCTGGGACGCGGCGACCGGGCGCGACTTGAGCCCGCTCGGCGAGCATCCCGGTCGGGTCACCGACGCCGTCTTTTCGCCGGACGGCGGCCGCCTCGCCGTCGGGTCAAGCGAGGACCGCATGCACCTCCTTGACCCCGACAGCGGCCGCGAGCTGCGCCGCTTCTCGGCGTACCGGCCTTGCTTGTTCTCGGCCGACGGACGGAGCCTCGTGACCACTCACTGGGATCGGGAGACCGGGGAAGAGGCGTTCGCGCTGCACGAGGCGGCGACCGGCAAGGAGCTGGCCCGTTTCCAGATCGATGGAGCGAATCGGCCGCAGCAGCGCTCCTGGTCCGCGGGCGGGCGGCTGGAGGCCGCTGCCGCCGGCTTGTCCGCGGACGGCAAGCTGCTGGTGACGGCGGGGGGCGGCCCCTGGGACGGGGAGCCGATCCGCGCCTGGGACGCGGCCACGGGGAAGAAGCTGCGCGAATTCGCCGGCGCCAGTGGCGCCTGCTCGCCGGACGGCCGCAGGGCGGCGGTACAGGCGGCTGACGGGGTCGTGCGCCTATTCGACGCCGCCACGGGCAAAGAGATTCATTCACTCCCGGGCATCGGAAAAGCCGGGGATCCGGACGACCGGCTCGCGCCCTTCGTCGCCTTCTCGGCCGACGGCAAACTGCTGGTCGCGGCCGGTCCAAAAAATGTATTTAGGATCGCTGATACGGCAACAGGCAAGGAAATCACCCGGGTGGAGGGCCGGCGACAGCGCTACGTCAGGCCGCAGCCCCTCTTCTCCCCGGACGGCAGCTTGCTCCTG
>Ga0116219_10000667_pt1 | contig 35018 bp, 29 predicted proteins | sample Sb_taG_4_FD_91019 | JGI IMG/M metagenome (GOLD analysis project Ga0116219, IMG submission 91019) | Peat soil microbial communities from Weissenstadt, Germany - Sb_50d_6_BS metaG | ecosystem: Environmental > Terrestrial > Soil > Wetlands > Peat | place: Germany: Weissenstadt | collected 2010-09-21 | reverse complement strand
GCGAGCACATAGACGAGGGCGTTGAATCCGGGGTCCCAGGGGAGCTCGGCCAGAGCCCCAGGGGACACCGACACATGCAACAGCGCCATGGGCGTGTGGGTCGAGCCGGGGCCGCGGTGGCCATCGATGTCACCGGCGATGACCCGGATGAGCGCGCCGCCGTCGCCGGAGGACAGCAGAACCACGTCGTCGGCCTCGAGTCCCTGATAGGCGGGTGGAATCATCTTGTCCCTGGCCGGCAGGTTCACCCAGAGCTGGATGCCGTGGAACAGGCCTCCGGACACCACGAGCTCCTCGGGTGGCGTCTCGATGTGCAAGATGCCGCCACCCGCGGTCATCCACTGGGTGGCGCCGTCGGCGATGAGGCCACCACCGCCATGGGAGTCCTGGTGGGCGAAGGTCCCGTCGATCATGTACGTCACCGTCTCGAAGCCGCGATGGGGATGCCAGGGCGTTCCCTTGGGCTCGCCGGGCGCGTAGTCGACCTCACCCATCTGGTCCATGTGGACGAAGGGGTCGAGATCACGCAAGCTCATGCCGGCAAAGGCCCGGCGAACCGGGAAGCCCTCTCCCTCGAGCCCGCTGGGCGCCGTGGTCACGGACGTCACCGGACGCTCGGCCGAGTGGGTCCGGTCGAGAGCGGCGACCTTGGGTAACTGCGAGAGATCGTTGATGGTCACCGCGGGCATGTGCACCTCCCATTGGGACTCGCTGGCCTTTCCTGCGGCCGCCCTCGAAGAATACCCACGACGCCCTCACGTCATGTCATCTCAATTCTATCTTCGGACTTCCGGGGGACCCTCTGATTGTCCGCCATCTGTCACGACTGAACATCCGTCGTTTGACTGTCAGGCCCTTCATCACGTCGCTCCCAAGGAGCCACCCATCCCTCTCGCCGGCTCGGGTGAGCCGGGATGCCAGGTCGCTGTCCAATATTCACCGTGGTCCGAACGACTGCGTCGACCGGTCAATGACCTGGGAGATCGGAATCTTCGAGCGCGAGTCCCGCGAGCGCGTCCCTCAGGACGTCGCGTGACGTGATGCCCAACTTCGGATAGATGAGGTACAGGTGAGAACCAGCCGTCCGATCCGACATGAACAGCCGGACACCGATCTCCTTGTTCGTCTCTCCTTGTTCGTCTCTCCTTGTTCGTCAGTCCGGCTCAAGGTGCCGCAGAATCACGCCTCGCGGTAGTAGTGATCCTGCTCGAGGTCCTCGAGCAGCGAAGGCCCGGTCGGCTCCCATGCGAGCAGCTCCCGGGTGACGGCGGCGGAAGCAGGACTGTCCAGACCGACGAAGTGGCCCAGGTAAGCGAAGTGCTCGGCCGCGTCGGCAGGGGCCACCGACGCTGCCGGGACGCCGAGGTGCCGACCCATCGCGTCGGCGATGTCGCAGAACGCAACACCTTCGTCGGCGGCCGCGTGCAGCACGGAGCCGGCGGGCGCGGCCTCGACGGCGAGGCGAAACAGGCTGGCGGTGGCGGAGCGGTGCACCGCCGGCCAGCGGTTGCTCCCGTCTCCCACGTATCCGGCCACGCGGCGCTCGCGGGCGATCCCGACGAGCGTGGCCATGAACCCGTTGTCACCGTCGCCGTGGACGGTCGGGGGGAGGCGCAGCACCGACGAGCGGACGCCGATGCCCCTCAGGGACAGCGCGAGCAGAGCCGTGGCCGCCCGGATCCCGGCCGGGTTGCCCCGAACCGCGGCGTCGGGCACGAGCCCGTCGCCCTCTGTCGCCACCCGACCGGGCGTCAGTCCGAGCATGCCCGAGGCGAGCACCAGCGGCCGGTCGGAGTCGGCCAGGGCCGCCCCCATGGCCTCCACGGCCCGCCGGTCGGCCGCCCCGGCAGCGGCGAAGTTGCCGCTGAAGGCCACCTCGTGTTGGAACGCCAGGTGGATCACCCCGTCGGAGTCGGCGGCCGCCTTGGCCAGATCGTCGGCGTCGCCCAGGTCGCCCCGGTGAACAATGGCGCCCGCTGCTTGGAGCCGCTGCGCCGATGCCTCGGAGCGGGCCAGGCCAACCACCTCGTGGCCGGCACCCAGCAGCTCGGGCACGACGGCCGAGCCGATCCAGCCCGATGCGCCGGTGACAAAGATTCTCATGATGTGACCTCCGAGGAACACGTTGATGTCAGTGACTGCTATCAGCGTAGATCCCATGTCAGTGACTGTCAACACCTAGGATGGGGGCATGGGCCGATGGCAGCCGGACAGTCGGGGGCGGCTACAGGAAGCGGCCCTCGCGCTCTACTCGGAGCGAGGGTTCGACCAGACCACGGCCGCGCAGATCGCCGCCCGGGCGGGGCTGACCGAGCGCACCTTCTTCCGGCACTTCGCCGACAAGCGCGAAGTGCTCTTCGGTGGATCCGCCCTGCTCCAGGAACGGATCGTGGCCGGCGTGACCGGTGCGCCAGCCGACGACGGGCCACTCGACGCCGTCTGCGGGGGGCTCGACGCCGCCGCCGCCATGCTCGGAGAGTTTCGCCGGGACCTATCCCGCCAACGTCAGGCCGTGATCGCGGCCAACCCCGAACTGCGCGAGCGCGAACTCGCCAAGCTGGCTGACTACGCCGCCGCGGTTGCGGTCGCCCTGCATGAGCGGGGCGTGGGCGAGCCGCAGGCGACCTTGGCCGCTGAAGCCGGCATGACGGTGCTGCGCGTGGCCATCCAGCGCTGGGCCAGCGGGGACAACAACCAGAACCTCTCCACCATCATGCGCAACTCTGTCGCAGAACTGCGAGCGGTGGCAGCCAACGGCTGAGCCGACTAGGTGGGGAACGCAACGCACCGGATGGTCAATGCGGCATCGCCACCACGTTGCGACCGGTCGTCTCACGCCGCTCGAGCGCCTCGAGCTCGGCGGGGACGTCCCCGAACTTGATCTGCCGGCCGATGACCGGGCGGATCGTTCCGGCCCGGGCGAGGTGCAAGATGCGGCTCCAGATGTCGACTCCCAGCGCGGTGGACCCACGAGGTCGAAGTTCCCGTAGATGCTGGGCTGGATCGGGAGGGGGTGCTCCTCCGTCTCGATACCCGAGGCGAACCCGATGATGAGGTGGCGGCCGCACCACCCACGGTCTCGAAAGCCAAGTCGACTCCCCGGCACGGACGGCGCGATGCAACGCGCAGAACCTCACACCTTCAGGCCGAACACCTTTGCTGCATTGTCGTGGACCATCTGCATGAGTTCGTCCTCGGGAACACCAGCGAACTGCTTGTCCACCCAATCCTGTGAATTGGGAAAGACACCCTCTTGATGTGGGTAGTCGTTTCCCCACATCAAGCAGTCAAGCCCGGTGACGTCGCGATTTCGGATTGCGATCGGGTCGTCCATGAATGTGCACGCGATCTGCCGCCGGATGTAATAGCTCGGCGGTGCTTCCGTTGCCTTCATGGGAGAAAACCCTTGCTCAGTCAGGAACTCGTTGCCGAAACGTCCCGAGTAATGATGATCGAGGAAGTGCATCAGCCATGCGAGCCATCCCGCCGAGCACTCCGTCATGACGATCTTGAGTTCGGGATGGCGCTCGAGGACGCCGCTGCATGCAAACCAACAGACGGTCTCCGCCATCCCGAGTGAGGTGAGGACGAAGCCGGTCGTCGCACCCTGACCTGGGGTGAAGTGCGTCTGCATCGCCCACGGGTACAGGGCGCGCGATGGGCCGACGTGTGTGGCCAGGGGCACGCCAAGACCCTCGGCAGCCTCCCAGAGGGGCTCCCATGCCGGATCGGTGTATGGCCGGGAGGGCAGGACGTCTGGGAGGAGAACCGGCCGAAGCCCGAGGCCGGCCGCGCGCTCGAGCTCTTCGACCGATGCCTCCACGTCGCCGAGCGGAAGGCTGATGCCGGGCGCAAATCGGTTGAGGTGCTCTTTGAACTCGTCATGGATCCAATCATTGACGAGACGTGTCCAGGCAATGTCCACGTCGGCGTCACTGTGCGTGGAGAACGCCGCCCCGCCAATCAGAACAGCACCGACCACACCGTCGCGATCCAACTCGTCGATATATCTCTGTGCCGTGAAGCCAACAAGCGCCTCGGCACAGCAATCGCCGGCGAGAACCCGAGCAAGCGCGCTCTCGTCGTCTGGGTCCACCTTGATGCCCTGCTCCATGAGGGCGGTCATTCCGGTGGCGCCTCCGGCCTCGAGTGCCTCACGCATCCCCTCGGGAATCTGCTCGGGACGTACCAGGTAGACACCGTCGCTGCGATTCTCGAGATGCGTCACTCGGCTGCGCATCCGCTGTGGCAATTCGTCCGCCAAGGTGGGGGGCGGGGCAATGTGGCAGTCGGTCGTGATCAGCGGACGCTTTGTCATTCCGCTAAATTGCCATATACTGGCAATTTATGTCAACAGATCACCACTAAATGGCGAAATCAGTACCTCGTGCATCATTCGCCCGACGCATGCGCTGGACACCGAACCAACAGACGGCGACCCGCTGGCGTAGGCGAGGGCTCACACGTCAGCTTGGACGAGAAGCGCCGCTGCTCGCTTGAAGATGTCCCGCTCGGTAATGAGCTCCGCCATCTCAGCTCGCAGTCGTTCCAACTCGTCCCGATCCGAGCGATCACCGCCGAGATGCGCCGCCTCGACCAGATCGAACGCGGATTTCAACATGCGTGCGACATCGCCCGCGCCCCCACTCAGCAGCCATCGGTTCCATACATGGAACGTCACCCCCGTCAGCACGGCGGTCACCACCCCCACTCGAAGGGATTCCGGTGTGTCGCCAAGGCGCGCCGCGACGGCGGCAGCGACGGAATCCGAGAGCAGAGCTCCGAACTCGCCAGAGGCGCGAGCGATCAGATCCGGGGTATCGAGGAAGATGCGACCGGACACGACTCGCAGATCGGTGTCATCTCCCAATTCGGTGGCCGCCTCCGTCACGGCGGAGACGAACGCATCGTAGAGGGGCTCTTCCTCGGGCCGGTTGCGTAGCGACGAGCACAGCGCCTCAATCGACCGACGGGGTAACGCCAACATGACGTCGTCCTTGGAGGCGAAGTACCGAAAGAACGTCCTCTCGTGCATGCCGGCGGCTTGGGCGATCTGTTCGACCGTCACCCGGTGATAGCCATCACGGGCAAAGCAGGCCAGAGCGATCTCCTCGATGTCATGCGCCACCCGGCGACGTCGAAGCTCCCAGCCGCCCTCGGTCATCGCTCCAGCATAGGACCGCCTGGCGAGAATATTGTCATATCCTGGCGAAATGGGTTCCCAGAGGCGCTCCGGATGGCCGGTCAGGATGGGTAGAGCAACCGCGATGAAGTCGAGTGCGAAGATTCGAAGGTTTCGGGTGGTCGTCTACTAGACAGGGCAGCTCATGGATCTGGAGATCGCCGGAAAAGTCTCCTTGGTGGTGGGGGGCAGCAAGGGAATCGGCTTCGAAGTCGCCCGGATGCTGGCGAATGAGGGCTGTCGTGTGGCGGTGGTCGCTCGTACGGCGAAGTACATCGATCGCGCGGTGGCGAGCATCGAGGCAGAGGGCGGCACGGCCCTAGGAATCGCCGCCGACATGACCGATGGAGAGGACATTGGGCGAGCGGCCGCCGAGGTCAGGTCCTCGCTCGGGCCGCCGCTGATCGTCGTGAGCCAGGCCGACTTCCACGTCCGCGGGTACTTCGCCGAAATTGCGCGCGCAGAGGACTACGTCGATTCATATCGCGCCTACACCCTGAGCCAGGTGCACCTGTTGCGCGCCGTGCTTCCCGAAATGCAGGAGGCTCGTTGGGGTCGCTTCGTGCACATCGGCTCTGCGACGGCCAAGGAGCCACAGTCCAGTCCGCCGCACACAGTCGCCAACGCAACCCGGCCCTCGACGGTTGGGCTGCTCAAGAGCGTTGCAGACGAGTACGCCCGCTTCGGGATCACCGTCAACACCATCGCTCCCGGCTGGATCGGGACCCGAACCACCGCCTGGTACCTCACCGAGCACGAAGGTCTCGTTGACGACGATGCCCGACGGGAATGGATGATCGAGACGGCCGGAGTCCCCGCAGGCCGACTCGGGGAGCCGACGGAGATCGCGTCGACGATCGTCTACCTCTGTTCGCAGCACGCGGGATACGTCAACGGCCACTACATCGCCGTCGACGGCGGGCTGCACCGATCGGCCTTCTGACGACCGAGTCCCAATCAGCCGCAGGACGCCCCACCCCCTGACCGCAATTCGTCGACGAGGGGCGGCATGATCTGGATCCTCCCGAGGGACGGGAGGGCCGCAGGGCGCCTTGCATGCCCCTTGTGCGAGGAATAGTGTCCCATTCGGTAATAACATCGGTAAGGGACTCGGGGGAAACGTGAATAGTCGGGGGTGGCTATGAATCCGGGCGTCAGCGATCCGCCGGGTCGGCCCAGCGTGCCCGTGGGTTGGGCCCTACCTCCGGGGCCGCACGATTCGGTTCGGGACGTTTCGCGCGCGCCCAGCTGTTCCTCGTCCTTCTCGCGGGTTTTGGCTCGAAGCGCTCGTGCCCAGACACCGGTCGGAATGTGACGTGACGCAAGTCGACGACGGAGTGAGGCCGTCGACAGCTGACGGCTCGCTCGCGGGGCCCATGTTGGAGTTGTCGGGGATCACCGGTGGCTACGGGTCCACGACGGTGCTGCGTGACGTCTCGTTATCGGTTCCAGGCGGATCGGTCGTGGCGCTCCTGGGTCCCAATGGGGCCGGCAAGAGCACGACCATGCGCATGGCCTCAGGGTTACTCCGACCACAGCATGGCCGCGTGATGCTCGAAGGGAAGGACGTCACGCGCGCGACGCCGAGCCGAAGGGCACGAGTTGGCATTTGCCACGTCATGGAGGGTCGCAGCATCTTCCCGTCCCTAACCGTCCGCGAGAACCTGCGGCTGCAGGCGCCTCGGCACAGTTCGATGTCCGACGTGCTCGACCGAACAGAGCAGGTGTTTCCCCAGCTGGCCCTGCGGCGAAAGCAGATAGCAGGCACGCTGAGCGGGGGCGAGCAGCAGATGCTGGCCCTCATGCGGGCATATCTCTCGAACCCGAGGGTGGTGCTCGTCGACGAAGCATCGCTCGGACTTGCCCCAGTGCTCGTTGATCAGATCTTCGACTTTCTCGCACAAATTGCCCGCGACGGCGTATCCCTGTTGATCGTCGAGCAGTACGCCGAACGAGTCCTTGCCATCGCCACCACGGCATACCTGCTGAATCAGGGCAGCGTCGTGCACTGCGGACCCGCACAAGATCTCGACGAGGAACAAGTCTTTGCTCTCTATGCCCAGTAACGCACTTACGCCGTGCGAACGAGAGACCGATCTCTCGACGCAATACATCTGACAAGAACCCCACACAGGAGGACCCAATGAAGTTCGGCCGAATCGTGAACATGGCGCTGTTGCTCGCGCTCGTTTTTGGCGCCGTTGCCTACGGCAACGCGGCGCAGGCGAGTGCAGCGACGCCCAGCGGGGCGCCGATCGTGCTCGGAAGCGTCGGCACGTATTCGGCCACGACCGGCAATTTCTCGGATCCCGGGGAGCCAGCGATCCAGGCGTGGGCCAGCTGGGTCAACGCTCATGGCGGTATCAACGGCCATCCCGTCAAGCTGATCGTCAAGGACAACATGAACGACCAGGCCCAGGCGGTGTCGGAGGTCAAGCAGCTCGTCGAGCAGAACCACGTCGTCGCTTTCGTGAGCAATCAGGACGGCTCGCTGAACTCAGGCTATGCCACCTACCTGCAGCAGCAGCAGATTCCCGTTCTCGGTGGCAGCGTCTACACGCTGGAACCCTGGGACAACAATCCGATGTTCTTCCCGCAGGGCATGACGGCCCTTCCCCAGCTCACGGCCATCATTCAGAGTGCGAAGAAGGCGGGCCACACCAAGATTGGTTCCTTGGCGTGCTCGGAGGCCGCACAGTGTGCACAGGCGAACTCGTTCCTAAAGTCGCTGGCAACCAAGGGAGGGACCCAGTACGTCTACGGCGGCTTGGTCAGCTCCACCGCGCCCGACTACACCGCGAACTGTCTCGCTGCCCAGCAGGCGGGAACGCAGGCGCTCGTCCTCCTGGTTCCGACGGCCGCGGAAGGCGAGACGATCGCCAGTGATTGCGCCCGCCAGAATTACAAGCCCGCGTACATCATTCCAGGGGAAGCGATCGGCCCGGGGTACCTGAAGCCCCAATTCGCCAATGCGATCAACAACGCGCCGATCCAGCCCTGGTTCTCCACCGCGCCGGACATGAAGACGTTCCACCAGGCGATGCAGAAGTACACGAAGATCAACTTCACCACGAGTGAGGAGCCCATGAACGCGGTGGATGCCTGGGTCTCGGGTCTCATGTTCCAGGAGGCCGTGAAGCTGAGCGGAGCGACGGGCGTGCCGACGAGTCAGCAGATTCTGGCTGGACTCGCCAAGTTCAACGATCAGAAGCTGGGAGGCATGACGGGCGGGCTCACCTTCAACAACCCCTCGAGCAAGAGCGAGGGTTGCTACTTCACCGTCGTCATCAAGAACCAGCACTTCACGCTGCCTGGTGGTGCTACCCCGGACTGCGTTCCTTCGTCGTAATCCTTCCTTGAGAAAGGTCATGCCATTGGTCGAGACGGTGGCCGTTGAGGACGCTCGTGGCTGACATCCTCCCGTTCATCGTCATCGGTCTCACCGTCGGATCGGTGTACGGCCTCGCCGCGACCGGGCTGGTCCTGACCTACAAGACGTCGGGGATCTTCAACTTCGCCTACGGCGCGCTGGCCTCGGTGTCGGTGTTCATCTTCTACGAGCTGGTCGACGTGCACGGATGGCCGTGGCCGATCGCCGGCGTGCTGTGCGTTTTTGTCCTAGGCCCACTGATGGGCATTCTGCTCGAGCTCCTGACCCGGCAGCTGGCAATGGCCGATCCGACGCTGCAGATCGCCGCCATGGTGGGACTCATCCTGTTGGTCGTCTCACTCACGACCGTCCTGTTCAGTTCGGTAAGCGGCAACTTCCCGTCCTTCCTCTCGACCAACACGGTGAGGATCGCGTCCGTCAACGTCGAGTGGGAGCAGATCATCACCGCGATCGTTGCGCTCGCGACGACCTGCGGCTTGTATGCCTTCCTTCGATTCACTCGTCGCGGCCTCGAGCTGCGTGCGGTCGTGGACGATCCTGAGCTCCTATCCGTGCAAGGAAGCAACGCAACTCGGGTTCGTCGGCTGGCGTGGATGATCGGCTCCTCGTTCGCCGCGCTGTGTGGCCTGCTGATCGCTCCGAATCTAAACCTGACCGCGTTGGTGCTGACGCTCCTGGTCGTCCAGGCCTTCGGCGCCGCGGCAATCGGATACTTCTCGAATCTCCCGTTGACGTACGTGGGTGGGCTGCTCCTCGGTGTGGCGGGCGCACTCGCGACGAAGTACGTGGTCAACGTCCCATGGCTGATCGGCTTGCCGGCGAGCCTGCCCTTCATCGTGCTCTTCGTCGTGCTGCTCGTGACGCCGAAGAGCAAGCTGTTGGCGCGGAGCCACGTCACGCCTCGGACCATTCCACGCAGTTGGCATGCCCCGGCGCGCATCCGCCTGACGTCGGGCGCGGCGTTCGTGATCTTCTTGTGCTTCATACCTGCGTTGGTGGGAACGAACCTGGCCAATTACACCAGCACCCTGATTCTCGTCATCCTGATCCTGTCACTGGGGCTACTGGTCCGGACCTCGCGGCAGGTCTCGCTCTGCCAGTACGCGTTCGCAGCCATCGGCGCTTCCTCCATGGCACACTTCACCAGCGCCGGTATCCCCTGGCTGGTGTCGCTGCTCCTGGCCGCCCTGGTGGTGATCCCGGTCGGGGCGCTCCTGGCGATTCCGGCCATACGGCTCTCGGGTGTGTTCTTGGCGCTGGCCACACTGGGATTCGGGATATTCCTCGAGCAGATGGTGTACACCCAGAGCTGGATGTTCGGCCCAAGCTCGAACGGATTGCCGACGACCCGTCCGAGCTTGAACCTGGGCCCGATCCATCTGGGAAGCGACGAGAGCATGTACTACGTCGTTCTGATCTTCGTGGTGCTCGTCGCGGTCGGCATCGCCGTCCTTTCCGAGACGCGGCTGGGGAAACTCTTGCGGGCCATGGGCGACTCCCCACTGGCGCTGGACACCTACGGGCTGAATGTCAATGTCATCCGGGTCGTCGTGTTCTGCATTTCCGCCTTCATCGCGGCGATCGCCGGTGCACTGACCGCGAGCGTCAACACATTTGCCCTTGGTGACAACTTCCCGTCGTTCAGTTCGATCACTCTGGTCGTGGTGGTCATCGTGGTCGTCATCGGTGAACCGTGGTATGCCTTCATTGGCGCCGCCGGGCTGACCCTTGTTCCGGTGTATGTCTCCGGTAGCAATGTCACCGAGCTCGTTCTCTCCGCCTTTGCCATTTTGGGTGTCATCATCCCGGTCTACCGGCACAAGATTCCGGGTGCACCCCGGGTGGTGACCGACTTCATCGACAACTTGGGTGGACGCTCGTCGCGTCGACCTCCCCCAAGTCCTGCGCTCCCTCCCGTCTCCCGTGGACAGACACCCCGCCCGGCCCTCTCGACGAGCCTCTCGGTCGAGAACCTCACCATCCGCTATGGCGGGGCGGTCGCCGTCGACAACGTGAGCCTGGTGGTGCGCGCCGGCACGATCACCGGGCTCATCGGCCCGAACGGGGCAGGCAAGACGAGCACTTTCAATGCGTGTTCGGGAATCGTGCGGCCGACTCAGGGCCGGATCGTCCTCCATGACGTCGACATCACGCGGGCCAGTCGATCCGAACGGGCGCGGCTCGGGCTGGGCCGTACATTCCAACGGGTGCAGCTCTTCGAGTCCCTCGATGTGCGCACCAACGTGGCTCTGGCTCGTGAATGTGCGCTCGCGGGGGGCAACCCACTGCGCCAGGTCGTCGCACTCCGCGGCGATGGGCGAGAGATCGAAGACGCCACCGCAGCGGCGGTCGAATTGACGGGTATCGAGTCCTACCTAGATGCGCGCGTCGAGCATCTCAGCACCGGCCAACGGCGGCTCGTCGAGCTCGCCCGCGTCCTCGCCGGCCCCTTCGACACGATCCTCCTTGACGAGCCTTCGTCCGGGCTCGATGCAACAGAGACCGAGAACTTCGGTGAGATCTTGAAGAGAGTCGTCGACGAGATGGGGGTGGGGCTGCTCCTCGTCGAGCACGACATGGCCCTGGTCCAACAGACCTGTGAGCAGGTCTACGTGCTCGACTTCGGCGAGATGATCTTCGAGGGCACAGCCCAGGAGATGCTGGCGTCCGAGGTCGTCCGCACCGCCTACCTGGGGAGAAAGATCCAGGGAGACGAGTCGGAGCTCACCGAGGCTGGCGCGGCCACGGTGGCGCCAGCGAATCAGTCCCAGCTCGTGCCCGACGGTGGCGGGTGAAGAGTTAGCTGACGACGATCCGGGCGGATGCGAGATTCGGCAGCCGCCGGAACTCGGCGTCGACCTTTCCCTCACGATTGGAGTGGACCAGAGCGGTCGCGAAGTACGTTCCCGGCGCGTCGTAGGTGTACGTCGTCGAGAGGCGCACCGAGGTGTCTGAGCCGTCGACGTCGTGACGGAAGGGAAAGGAGCCCCAACCGTCGAAGTCCCACGCGACGGACACGATTGTCCCGACATTCGGCGGCACGTCGGCGGCAACCTCGAGCTGCACCGTCTCTCCCGCCTTTATCTCGGCTCGGAGTCCGCCGTTGGCCGTCACGCTGACCACGGGCTGCACCCCTCCACGCTCGGACGCCGTCGCCGGCAGGCGCACCTGTCCGTCGACGAACTCGAACGCGGTGTTGGGCGGCGCCACGCCATCTTCGACCCATTGGATCAGGTCGGCCAGACCTTGCTCGATGATCGGGAAGTAGTCGACCAGCCAGGTGGACGTCGCCCGCTTCGCTGAGTTCGGGAGGAAGGTCGGCGGGATGTGCTCCGCATTCTGCGTCCACAGCAACCTGAACTTCTCGGCTGCCGCCTCCGGGCCCTGGGCGTTCAGGACCGCGCCCCTGTAGATGATCCCCTGCGAGGGCCATAGGGAGGAGTCGTGGGTGTGGTGGATCCAGAGGAGCTTGCCCTCGAAGTGCCCGGTGTAGGACACGCCCATGAGAGGTGACATCAGCGGGACCGGGTGCTGCTCGAAAATGGGCACACCGTCGAGGCGAAGGGAGTCGAACTGGGCGTCCTCCATCAGGTGGTGGCGATGGAAGTAACAGAAGGCCAGGAACTTGCGGTTGTCAACGTGGATCTCATCGCCCACTTTCACCCCGTTGAAGCGCATGAGGTTGGCCTCGCCATGCCCGTCACAGGCGAAGACGTCGCCGACACTGCCGATGCAGTACAGCTGTCGCCCGGCGGCCTCGCCGGTCTTGAGCTGCAGACCGGCACCGAGGCGGTACCCGTCGGGGAGACCCTTCACCTCGACCGCGTACGCCATGTCCATGCTGCCCTGCCCCGCCATGATGCCGGCGATCGTCTTCATCAGCATGTACTCGGGGGCGTCAAAGGCTGGGTCCGTCAGGAGGTCCTGCACGGTGATGACCCGGCTGACGGTCGTGACCACGTCAATGACGTCGTCCTGGACCGCTGACGGCAGATCGTGGCCGATGTAACCGGGCTTGGTCCAGAAGTCCTCGAAGTAGGAGGGATCCTGCTCCATGAGGAGATCGGCGATCGACGACCACAGCCATATCTGGCCCATCGGGGTGGCAATCATGAACTCATCGCCCCGGGGGAATCCCTGGCGGTAGAGGCTCGCGAACTCGTCGCGTACGTGTGAGTCAAGACCCTCGAACGGGTTTCCGCTGCCGCCAGGCTGCATCGCGTCGATGATCTTGTCCATGGTGTCGCCGTGCCGAAGCATGCGCTGCACGTTGAACATGCAGGCGAAGCTCATGACCTGCGCTCCCTTGATGCGCACGGTCGCGGGGAAGGGCCGGACGTCGCCACCGCCCATGAAGGGCAGCGCGCCATCGAACACGTCAGGCGCGTTCTCCAACACGAGCGGCGAACGTCTTCCGCCACCACTCCCCCCCCAGACGTAGGAGTGGTGGGGTGCTGACCCATAGACCTGCTGGGCCAGGTACTTCGAGAACCGGGCGCTCTCGGCGGCGGCGCGCCAGCCGTAGAGGGTCGGATCCTCACCTCCCTTGGGATCGATGTCGTCACCGATGTGACCCATGTTGGACTCGACCATGTACCCACCGAGGCGGGCCGTGAGCCCGATTCCGCCCATTGCGTCGCCGAGCGCTCCTCCGAAGAAGTCCTCGTGCCCGGCATGGGCCCCCTCGAGCGGCATGATCAACCGCCCCTGCCATTCCCCCAAGGCGGGGAAGTAGAAAGTGAACCTCGTATCGCAATCGGCAAAGCCACCGTGCACGCGGCGGTGGCCGTGAGGCTCGTCGTGCCACTCGTCCCGATCGACGTAGGGAGCACCGAAGTGCGGATCCTTCACGGTGTAACCGGAGCATTCGAGTGCCGAGAGCGCGTCAGCCATGGGTCCCCCTTGATTCGGAAGCCAGCGAGGTCGCTGTAACTGGGACTGTACCGGCGGGCGGCACTCCAGTCAACGGTGTTGACTGGAGTGCGCGAGAGCGCCCACTAGGAGGAGATCGATGCCGTGCTCAAACGCCGCTTCGACCTGGACCTCGACGGCCGGGTCAAGCTTGACGAGGAGGGCCCCTGCGGTGAACAGGACGAGATCGAGCACGAGCGCTTCGGCCTCGTGGGGGCCCAGACCAGCTTCCAGAAGGGGATAGAGCAGCATCGTGGTCACCGCCGGCGACTCGAAGTCGGAGAGGTGGGCGCTGACGTAGGCCGCCATACCCGGATAGCTAGCGAACATCCTCCTCACTTCGAGCATGACGGCCTTCACCCTCGCCAACGGGTCGCTCTCGTCGTCGACCTGGCAGACGTCGTCGTAGAGGGATCGGGCGACGAGCTGGAGGAGGGCGTGCTTGTTCGGAACGTGCCGGTACGTTGCTCCGAGCGCCACTCCGAGACGGTCTGACAGCGCCCGCATGGTGAGGCCATCGACGCCGCGCTCGGCGAGGAGTCCCTTGGCAGCCTCGACAATGATGTCCTCGGAGAGTCCGGGCCGCGATTCCTTCATGACATCCGCTTCTCGTTTCGTTCAGAGAGCTCGAGGGACTTCACTACCCTTCCACCAAGGGCACGGATCAGGTGGGAGGGAAAATGATTCGGCCCTTGTCACTTCAGGAATTGTCTTTGAGGCTGCAGTATCGCGCCCAGTCAGGCCCGTTACTCGGAAAGGGCCTCGTTCCCAAGGCTCTACGACGTTACGAAGCCGAATGCTCTAACCGCCTTCGGACTCCCTCAGGGGGCCGCCGATCGCCTCGTCAGGGTAGAACCTGCTCGTCCACTTTCGGAGCTTCTTGAATCCCGCGGCCTCCGACTTGCCAAGAGCGGGGCGCTCGAGGTAGCGCTGGTTGTTCCAGATCATGATGTCCTGGGGTAACGCGGACTTGATGAGGTCGAGCAGCCGAGTGCGGTCCTGTGCCGTTGAGCCGGGGACATCCTCGAGCCAGTACGTCCCGAACATCTCGGTCCGGTCGTCGTCGACAGGAGTCGTGGCGATCAACACGACCCGCCACCCATCCGGGGTGTGCTCGGCGTTGAAGGCGAAGCCGACACCGACCCAGTGGATCGTGATGGTGTTGCGGCGGTCGTCCGGGCGGTCGATGCCATCGGCCCACCGTCGACCGAAGCCGGCCACCGTCTGCCACGACGTCTCGGAAACCTCCTCGCGCAGGATCACGGGGCTCATGGCCGTGCCGTGGACGAATTGGAAGTGATGACGGTCGACCGCGTTCTCCACGACATATTGCGGGTGGACCTGCAGGTCTCGGAAGTGCGAGGTCCCGTCGGGCAGCGACGGCTGGAACCTCGTTCCGGACAGCTGCTCGAAGAGCCCCTCGGTCAGGTCCGGCACATCGAACGAGGGTGGGTCACCCCGGACGTCGTGCCAGAGATAGAGGACGTCGTTCCGCTCGACCACGGGCCATGATCGGATCCGCCGGGCCCGGTTCGGCCGCTGCTCGTACGGGATTGAGACGTTGCGGCCGTCGCCGTCCCAGATCCATCCGTGGAACGGACACTGCAGACCCGAGTCGACCACGCACCCACCATGGGCAAGGTTTGCCCCGAGGTGTTGGCAGTACGCGTCGAGTAGATGGACGGCTCCCTCTTGGTCTCGCCACGCAACAAGGTCTTGGCTGAAGTACCGCAGTGGGACGACGCCCTTCTCGGGCACGGTCGAAGACCAGCCGAACTGGAACCATCCGGTCGGCTTCATGCTGAGGCGGGTGCGCATGGGCTTGCTCCTCCGATCACCGCTGCCCTGTGGATGTCGGACATCCAGCCAGGTGACAACTCGTAAGGCTTCCCGTAAGATTATCGGCAGGCGCACACGCACGGCCGCCAAGTGGGGAGGGCACGACTATGGAACTCGACAGCCTCTTGGTCCTGCCGTGACCGAGCCCGAAAAGACGGCCCTCCTCTTCGTCGAGTGCCAGCGGGGTGTGGTCGGGGACCTCTCCGTGCTCCCGGCCCTGGCGGAGTCGGCCCAGCCGGTGCTGGCCACGATGGGCCGGCTGGCCGCCGGGGCCCGTGACTGCGGGGTCCGCGTGGCCCACCTGACGTACCTTCCGGCTGCCGGAGGTCGATCGACCAACCGTCGCTCCCCCCTGATGCGGGCGACGTTGGCCACCGCCGAATGGAGCGAGTCCCATCCGGCGGCCGAAGTCGTCCCCGAGATCGGCGTGGGACCTGAGGACCTGGTGCTGCCGCGGCACCAGGGCATCTCCCCCGTGCACCGCACCGAGACCCTCGCCATCTTGCGCAACATGGGAATTGAGGAGGTCGTGGTTGCCGGCGTGTCGACGAACCTGGCCATCCCGCTCGTCGCCGTGGGCGCGGCCGACGAGGACTTCGCCGTGACAATCCCGACGGACGCCTGCATCGGCACCCCACCGGACCACCACGCATCCATGCTCAAGAACGGTTTGGCGTTCGTGGCCCGCCTCACCAGCGTCGATGGGCTCCTGACGGAGTGGTCGACCTGATGCGGATGGGCATCCACCTGCCCCATGCGGGTCGGTACGCCACCGCCCGCGGCATCGTGGACGTCGCCGTCGCGGCGGAGGCGGTGGGCTACGGCTCGGTGTGGCTGTTCGACCACCTGTTCACGCCTTCGCACCTCGACAGCACGTACCCGTTCGCGGCGGCCGGGACCTACCCGCTCGACCCAGCCGACCCCTACTTCGATCCGGTCGCGCTCATGGGTGTGCTGGCCGGCGTGACAGACCGGATCGAGTTCGGCACCCGCGTGCTCATCGCCACGTACCGGACACCCGTCGTGCTGGCCAAGGAGCTGGCCACGATCGATGCCCTCGCAGGCGGTCGGATGGTCCTCGGAGTCGGCGCCGGCTGGATGCGCGAGGAGTTCGACGCCGTCGGCGTGCCATTCGAGCGCCGGCACGCCCGGCTCCGCGAGCACGTGTCGGTCATGCGGGCCGCCTGGAGTGACGGCGTGTCGGCACATGACGGCGAGTTCTACGAGCACGTCGAGGCGGGGTTTCACCCCTCCCCGCCGCGCGGGTCGATCCCGATCCTCCTCGGAGGGTACGGCGACATGGCCCTGCGCCGGGTCGCCGAGTGGGCCGACGGCTGGGCCGCCGTCGTCCGCAACGAAGAGACGATCAAGAACCCCCACGTCGCGGTGTCACCCGACGCGCTGGCCGAGCGGCTGGACAAGCTGCGCGCCGCCTGCGCAGAGGTCGGCCGGCCCTACGAGGATCTGCGGATCGTCGCGGCGGCCTCGCCGAGAGACGACCCGGGCGTCCTGCGCGCCTACGCCGACCTCGGCGTGCACGACTGCGACCTGATGGTCTGGGGTGACGCGGCCCGGGTGATCGACGAGCTGCGCCGCTTCGCCGACACCGTCGGCACCGAGCTGTAACACCGCGTCAACGGGGTAACCCCAGCACCGACTCGGCGAGGATGTTCCTCTGGATCTGCGACGAGCCTGCGTAGATCGTGCCCGCCGTTGCGTTCCAGAACGCACCGAGCCAGGACCCACTCGTGTTCGGGGCGCCCGGATCATCCGCCCTCCAGGACCGCAGCGGCCCGCGGCCCTCCACCGTCAGCGCGTCAGGTCCGAGGATCTTGAGGGCGAGCGACGTCACGAATTGGTGGTACTCGCTCCAATAGAGCTTGGAGATGGAGGACTCGGGGCCGAGGACACCGTCGCGCAGGACCCCGGTCAGGATGCGGAGGCCCAAGAAGCGCATGATCTCGCAGCGGGCGTAGGCCCGGGAGACCTCGTCCCGGACCACCGGGTCGCGCAGCCGCCCGCGTGCTGCGGCCATGGCGACCAGCCGGTCGAGTTCGGCCCGGAACAGGATCGGGTTGGTCGCAGCCTCCTCGCCGCGCTCGAGCCCGAGGAGTGAGGTGGCGACGGCCCAGCCCCCGTGCACCTCGCCCACCACGTGGTCGGCCGGCGTGACGGCGTCGTGGAAGAAGACCTCGTTGAACTCACTCTCTCCCGACAATGCCCGTATGGGGCGGATCTCCACTCCGGGCTGGTCCAGTTCTACGAGGAGGAAGGTGATCCCCTTGTGCTTGGCAGCGTGGGGATCCGAGCGGGCCAACACGAAGATCCAATTGGCCTCGCGCGCCTTGGACGTCCACAGCTTCTGGCCGTTGATCACCCAGTGGTCGCCGTCGAGCAGAGCACGGGTGGTCAGCGAGGCCAGATCCGAGCCTGCCTCGGGCTCGGAGAACCCCTGGCACCACAGGTCCTCACCCGAGAGGATGCGGGGCAGGAAGCGGCGCTTCTGCTCCTCGGTGCCCCAGCGCATCAGGGTGCCGCCGAGCATCTTTATGCTCATGTTGTCGTTGAAGCCCATGGCGGGCACGCCGGCCCGGGCCATCTCCTCGGTGAGCACGACCTGCTCCAGCTTCGTCATCCCCCCGCCGCCGAACTCGGTGGGCCACGCCACCCCGAGCAGGCCGTTGGCGTACAGCGTCGCTCGCCACTCAGTGACAAAGGCGTCGGCTTCGTCCCGGTCGGCGATGGCACCGAGACCCTGCCATCCCTCGGGCAGATTGTCCCGCAGGAAGGCCCGGACGCGGCCGCGGAACTCCTCGGCCTCCGGTGAGTAGCGCGGATCCATCGCCCCAGCTGCCCGCTCAGTGCCCCGTGAACCGAGGGGGGCGCTTCTCGAAGAAGGCCGCCGCTCCCTCCGCGTAGTCGTCCGAGGTGGAGACGACGCCCTGCACCACCTGCTCCTCGAAGAGGACGGTGTCCAGGCCGATGTCGAACGAGCGCGCCAGCAGCGAACGGGTGTAGCGCACCACGTGGCCGGGCAGCGCGGCGAGGGTCTCGGCCCGCGCCTGGGCCCGTTCCACCAGGTCGGCTGCCCCGGCGAGCTCGCCGATCATCCCCCACTCGTACGCGTCGGCCGCGCCGACCTGGTCCCCGAAGAGCAGCATCCGCCGAGCGCGCGCGGAGCCGACCAGGCGGGGCAGTAAGAGCGCGATCGCTCCGTCGGGCACCAGGGAGCGGCCCACGAAGGCGGCCACGAAGCGGGCGTCCTCCGCCGCCACGCAGTGGTCGGCAGCCAGGGCCAGGGTGAGCCCCAGGCCGGCGCATGCGCCATGCACGGCGGAGACGATCGGGACACTCGACCGCAGGAAGCGTTCGGTGAGCCGGGACGACGACCGCGCCATGGCCTGCGCGAGGTCGACGCCGCGTTTGGCGCCACCGGCCCGCAGATCCATGCCGGCGCAGAATCCGCGGCCCTCCCCCCGCAGCACGACGCACGTCGTGCCGTCGGACTCTGCCGCATCGAGCGCGGCCAGCAATTGGTCCCGCAGCGCCGCGTCGATGGCGTTGTAGGCATCCGGGCGGTTCAGGACGAAGTGGGCGACGCCCCCCGACCGCTCTACCAGGAGCTCCATTATGGATGACTGTACCGAAAGTCTTCCGATACCGCTACCATCAGCCCGTGCCACCGCCCTCCGCTCGCACCAGGGTGGCGGTGGCCGACGGGGTGGGCGGTGACCCGGCGGCCGCGGCGCAGGCCCTCGAACGGTTCGACCCGGTGTCGGTGGACCTCCTCCTCGGCTGGGTCCCGGACGGCCAGCTGCTGCCCGGGCTCGAGCGCTACGCCGACGTGGCGACGGTGATGGGCGGGTTCGCCCTCCGCGGCCCGATCGACCGCGGTGCCGTGCGCTATGTCACGGTTCGCCTGGGCGCGGTGCCGGCGTTGCTGGGCGGGCCGCTGCGACCCGATGTCCTGGTCGCGCCCGTCGCCCCGGTGGACGGCGGCTTCCTCCTCACCACCGAATCGGCCTGGCTGCGGGCGGCGATCGATGCCGGCGCCGAGGTGCACGGGATCGAGCGGCGCGGCCTTCCCGTGCTCGATGCCGGGCCGCCCATCCCGGCCGAGCGGGTCCGTGTCGTTGGGCAGAGCAGTGCACCGGCGACTCAGGTCCGGTGGGGCGAGCCGCAGGACGTCCACCGCGCCGTCGCGGAACGCGTCGTCTCCCTGATCCCCGAGGGGGCGCGGGTGCAGTACGGCCCTGGACCCGTGGGCACGGCCGTGATCGACGCCATCGACCGCCCGGTCCACGTCGACACCGGGATGCTGTCCGACGCCGTCGTGGAGCTCGACCGGCGGGGCCTCCTGCTCGGCCGCGCCTACGCGCCCTACAGCGGTGGCACCGATGTGCTCTATGACTGGGCCCCCGGACGCGCCGTCGTGGACCGCGTCGAGCACACGCACGATCCCGTCCGCCTGGCGGGCGAGCCGCCGCTGATCGCGGTGAACACCGCACTCGAGATCGACCTGGACGGCCAGGTGAACGTCGAGGCGGTCGGGGGCTCCGCCGTGGCCGGGATCGGGGGGCATCCCGACTACGCGTTCGGCGCCACCCGCTCCGTCGGAGGGCTCAGCATCGTGGCGCTGCCGACCGAGCGCGGGCCCCACCGCACCCTCGTCGAACGCCTGGCCGCCCCGGTCACCACACCGTCGCACGACATCGACGTCGTCGTGACCGAACACGGCACCGCCGACCTCCGGGGGCTCGACCGGGCGGGCCGGCGAGCCGCGCTGGCCGCTCTGTGGCGGTGATGGCACCGGTTGTGGTCTGAGCGGCGCGTCAATATAGTGAACCTTACGATATCGGCGTCGACTGTCGCCGAGGGGCGGAGGTGAGAGTGACCAGCCAGCGCCGGAGCCGACCGGTGGACACCCGCGTGCTGCCGGCGGGCCCGCACCGCTGCGTCTGCGCCGGGTCATGACGGCGGTGGCGGCACCATCGCCGGCCGAACTGCGCCAGGAGCTGAGCTCATGGCTGCGCAACCACGGCCAGGAGTACGCGGCCGCGCGCGCCGAGAACGAGCCACTGCGCATCGAGGATGCGATGCACGCCGACCGGGCCTTCCAGCGGGCGCTCTGGGACGCCGGGTTCACCCGGCACGGCTGGCCCGAGTCCGTCGGCGGGAGCGGCGGCAGCGCCGAGCTGCGGGCCACGCTCTACGAGCACCTTTCGCTCGAGGGGTACCGGCTCCCCCTCCCCCTCGGCACGCTCGAGGTGCTCGGGCCGGTGATGGTCCTGGTTGCGCCCGAGCTCAGCGCGCGCTTCCTCGGTGCGTGCATCCGGGGCGACGAGGTGTGGTGCCAGGGGTTCTCCGAGCCCGAAGCGGGGAGCGACCTGGCGGCGCTGCGGTGCCGAGCCGTACCCGACGGCGACGGCTGGCGAGTCACGGGCCACAAGCTCTGGTCGAGCTTCGGCAGCATGTCCGACAAGTCCTGCGCCTTGGTCCGCACCGGGCGCGAGGGCCACCGGGGCATCAGCATGTTCCTCATCGACCTTGATTCCCCGGGCATCGAGGTGCGACCGACCCGGGCCAGCAGCGACCGCAACGAATTCGCCGAGACCTTCTTCGATGACGTGTTCGTCCCCGGCGACCGGGTCGTCGGCGAAGTCAACGACGGCTGGGGGATCGCCATGACGCTTCTGCAATGGGAACGCGGCATGTACGCCTGGCAACGTCAGTGCGTCCTCCACGCCCGCCTGGCCGAGCTCGCGCGCTCCATTCCGCACCCGAACCCGGGAGAGGCGCGGGCTATCGCCGACGCCTGGGTCCGCGTCACGGCCCTGCGCTCCGCCGCCGCCCGCACGGTGCGGCGGTTGGCCGGCGGCGAGAACCCAGGTCCTGAGATCTCCGTGGACAAGGTGCTCCTGGCCACGACGGAACAGGCGGTCGAAGACCTCTTCCGGCTCCTCGACCCTGCCGGATTCGTGCTCGGGGACACGGACCGCGACGACCTGCATCGCGCGGACTGGTTCTACGCCCGCATGGCGACCATCTACGGCGGCGCGATCGAGATCCAGCGGTCGATCATCGCCGAGCGCGTCCTACGCCTTCCCCGGGCGGGTGGGCGATGACCTTCGTGCAGGACGAGCTGCGGCGGACGGCGGACGACCTGTTCTCCGGGCGTTCCGGGCCGCTGACGCTGACCGACCTGGTCGACCTGGGGTGGGACGAGCTCGTGGCCCAGGAGCCGGCGCTGGCCGTCGGGACGCTGGCCGAGGCGCAGGGGCGCCACCGCGGCAGCTCGCGGCTCGTCGAGCTCGAGATCGGCCGCCGGCTCGGGATTGACCCCATCGACGCTGCGCTGGGCCTGCCCTGGCGGGGCACCACCCTCGCCGCGACGCCGGCTGACGTGGTCTTGCTGGCCGACGCGGCGGACGCTCCATCGGTCCTGGTGCCCGTGAAGACGGGCGACGAAGTGACGCTGTACCCGCTCGAGCCCTCCGGTCTCGCCGCCGTCCCCGTCACGGGGGTGGACGCCGGAGCCGGCTGGACCCGTATGACCGGGATGTTCGGATCCGTCGCAGGCACCGTGGTCACCCGCGACCTGTGGGTCGGCGCGGTCGCGGCCGGGCGGCTGGCACTGTCTCACGAGCTGATCGGGGTGGGACAGGCGATGCTCGATCTCGCCGTGCGCCACGTCACCGACCGGACGCAGTTCGGCGTGGCGCTGGGCACCTTCCAGTCGGTGCAGCACCGACTCGCGGACGTCCACGTCGACCTCGAGGCGGCACGTGCCATCGCCCGCACGGCGTGGATCGATGGCGACCCCAACGCCGCCGCGGCGGCGCACCTGGCCGCCGGGCGGGCGGTCGAGTCGGCGACGGGCCACTGCCACCAGGTGATGGGGGCCATCGGTTGCACCTGGGAGCACGACATGCACCGCTTCATCCGGCGTGGCCTCCTTCTCGGCGTGCTCCTCACCGCAGACGAGTGGACGTGGGCCGGCCTGGTGGAGTCGTCCCGGTCTCCGGCGAGGGCGGAGCTCTTCGGATAGCGGCCAGCCGGGCGGGCGGAGCCGCCCGGGCACCCCGGGGCGCCCCATATATAGACTGCCTTTCGGTAAGAGGATCGATATGTACCCAGAGGGCGCCGCGCCGCTCCCCGCCTCGAGCTGAACGCTCCGAGGCCCGAAAGAGCGAGGAGATGACATGAACGACATCAGCTGCACCGACCGGGTGTGCATCGTGACCGGCGCCGGGCGCGGCATCGGCCGTGAGTACGCGCTCTTGCTGGCGCACTACGGCGCCAAGGTGGTGGTCAACGACGTGGGCGGCGCCCGCGACGGGACGGGCCGCGACGCCGGGCCGGCGCAGGAGGTGGTCGACGAGATCACGTCGTCGGGCGGCACCGCGGTCGCCAACACGGACGACATCAGCACCTGGGGCGGTGGCGAGGCCATCGTCGGTCAGGCCATCGACACCTTCGGCGGCCTCGACGTGGTGGTGAACAACGCCGGGATCCTGCGCGACCGGATGCTCTTCTCCATGACCGAGGCCGAGTGGGACGACGTGATCCGGGTACACCTCAAGGGGACGTTCGTGACGTCACGGCACGCCGCGGCGTACTGGCGCGACCGAGCCAAGAACGGCGGGGAGAACGACGCGCGCCTCGTCAACACGACGTCGGTGGCGGGCCTGTACGCGAACCCGGGTCAGACCAACTACGGCGCGGCAAAGGCAGGCATCGCCGCCTTCACACAGATCGCCGCCCTCGAGCTCGGACGTTACGGCGTGACCGCCAACGCCGTCGCCCCGGGCGGCCTCACGCGGCTCACCGAGGACATGACGCTGCCGGACGAGATGCTCGAGCGCTTCGAGCCACGCTGGGTGGCGCCGCTCGTGGTGTGGCTGGCCTCGCCCCGGTCGCGCGACGTCACCGGGCAAACATTCGAGTCGTCGGGCGTCGTGTTCGGCGTCGCGGAGGGCTGGCGTCGGGGGCCGTCGACGACCGACGTGCCCGCCACCCCCGAGGAGGCGGAGACCATGGCGCGCCAGTTCCTGGCCGACGCGACCCCGCGGACCACGATGGAGGACGTGGTCTGATGGCCCGCGTCGCCATCGTGACGGGGGCGAGCCGTGGCCTCGGGGCGGCCATCGCCGAGCGGCTGGCGGCAGACGGCATGCACGTCGCACTGACGGCGCGGACACTGCAGGCCGAGCCCGGCCGCCAGGGATCATTGGACGAAGTCGTGGAGCGCATCTGCTCCTCCGGCGGGACCGCCGTCTCCATCGGAGCGGACCTCTCCGTCCCGGACGACCGCCGGCACATCGTGGACGAGGCGACCCGGCAGCTGGGCCCCGTCGACGTGCTGGTGAACAACGCGGCCATCACCTTCCTGTACCCGTTCACGGAGTTCCCCGAGAAGCGCTGGCGGCTCATGTTCGAGGTACAGGTGCGCGCGCCCTACGAGTTGGCCCAACTGGTCGTGCCCGGGATGCTGGAGCGGGGCGAGGGCTGGATCCTGAACATCTCCTCGAAGGCGGCCCTGCACCCCGAGGGGCCGCCGTTCCCTGCCGTGCACGTCGCGCCGTGGTCGGCCTACGGGATGGTCAAGGCCGCCCTCGACCGCTTCTCCACCGCGCTGGCGGCCGAGCTCTCCCCCTACGGGGTGGCGGTCAACGCCCTCGCACCGACCGACAACGTGGCCACCCCGGGCGCAACGACTCACGATCTGGTGGAGGGGTTCCCCCTGGAGAGCCCCGACCTGATGGCGGAGGCCGCCCTGCTCCTCTGTACCGGGGATCCGGCGGTCCTCACCGGCCGCGTCGCCTACAGCCAGGAGTTGCTGGCGGAGCTGGCACCGGCCGCGCTCGAACACCGATGACCGATCACGAAGGGGAGGCTCCATGACCGAGGTCCGAGACGCACTGATCATTGACGGGGTCCGCACGCCGAGGGGCAAGGGCCGGGCCACCGGCGCCCTGCACCATCTGCATCCGCAAGATCTCCTCGGCCAGTGCCTCACTGCGCTGGTGGAGCGCAGCGGCTTCGACCCCTCCGAGGTCGACGACGTCATCATGGGCAATGGCAACTCGGTGGGCGACCACAATGCCGACATCGCCCGCCTCGCGGTGCTCGACTGCGGCTGGCCGGTGGACGCGCCCGGCCTGACCATCAACCGGTTCTGTGGGTCGGGGCAGCAGGCGGTCAGCCTGGCCGCCATGGGGATCCGCGCCGGCTTCCAGGAGCTCGTGGTCGCCGGCGGGGTGGAGTCGATGTCGCGGTGGCCGGCCGACCAGACACCGCTGTTGATCGACGGGGACAACCCGCACCTGCGGGAGCGCTACCCGATGGTGCCGCAGGGGATCTCGGCCGACGCCATCGCCGCCCTCGAGGGCTTCTCCAGGATCGACTGCGATGAGCTCGCGGTGACCAGCCAGGAACGGGCCGCCAAGGCGATCGCAGAGGGCCGGTTCGACCGGAGCGTGATCTCCGTGCGCAACCCCGACGGCACGGTGGCGCTGGACCGCGAGGAGCACCCCCGGCCCGGCACGACCCTGGAGGCGCTGGCCGGGCTCGTCCCCTCGTTCCAGACGATGGGGACGGAGGTGCTCCCGGGCATGGACCGGTCCTTCGACACCATGATCGCCGAGGTCTACCCGAGCATCGGGGCGCACCTCGAGCACGTGCACCACCCTGGCAATTCGTCGGGAGTGGTCGACGGCGCATCGGCCATGGTCCTCGCCTCACACCAGTACGCCCGCGCCCACGGGCTCACCCCCCGGGCGCGGATTGTCATGGGGGCGACCGCTGGTGCGGAGCCGGTCATCATGCTGACGGCGCCGGCCCCTGCCGCACGCCGCTGCCTCGAGCTCGCCGGCATGACGATCGGCGACATCGACCTGTGGGAGATCAACGAGGCGTTCGCGTCGGTCGTCCTCAAGGCAACCCGTGATCTGGAGCTCGATCCCGCGACGGTCAACGTCAACGGCGGCGCCATGGCGCTCGGTCACCCGATCGGAGCCACCGGGGCCATGTTGATAGAGACCGCACTCGACGAGTTGGAGCGCACCGACAAGACGACCGCGCTCGTCGCGATGTGCACCGGCGGCGGCATGGGCACCGCCACCATCATCGAGCGCGTCTGAGCCCCTGGTGGACTTCACGTACTCACCCGGCGACGAGGCCCTGCGCGCCGAGGTCAAGGCCTGGCTGACGGACCACCTCGTCGGAGACGTGGCGCGGCTCGGCCAGTCCACCCGGTTCACCCCCGTGGACTGGAAGGTGCGCGTCGCATGGGAGCAGGAGCTCGGGCGGGGCGGTTGGGTCGGGCTCTCCTGGCCCAAATCGTTCGGGGGGCGCGAGGCCACCGTCACCGAGGAGCTGGTCTTCGCACAGGAGTACGCCCTGGCCGACGGCCCGGTTCGTGCCGGCTTCTTCGGCGAAGGCCTGCTCGGCCCCACCGTCATGGCGTTCGGCACCGAGGCGCAGCAGGCCCGCTTCCTACCGCCCATCCTGCGCGGCGAGGAGTACTGGTGTCAGGGCTTCAGCGAGCCTGGGGCCGGGTCCGACCTGGCGTCGGTGACATCCCGGGCCCTGATGGACGGGGATGCGTGGCGCATCGACGGGCAGAAGGTGTGGACGAGCCAGGCACAGTTCGCCGACTGGATCTTCCTTCTGTGCCGCACCGAGAAGGAGTCGCAACGGCACCATGGCCTCAGCGTGCTGCTGGTCCCGATGGACCAGCCCGGACTAGAGGTCCGGCCATTGGTCGAGATGACGGGGAGCGACCACTTCTGCGAGGTGTTCTTCGACGGGGCCAGGACGGACGCCGACCTCGTCGTCGGCGGTCCGGGGAACGGGTGGAACGTCGCCATGGGGACGCTCGGGTTCGAGCGGGGCACCGCGTTCCTGGCCCAACAGCTGCGCTTCGCCAAGGAGTTCGATCTCGTGGTCACGCTGGCCCGGGAGAGGGGGGCGGCGGGCGATCCCATCGTCCGCCAGCGGCTCGCCCGCAGCTACGCCGGCCTGGAGATCATGCGCTACAGCGGCTACCGCACCATCACCCGCATCGTGCAGCACGGCAGGCCGGGCCCGGAGTCCTCAGCGGGCAAGCTGCAGTGGTCGACCTGGCACCAAGAGCTGGGCGAGTTGGCGGTGGACCTCCTGGGACCCGAGGCCACAACGATCCTCGGCCCGGACCACCGCTTCTCCGGGCTGCAGCATTCGTTCCTCTTCAGCAGAGCGGACACGATCTACGCCGGCTCCTCCGAGGTGCAGCGCAACATCATCGGTGAGCGGGTGCTCGGTCTGCCCAGAATTTGACGAGGTGCCCGCCAATTGCCGAGGCCGCTCACGGCGTGCCGGCGCGGCTCCCCACCAAGCTCCCGATGCCGTCGATGAGAAGGTCGAGACCGGTGCGGAACGTGTCGTCGTTCAGCGCCGTCATGGGTTCGAGGTCGCCCAACAGCGTGAGCACCGGGAAGGTCGCGGCATCGAGGCTGCCGACCGTGTCAGCGATGCCAGCCCGCACGGCTTCATCCTGTTCGCCGGGCTCCTGCCGGAGCCCCCGTTCCAGCGTCACGAACCCTCGCACATACGCCGAGCACGCGATGTGGGCATGTGCGGCGTCGACAGCACCGAGACCGGCTGCCGCCAGATGAGCGATGTCAGCCTCCAGTCGGTTCATCACGATGGGAAAGATCCCGGGTTGCACCAGGACGAAGCGCGATCGCAGGGAGAACAGCTCCAGGTAGACGGGAACACGGCTGAGTTCGGCACGGAAGGACGTGAACGACGTGCGGAGCTCGGTGTCCCACGGGCCGTCCCCCATCGGCTTCCACCGGCGGTACACGTCGGCGGTGACTCGCTCGGCCAGTGCGACGAGGAGCTCCTCTTTGTTCCTGAAGTACCAGTAGATGCTCGTCACGCCGGCGTCGACCTGGCGGCTCAATGCCGGCATGGAGAGTGCACTGAGCCCGTCGTGCGCCACCAACTGATAGGAGGCTTCGAGGATCTCCTCGCGGCTCAGCGACCCCCGGGCGCGCCGAGTTCGTGCTGGAGTCGACGAGCGCCGTGACGAGGTCGACGGTGTCAATGCAGCGCGTACTGCTGCCGGATTCCGGCAATCAGGAGTCGCAACCCGAACTGGAATTGGTTGTCGTCGAGCCACATCACCCGTTCAAAATCCTCGAGCTGGCCCAACGTCGGGAACTTCGACGCATCGAGGTGATGGAGCTTCTCGGTCATGGCCGGGTCGACCGATTCGGATTCGAGTCCGTGCTCCAGAATGACGAAGCCACGCGTGAAGTTCGAGCAGGCGTTGAACGCCTCGGCAGCTTGCTCCGCGCTGAGGCCGGCCCGCATGAAGAGTGACAGGCCGTCGTCGAGTCGGCGGAAGATCGCCGGAGCGAACGCGGCGCGAGTGAAGAGCAGCCGCGCCCTGTATGCGAATACCTCTCGGTAGATCGGCGTCGCCTCGAGAAGATTCCGAAATGCTGTGAAGTAGCCGACGAGCTCGTCGTCCCAGGCCCCGTCGCCGATCGGCGGGAGCTTCAAGTACATGTCCTTCGTCACCCGGTCGGTGAGTGCCTCCAGGAGATCGTCCTTGCTCCGGAAGTACCAGTAGATGCTCGTCACGCCGGACTTCAGGTGCTTGGCCAGCGCCGGCATGCTGAGCTGTTGCAGGCCCTGCGCCTCCACCAATTCCTGCGCCCCGTCAAGGATCTCCTCACGGCTGAGCGAACCGCGTGCCCGGCGCGTGGGGCGCCCCTTGGAGCCGGCCGGCGTCCTGCCGCTCTTCGGGCGCTTCGGCCCGCCTCCGGCTGCGGCGCTCGCCTTGGTACGACCGTTTGTTGCCATCGGCTTCTACGGTATCGCGCTCGGTAGCGGATCCGGTACACCCGCGTTCCACTCCCCCGTCGCCGCTCGCCGGATCCTCATGGAGGCGCGTTTCTGGAGCGACGCGTCCCCGTCCGAGGCTATCCCTCCCGGGTAGCCGGAGTGTCCTTGGCCGTTACGGTATGGACTACCGAGTACTTGACGCTTTCATCAAGTTTCGCTAGAACCGTGTCCCTTCAGCCGAGTGAGGGTGGGTGATGCATTTCGAGGCGACCGAGCTGACCGAGGGGGAGCGTGCGCTCCAACGCGAGGTGCGCGCGTTCCTGGCGGGCGAGCTCGGTCAGGCCACGGTCCAGCCGGGGCTGGGGTTCAACAGTGCCAAGGACCCCGGGTTCTCGAGGCGTTTGGCAGAGCGGGGCTGGGTCGGCATGGCCCTGCCGAAGGCCTACGGCGGACATGACCGCTCCTCGGTCGACCGCTTCGTCGTCGTCGAAGAGTTGCTTCGGTGGGGGGCGCCCATCGGACACCACTGGGTGGCCGACCGCCAGACGGGGCCGCTGATCGCTCGCTACGGCACGGAGGCGCAGAAGCATCGCTTCTTGCCCGGCATCTGCCGGGGCGAGCTCTCCTTCTCCATCGGGATGAGCGAACCCGACAGTGGCAGCGATCTCGCCTCGCTCGTAACGAAAGCGACTCGCGTCGACGGGGGGTGGACGATTTCGGGAACGAAGGTCTGGACGACCGGCGCACATGTGCACGATTGGATCGTCGTCCTCTGCCGCACGACTCCCGTCGAGGAGGTACCCGACAAGCGTGCGGGAATCTCGCAGATGCTCGTCGACCTGAAGGCTCCCGGTGTCCACGCTCGCCCGATCCCCTTCATCGACGGGACGGCCGACTTCTGCGAGGTCGCCTTCGACGATGCGTTCGTCCCCGACGACCTCGTGCTGGGGGAGCTCGGGGCGGGCTGGACCCAGAACGCATCGGAGCTGGTCTACGAGCGCGGCGGGCCTGATCGCTTCCTCAGCACGTATCTGGTCGTTCAGGAATTCCTGCGGGAGATCAGCTCGGGGCAGCCCTCCGACGCAGTGCTCGAGATGATCGGGAACGCGGTCGCGCACTACTGGGTCCTGCACGGGCTCTCGCTCTCAGTGGCACGCGCCATTGACGAGGGGAGAGCTCCTGCGACGGAGGCGGCTCTGGTCAAGGAGATGGGCACTCGGTTCGAGCAGGACGTCGTCAACGCCGTCCTGCACCTCATTGGGTTCGAGCCCGATCTCAATGCCCCGGGACTGTTCGAGCGCCTGTTGATCACCGCGACCCTGACGGCTCCCTCCTTCACGATTCGAGGTGGCACGAACGAGATCCTCCGCTCCATCGTGGCCAAGGGCCTCGACCCAGGGTCGGCTCCGATGAGTGAGACGGACAACCTCCTCGAGGAGACGGTCGACCGGCTCCTGGCGGACCGCTGCACCCCCGACGCGATGGAGCGAGCCGAGGCGGAGGGGTGGTGTGCCCCAGTGTGGGACGGCCTGGTGGCGGCCGGGTTCTCGCGCATTGCGCTCCCAGAGGAGACCGGGGGGTCGGGTGGATCCCTCACCGACGCCGCCGCTGTCCTGCGGGTCCTCGGCCGCCACGCCGCGCCGGTGCCGTTTGCCGAGACCACGCTGCTCGGCGGATGGCTGCTCACGAGGGCCGGCCTGCCGCTGCCCGAGGGACCGATCACCGTGGTGCCGGAGCTCTTGAGCCTGCACGCGGAGCGGATCACGGGCCGTAGCCGCGTGGCCTGGGCCGGGCGGGCGGGCGCTATCGTCGCCATCGTCGCCACGCCCGATGGCCTTCTCGTCGTCCTCGTCGATCCCTCCGACGTCGACATTGAGCCCGGCTCGAACCTGGCCGGTGAGCCGAGGGAGTCCGTCCGCTTCGATGTAGCGCTCCGGGAGGTCGCGCAGAGGCCCGCTCCTGCCGGCGTGGATCCGGGATCGCTGCGCCTGCGGGGTGCCCTCAGCCGCGTCCTCCTGATGGCGGGCGCCGCCGAGGCAATGAGCCGGATGACGGTCGAGTACGCGTACGGGCGCCGTCAGTTTGGCCAGCCCATCGCGCGCTTCCAGGCCGTCCAACAGCACCTGGTGGTGGTGGCACAATGCGCGGCGCAGCTCTCCATGGCGGCCGATCTCGCCGTGCGCGCGGTCGAGCGAGGGCCGGCACTGATGGAGATCGCTGCAGCCAAGGTCATCGCAGACGACGCTGCGGTCTCGGGGACCCGGGCCGCCCACCAGGCGCACGGCGCCATGGGCATGACCCGGGAGTACCCGCTCCACCGCCTGACCCGTGCCCTGTGGTCGTGGCGCCACGAATACGGCCACGCCAGGAGTTGGAGCCGCCAGCTGGGCCATCTGGCGCACGAGGCCGGCGCGGATGGCCTGTTCCCCCTGGTCACGAGCTCCGAACCCTGAGTTGACACAGTTGTCAAGTTCAGGCACACTGGGCTCAGGGAACGGGAGGTTTCCGCGCCCGAAGTCAGTTCCCGAGGAGGTGCCGACATGGCTGTTCTCGACCAACCCGTCGCAGCCGAGGCCATCACCTACGGCATCTACGACGCCGACGAGCACTACTACGAGCCCGAGGACGCCATCTCCCGGCACCTGGAGCGCACGTACCGCCACGCGGTGCGCTGGATCGAACTCGACGGGCGCAAGACGCTGCTCGTCAACGACCGGCTCCTCAAGCTCATCCCCAACCCGACGTACGACCCCGTCGGCGTGCCCGGGTCCCTCGAGTCGTACTTCCGGGGGCACAACCAGGAGGGCAAGGAGGTGCGCGACCTCATCGAGATGCAGCGCATCCAGCCCGAGTACCGGGACCGGGCCAAGCGCATCGCCGCCATGGACGACCAGGGTGTGGACTTCGCCTGGCTGTTGCCGAGCCTCGGTCTGGGCCTCGAGCAGATGCTGACCGACGAGGCCGAGACGGTGGCCGCGGTCTTCCGCAGCTACAACCGGTGGCTGGAGGAGGACTGGGGGTACGACCGCGACGGTCGCATCCAGACCGGGCCGCTCATCTCCCTGCTGGACCCGGCGGCCGCAGAGGCCGAGCTCGAGCGGGTGATCGGGCTCGGCGCGCGCTTCATCACGCTGCGGCCTGCGCCGGTTGCCGTCCCCGGGCGCCCGCGCTCGCTCGGTGACCCCGCCCACGACCGGGTCTGGGCGCTGGCCGCCGAGGCGGGTGTCGTCGTGGCCTTTCATGCGGCCGACTCCGGCTATGGGAAGTACACGCTCGACTGGGGCGAAGCGGACCACTTCACCGGGCTGCGTGGCTCACCCTTCTCGGAGGTGCTCGGCATCCACATCGAGCGTCCCGTCTTCGACACCATGGCCGCCCTCGTGTGCCACGGCGTCTTCGACCGTCATCCGACCTTGCGCGTGGCAACGGTCGAGCTCGGTGCGGGCTGGGTGCCAGAGCTGCTGCGCCGCTTCCGAGCTGCGTACGGCAAGGTGCCGCAATCGTTCGGTCGCGACCCGGTCGATGCCTTCCGTGAGCACGTCTGGGTGGCGCCCTTCTACGAGGACGACATGCGGCTGCTGCGCGATGCCATCGGTGTCGAGCACTTGCTGCTCGGTTCGGACTGGCCCCATCCCGAGGGGCTCCGCGAGCCGCGGGCGGCCCTCACCGACTTCGGCGTTCTCGAACCGGACGAGCAGCGCCGGGTGCTCCGCGAGAACCTGAGCGAGCTGTCGGGACGCTGAGGCCACGCAGTCGGCGATCAGCCCTTGCTCTTGAACTTCTCGATCGTCTGCCGTATGTCGTCGGTCGAGAAGGACTCGCTCTCGGCGGCGAACGCGAACGGCGCCACGAGTTGGATCGCAGCCTGAACGTGGAGGTTGATGGCCCGCTTCGTCTCCTCGACGGACTGCTGTGGCTGCTGTGCCAGCCGGTTCGCGAGGCCGATGGCCGACTCCATCAGTGCCTCCCGAGGCACGACGAAATTGGCCAAGCCGAGGTCGACGCAGTCGGCGGCCGGGATCTGCTCGCCGGTCAGGAGGTAGTACTTGGCCTTGAGGACGCTCATGAGGAGCGGCCACGTCACGGCGCCACCGTCGCCGGCCACGAGGCCGATGCTCACGTGCGGGTCGGACATGAACGCGTCCTCGGCGATGTAGACGACGTCGCAGCTCACGGCCACGCTGCATCCCAAGCCCACGGCCGGACCGTTCACCGCCGCGATGAGCGGCTTGGGGAACTCGACCATGGCGTCGAGCAGCCGGCGTGCACCACGGAGCGATTCGCGCCGGTGCTGCGGGTCTTCGTAGTCGCGGATGAAGTTCGGGATGTGGCCCCCGGCGCTGAAGGCCCGGCCGGCCCCTGTGAGCACGACCGAGCGCACCGAGCGGTCGGCAGCGAGGTGCCCCCAGACGTCACGCATGCCCTCGTGCAGGGCATCGACGAATGCGTTCCGCATGTCGGGATTGTTCATGGTCACGATGGCAACAGGGCCGTCGCGCTCAATCTGCAGCTCGGGGATGGGGGCGTAGGGCATCAGTTCTCCAAACTCGACAGAAGTGTCAAGTATGGTGGAGAGCCCCGGGGCACGCAACCGCGGGGCCGGCGGACCACCACTCGGTGTGACAGCACGACAGGGGGGCGATCAATGGCGCGGTTCCATGACCACAAGACGCATGGGACGGGTCAGCAGTGAGCCCGTCGCCGATCAGGGTCGGTGTCATCGGGGTCGGGTGGGGGTCACTGGTCCAGGTGCCCGCGTTCAGGATGGTGCCCGCCTTCGACGTGGTCGCGTTGTGCTCACGACAGCGCGAGCGCGTGACCGCGGCGGGTGAGCGCCTCGGCATCACCGACGTGTCGACCGACTGGACGGAGTTCGTGGCGCGCGACGACCTCGATCTCATTTCCGTCTGCACGCCGGTCGATCTCCATTGCGAACAGGTGCTGGCAGCCATAGCGGCCGGCAAGCACGTGCTGGTGGAGAAGCCGTTGGCACTGCACAGCGGCCAGACCGCGGAGATGCTCGCTGCCGCAGACGCGGCCGGCGTCCGGCACGCAGTGTGCTTCGAGGGCCGGTGGGAGCCGACTCGTCTGAGAATCTGGGAGTCGATCGCCTCGGGCCACCTGGGAGTGCCGTACCTCGCCAGCGGCCAGGCCACTGCCGACTATTGGCACCCGGTGCGCGGCCTGCAGTCCGAATGGATGTACCGCAGGGACGAAGGCGGCGGCTACCTGATGGGCATGGCATCGCATGACATCGACTTCATGTGCGCGCTCTTCGGCGAGCCGGTGGCCGTCTGCGCCGACGTGCGGACGACGGTCACGGAGAGACTCCGGGATGACGGGACCATGCTTCAAGTCGACGCGGATGACACATCAGCCTTGCTCCTACGGATGGCCAACGGGATGTTGGTGACCATCACGACCACCGCGGTGGCCCTCGGTCGCGCCGACCGCGCCTTCGATGCGTTCGGAAGTGCCGGATCGGTGCTCTTCCGCGGCCCACTTCTCGGCGAGGGCACCGTGGAGCTCCGGGCCGGCCGGGCCGGGCAGGACGGGATGGTCGACGTTCCACTGCACGACCGCATGCCCGCGAGTGGTGCCGAGCTCCCCCGGCGGCGTTCGGCCAGTGCGATCCGGGCACTGGCGCTCATGCTCGAGGACTGGCTCCCCGCTTTCGACGGGAAGGCGACCGTGGTGCCCACGCTCGTCGACGGGCACCGCGTCCAGCGCGTCGTCGACGCCGCCATCCGCTCCAGTGCCGGTGAGGGCTGGGTCACCCTGGAAACTTGACAAAACTGTCGGGTAGCGTCCCCGCGGTGCGGTTCATCTACCAGTACCCCGAGACCCATGGCAGTCAGGGCGACATGCTCGACGCCGGACCGGTCGCCGAATTGGCCGCCCGCGCCGAGTCGTGCGGCTGGAGCGGGTTCGCCTTCACCGAGCATCCGGCACCCGGTTCGAAATGGCTCGAATCAGGCGGCCACCAGACTCTCGACCCGTTCGTTGCACTCGGGCACGTCGCCGCGGTCACCACCCGCCTCCGATTGCTCACCTACCTCACCGTGCTGCCGTACCGGAACCCCAACCTCGTGGCGAAGGCGGCGGCGACGGTCGACCGGCTCTCGAACGGGCGGTTCGTCCTCGGAGTGGGCACGGGCTACATGAAGGCCGAGTTCCATGCGCTGGGCGTCGATTTCGGCGCGCGCAACGACCTCCTCGACGAGGCCCTCGACGTGTTGCCGCTGCACTGGAGCGGCCGGCCGTTCGACTACGAAGGCCGGGGCTTCAGTGCACGCCAGGCCATCGGGCTGCCCCGGCCCGCCCAGGACCCGATCCCGATCTGGATCGGCGGCAACAGCGCGCTGGCCCGGCAGAGGGTCGCGCAGAGGGCCCAGGGTTGGATGCCCCTGACCGGCCCGGTGGACATCTCGGCCACGACCCGGACACCCCGCATCGACTCCGTCGAGGACCTCGGCCGGCGCATCCGTGCGCTCCGGGAGGAGGCCGGGGATCGGGCCGACGGCATCGACGTCGCCGTCGCCTACACCGACCCGACGATCGCCAGGCCCGAAGTCGATGTCGAGCGCCACCGCGACGCGCTGGGGAGGCTGGAGGAAGTCGGCGCCACGTGGATCGTCCTCCCCGCGCCGCCCGGCACCCACCCGGCGCCGGCCGAGTACCTGGAGGCGTTCGCCCGGACCTACATCGCGCCCGACGGCGATGCATGACCGGCCGCCGCCCCGGCACCTCCTCCTCGCTCGTGGCCGGGCTCCGGTCCTGACCGCCCGAGGCCGCCGATCCGTGCCGCCACTAATCGTTGGCCTTTCTGTAAGACTTCCGATACTGTGGTCCCGTCCT
>Ga0116219_10000664_pt1 | contig 35123 bp, 39 predicted proteins | sample Sb_taG_4_FD_91019 | JGI IMG/M metagenome (GOLD analysis project Ga0116219, IMG submission 91019) | Peat soil microbial communities from Weissenstadt, Germany - Sb_50d_6_BS metaG | ecosystem: Environmental > Terrestrial > Soil > Wetlands > Peat | place: Germany: Weissenstadt | collected 2010-09-21 | reverse complement strand
TTGAAGGCCGCGAAGTCGGGCTGCCCGGCTCGCTCGATGCGGTAGGTCGAATGTTCGAACAGTGCCGCGGCCTGTCCGAATTGCCCGGCGTCGATGTGCTCGGCATACGTCATGAGGAGCGTCTCGATCGCGTGCCAGTCCTCGAAGTCGGTCACTGTGCGGCACTCTTCCCCGGCTCGGCCCGAGGTCGGGTTTACCACGTCTGAACTGGGCGAACAAGGTCGTCCGCCTGCGAAAAGCGAGCAGTAAGCTCGGCGCCCCGTGGCTGACTCGCGACCTCTGCACGCCGACATGAACTGGTTCGGGGTCCTCGCCCATCACGCGACGCGCACGCCGGACAAGGCCGTCTGTGTCTTCGGAGGCGAGACGGTCACCTACGAAGAGTTGGCCACGCGGGCGACCGAGCTGGCGACGGGGCTGCACGCGAGGGGGATCGGCCCCGGTGACGTCGTCGGGCTCCTCTCGTACAACTGCACCGAGTTCCTGGAGACGATCTTCGGCGCCAACTACCTCGGGGCGATCGCGATGCCGATCAACTGGCGGCTCGCGGCGCCCGAGGTCCAGTACATCCTCGAGCACTCCGACGCCCGGGCGCTCGTCTGTGACGCCTCGCTCCTGGAGCTGGCCGACGACGCGACCAAGGGGATGGAGTCCTCCCTTGTGCGCATCGCGATCGCCACTCCCGCCCCGGCCGGATGGTCGGCGCTCGCCGACGTCCGGTCGAACGATGGCCCGCCGGAGCGGATCGCCACCGACGCGGACGACGTCCACCGCTTGATGTACACGTCGGGCACCACCGGACGCCCGAAGGGCGTCATGATCACCCACGCCAACCTGGCCTGGAAGAACCTGGCCCACATCGTCGAGTTCGGCATCACCGGCGCGGACGTCGGGCTGGCCTGCGGGCCCCTGTACCACGTCGGCGCGCTCGACCTCACGACCACCACGCTCATCGCGTCGGGTGCGACCACCATCCTCCACCGGGCGTTCGACGCCACCGAGGTGGCCGACGAGATCGAGCGGTCGCGGGTCACCACGGTGTGGCTGGCCCCCGCGATGGTGAACGCGATTATGGCGCTCCCCGACATCGACCAACGCGACCTCTCGTCGGTTCGCCTGGTGATCGGCGGGGGCGAGAAGATGCCGATCCCCCTGATCGAGCGGCTCCGCCGCAGCTTCCCCGCCGCCTGGTTCGCCGACGCCTACGGGCTCACCGAGACGGTCTCGGGCGACACCTTCTTGGATAAGGAGAGCACGGTGACCAAGCTCGGCAGCGTCGGCCGACCGTGCCTCTACCTCGAGGTGGACATCTGGGACGAGTCGGGGACCTCGCTTCCGCCGGGCGAACGCGGCGAGATCGTCTTGCGCGGGCCCAAGGTCTTCAAGGGGTACTGGCGCGACCCGGACGCCACTGCGACGGCGTTCGCCGGGGGCTGGTTCCACACCGGGGACATCGGCGTCCGGGACGAGGACGGCTACCTCTTCATCGTCGACCGGCTCAAGGACATGATCCTGTCGGGCGGGGAGAACGTCGCCGGCTCGGAGGTCGAGAGGGTCCTCTACGAGCATCCGGCGGTGCTCGAAGCCGCCGTGATCGGACGGCCCGACGAGCGATGGGGCGAGGTGCCGGTCGCGTTCGTCGTGCTGCGCTCCGGCGAGGTGGTCAGCACGGAGGAGCTCATCGAGCACTGCCGGAGCCAGCTGGCCCGGTTCAAGGTCCCGAAGGACGTGGCCTTCCTCGAGGCGCTCCCGCGGAACCCCTCGGGCAAAGTGCTGAAACGGGAGCTCCGGGCCGGAGCGTAGCGACGAGCGAGCGTCGACGGTCTCCGGTACGGCTCGCATTACCCAGCCGACACCTCACGACGAGCGGTCTGCCTCTTCGATTTGTCCTACCGCTGTACTACCATCGAGCCATGCCACAGCGGGACAAGCGCTCGGTTTCGTTTCCCCCCGAACTCGCCGAGGCGATCGACCGCGCCGCCAGAGAGGCGGGGACGACCTTCAGCGCCTGGCTCAGCGAGGCCGCCACCCGCCGGCTCCGGGCGGAGCAGGGTCGTCGGGCGATGGCGGCTTGGGAGCGGGACAACGGGCCACTCACAGAGGCCGAACTGGCCGAGGGCGTAGCGAGGGCTCACCGGTTGCTCTCCACCGAACCAGAAGACATGTCCCGCGGCGCGTGATGGCAGGGGTCACCTACGACGCGGGTGCACTCATTGCCGCGCAACGAAACGACCGCCGGATGTGGGCGCTCCATGCAGGCTTCCTGGCCGGAGACGTCGTTCCGGTGGTCCCGGCGGGGGTCTTGGCACAGGTCTGGCGGGGCGGACCGCGTCAGGCTGGGCTGGTGCGGATGCTCGTCGGTTGTGAGATCGAGGTGCTCGATGAGGGCGGAGCCCGCCGGGTTGGGACCCTGGCCGCAAAGTGCCACGTCGACGACGTCGTGGACCTGAGCGTCGTCGAGGGCGCGGTGCGACGCGGTGACCAAGCTGTCGTCACCGCCGATCCCTCCGACATCGCCCGGATCGCCGCCGCGGCTGGCCGGCCGCTCCACATCGAGGTCGTCTGAACATCGGCGTCGTGCCCGGCGGGCGCATCTTGGCCGGCGGTTACAGTCGTCGGGCCGGATGGCCAGCGGCCGGCGGAGGACGAGCGGATGCCAGAGGTTCCGATCGCAGAGGGGCTCTTCACCTGGCCGAGTGACGCCCCGCGACTGATCGGGAGCCGCTGCGCCGACTGCGGGATAGTCACCTTCCCCCGTCAGGACTCCTGCCCCCGGTGCTCCTCGACGGCGATGGCCGAGCACCTGCTGGCTCGGCGGGGCCGGTTGTGGGCGTGGACCACCCAGGGCTTCCCGCCCCCGTCGCCGCCCTACGCGGGTCCCCTCGGCGAGGACTTCGTCCCATTCGGTGTGGGCTACGTCGAACTGGGCGGGGAGGTCAAGGTCGAGGCGCGCCTCACCGAGTCCGACCCCGACTCGCTGGCGGCCGGGCTCGAGATGGAGCTGGTGGTCATTCCGTTCGGCTCCGATCCCGAGGGGAACGACGTGGTCACCTTCGCGTTCAAACCGGTCTCCTGAATCGAGGACGAGGTGGCCACCACTCCAGAGGTTGCGATCATCGGCGTCGGCCTGCACCCGTTCGGCCGGTTCCCGGGGGTCTCGGGCATCGAGATGGGTGCGGTCGCGGCGCGGCGGGCGCTGGCCGACGCCGGGATCCAATGGCGTGACATCCAGTTCGCCTTCGGAGGGAGCTACGAGGTCGACAACCCCGACGCGGTCGTGGCCCTTCTCGGGCTCACCGGCATCCCCTTCACCGACGTCTACAACGGGTGTGCCACCGCGGCCAGCGCGCTCACCCTCGCGGCCAACACGATCAAGCTGGGCGAGTACGACCTCGGGATCGCGATCGGGATGGACAAGCACCTCGCCGGGGCGTTCAAGGCCGATCCCCGGCAGTACGCGTGCCCCCTGTGGTACGGGGAGGTCGGCCAGTTCCTGACCACGAAGTTCTTCGGGATGAAGATCAACAAGTACATGCACGACCACGGCGTCTCGGCGATGACGCTGGCCCGGGTCGCGGCCAAGAACTACCGAAACGGCGGCCTCAACGAGAACGCCTTCCGTCGCAAGCCGCTGTCCGAGGAGGAGATCCTGGCCTCCCCGATGCTCAACTACCCGCTCACCCAGTACATGTTCTGCAGCCCCGACGAGGGCGCCGCGGCCGTCGTGCTGTGCCGGGCCGACCAGGCCCACCGCTACACCGACACCCCGATATTCCTTCGGGCGAGCGTCGTCCGCACTCGGCGGCTCGGCGCGTTCGAGGTGCACAGCCCGTGGCTGCCGATCGAGGAGACGCCGGGCCCGACCGTCGACGCGTCGCGGGCCGCCTATGAGACCGCGGGCATCGGGCCCGAGGACGTCGAGGTGATCCAGCTGCAGGACACCGATGCCGGCGCCGAGGTGATCCATCTGGCCGAGAACGGCTTCTGCGCCGACGGCGACCAGGAGGCCCTGGTGGCCGACGGGGCCCTCGAGATCGGTGGCCCGCTCCCGGTCAACACCGACGGCGGCCTCATCGCGAACGGCGAGCCCATCGGCGCCTCCGGTCTCCGCCAGGTGCACGAGGTCGTGCTCCAGCTGCGGGGCCAGGCCGGCGAGCGCCAGGTGCCGGGCACCCCGAGGGTCGGCTACACCCAGCTCTACGGCGCGCCGGGGACGGCGGGGGTGTCCATCCTCACGGTCGAACGGCCGGGCCGAGGAGAGCGCGGCCGGCGTCCGCCCGTCAGGGCGTCGTGACCGGCAGGGTCTCCCAGCCGCGCACCGTCGAGGTCGAGGCCATCTTGGCCCGGTCCCAGTCGACCTCCCACTCGGGGAAGCGCTTCAAGACCTCGTCGAGGGCGACCCGGCCCTCGAGCCGGGCGAGTGCCGCCCCGAGGCAGAAGTGGCTGCCGAACCCGAAGGCCAGGTGCTGGCCGACCTCCCGGCGCACGTCGAACCGGTCCCCGTCGGGGTACCGACGGTCGTCGCGGTTGGCCGCGCCGACCACCATCACCATGGCGCTTCCCGCCGGCACCGTCTCGCCGTAGAACTCGACATCGCGCGCGACGTAGCGGGCCACGTGCGGCGCCGGCGGCTCGAACCGCAGGAGCTCCTCGATCGCGTTCCCGATGAGCTCGGGGTGCTCGACCAGGTCACGCCGCTGGTCCGGGTGGTCGGCGAGGACCTTGCCGGCCCAGCCGATGAGGCGGGTCGTCGTCTCGTTGCCCGCGCCGGCGAGCACCGCCACATAGGTGAGGACCTCGTCGCGGGTGAGCGTCCGCCGGGTGCCGGTCTCGTCGTCGAACTCCGCGTTGAGCAGCTCGGTCATGAGATCGTCGGACGGGTGCTCGACGCGCCAGTCGAGGTAGCTGGCGAAGCCGTCGTTGCGGATGAACCCCTCCTCGTTCGGGGCCATCGGCTCGCCCGGCTCGGTGCGCAGCGACCGGTCGACCCGGTCGCGGACCCGTTCCTGGTCGGACTCGGGGATGCCGAGCAGCTGGCTGATGACCCGCATCGGCATCTGGGCGCCCAGATCGGCGACGAAGTCGAACCCACCCGAGCCGACCAGCGGGTCGAGGCTCAGCGCGCAGTACTCCCGGATCTGCGGCTCGAGGGCGCTCATCTTCTTCGGGGTGAACACCCTCGACAGGAGGCTGCGGTGGATCGTGTGCGCCGGGGGGTCCTCGAAGATCAAGGTCCCGGGGGGCATCTCGATGTTCGCCTTGATCAGCTCGAGGACCCCGCCACGTCCGGAGATGAAGGTCTCCCGGTCGGCGAACCCGCGTGAGACGTCGTCGTAGCGGCTCACCGCGTAGAAGTCGTAGGGCTCGTTGAAGTAGAGGGGCGCCTCCTCCCGCAGCCGCGCGAAAACCGGGTAGGGGTCGGCGTTGATGTCGACGTCGTAGGGGTCGTAGTAGACGCCCTGCAGCTCGTGCACCGTCACTGGGGGGTCCTTTCCAAGAGCTCGAGGACCTGGGCCGGCCCGAGGGGGAGGGAGGTGATGGTCACGCCGAAGGGGGAGAGGGCGTCGGCCACCGAGTTCACGACCGCCGGTGGGGCGCCGATGGCTCCACCCTCACCGACCCCTTTGTAGCCCCCGGGGCCGCCGCTCGGGGTCTCGATGTGGCCGTACTCGATCACCGGCACCTCGGTCGTGGTCGGGAGCAGGTAGTCCATGAAGGTCGTGGCGATCGGGTTGCCCTTGTCGTCGTAGGCCAGATGTTCGTAGAGCGCGCCGCCGATGCCCTGCACCACCCCACCGGCGATCTGGCCCTCGACCACGTTCGGGTTGATCATCGGCCCGCAGTCCTCGCTCACGATGTAACGGAGCAGCCGCACCTCGCCGGTCTCGACGTCGACCTCGCAGGTGCACACGTGGCTGGCGTTCACCCAGACGAATCGCGTGTCGGCCGTGTAGCGGGCGCTCGCCTCGAGGCCGGCCGGGACGCCCGGGGGCAGTGCGTAGGGGTCGAAGTAGGCGAGGCGGGCCAGCTCGGCCAGGGTGATCCCGATCGAGGGGGTGCCGCGGACCTGGGCCCGGCTGGCCACGAGCTCGATGTCGTCGGTCGCCGCCTCGAGCGTGTGGGCGGCGATGGCCACGATCCGCTCCCGCAGGATCGTGGCCGTCTCCCGGATCGCCCCGGCGGTCATCGACGCGCTGCGGCTCCCCGCCGTGCCGGCGCCGAACCCGGTCAGGGCCGTGTCGCCCTGGATCGTCGCGACCTCGTCGATGTTGACCCCGAGGGCGTCGGCGGTCAGCTGGACCACCGTGGTCTCGACGCTGTTCCCGGCCGATCCCCCCGCGATGTAGACGTTCACCTTCCCGGACGGCTCGACCCGGATGGTGGCCGCCTCGGTGGCGTAGTAGCCGAACCCCGGGCTCGAGGGCTCCACGTAGTTCGACATCCCCACCCCGAGGTAGCGCCCCTGCGCCCTCGCCTCGGCCTGCTCGGCCCGGAAGGCCTCGTAGCCGAGGATCTCGAGCGCCTGCTCGAAGGTCTCGAGGGGGGAGATGCGGTCATAGGGCATGCCGTTGGGGTTGGCATACGGCAGCTCGTCGCGCCGCAGCAGGTTCCGGCGGCGGAGCTCCATCGGGTCGATGCCCATCTGGCGGGCGGCCTTGTCGAGGAGCACCTCCCGGGCCAGGGTCTCGAACGCCCAGGGGCCGCGGTAGGCGGCGCGGCCGACCGTGTTCGAGTAGAGGGACTTGGACGTGAAGCTGGCCACGGGTACCCGGTACGGGCCCGGGAAGAGCATCCCGACGACCGCCGCGGTGCCGACCGGCCACGGCGTCGGGTATGCCCCGCAGTCGGAGCGGAAGTCGATCCGGGCACCTTGGATCGCCCCCTCGGCGTCGAAGGCCATCGCCGCGTCGGCCTGCTCGTGGCGCGACTGGCCGGCGGCCATGAGGTTCTCGCGCCGGTCCTCGACCCACTTGACCGGTGCGCCCAGCTTCTGCGCCGCCAGCATCACGCACATCTCGTCGCGCTGGACCATGACCTTCTGCCCGAACCCACCGCCGGTGTCGCGGGCGATCACCCGCACCCGGTGCTCGGGCACCCCGAGCAGGCGCGAGCAGAACATCCGGACCTCGTGCGGCGCCTGCGTCGAGGAGTAGATGGTCAGCTCGCCGGTGGAGGGGGAGCAGTCGACGACGAGCGCCCGCCCCTCCATGGGGACCGGCGCGTAGGCCTGCTGGGCCAGGGTCTGGGTGACCACGTGGGCGGCCGAGCCGAACACCTCGTCGAGGGTCGTGGCCGGCGCGCCGGCCATCTGGCCGATCAGGTTGGAGCCATGGGCCTCATGCACGAGGACGTCGGACTCCTCGGCGGTCGCGTAGTCGACGACCGCCTCGAGCGGCTCGTAGTCCACCTCGACCAGCTCGGCGGCGTCCTCGGCCACATACCGGGTCTCCGCCACTACGAGGGCGACCGGGTCCCCGACGAACCTGACCTTGTCCTCCGCGAGCGGGGGCCTGGGGGTCTCGGGGCTCTCCGGTCCGATGGAGGTGTGCCACTGCTCGTGCATGCCGGGGTTGAGCTCGGCGGCGGTGAAGACGGCCCGGACGCCGGGCAGCGCCGCGGCCTCGGCCGTGTCGATGCCCCGGATCGCCGCGTGCGCATACGAGCTGCGCACGAAGGCGGCGTGGAGCAGCCCGGAGAGCACCACGTCGTCGACATAGGTCCCCCGGCCCGTGAGCAGCCGGGCGTCCTCCACCCGGTGCACCCGGGCACCCGCGTAGCGGGCGGCGCCGATCCCGCCGGTCGTCATCGGCCGTGCCGCTCGGGCCAGTGGTCGGCCGGCGACGCGGCGTCGATCGGTGCGGTCGTCATGAGTCCGGGCGGTCGGCGCTCAGGCCAGCCGGGCCGACCACCCACCGTCGACCGGAATGATCGCGCCCGTCACGAAGGAAGCGCGGTCCGACGCGAGGAACGCAGCCACCTCGGCCACCTCGCGGGGCTCTCCGGCCCGCCCGAGTGCGGCCTTCTCGAACATCTCGGGGAACTTCTGGCTCCCCGACGCGCCCATGATCTCGGTCAGGATGAACCCGGGGCAGATCGCGTTGACCCGGATCCCCTTCGACCCGTACTCGACCGCCCCCGCCTTGGTGGCCGAGATGACCCCGGCCTTGCTGGCCGAGTAGACGGACGTCCCGAACCCAGACGCGTTGAGCCCGCCGACCGAGGACCAGTTGGTAATGCTGCCCCCGCCGGTCTCCAGCATCGCCAGGATCCCGTGCTTCATGCCGTGGAGCACCCCTCGGAGGTTCACGTCCATGATCGTGTCGAAGGTGTCCATCGACAGCTCGTGAAGTGCTCCGGGCGACCCGATGCCGGCCACGTTCAGGACCGCGTCGAGGCGCCCGAACTCCTCCAGCGCCGCGTGCATCGCCGCGGCGACGTCCTCTTCCTTCGTGACGTCGCAGTGGACCGCCAGCACCCCCTCGCCGACCTCGGCGGCGGTGTCCTTCTCGGCTCCGCTGATGTCGGCGGCGACGACCTTCGCCCCCTCCCGGACGAAGACCTTGGTCGAGGCCTTGGCCATGCCAGAGCCCGCCCCCGTGATCACCGCGACCTTGCCGTCGAGCAGCCCCATCGTTCCCCTTCGCATGTCCTGGCCGAGCGGCCGTCCGGAGAGTGGCCCCATCGTGACTTGAATGGGGGCCGATGGGCAACGTGTCCGCTCGGGACTACCGATGAGCGTCGCCGGCCTGATCCTCACGCCCGGGGCCAGCGCCGGCCGGGACCAGCCGGCGCTGGTCGCGATCGACGACGCGGTGACCCCGTCGGGGGTGCGGGTGGAGCGGATCGACTTCCCCTACCGGCTGGCCGGCCGCCGCGCTCCGGACCGTCCCCCGGTGCTCGTCGCCACGGTGGTGGAGGCGGCCCGGGCCCTGGCGGACGGGCTCGGTGTGCCGCCCGAGCAGATCGCCCTCGGCGGGCGGTCCATGGGCGGGCGCATGTGCTCGATGGCGGTGGCCGAGGGACTCGGGGCGGCCGCCCTCGTGCTCGTGAGCTATCCGCTCCACCCCCCGGGGCGGCCGGACCGCCTCCGCACCGACCACTTCGGCGACCTCCGGGTCCCCTGCCTCTTCGTTTCGGGCACCCGCGACACGTTCGGGACCCCCGACGAGCTCGAGACCGCGACCGCAGGGATCCCCGGCCCGGTCACGCACCACTGGATCGACAGGGGCGACCACGGCCTGCGGCGCAAGGACGCCGAGGTGGCCGAGGTCGTCCGGGACTGGCTGGCCGACCGGTGACCGCTCCGGCCCGAGCGCGCCGATCCGGCCCGGTCAAGGTCGGCATCGCCCGCGTCTACGACCCGCCGCCCTCCGCACCGGCCCACGCGGTGCTGGTCGACCGCCTCTGGCCCCGCGGGCTGCGCAAGGCCGACGCGCCGTTCGAGACGTGGATGCGGGACGTGGCGCCGAGCACCGAGCTGCGACGGTGGTACGGGCACGAGCCCGAGCGCTTCACCGAGTTCTCGGCCCGCTATCGCCGGGAGCTGGCCGAAGATCCCGGGCGTACCGCGCTCGCCGAGCTCCGACGGCTCGCCCGCGACGGCTCTTTGGTGCTCCTCACCGCCACGAAGGACCTCGACCTCTCGGGCGCCGCCGTGCTGGCCGCCGTGCTCGGCGGTCGCTGAGGATCAGCGCAGCGAGCCCGGGTCCGTCCGCGATCTAATGGGTCCGGTGACGACCGGTTGGGGCTCGGCGGTAGAGCGAGCATGAAGGCCGTACGCGGCCGGGACGGCGGCGTCGCGGTCGTCGATGTGGACGAGCCTCCGGGAACCGGCGACGTGATCGCCATGAAGTCGACCAGCGTCTGCGCTTCGGATCTGAACTACCTGCGGTTCGGAACCACGTTCATCCTCGGGCACGAGCTCGCCGGCGTCCGCGAGGACGGCACCCCGGTCGTGGTCGAGGCCATCTACGGCTGCGGGGAGTGCGACCAGTGCCGTCGGGGCACCTACAACCTGTGCCCGACCCACGGCCAGCGGGCGCTCGGCATCTTCGCCGACGGCGGGATGGTCGAACAGTTCCGCGTGCCGCCGGAGCGGCTCGTGCCCGTACCCGACGGGCTCGACCTGGCGGACGCGTCGATCGTCGAGCCGACCGCGGTCTCCTGGCACGCGCTGCGCCTGGCCGGCACCGGCCCGGGGACGCGGGTGGCAGTGGTCGGGGCCGGCGCCCTCGGGCTGCTGGCGGTCGCCGGGGCCCGGCGCCTCGGCGCCGAGGAGGTGGCGATCGAGGCCCGCCACCCCCACCAGAAGGAGGCCGGTGAGCGGCTCGGGGCGCGGATCGGCCCGGTCGGCGTCTACGACGTCGTCGTCGAAGCGGCGGGGACCGAGGCCAGCCTGGCCCGCTGCGGCGAGCTGGTCGCCCCGAGCGGGACCATCGTCGTCCCCGGGGTGCACTTCGGCCCGGTCCAGCTCGACTGGATGCCGCTGTTCCACCGGGAGGCCCGCGTGCTCCCCTCACTCGGGTACTGCGCGCACGACGGGGTGACCGAGATCGCTGACGCTGCCCAGATGCTGGCCGACGACCCCGACATCCCCCGAACCGTGATCACTCACCGCTTCGCATTGGAGGACGCGGCCGAAGCGTTCCGGGTCGCCGGCGACCGGGCCTCGGGGGCGATCCGCGTCGTGATCGAGCCGTCATGACGCCCACCGACCACTTCCACACCGCCATCGTCACCGACGACTTCGAGGCGGTGCAGGCCGCGATCGCCGACGCGCTCGGTCACCGGTGGTGCGAGGAGGTCCGCTACGACGTCCCCATCCGCTACCCGAGCGGGGAGGAGGCCTCGTTCCCGCTGGCGTTCGCGTACACGATGACCGAGCCGCACCTCGAGCTGATCCGCTCGGTGCCCGGCACCCTGTGGAGCCCGGTCGCCGGATCGGGGATCCACCACCTCGGGGTCTGGTCGGACAACGTGGAATCCGACTCGGCCCGCCTCGTCGCATCGGGCAGCCCGGTCGAGGTCTTCGGCGTCGGTCCCGACGGCGCCCCGTACTGGGCCTATCACCGCGGCGTCCAGGGTCCCCGCATCGAGATCGTGAGCCGCCAGGTCGAGCCCGCCTTCAGGCAGTACTGGGAAACCGGTCGGATGTTAGACCGGCCGGCCGGTTCAGGCCGGCGAGTCCCGACGGACATGGGCGACCGACCCTGCGGCGCGACAACGGCGATACTCCTAGGTGTATATGGCTACTAGGACGCAGGTCTATCTCACCGATGAGCAGCGGGCCGGGCTCTTCGAACGCGCCCAAGCCAAAGGAATGCCGATGTCCGAACTGATACGCGATGCCGTCGACGCGATGCTCGCTGCCGATGACGATCTCGACTCGACATTCGGATCGGCACCCGACATCGGTGCTCGAGTGCCTTCGCGCGACGAGTGGGACCGGGGTGGCCGGGCTCCCCGAAGCGCCGAACCGTGAAACGTGGAGAGATCGGCCGACCGATGGGTGCGTCTGCGCCGATCGCTCCCTAGCCCAACGAGATCGCCTTCTCCGGGCACTGCCGGACCGCGTCTTGCACCGCCGCCTCGTGCTCGGCAGGCACGTCGGGCATGAGCACCGTCGCATAGCCGTCCTCGGACAGCTGAAACACCTCGGGGCACAGGCCCATGCAGACGCTGTGCCCCTTGCACTGGTCGGTGTCGACCTCGACCCTCACGACGGCGTGAGCGGGGTGAACTCCACGTTCAGGTGGGTGAGGCCCCGCAGGATGTAGGTCGGGACGTAGCGGTAGCGGCGGGCGCCGGGTGGCCCGTGCTTCTCCACGTCGATGTGGACCTCGCTCGTCCGGTCGAACAGGCGCTCGATGCTGACCCGGGCCTCGGCCCGGGCGAGCGGCGCCCCCGGGCAGGTGTGGATGCCCCGGCCGAAGGAGATGTGGGTGCGGGCCTCGGGCCGGTCCGGCTTGAAGGCCTGGGGGTCCGAGTACTTCCTCGGGTCGCGGTTGGCCGCCGCGTTCAGGAGCATCACCGTGGTGCCGGCCGGGATGGCCACGCCCCCCACCGTGGTCGGGACCCGGGACAGCCGGAAGTCGCCCTTCACCGGGCTCTCCATCCGCAGAGCCTCCTCGATGAAGTTGGGGATGCGGTCCCGCTCCTTGCGGAGCATGTCCTGGAGCTCGGGCTCCTCGGCGAGGAGCTTCAGCGCCGAGCTCAGCAGCCGCACCGTGGTCTCCTGGCCGGCGGCGAAGAGGTTCGAGGCGACCCGGACCGCGTCGATGACCTCGGGCATCGAGCCGTCCGGGAAGGTGGCGGTGGCGAGCCCGGTGAGCACGTCGTCGCGCGGCTCGCGCCGGCGCTCCTCCACATACCGGGTGAACTGCTCGTAGAGGTACTGGAGCGGCCGATGGGTCATCGAGTCGCGCTCGGTGCTCCCAATCGCGCCGGTGTGGAGCATCGCGTTCGCGAAGTTGGGGTGGTCCTCCTCGGGCACCCCGAGCAGGTCGGCGATGACGAGCAGGGCGAAGGGGCTCGCGTACTGCCCGATGTACTCGCAGCGGCCGGTCGAGAGGAACGTGTCGAGCTGGCGGTCGGCCAGCCGCCACATGAACTCCTCGTTCTCCTTCAGCCGCTTCGGGGTGATGAGCCGGGAGAGGAGCGAGCGGTGGTCGGTGTGGACCGGCGGGTCGAAGCAGGGCAGCTGGTCGGCCATGGGCAGCTCGTCCCGGTGGGCCTCGATGATCTCGCTGACGTCGTCGCCCTCGAGGGGGACCGGGAAGCCGGGGAACGGCCCGGTCACCGCGGTGGCCGAGGACCAGACCTCGTAGTCGTTGTAGATGGCGACGCACTCGTCGTAGCCGGTGACGAGCACGACGTCGTGGTGGGGCTCCCGCCGGACCGGGCACTCCTCCCGGAGCGCCTCGAAATAGGGGTAGGGGTCGTCGAGGAGCTCGTCGCTCCGGAAGAAGTCGATTGCGTCGAGATCCACCGTCACCTCCGGGTCGACTGGCCGAGGGACGCTCCGGCCCCTGGTCGGAAGGGTGCCGGCCCTCGCTCGGGGCAGACGTCGATCGTACATGACACCATCTGCCACCCTCGGGGGAGGGCGCGTCCCGCCGGGTCGCTCAGAGCAGCTCGAGGAGCCGCTCCGGGGGCCGCGCGATCACGGCGCGATCGCCGACGACGAAGATCGGGCGCTCGAGCAGGATGGGGTGCTCGACGATGGCCGCGAGCAGCTCGGCGTCCGACGCCGTCCCCAGCCCGAGCTCCTTGTAGACCGGTTCGCCGGTGCGCATCATCGCCCGCGGGTCCTCGATGCCGAGCAGCCCCATGAGCCGCTCGAGGTCGTCGAGGGTCGGCGGGGTGTCCAGGTACCGGACCACCTCGGCGTCGATGTGGTGCTCGTCGAGGATCGACTGGGCGGTGCGGCACTTGGAACAGCCGGGGTTGAAGTAGATCCGCGGTTGCATGGCCCGATCTTGGCCCGCGAGCCCGCGCCCCGGGCGCGTCGTCACGCCACGCCCATCCGCTCGAGGAGGTCGTCGGGCGCCTCGATCGCCCGGAGCGACGCCGCCAGGGCGTCGCGCATCTCGCGCTCCTCGCCTCCCCCCGCCCGGTTCTCGTCCTCGCCGGGGTCGATGTCGAGATCGAAGAGGTACGACTCGGCCGGAGGCGGGCCGCCCGCCCAGTAGGGGAGCGGGTCGCCCGCGGTGAATGGTTGTCGGATGACCGGGACCTCGGTGCCCGGCATGGTGGTCAGGCGGGCGCGGTGGTCAGGCCGGGGCAGCCGGACCTCGGGGAACGCGTTCACCGGCATCGTCGACCACCGGTTGGACCAGATCGACAGCGGGAACACCCCTCCGCCGGTCCCGCGCAGGTACCGGCGGCGCCCGTCGGTCACCCCGACGTGGCGGCCCCAGTACCCGAAGAGCGCCAGCTCCCGGACCGACGCCGCGGTGCCCTCGATCAGGGGGAGGAGCGACCGCCCGTGGGTCGGGTGCTCGACGGCGGCGCCGAAGAAGTCGGCGACGGTCGCGTGCAGGTCGACCGACGTGGTGAGGGCGGGGATCTCGCGGCGGGCCCGCCCCGGCCACCGCACGAGGAGCGGGATCCGCCCGAGCACCGCGTAGACCGGGGAGGCCGGCTTGCCGAACACGTCGTGCTCGCCGAGGTAGTGGCCGTGGTCGGTGGTGAGGACGACGGCGGTCGACTCGGCCAGCCCGGCCTCGTCGATCGCGTCGAGCAGGTGGCCGAACCAGCGGTCGATCATCGTCAGCTTGGAGCCGTAGTTGGCCCGGATGTGGCGGGCCCGGCGGGCGTCGAGCTGCCCGCTGCGCACCGCGTCGATGAGGTAGGGCGGCCAGATGGTGAGCGGCCCGGTCCAGTCGGGGTCGTACATGTTGGCGTAGGGGAGCGGGGTGTCGAAGGGCTCGTGGGGGTCGAACTCGTCGACGAAGAGGAAGAAACGGTCGTGGCGTCCGGCGGTGGTGCGGATCCAGTCGGACGCCGCCCGCATCGTCTTTGGGCCCGGGAACTCCTCCTCGGACCGGAAGTAGGTCCGCGAGTCGTCGTAGGGGCGGTGGAACCCGGCCCGGTCGGCCGGCAGGGCCGGCGCGCCGACCCAGGTCGGGTCCGCCGCGGTGCGCCACGGGTCGCCCTCGTGGCCGCGCTCGTACAGCCAGGCACAGAAGTCGGTGTGGTAGTTCTCGCCGCCGGTCTCGAACAGGTGCGGGTGGTCCGAGACGAGCATGGTGGTGACGCCGCGCTGGCGAAGCGACCGGGTGATCGCGTCCTCCCACACCTCGATCGACCCCCAGGGCCGCCACGGGAAGTCGAGCGCGCCGACCAGGATGTCGTGCCGGGCGGGCATGCAGGGGAGCGACCCGGCGTGATGGCCGGTGAAGCACAGCGCGTCCTCGGCGAAGCGCGCGATGTGCGGGGCCTCGAACTCCGAGCCGCCATAGGGGCCGAGCATGTGGCGGTTCAGGCTGTCCAACAGCACGACGACGAGGTTGGCTGGCGGCGACGTGGGCACCGGGTCCTCCCGGAGGTTCGAACGCCCGGCCTTTGCCGGGCGACCCACGTCTAGCGCACCGGTCGCCGGGGTCGCGCTTGACCCCCGGACAATAAGTGATATCATTTTTATATCACTTATTGTGAGGAGGCAGTATGAGCGATGTCGGAGCTTCCGTGGACGCCGGGCCGGTCGGGCACCAAGGGGCGCGGGTCGAGATCAGCCAGCGGCCGGCCGTCGCCATCAACGGGTGGTTGGCAGTGCTGGTCCTGGTCGCCTGCGTCGTCGGCGCGGTCTTCGCAGGCAAGGACGCCCACGTGTGGCTGATCCCCCCGATCGTGGTGTTCAGCGTGGTGATCACGTCGTTCGTGATCGTGACGCCAGGGCAGACCTCAGTGGTCCAGTTCTTCGGTCGCTACATCGGCACCGTGGACCGGGCCGGGTTCTGGTGGGTGTTCCCGTTCACGGTGCGCCGGCGGGTCAGCCTGCGGGTCCGCAACTTCGAGACCGCCCGGCTCAAGGTCAACGACGCAGACGGGAACCCGGTTGAGCTGGCAGCGATCGTGGTCTGGCAGGTCGTCGACACGGCCAAGTCCACCTACGCGGTCGAGAACTACCTCGACTTCGTGTCGGTGCAGGCCGAGTCGGCCCTGCGGCATGTCGCGACCAGCCACCCCTACGACGACACCACCGGCACCGGGACCTCGCTGCGCGGCTCGACCGACATCGTCGGCGCCGAGCTCGCCCGCGAGATGGCGACCCGGGTGGCCATCGCCGGGGTCGAGATCATGGAGGTGCGGATCTCGCACCTCGCCTACGCCCAGGAGATCGCGCAGGCCATGTTGCGGCGCCAGCAGGCCAACGCGGTGGTGGCGGCCCGCTCGCGGATCGTCGAGGGTGCGGTCGGCATGGTCGAGATGGCCCTCAACCGGCTCAACGAGAACGGGGTGGTGTCGCTCGACGAGGAGCGGACGGCCGCCATGGTGAGCAACCTCATGGTCGTGCTGTGTGGCGACCAGCCGGCCCAGCCGATCGTGAACGCCGGTTCGCTCTATACGTGAGTGAACGGCGCCAGATCCTGCTCCGGATCGACCCGGCCGTCCACGACGCGCTGATCCGGTGGGCCAGCGACGAGCTCCGTAGCGTCAACGCCCAGATGGAGGTGCTCCTCCGCCGGGCCCTCACCGACGCCGGGCGGATGCCCAAGCAGGCGGCCCCGATCCCCCGGCGTGGCCGGCCGAGGGCGGACACCGAATAGGGAGGTGTCCGTCCTCGTCGGTGTGGGAGATCGGCTGCTGGACTAGATCGTCTGATGACTCGTTCAAGGCGCCTGACCATTGTCCTCGCCCTCAACCTGGTTCTGGTCATCGGGTTAGTGGTGGTCGGGATATCCGCCCACTCGCTCGGCGTGTTAGCGGCGGGGGCTGACTACGTCGCCGATGCCGCCGCGATCGGCATCGCTCTCCTCGCCCTCTGGCTTGCCAAACGTCCCTCGACGACGAAGCGACCAGGCGGACATCCGAGAGCAAACGCGATCGCCGCCCTCGTCAACGGCGGATGGCTCCTCGTGTTGAGCGTCCTGATCGTCGCGAGTGCCATTGATCGACTGATTGCCGGTACACCCTCGGTCCATGGTCTGCCCGTCTTAGTCATGAGCGGGATCGCGGCGGCTGCGATGATTGTCGCGGCCCTGATCTTGCGAGGAGACATCGATGCGGATGACGACGCCGACGAGACACTGAGCGTTCGGGCAGTCCTCCTCGACACCGCGGCGGATGCGGCGGCCGCCCTGGGTGTCGCCATTACTGGGGCGATCATCCTTGCGACGGGCGGGTGGGACTGGCTGGACCCCACCGTGGCGCTGGTCATCGCCGTCGTGATCGGCTCCCACACCTTTCGGCTGCTCAAGAAGGTGGGCGTCTCGCTCAGAAGGGCGGATCCACACTGAACCACTCCTGCGATTCCCGATCCGTCGGCCCGCCGATAGCCTCCGGTCCCATGCCGGGGCATCCTCGGGAGGACCCGATTGCCGTCGCCGGCCGGCTGGTCGGCCGGGCCGAGCGGATCGTGGTGCTGGCCGGCGCCGGGATCTCGACCGAGTCGGGGATCCAGGACTTCCGCGGCCCCGACGGCCTCTGGACGAGGAACCCGGAGGCCGAGCGACGGGCGAGGCTCGAGGTGTACATGACCGACAAGGAGGCCCGCCGCCGGTCGTGGGAGCACCGGCTCGAGTCGCCGACCTGGGCTGCCCGACCGAACGCCGGGCACGAGGCGCTGGTCGCGCTCGAGCGCCTCGGGAAGCTCGACACCCTCGTCACCCAGAACATCGACGGGTTGCACCACCTGGCCGGCAACGACCCGGGAAAGGTGATCGAGATCCACGGGTCCATGCGGGAGGTCGTCTGCATGGCCTGCGGCGACCGCGGCCCGGCGGGGCCGACCCTCGAGCGGGTCCGCGACGGCGAGGACGACCCGGCGTGCCTCCTCTGTGGCGGCATCCTCAAGTCGGCCACCATCAGCTTCGGTCAGTCGCTCGTGGCCTCCGACCTGTTCCGGGCCGAGCAGGCCGCCCGCCGCTGCGACCTCCTGCTCGCAGTGGGGACGAGCCTCGGGGTGTACCCGGCGGCCGGGCTCGTGCCGCTGGCCCACGATCGGGGCGCGCCGGTCGTGATCGTGAACGCACAGCCGACCCCCTACGACTTCATCGCCGGGGCCGTCGTCCGGGAGCGGCTCGGCACCGCCCTCCCGGCCATCGTGGAAGCGGCGGCCGCCGCGCGGGTCGGACCGTGAGTTCGCAGGCCGGCCGGTTCGAGAACTACGACGAGGCGTTCGCCAAGTCGATGGTGCAGAACCCCTCGGGGTTCCCCGGGCTGACCGGGCTCCCCGCGTACCTCGGCATCCGGACCGTCGACGTCGGGCCCGGGACGATGACCGCCGAGCTCGAGGTCCGCGAGGAGCTCCTCAATCCCTTCGGTTCTGCCCACGGGGGCGTCCTCGCCGCGCTGGTCGACCACGTGCTCGGGGCGGTCCTCTACCCGGTCATCCCCCGGGGGTCCTGGGCGGCGACCACCGAGTTCAAGCTGAACCTCCTGGCTCCGGTCCGCACCGGCCCGCTCCGGGCCACCGCCACCGTCGAGGCGCTCACCAAGCGCACCGCGGTCGTGCGGATCGAGGCCCACCACGACGGCCGCCTCGTCGGCCTGGCCCAGGGGACCGTCACGATCAGCGCGCCGCGCCCGCCCGAACCGGGCGGCTCGTAGTGGGGCGCCCGACGCGGCCCCGTCGGGGGCGGGTCTCTTGGTGAGCGACTACACCTCGCTCACCTACGAGGTCGCCGGCCGGAGGGCGAACATCACCCTCAACCGCCCGGACCGCCTCAATGCCATCAACGGTGCGATGCCGGGCGAGATCCGCCGGGCGGTCGAGGCCGCCAACACCGATCCCGCGGTGCACGTCATCGTGCTCGCCGGCGCCGGCCGGTCGTTCTGCGCCGGCTACGACCTGAAGGACTTCGCCGAGGCCGGGCGGGGGACCCAGCGCGAGGTGTGGGACCCGATCAAGGACTACCGGGTCATGAAGCGCAATACCGACGACTTCATGACCCTGTTCCACTCGCTCAAGCCCACACTGTGCAAGGTGCAGGGCCACGCGGTGGCCGGCGGGAGCGACATCGCGCTGTGCTGCGATCTCGTGGTGATGGCCGACGACGCGCGCATCGGCTACATGCCGGCCCGCGTGTGGGGCTGCCCGACGACCGGCATGTGGGTCTACCGGCTCGGGGCGGAGAAGGCGAAGCGGATGCTCCTGACCGGCGACACGATCGACGGCATCCAGGCGGCGGCCTGGGGACTGGTCCTCGAATCGGTGCCCCCCGACCAGCTCGATGCCCGGGTGGACGAGCTGGCCGAGCGGATCGCCGGGGTCCCCACCAACCAGCTGGCCATGCAGAAGCTCATGATCAACCAGGCCTACGAGAACATGGGCCTCGAGTCGACCCAGATGCTCGCCACCCTCTTCGACGGCATCACCCGGCACTCGCCGGAGGGCCGGTGGTTCCAGCAGCTGGCCGCCGCCCACGGCTTCCACGAGGCGGTGGCGTGGCGCGACTCGGGGCGGCCGATCCCCGAGGGCGGCGGCGCGGTGCCCGAGGACCTCCGCGCCCCCGACTGAGCGAGGCTCAGACCTCGAGGAGGTCCTCGCCGAACACCACCGCGCCGTCGAAGTGGCGGCGGGCGATCGCCACCCACTCCTCGGCGGCGCCGGGGGCCGGCGTCGGCACCTGGTGGGTCAGCACGAGGGTCCCCACCCCGGCCCGCGCGGCGGTCCGAGCGGCCTGCTCGACCGTCGAGTGGTAGTCGATCGTGTCGACGAACCGTTGGAACGGGACCAGGCGGACCAGGTCGTCGCGCAGCACCGTCTGGATGTAGACGTCGGCGCCGGCGCAGAGCTCGTCGAGGCCATCGCAGGGCAGGGTGTCGCCGGCCACGACCAGCGCCCGCCCGCCGTGCTCGAAGCGGTAGCCGAGCGACGGCTCGACCGGCCGGTGGTCGGTCGCCGCCGCCACGATCCGCACCCCGCCCTCGTCGTCGGGGACGACCGTCCCGGGGCCGAGCTCGCGCACCTCGACCTCGGGCCGCCAGGTGAGGTCGGCATGGTGGGCGAGGCGGTAGGCGATGTCGTGGCCGAGCATCGCGAGGGCGTCCTCCACGACGTCGCGGGTGCCCTCGGGACCGGCGATGACGAGCGTCGTCGGTGCCCGGCTCATGACCCAGTGCGTCGTGACGACGTCGTTCAGGTCGCAGATGTGGTCGCTGTGGAGGTGGGTGAGCAGGACCGCGTCGAGCATCAGGGGCACCGTGCCGGCGGCGGCCAGCCGCATGCAGACGCCCCGGCCGGCGTCGACCAGGTAGCGCCGCGGGCCGGCCCGGACCAGGGTGGCCGCGCCGGCCCGGCCGGGGTCCGGGAGCGGGTTGCCGGTGCCGAGCAGCACGGCCGACAGCCCGGCCGCCGCCCCGGGTGGGACGCTCACCCCGCTCGGTCGTCGAGCTCGGGCGGCGCGACCGGACGACCCCCCCGGAGCACCTCGTACTGGCGGAGCGGGTCGTCGCAGGCGACCCGCTCGATGGGCTCCTGGCGCGGGTCGCCGCGCAGCACCTCGGCCCCGACCGGCGCGTACTGGAGGATGTAGGCCTTGCGCACCGCGTCGGTCGTGTTCGGGCCGGTCAGATGGGGCGTGAGCGACGAGAACACCACCGCCCCGCCGGCGCCGACCTCGGCGACGGCCGGCTCGTCGACGTGCTCGAAGCACTCGAACCCGAGCGGTTCGACGTAGGAGTGGCGCAGGGTGCCGAGCCGGTGCACGCCCCGGGCCACCTGCGGGCACCCGTTCTCCGCGGTGGCGTCGGTCAGCGCGAGCCAGACCGTCAGATAGGCCTGCGGCTCGACGAACGTGTAGCCGTTGTCCTGGTGCCAGGGGAACCGCCGCGGCTTCTCCGGCTTCTTGTAGACGGCCTGGTCCCAGTAGAGCCGGACGTCGGGCCCGACCAGGTCGGCGAGGATCCCGAGGATGCGCGGATGGGCCGACAGCCGGCGCAGCCACGCCGAGCGGGTGACGAGGTGGGTGGTGAAGGTGATCGCCCCGGCCTCGGCGATGCTCAGGCGCTCGTCGGGCTGGGTCCGGAGGAACGCCTCGCTCGAGCGCTCGAAGGCGTCGATCTCCTCGAGGGTCGAGGCGAGCTCCCGGTCGTCGATGAGGCCCTCGACCACGACGAACCCGTCGTCGCCGAACCGGCGCACCTCCTCGGCGGAGAGGGTGGTCGGCGCGGCCGCCGGTGTCTCCCACTGAAAGTCGCGGTTCCAGGGGTGGAGCCGTGCCCCCGCCGGAGCCGAGACGGTCACCGGCCGAGGTACGCGCGCACCAGGTGGTCCGGTGCGCAGGCCAGCCAGGCGTCGACGATCGCCTCTTTCAGATCGCGCTTGGTCACCGTGCGCAGCTGGATGAGGACCGCCGAGTAGCCGTCGAAGTGGTCGATGGTGAAGAAGCCCTTCCGTCCCGCCGCGAGCACCGCCTCTTTGTCCTCGAGGTCGGCCACCCGGACGCCGAGGATCGGTCCGTCCGGCGGCGCCGCCTCGCCGAAGCGCTTCAGGTCCGCCTTGCTGAACGGGCGCTCCCAGGCGAAGCCCTTGTCCCCGACCGTCCAGGTCCGGTTCCCGTGGCGCTCCCGCTCGCCGGTCTCGGGCAGCGCGAGCGCCATCACCGCGACGTCCTCCAGCGTCTGCACGGGGACGACCGTACCGGGTGGTGCGTCGGTGGCACCGGCCCGTCGGCTCAGGCCGCCTCGTCCCACTCCTCGAGCTCGAGCGCCAACGCGCTCGGCTCGGCCGTCGGGAGGCGGCGGATGCCGGAGGCCACCATGGCCAGCGCCGCGAGGGTGAAGACGGCCCCGATGGCGAACACCCCGTCGAGCCCGTGGACGACCGCCGCGGTGCGGGCGACCCCGCCGTGGAGCTGAGCGTGGCCGGTGAGGCCGCCGAAGGCCGACACGAGGACGGCCAGCCCGAGGGCGGCGCCGAGCTGTTGGCTGACGTTGATCAGGCCGGACGCCGCCCCGGCGTCCTCCGGGGCCACCTCGGCCAGGGAGGCCGAGGTGAGGCTCACGAAGGAGATCCCGGCGCCGAAGCCCATCAGCACGAGCGACGCGAGCAGCTGTCCGTAGGGGGTGCCCACCTGCAGACGGGTGGCGAGGAGGAGGCTCGCGGTGGCGAGCGCCCCGCCGGTCAGCATCAGGGTCCGCTGGGCGAGCCGCCCGACGAGGACCCTGCTCGTGAGCTGGGAGGCCAGGAACACCGAGATCGGCATGGGCAGGAAGGCCACCCCGGCGCGCAGCGGCGAGTAGTGCTGGACGTCCTGAAGGAACTGGGAGAGGAAGAAGAACATCCCGTACATCCCCGCGTACAGGAGGCCGCGGGCGGCGTTCGCGGTGCTCCTCGTCGAGTGGGCGAGCAGCCGGAGCGGCAGGATCGGTTCGGCCACCCGGGCCTCGGTGTGTACGAAGGCGGCGAGCAGCGCGACCCCGGCGACGAGCGATCCGACGGTCAACGGCGCGGTCCACCCGCGCGACCCGGCCTCGACCAGGCCGAGCACGAGCCCGGTCATCCCGAGCGTCGAGGTGAGCGCCCCGACCAGATCGAACCGGCCGTGCCGCCGCGCGGTCTCGCCGAGCACCGCCCGGCCGACCAGCCAGACGGCCAGCCCGATGGGCACGTTCACGAACATGACCCAGCGCCACGACACGAGCTCGGTCAGCAGCCCGCCGGCGACGAGGCCGATCGCCCCGCCGGCGGCCGACACCGTGGTGTAGAGCCCGATCGCCCGGACCCGCTCGCGGCCCTCGGCGAAGCGCTGGGTGAGCAGCGAGAGTGCCGAGGGGGCGGCGAGCGCCGCGCCGACCCCCTGGAGCGCCCGGCTGGTCAACAGCATCCAGCCGGTCACCGCGAGCCCGCCCACGAGCGAGCTGAGGGAGAACAGCGCGATGCCGCCGAGGAAGGCCCGGCGCCGGCCGAGCAGGTCGCCGGCGCGGGCCCCGAGGAGGAGGAGGCCGCCGAAGGTGAGGATGTAGGCGTTGAGCACCCACGAGAGCCCCCCGCCCGAGAGCCGGAGCCCGGTCTGGATGTGGGGCAGAGCGACATTCACGATGGTGGCGTCGAGGACGACCATCAGCTGGGCGGTGAGGATGGTGAAGAGGAACACCGAGGGCCGCCGGAGCAGGCCCGATCCGGCCACCAATGTGGGCGCGGGGCGCGAACTGAGAAGAGTTGAAGAGGGCATTGACGACGACCTTTCCGCTGCTATCCTGAAAGCGGAAGCTTCCTCCGGATAGTATACGGAGGGTGCCTCCGTTTAGCAACCTCTGAAGGAAAAAGGCCGTTGACCAGCCAAGCCCACAGCGTCGAGACCCTCGGGGAGCTCCCGGGGAACGACCCCGGCGACGGTCGCCGCCCCCTCCGGGCCGACGCCCAGCGCAACTACGACCGTCTGGTGATCGCGGCCAGGCGGGTCTTCGCCAGCGAGGGCGGGAGCGCCTCGATGGAGGCCATCGCCCGGGAGGCCGGGGTCGGGGTCGGCACCCTCTACCGCCATTTCCCGACCCGCCTCGACGTCGTCGAGGCCGTCTATCGCACCGACGTCGACAACCTCGTGGCGGTGGCCGACCAGGTGGTGGCCGACCTCGAGCCGTGGCCGGCGGTGGTCGCCTTCTTGGAGGCGTTCGTGCGCTACGCGCAGGGGAAGCGCACGTTCCTGAACGAGCTTCACGAGGCGTTCGAGAAGGACCCCAGCCTGAAGGTGCAGGTGCTCGAGCGGGTCGAGGGTGCCATGCAGCTCGTCGTCGGACGCGCCCAGGAGGCGGGGGCGCTCCGCGCCGATGTGAACGGCCACGACGTGACCCAGCTGGTCGGCCCCATGTGCACCAACGCCACGCTGTCGGAGGAACAGAGCATGCGGTTGCTCGGCATGATCCTCGACGGCCTCGCCAAGGTCGGGTAGCCGACCGGACCCGCCGCCCCGGACCCCGGGTCCGCGGCACCGAACTCACCTAGCCTGGGCCCGGCGCCGCGACGAGCCGGCGGCCGCCGAGGTGCAGACCGGGCCGGAGAGGACGGGTCGGGACCATGCTGCGCACGCGAGAGCGCGAACGGCGTCCGCGATCGCACCCGACGAAGGGGCGCGTCCCGCTGGCCGCACTGGCCGTGGTGTCCCTCGGTGTCTCGGGGTGCTCCATCGTCCACAAGGTCGCCACCGCCGTGCACGACATCCGTGGCAACAAGGCGACCATCGACGGGTTCACCTCGACGCTGTCGAACCAGCCGCCCAAGTTCGAGGTGGAGTACACGACGACGGGGAGCGCACCGGCGACCGTCGTCTACGCGGCTTCCCCGCCCGGTGACGTCGCGTTCACCGACACGCAGTCGGGGGCGAGCACCCCGAGCGTCGATCTCATCGTTAACGCCACGGGGGAGTACGCCTGCGAGCCGCCCCAGTCCGGAGCGGGCCCCGACAGCTGCCAGAAGTTCCCGCCCGCCGACAAGGCCCAAGAGGAGAACATCTACGACTTCTACACGGCCTCGCACTGGGTGAGCTTCCTGCGCGACTTCGCGCTGGCGGCCGGGTTCGCCGGCGACAAGGTGAGCCGGTCGTCGATGTCGGTGAACGGGTTCAGCCTCTCCTGCGTCGACTTCGTGGCCACCGGCGTGCCGGGGACGAGCACCATCTGCACGACGACCCAGGGCCTCCTCGGGTACGTGAAGGTGGCCTCGGACTCGACGAGCTTCGAGATCACCAGCTACTCGGGCTCCCCCGACCCCTCTCTGTTCACGCTGCCACCCGGCGCGACGGTGACCACGGTGACCACCACGACGAGCTGACGCCGGGGCGGGTCGCCCGGCCCACGGTCGATACGGTGGGTGCTCCTTCGAGCGACCGGAGCGGCCGTGCGGTTCGAGACGAGCGTGGAGGTCGAGGCGACGCCCGAGGCCGTGTGGCGGGCCGTGGTCGACGTGGTCGCCTGGCCCGAGATCACCGCGTCGATGCGGCGCGTCGAGTGGGTCACCGGCGACGCGGTCGCCGTGGGCAGCGTCGCCCGGATCAAGCAACCGGGCCTCCCCGCGAGCACGTGGGCCGTCACCGCGGTGGTCCCCGGCACCTCGTTCACCTGGGAGAGCACCGCGCCCGGCGTGCGCACCGTCGCGACCCACGAGCTTGCGGCGGCCGGTCCGGGGCGGACCACCCTCGTGCTCGGGCTCGCCCAGTCCGGACCGCTCGCGCCGCTCCTCGGTGCCCTGGTCGGCGCCCGGGCCCGCCGGTTCGTCTCGATGGAAGCCGCCGGGCTGAAGAAGAAGTCGGAGGCCGCCGGCCCCGTCGCCTGAGCCGAGGGGGACCTCAGGGGGGCGCGGTCGAGCCGGTCAGGAGTCGAGGAACCGCAGGACCGCCAGGACCCGCCGGTGATCGGACTGGGACACCGGCAGGTCGAGCTTGGTGAAGATGTTGGCCACGTGCTTCTCGACCGCCCCCTCGGAGATCACGAGGCCGGTCGCGATGGCGGCGTTCGAGCGGCCCTCCGCCATGAGCGCCAGCACGTCGCGCTCCCGGGCGCTCAGCCCGGCCAGCGAGTCGGTCTTGCGCGACGCGCCGACCAGCTGGGTGACAACCTCCGGGTCGAGCGCGGTGCCGCCCGACGCGACCCGCACCAGCGCCTCGACGAAGTCGCTCACGTCGGCCACCCGGTCCTTCAGGAGGTAGCCGATCCCGGCGGCGTCGTCGGCGAGCAGCTGGGCGGCGTAGCGGGTCTCGATGTACTGGGAGAACAGGAGGATGCCGAGGCCGGGGTGGCGGCGCCGGAGCTCGATCGCGGCGCGCAGCCCCTCGTCGGTGAAGGTGGGGGGCATACGGATGTCGACCACGACCACGTCGGGGCGGTCCCGGTCGACCGCCTCGTGCAGCGCGGTGGGGTCGCTCACCGCATCGGTCACCTCGAAGCCCCGGTCGGCCAGCAGCTGCACGAGGCCGTCCCGCAGGATCGCCGAGTCCTCGGCGATCGCCACCCGGATCGAGTCGCTCATCTACGCGTGGAGCGGGAGGTCGACCGTGACGATGGTCGGGCCGCCGGGCGGGCTCTTGATGTCGAGGGTGCCGTCGACCCCGTGCACCCGGTCCGCCAGCCCGCGCAGGCCGCTCGAGGAGGTCCCGAGCAGGGCCGGCTGGGCCCCGCCCCGGCCGTCGTCGCGTACCACGACGCGCAGCCACTGACCGTGCTGGGCGCAGCCCACCGAGGCCCGCGAGGCCTCGGCGTGCAGGGCCACGTTGGCCAGGAGCTCGGCGACGCAGAAGTACGCGATCGCCTCGATGGCCGGGGTGGGCCGGTCGGACAGGGTGACCGAGAGCTCGGTCGGGATGGCGCTGCGGGCGGCGAGCGTGGACAACGCCCCTTCGAGCCCGGTGTCGAGCACGGGGGGGTGGATTCCCCGGGCGAGGTCCCGCAGCTCGACGATCGCCTCCTTGGCCCCGCCGTGGGCGTCGTTCACGAGCCGCCGCACCTCGTCGAGGTCGACCTCGCCGGGGGCGCTGAGCTTCTCCTTCGCCTGGCCGAGCCGCATCGCGAGGGCCACCAACTGGGCCTGGGTCCCGTCGTGGAGGTCGCGCTCGATCCGGCGCAACGTCGCCACCGACGCGTCGACCGTCTGGGCCCGGGCGTGCTCGTGGGAGCGCATCCGCGCCGTGATCGGGTCCTGCCCGAGGAGCAGGTGGAGCAGCCGGCGGTCGAGCCAGACGACGGCCCGCATGGTCCACGGGGCCAGCCCAAGGAGAAGCACGCCGGTCAGGAAGATGAACAGCGAGTGGATGAAGCCCGAGCTCGTGACCGACAGGTAGCCGGGCGGGAAGAGGGTACGGACGACGCCGAACCCCTTCAGCTGCCCCGTCCCGGCGCCGAACACCGGGTAGGTGAGGCCGAAGAAGGCACCGATCCACACCGAGAGGGCGAACCAGACGCCGAAGATGGCCAGGGGGACCTTCAGCGCCGAATAGGCGATGGCCCGCCAGCCCACGCGGTCGCGCAGCGTCGACTGCAGCCAGCCGAGGAATCCCGGCCGGCTGGTGAACGGCGGGGGCTCTTCCAGGTCCTCGCCGAGCAGGTTGCGGGCGATGGTGCGCTGCAGGCGGCCGATGCCCCGGGCGCCCCGCACCGAGGCGGCGAGGATCGCCAGCCCGAAGAATGTGACCGAGAGCCCGATGCCGGCGCCCAGGGTCACCACGATGAACACAAAGCCGACCGCGCCGACCGCGGCACTCATCACGAAGTACCCGAGCTCTGACCAGGTGCGGCGGGAGAACGGCTCCCGCCACACGGCGTGTGCGAACCCGCGCAGCTGGCGCACCCGGGCCTCGGAGAGGACCATCACCCGCTCCTTCGACCCCAGCCGGAGTTGGAGGCGGACCTCGTGGCGCTCCTCATCTGTCTGCATCATGCGTCACGCCGGAGGATGGAGGCCGCCGCCAGGGCGAGGGCGACGGCGCAGTAGCCGGTCATGAGGGCGACCGCCAGGAGCACGGGAACCTGATCCGGCTGGTTCACCACGGCGCCGATCGAGTTGTTGAGGAGGGGGACGGGGGTGTAGCGGCCCGGGTTCCCGCCCACCCGGGACAGGAGCAGCGGGACGAGGAAGGTGACGCCGGCGTAGGTGGCGAGGGCCCCGGCGGTGTGGCGGACCACCACGCCGATGCCGAGGCCGAGGAGGGCCAGCATCGAGAGGAAGACCCCGGACAGGAGCACCGCCCTGAGCACCCCGGTCTGGCCGAGCGACGCGGTGGGGGCGCCGCCGGCCGCCAGCACCGCCTGGCCGATGCCGAAGCAGGCGAAGGCGAGGACCTCGCCGAGGGCAAGGGTGAGCCCGCCGACCACGGCGGCCTTGGCGCCCAGCAGCACCGGGCGCCTCGGGATGGCGGCGAGCGAGGACCGGATGGTGCCGGTGCCGTACTCGCCGGAGGCGACCAGCACCCCGAGGAAGCCGATGCTGAGGGTGGCGATGATGAGGCCGCCGAGCGCCTCGTTGGTCGGATCCCACCAGCCTCCGTACCAGTTCCGGGGGTGGTGGCTGGCACTGTTGGTCACGAGCACCGTGACAAGGGCAACGCCGAGCACGGTGGCGGCGATAGTCCAGAGCGTGGAGCGGAGCGTGGCGAGCTTGAGCGCCTCGGCTCGCACCGCCTGGCGCAGCCCGTACCCGGTGCGCCGAGCCTCGAGCGTGACGAGGGTGGTCATGCGTTCTCCTTTGTCGTGGTGCTGCTGGTGGCCATGGCGACCGCGGGCTCTCCGGCGCGGAACTCGACGGCGGCGTTCGTCAGCTCCATGAACGCGTCCTCGAGCGACGCCTGGACCGGCGTGAGCTCGAACAGCGTGAAATCGCGGTGGGCGGCGAACCGTCCGACGTCGGCCGAGGTGAGCCCATCGACCAGGACCGCACCGTCGTCATCGACGCGCACCGTCGCGCCCGTCCCCCGGAGGGCGTCGGCAAACTCGGCGGCGGCCGGCGTCACCACCCGGACGAACTTGGTGGCCGAGCGCGAGACGAACTCGTCGACCGTCGTCTCGGCGATCAAGGTGCCGCGGCCGATCACGACCAGCCGCTGCGCGGTCAGGGACATCTCTGCGATCAGGTGGCTGGAGACGAACACCGTGCGACCCTCTTGGGCGAGGCTGCGGAGCAAGTGGCGGACCCAGCGGATCCCTTCGGGATCGAGGCCGTTGACCGGCTCGTCGAACAGCAACACGCCGGGGTCACCGAGGAGCGCCGCGGCGATGCCGAGCCGCTGGCCCATGCCGAGGGAGTAGCGGCCGGCGCGCTGCTGGGCGACCGAGCCGAGCCCGACGATGTCGAGCACCTCGTCCACCCGGCGGAGTGGGATGTCGTTCGAGCGGGCGAGGATGCGGAGGTGGTCGCGCCCGCTGCGGCCGGGATGGAACGCCCGGGCGTCGAGGAGGGCACCCACCTCCCGCAACGGCCACTCGAGCTCGGCGTAGGGGCGGCCGTGCACGAGCGCCGTCCCCGCGGTCGGGACGTCGAGCCCCATGATCATCCGCATGGTGGTGGACTTGCCCGACCCGTTCGGCCCGAGGAACCCGGTCACCACACCGGGACGGACGTCGAAACTGAGGTCGCGCACGGCGACCGTGCGCTGGTAGTGCTTGGTCAGCGAGCGGGCGACGATCATGCGGGCTCCTCGGTTCGGACGGGCGGACTGCCTCACCTCTCATGATGCGGTGCACGAGGGCAGATGAGAATGCCGCTAGCGGGCGTCGTGAGCGGGGGTTAGCCCCAGGCTCGGCCCACCGGTGGGCCGCTCAAGCCCAGCTCAGTGGCCCGCCGACCCCGATACCGGCGCCGGGGGCGTCTCCCGGTTGCAGCGGACCCGATGCTTGTTTCCGAGAGCCCCGACCCTACGATTGCCGGGATGGCGCGACGCCCACCCGCCGGACTGCGCCGGTCCGGCCTGGCGGTGCTCGTGGCCGCAGCGACCTTCGTCATCTCAGCCGGGACGGCGTCGGCGACGGCGCCCGAGCGAGTGAGCGGGGGCCCGACCGGGCACTACGACGTGCCACCGGGAATCCACAAGATCAAACACATCATCGTCATCGAACAAGAGAACCGGTCATTCGACAGCTACTTCGGGACGTTCCCCGGCGCGGACGGCATCCCGATGAAGAACGGAGTACCCACGGTGTGCGTGCCCATCCCGACGGGCGGCTGCCAGGCCCCGTATCACGACACGGCCGACATCAACGGCGGTGGCCCGCACAACGCGCCGAGTGCGCGCAACGACGTCGATGGCGGGAAGATGGACGGGTTCATCGCGCAGGCGTCCAAGGCCAAGAAGGGCTGCGGTGCCAACGTCGACAGCCCGGCATGTGCTGCGAACGCGACGCCGGACGTCATGGGCTACCACACGGCGGCGGAGATCCCCAACTACTGGACCTACGCCAAGGACTTCGTGCTCGATGAACACATGTTCGAGCCGGTGAAGTCGTGGTCGCTGCCCGACCATCTCTACTTGGTGTCGGGTTGGTCGGCTCGATGCTCGAACCCGGCTCCGTCGAGCTGCGTGAACGAGATTCAGGGCCCCTACACCCCGCGCCAGATGCAGATATACGTCGATCAGGCCCTGGCCACCGGTACGGCGGATGTGACGAACGCCTGGACCGACATCACCTGGCTCCTCTACAACAAGCACGTTTCGTGGGCGTACTACGTGCAAACGGGCGCTCAGCCAGACTGCGCGAACGATGGCGCGGTTGCCTGCCCGCCGGTGGCACAGAGCTATCTGACCCCGGGTATCTGGAATCCGCTCCCCATCTTCGAAGACGTGCAGAAGGACCACCAGCTGCGCAACATCCAGCCGCTCAGCAACTACTTTGCCGCAGCCAAGGCGGGGACCCTGCCGGCGGTCATGTGGGTCACTCCGTCTCAGGCGGACAGCGAACATCCGCCGGCCAGCGTCCATCAGGGGCAGGCCTACGTCACCGCCGTGATCAACGCGGCCATGAAGAGCCCGGACTGGAATTCGACCGCCATCTTCGTGCAGTGGGACGACTGGGGCGGTTTCTACGACCACGTCGTCCCGCCCCCGGTCGATCAGAACGGCTACGGGTTACGGGTCCCGGCCATGGTGATCTCGCCCTACGCCAAGCGGGGCTACATCGACCACCAGGTCCTCTCGAGTGACGCCTACCTCAAGTTCATCGAGGACGACTTCTTGGGCGGGGCCCGGCTCAACCCGAAGACCGATGGCCGACGCGACCCGAGGCCCGACGTGCGGGAGAACACGAAGATCCTGGGGAACATGGTGAACGACTTCGACTTCAAACAGAGTCCCCGGCCCCCGGTGTTGCTCCCGACCAACCCGCCGACCGACTCGCCGACCGTTCCCGCCTACTTCTCGGGCCTCGGCCCCTGCCTCGGCTGCACTTCCACGCCGCCCTCGGTCGGCCGCCATCCCCTCGCCGGTGCCTGAGCCGGCCGACCCGTTCCACACCCGCCTGCACAAGGTGGGCTCGGGCGATCTGTCGGCCGACACCGCCCAGACCGCGGGCATGACCCGTTCGGCGGCGATCTCTGCCGGCACGGTCGGGGCGGACGGGATCTGGATGGGCGAGACCCGGGTCGCCCCGGATACCCGTTCCGCCGATCACCACCACGGCGCGTCCGAGACGGCGATCTATGTGCTCCGCGGGCACCCGGTCTTCGTGTTCTGGGACACCGACGGCGAGCGACGCCTGGAGACCGCCCCCGGGGACTACGTCTACGTGCCCCCGTGGGTGCCGCACCGCGAGGAGAACCCTGACCCCGCCGACGAGGCGGTGGTGGTCATCGCGCGCAACACCCAGGAGGCGATCGTCGTGAACCTCCCCGGGCTCGGACCGAGTTCGGCGAACGCCGCCGACTAGGTCTACCGAGGGCCGCGTTCCTGGACGAAGATGGCCGCAAGCCGGCGGGACCGACCGAAGGCTCGGAAGGAGATCACCATGGATGACGCCGAGATCGCCCAGCGGATCTCCGAGCTCGCCGACGAGGAGCACCGCCTCGAGCACGCGCACGAGGGCGAGGGCCTGAGCGACCCGGAGCAGGAGCGGCTCCAGGCCATCGAGGTCGCGCTCGACCAGTGCTGGGACCTGCTCCGCCAACGCCGGGCCCGCCGGCACGCCGGCCAGGACCCCGACACCGCGGCCGCGCGTCCTCCGTCGGTCGTCGAGCGCTACCAGCAGTAGGGGGTCAGCCGGGCCGGTCATCGAGCAGTGGCTCGATCCGGTGCCCGAGCACCCGACCGCCCGCCAGCCGGAGCCGGCCGAACGTGCGGTGCGGATGGCTGCGACGCTGCGTCGGCGAGCCGGGATTGAAGAGCAGCTGACCCCTGCTGCCCTCCTCGTCACACGGGATGTGCGAGTGGCCGAACACCACGACCTGGGCATCGGGGAACCGTCGGCCGATCCGGGCCACCCGCCCCACCCGGTTGCCGGTGTCGTGCACCACCGCGAGTCGAACGCCCGCGAGTTCGACCATCAGCGACTCGGGGAGACGGCCGACCAGTCCATGGTCGTTGTTCCCGAGCACGGCGTGGACGGTTCCGAGTCGGCGCAGACCATCGAGCGCCTCGAGCGAGACGAGATCGCCCGCGTGGATGATCGCGTCGGCGCGGACCATCGCCCGGTGCAGACGCGGGTGCAGCGACTTGATGCCGGCCTTGAGGTGGGTGTCGGCGAGGACGACCACGTCCACCGCGGCCACGCTAGGGGACGGCGTCCGGCTCCTCCCGACGAACCCACCCTCGTCCCGGTGCTCCATCGGACCCCGAGGTAGCCTGGCACCCGTGGGGGTTCGGGGGGACCGTGACCAGGGAGTCGTCCACGCATGAACGCGTGGACGTGGGTGCTCGACTCGAAGCCGGCGCCGACCGCCACCGAGCTTGACGGCCCACCGTCGCGGTGGCTCTACCTGACGGAGCCGGCCCGCGGCGTGCTCAGCCTGCACACCGCCCCGCTCGCCCTTCCATGGCTCGCCCGCGCTCCTCGGGGCGACGGACACGGCGTGGTCGTGTTGCCCGGGCTCATGGCCACGGACACGAGCACCGGGCCGCTCCGGGCCTTTCTCCGCGGGCTCGGCTATCTCCCGCGGGGCTGGAAGCTCGGGCGGAACCTCGGGCCGACGCAGCGGGCGATCGACGGCATGCGGCGCATCATCAGGGAGCTGGCCGACTCGACGGGTTCACCGGTCTCGTTGGTGGGCTGGAGCCTTGGGGGCATCTACGCCCGGGAGCTCGCGCGTGAGGACCCGACCCTCGTCCGCCGAGTGATCACGCTCGGGAGCCCGTTCGCGCTGACGAACCCGGCGCAGAGCCGGGCCGAGCCCGCCTACCAGCGTGCGGCGCACCGTCACTCGGTCCGCATCCCCACCCGTGCCCAGATCATCCGGCCCATCCCGGTGCCGTCGACCGCGGTCTTCTCGCGCCGGGACGGCATCGTGCAGTGGCGGTCGTGCATCGAACCGCAGTCGAGCAGCCACGAGAACATCGAGGTGCGCTGCGCCCACCTCGGCTTCGGCGTCGACCCGGCCACCCTGTGGGCGGTCGCCGACCGTCTTGCCCAACCAGCCGGGGCGCACGCGCCCTTCGAGCCGCCGGGCTGGCTGCGCTGGCTGTACCCGACCCCGACGTGACCGAGGGCGACGGCGCCCGGGGGCGGCCGGCCTCCTGGACGCCCGCCGCCCCCTGGGGTGCGAGGGGATGGGTCGCCGACATCGACGGTCCCGTCCACTGGGTCGAGTTCGGCGGCCCGCATCCAGAGGACGCCGTGCCGCTCGTGCTGGTCCACGGGCTGGGCGGCTCGCATCTCAACTGGGTGCTGATCGGACCGGACCTCGCCGTCGACCGGCCGGTACTCGCGATCGATCTGCCGGGGTTCGGCCTCTCGCCCGGGGCCGGCCGCGACTGCTCGGTCCAGGAGAACACGCGCGTCCTGCTGCGGTTCCTCGACGAGGTAATTGCCCGGCCGGTGGTGCTGGTGGGCAACTCGATGGGCGGCGCAGTCTCGCTCCTGGCGGCCGCAGCCCATCCCGAGGCGGTGCGGGGCGTCGTCCTCGTCGACCCGGCGCTCCCGGTCCCGGCCCAGCGACCCGATGCCCGGGTGGCGGCGGCGTTCCTGCTCTACCTCTCGCCCTTCGTCGGCGAGGCCGGGCTCCGAGCGATCGCGGCGCGCCAAACGCCGCGCCAGAGCGTCGAGCGGGTCATCCGGGCCTGCTACGCCGACCCCGGTCGGGCCCGGGAGGACGTGCTGGCCGCCTCGACCGCGCTCGCCACGGAGCGGCGCCGCATGCCGGGGACCGAGCGGTCGCTCGTGACCGCGGCCCGGTCCCTCGTCGCTCTCTTGGCCCGCCGGACCGCCTACCGGGCGACGATTTCCTCGGTCGCCGCGCCGGTCCTCCTCGTCCACGGTGAAGCCGACCGCCTCGTCCCGGTCGCCGCGGCCCGGAAGGCGGCCGCCGAGCGGCCGGAGTGGAGTACCGTCTTTCTCCCCGGTGTCGGGCACACCCCTCAGCTCGAGTCGCCCGATGCCGTGACCGACGCGATCCGATCGTGGCTCGCCAAGACCCTGGAGCCCGCCAGCCGATAAGGGAGGGAGATGCAACAGCTCACCGGCCTCGACGCCGCCTTCCTGGCCCTCGAGACCGCCAACTCGACCGCCCACATCGGCGGTGTCTGCATCCTCGACCCGACCGACGCGCCCCGGGACCTCGATCTCGAGTCGCTGACCGAGCTCCTCGCCCAGCGCGTCCCGCTCGTCCCGGTCCTGCGCCGCCGGCTCATGAACGTCCCGTTCGGGCTCGACCAGCCCTACTGGATGGACGACCCCGACTTCGACATCGAGTACCACGTGCGGGAGATCGCCCTGCCCCGCCCGGGATCCGACGCCCAGCTGACCGAGCAGATCTCACGGCTCCACGCCCGTCCCCTCGACCGGCGCCGACCGCTCTGGGAGCTCTACCTCATCACCGGCCTCGCCGAGGACCGGATGGCCGTCTACACGAAGCTCCACCACGCCGCGATCGACGGCGTGTCCGGGGCGGAGCTGCTCACCATCCTCCTCGACCTGTCGCCCGAGGGGCGGGAGCTGCCGCCGCTCGAAGAGTTCGTCCCCGCTGCGCCGCCACACCCGCTGGCGTTGGCCGCCCGCGCCGCCGCCAGGCTTACCCGGCGGCCGGTCGAACTCGTCCGCATCGCCGACGGCGTGCGACGGGCTCTGCCAAACCTGGCTCCGACGATCGGGTCGATCGTGGGCGGGGTCCTCGGCCTCGACCGCGGCGACGGCGGGGTCATCTCGACGACGGCGGGCCGGGCTCCCGCGACACCGTTCAACCGGCCGATCACCGCCCACCGGCGGGTGGCCTTCCAGAGCGTGGACCTTGACACGGTGAAAGCGGTGAAGAACGCGTTCGGGGTCTCGGTCAACGACGTCGTGATGGCCATGTGCGCCGGTGCGTTGCGCCGGTGGCTGGTCGAGCACGACGCACTGCCCGACACGCCGCTCGTCGCCATGATCCCGGTGTCGGTACGCGACGAATCGAGCAAGGGGGCGATGGGCAACCGGGTCTCGGCGATGCTGGCCCGGCTCCCCACCCACCTCGACGATCCGGCCGAACGCGTCGCTCTGGTGCACGAGGCGACCCAGACCGCCAAGGCCCAGCAGGCGGCGATCCCCCAGGGCCTCGTGGACCGGGTGACCGACTTCGCCCCCCCGGCGCTCATCGCCCGCGCCGCCCGGGTGGTGTTCGCCACCGGCGTGCTGCACCGGGTGCCGCCGTTCAACGTCTGCAACTCCAATGTTCCGGGACCGAACGTCCCGGTCTATATGGGCGGTGCCCGGCTGCTCGCGCACTACCCGGTGTCGGTGATCACCGACGGCCAGGGGCTCAACATCACGGTCGTCGGCTACCTCGGCCGGCTCCACTTCGGGCTGGTGGCGTGCCGGGAGCTCGTCCCCGACATCGACGAGCTGGCCGGGTGGCTGGC